>JABLTT010004848.1_pt1 | contig 69698 bp, 64 predicted proteins | sample 7160061 | NCBI WGS metagenome assembly JABLTT01 (sample SAMN14651232, study PRJNA627086) | human gut metagenome | isolation source: feces | host: Homo sapiens
AAGAATAGACCTTATAATAATCCTCGATAGCTCAGTTGGTAGAGCACACGGCTGTTAACCGTGCTGTCGCTGGTTCGAGCCCGGCTCGGGGAGTTTCGTAGTATTTAAGATACTGCATAGACCGTGAAGCGGTCATAAGAATAAGGCTCCATGGTCAAGTGGTTAAGACACCGCCCTTTCACGGCGGTAACACGGGTTCAAATCCCGTTGGAGTCATCTTTTTACAGAAAGAGCATATAATTTAATATGGCGTCGTAGCCAAGTGGTAAGGCATGGGACTGCAACTCCCTGATCACCAGTTCAAATCTGGTCGACGCCTTTTAGAAGCACTAATTTTAGTGTTTCTTTTGTAATTTAATATCGCGGGATGGAGCAGTCTGGTAGCTCGTCGGGCTCATAACCCGAAGGTCGTTGGTTCAAATCCGGCTCCCGCAACTAAGAAAGACTTTAGAGAATATCTAAGGTCTTTTTCTTTTTGTAAAAATCTTAGGTATAAAAAAGAAATAGTACACTCGATTTCCATCCAACAGAAATTTAGTGTACTATTTCTTTATCTTTTATTTAAGATGTCAATTTGTTTTCGTACTTTCTCTTTTTCTTCTTCATTGAGCAGAGGAGAAACACATAAATATTTACTCTCATCAAGATCAAGGGGCACGGTGGAAATAATGAAATCATATTGATCCAGTTTTTCATCATGCAATTTATGTAAAGAAATGATCTTTTTAACATCAATTTCAGAAAATTCTCGTTCCAAACGGCTTCGCAGCATCTTGGAAGAACCGATTCCGGTAGAACATACGACCAAAACGGAAATCGAATTCTTGCTTAGATAATCCATAGATGCAATAAAATAAATAACAATATAACCTATTTCATCTTCAGGGATTTTTATAGGCTGGAAGATATTACGAAAGCTTTCTTTCACGATTTCATAAAGTTTTGGATCAGACTGATAAATATCTTCTAACATTGGATTTGTTACGGTAATACCACTTTGAATCCGTTCCATTGCCATATTAATATGTAATAGAAGATTTTCCGCAAGATTCTTGTCTTCGCTAAATGGAAAATGAAATTTCTTTTCAATTTCATTGATCAGGCTGCTGATATGATCAAGATTCTGAAAAGCAGAAATCTGTTGATTCAATTCATAGTGTGAACGTCCAACGTATAGATGGATCATCCAATGAAAATAATCTCGTTCATTATCGTAAAGCTGAATTTTAAAATCAACTTCAAGAATTTTGAGGATATCTTGACGAAAATGATCTTCATAATCTGTATTTGAGTCTTGGATCGTTAGTTTTAAGATATCCTCTTGATCATTTATATAGGAATGTCGTTTAATAAAAATAGCGATCAAGACAAGAAATTCCTGAAGTTCTTTATCTGAAATATTTAGATGCCTTTTACGAATAACGTTTTGCATTTTCTGATAAAGAACTTTTAAAGGTTCTTCGTAGTCAAAATTCTTTAAAAGATCAATAAAATGGTTTGGTCGATAATTGTTGTCTTTCAGCCAGTCAAAAAAGTTATCAGGAGCAATATTTTGAAGTAAGACATTTACAAATAAATGCCTTTTTGGAATTTCATGGCCAGTTAATCGGACTCCTTCACTTTTCTTGGTTTCAAATTGAACATTATGTCCCTGAAGTTTTTCTTTCATAGACTGATAATCATTTCGAATTGTCTGAGAAGAAGTATTTAGATCAATTGCAAGAGCTTGAGTTTTGATATAATCATCTTCGTTTAATAAAGTTAAAAGAATGATATCAACACGCTCTTTGTTGGAATAATTTTGTTCTGTTTTGACTTCTTCAAAGGCACTGTTTAATCGTTTAAGATTATAGAGCGATCCAAAGATCATAAAACCGTTTCCAGAAGAATTATCTAAAGTAAGATCATATGATTCTATGATCTCGGTAACTTCAGGAATCTGTCGATAAATGGTGCGTTCTGTGACACCAAGCATCTTAGAGAGAGCCGATACGGTTAACGGACCATTTGCATTCATTAAATTTTCAATGATTTCTTTTGAACGATCTGAGATCAGCATAACTCACCTTTTCTTTCTAAATAGTTTCACCCTGGATATCAGATTGAAGATCATCGATCATAGCGCATACTTCATCCAGAGAACTTTGTTTATCTTTAATATTATTATAAAAATAAGTAATGCGTTCGGCAAGAGGTTCATCTTTTTTGATTTTACATACGGTTTCCATAAGACCTAAAGAATCATCTTCTTCCATAAAGGATAGTGCTAATGCGATTGCAAATGATAGATATACAGGAGTAATATGAAGTTCTTCACAGCTTCTTGCAGCACCGATCAGGCGATCAGAAGGCTGGAGTTTTCTCATAGGATCACGTGCAACACGGGCAACCGTATCTCTTAAATAAGAATTCTTAAAACGATGTAGCAGATCATTGATATGAGCATTTAGTGTAGAGAAAGGTACATGATATTTTTCGGAAAGCATCATGCAGCTTTCAGTCATGCAACCACGGACAATGCTTTGAATATAAATATCATTGGCGGCTTCATGAATATATGTTTTATTTAAATACTGACCTAAAAAGGCAGTTGTAACATGTGCCATATTATGTACATATAACTTGCGCTCTAGATAGTAATGGAATGGCTCATAAGGTACGATTTTTTTGTATTTAGGAATGGCACCTTTGAATGCAGCTTTGTCAACTGGAAGAAAATCATAAGGCTCTACACGAACGGCAAGAGGGTGTTCATCTTTAGGAATCAAATCAGGATCAGCAGGTGGCACCATTCTTCCGATGGACGTTTCTACAAGACCGACATTTTGTTGAAACAGAGAATGTTTGTCTTCTGGTAATGCCTTTAATAAATAATCTCTTAAAAGTACGTCAGCATCCATTAGATTCTCACAGATCAGAATATCAAGTGTGTTAGATGGATCTTTCTCCCAACGCTTTAAAAGCCCTTGAGAGATGACAGGAGCTACTTTTTCAAGTACGGCAGCACCTAGTGCAGTTGCCATAATATCAGCAGTTGCGATTTCATTGCTGACAGCTTCAGGATCTTTTCCATCGACAGCTCGAATATTTTTGATCCAGTGGACAGGTTGTTCTCCATTCATAATGATCTGAGGGTATGTTTTTTCTGTATTGATCAGATGGATCACATCATCATTGACATCAATAAAAACAACTTCATAGCCGATTTCAGAGAATAATGCACCAATAAAGCCACGGCCAATGCTTCCGGCACCATACATAACTGCTTTCATAAGAATTCCTTTCTAGTAATCATATATTTGTATTTTGATAGCATCAAAGACTAAGGAGAGAGATCCTTAGCCTTTGACTATGTGTTCATTTATTATTTAATTATAATTCATTTTTAAATCTTTCAACTAACTCATCATACTCAGGAGCTTTTAAGTAGTTTGAAATAGATAAATGTTGTTTATTTGGCTGAGCTGCTTTTGCTGTTCCAGTTAATTCCACATGAGTGATGACAAGATCTGCATCATCAGGAATCTTAGAGATCGCTGTATTGATAACTTCGATTGGAAGATTTGCAGCTTTTACTTTTTTCTTTAATGCTGCAGCGGACATTGCGGAAGATCCCATTCCAGCGTCACATGCAACAACGATTTTCTTAATGTTTTTGATATCGATTCCGGCAACTCCAAGGCTGCTGTCGTTTGTTGTAGCAGCAGATTCATTTGAACTTGCAGAAGATCCCATAGCTTCTTTTGGAATTACAGATTCTCCAAGAGAAGTATCTCCACCTTTAGCTACCATACGTTTTACGAAAATAGAATTCAGTAAGAATGATACAACACATGATAAAAGAACACTTAGGATAACTCCAAGCATAGAATCTTTTGGTGCTAATGCAAGAACAGAGAAGATACTACCAGGAGATGGTGTTGCGACTGTACCTGCATTAAAGAATGTTAAAGTACCTGTTCCAACGATACCAGCAGCGATCATACCGATGATTGTTAATGGGTTAGCTAATACATATGGGAAGTAAACTTCATGGATACCACCGAAGAAATGAATTAAGATCATTCCAGGAGCGGCTTCTTTCATTTCACCTTTTCCGAAGAACCAGTAAGCTAATAATAATCCAAGACCAGCACCAGGGTTTGGTACAAGCATGAATAATGCAGAATGTCCTAAAGTTTTAACCTGTTCATAACCAATTGGTCCAAAGATACCATGGTCTAAAGCGTTATTTAAGAATAATACTTTGGCAGGCTCAACAAAGATTGCGGATAATGGTAATGCATTATGAGCTACGATCCAGTTTACACCGTTTGTTAATACAGTAGTTACAGTTTCCATAATTGGTCCGAATACTAACATTGCAAAGCAGCAAAGGATAGCACCGATGATACCAAGAGAGAAGTTGTTAACGATCATTTCGAATCCGGAAGGAATTTTTCCATCAACGGCTTCGTCAAATTTTTTGATACAGAAACCTGCAAGAGGTCCAAGGATCATGGCTGCTAAGAACATTGGAGTTCCATCAACGGCTACGATCGCACCGACAGTAACAAGGGCACCGATAACACCACCACGGTCACCACCGAACATCTTACCACCTGTATGACCGATTAAGATTGGAAGTAAGTAATTTAAGATTGGTGAGATCAGTTTTGCAAGTTTTGCATTAGGCGTCCATCCTGTTTCCAAAAAGAACGCAGTAATTAAACCAAATCCGATAAATGCTCCGATATTTGGGATAACCATTCCAGCAAGAACGGAACCAAATTTCTGGAGTTTTTGTGAAATGCTAGTTTTTTCTTTCATTTTTACAACTCTCCTTCTTCTAGATAATTCTGATTGATCATATCAATGAATTCTTGTTTTGAAGAAGCATTTAAAAATTGATGGCATTTTTCAGGCTTTAATAAAATATCAGTAATCTGCATCAGCTCCTGCAGAGGATCTTCCTCACGGCTTGAGATGCCGATCACCAATGTTACAGTATTTCCTTTGTAAGGAATACCGTGTTGGATCTTTAAGATACTGATTCCAGGCTTTATGACAGAATCAAGAGTATTCTGTGTGCCATGGGGAATCATTACCCCAAATCCTATGTAAGTGGAAGTTTCCTGTTCACGTTGTATCATACCGTTGATGTAGGGTGGTTTGATACAACCACATTGAACCAGGATATCACCTGCTTTGTGGATTGCTTCTTCAATTGTAGTACATTCATAATCCAGACAAATATGTTTCTGGAATTCATTACTTAGAAGTTTGCTGGCCATGCGCCCTCCTTATTTGTTACTCATAAACGTTTATCATGGTTATATGATAGCGTATCGGCTATATAAAAATCAATAAACACTAATGTCATATTTTTCAGGAGATGTTGTGACATTATTTTGTTTTCCGTAAAGTTTAACAAACATTTAACAGCAAATAAAGTTTTAACAATTTAAATAAAATCAATATGTTAAGAGTAGGATTGTGTAGTAAAACTACATAAAAAATGATAGAAAATGCAGAGCTTTTATAGAAGCAAAAAAGGGTGTGAAATAAAAGAAAAAATCTATGTAAGTTTGTTTCATCAAGAATAAGTAAGGCGTTTGTAAAATTTACATTCCTGTTACAGATACATCATATAGTCATGATGTAAAGAATAAAAAGATACGTATAATAATGAGGGTAAACAAAAAGATTCTTATCAGTGGAAAAGGAGAAAAGAATGAGAAGAAGAGTAATCAGCAAAGTACTTGTTGTTGCGATGATGGGAATGTTAGGTTTATCACCAGCAATGAGTTCTGTGGCAGCAACACCAGTGCAGGCATCAACGAATACAAATACACAAAGTGAAACACAGACACAAATTCCAAAGGCAGATGTCATGGATGTAGATTTTTCTGATGGAACAGCAAAAGATCAGTCAGAGACAGCAAATGCATTCAAAGTTGTAGGAAGTCCGGTTATTAAAGACAGTACGGAACTACATAAGAAAATGGCAGTCTTTAATGGAAGTTCTGCATATCAATATACTTTTAATGATGCAAAATATCAAAAGATCACAGATCAGGTTACGATTGAATGTATGTTTAAATACAACAGTATTCCATCTGGAGAGTCAGATATTTTCTCAAATCAGCAGTCAGGTGGATTAGGACTTGGATTAGATGGAGGAAAACTTACATTTTTTGCACATGTTGGTGGCGGATATAAACAGCCAACAGCAGATATTCAGGCAGGACAGTGGGTTCATGCAATCGGAGTTGTAGATGGAACTTCTGTAAAATTATATGTGAATGGAGAATTAAAGAAAGAGATTAAAGCAAATGGTGGTGTACATTATACATCAACACAGGCTGCAAGAAGCTTTTTGATCGGAGCAGACAGCAGTGCAAGTGGAGGAGCAGAATACTTTGCAAAAGGAAATGTAAGTTTTGCGAGATTATATAGTAAAGCATTGAGCGAAGATCAGATCAAAGCATTAAGTGAAAAAGCATTTGAAGGTGCTACAATGGATGAAGTCGGAGCTTCAAAAGTAAATTTAAGTCTTGTAGGAACAGATACAGCAGCAGAATCAGGACAGATGAATTTAAATGTTCATGCGAACACAGAAGATACAAGTAAAGTTGATAAGATAACATTTGATGTAAATTATGATCCAGCATTCGTTTCTTATGCAGGAGTGCAGCATAAGATGAGTGGTGTAACGATCAATAATGATACAGAAGGAAAATTATCTATTACAGTTAATAAAACATTATCAATCGATGATGTCAAAGAGTTCAGCACCACAAGGATCGGAAAGCTGAATTTTAGGACAAAAAATGTGAAAGGTAATCAGAAAGCTGAATTTACAACTTCAAATTTCCATGCTTATGCAGGAGAAACAGAAGTAACGAATCAGGCTAAAACAAATGATGCAGATAAAGTTGTAACGATCTATGATACCGATGCGATGGATCTAAATGGAGACGGAGTGATCGGTGCGGGAGATGTGGCGTTAGCAAGAACGAAGGCACAGAAAGAAGCAATTGCTCAAAAAGCAGCCATTTATCCATATAAACATGCGGTTGTATTGACAATGGATGGAGGCGGACAGGTATGGAATCCAGATGCGATCTATTACACAACATCCAATTCTACATTACCAAAGAAGACAAATGATGAAACGATCATGGCCAAAAGAAAGAATACATATGCCGTGGATCTGTTTAATAAGGAATTTGCGACAAGCTATACTGCACAGTCAGTAAAACCATCCATTTCTGCACAAAACTATTCATCCATGATCCATGGAGTTCCATGGGAAGATGTTTCTTCGGAGTATCAGGTGAATAATACATCTGCAGGACAGAGATATTACGCAGACTATGGAAAATCAGAAGCAAAATATCCTTCTGTATTCAAAACATTACAAAAAGCATATCCACAAAGAGAACAAGCAGCGTTTGCAGAATGGACACCAATCTTAAATGGTATCATTGAAGCAGATGCGGCAGTGATCGGAAAAGAATCTGCATCAAAACAGAGTTTCTATGATGTGGCAAAATATATTAAGAGTTCTGAGTTTGATAAAACATCTATGGTTTATATGCAGAGTGACTGGATGGATCATGTTGGACACAGTACAGGATATTACAATGATAAATATTGGTCTGAGCTTGCACAGTATGACGATTTTTATAAATCTGTGATGGATGCATTAAAAGAAAGCGGACATGCAGATGATACACTGATCGTTTCCAATGCAGACCATGGTGGAAGTGGAACAAACCATGGATCTATGGATCCTTCGAATATGGATATTTTCATCGGAATCGGAGGTCAGACAGTAGATTCAGGAAAGAAATTATCTGGAGGAACGAATGCAGATATTTCACCAATTGTTTTAAATGCATTACGAGTAGATCAGCCAGCTTCCATGACAGGAAAAGTATTCGATCAGAGTGCATTTTTATCTCAGGAACAAATGTCTAAGAAACAGCGAGATGTAGAAAAAGTTGTATTTGAACGACAAGGAAAACAGGCAGAGATCAAATTAAATAATAAGAAGCAGGAAACAAGAAGTGCAGATATGGTGATCGATCTTGCTGGAAATAAGATTTCCAAAGTAGATGTTCCGGATGGTGCAACACTTGTAAGAAATGAAGAAAAAGATGGAAAACAATATATCACGATTTCTTATGAAAAACAGCCAGAACAGATGGCAGTGGTTTCATTTGCTGATCAGACAAATGAAAAGACGAAAATTGATGAGATCATGCTAGGAACCGAAGATGGAAAAGAAATCTATTCTGATCTTGAAAATAAGCAGGGAGAAGTAAAAACTCCACAGCAAGACCAGAATCAGCCAGTGAAACAGCCAACCACTGCAACAATTACGCAACCGGCAAAACAGCCAACAACAGCACAGAAGATAAAAACAAACAGTGTAAAATTAGTAAAAACGATCATCAGTAAGTTAAAACGTTTAAGTAGTACAAAATTAAAAGTTCAGCTGAAAAAAGTAAAAGGTGCCAAGGGATATCTTGTAAAATATTCAACAAACAAGAACTTCAAGAAAGCAAAATATGTTTACACAAAATCAGTAAATGTTACATTAAAGAAATTGAATAAAAATAAGAAGTACTACATTAAAGCAAAAGCTTACACAACAAACACAAAAGGTAAAAAAGTGTTTGGACCTTACAGTAAAGTAAAATCCAAATCTTTAAAAAAATAAGTAGTCAATTTTAATCTCAATAAGTTCTCTCATCAAAAAAGATCACAGGAAATCTGATATTAGATATCAGTCTCCGTGATCTTTTTTGTTATGATCTGCATTTTCCAGTAGAATTACGAATGATCAGTTCCGGTTCATATTCCATTCGCATAATATAGTGATGTTTTGTTGTAACATTTTTCTGTGTATTCTTCTTATATATAATGTCAACAGCTTCACGACCTTTTGCCAAAGAAGCATGTTCGATCGTAGTTAAAGCAATCTGAGGCATGGAAGATAAAGGAATGTTGTCAAATCCACAGACAGAGTAATCATGAGGAACACGGAATCCATGATCAGAGATCGCAGCCATGATCCCAAAAGCCGTCATATCATTATTCCCAACAAAAGCAGTGGAAGAAGTATGTTCATCTAAAGCTTGAGAAGCCATATCATATCCGTTTTGATACTCAGAATTATCCGCAGAATATCTTCCGTAAGCAGCAATCGTAGGAGATTTTACCTCCACCCATTCTGGATCAAGACCATGATCTTTAAAACAAGAACGCAGCCCAGCAAGACGATGGATACGGCCAATCTCTTTTGGGCGGATCGGTGTACAGATATAAGTAATATGCTTATGTCCAAGAGAGAGAAGATGTTCAGCAATAATATATCCAGGCTTTTTACTGTCAAGTTCAACTGCATCAAAACGGCATGCATCTGGTTTATCACCGATGGAAACAACAGGGACTTGCTTAGATAATGCATTTGCCTGTGCAATCTTTGTTGGTGGATATAAAGAAATAACGCCTGCAAGTTCAAACCCAGATAAAAGGTTTAAATAGAGTTCTTCTTGAGAGACGTCCCTCAATGTACTGACAGTAAATACGGTATAACCATAATCTTTGGCACGTTCTGTGATCGAATGAATGATCATGGAATAATAACCATTCGAAAGAAGTGGACAAATAACGATGATACTCTTAGCAAGTGCCTGTTCTTTCTTTTTTACACCTGCAACAGGCTTCTTGTAACCAAGTTCTTTTGCACCTTGTCTTACTTTATCAATTGTTTCTTTAGAAAAAGAAACATGTGGTTTGTTGCTTAAGATCATAGAGACAGTAGACTGTGATACACCAGTGTATTCAGCAATATCTCTTGTTGTTACTTTGTTTCGCTTTCCCATAAATAGTACCCTCTTTTCTATACATTTCATTTGCAATAGATAAATCAAAAATTATTTTGATTAATTCGAATTACTAATCAAAATAAGCTAGCGATTATTAATATTATACAATTGATTAATACAAAAAACAAGTGAACACGTACTTTAAGAAAAATAATCCAAAAACCGTGAAAGAAATCATTTGTTAATCAAATAAAATGATTAATAGAAAAACTCTGAAAACCGCATAAAATGGGCGTTTGACGAGTTTGACAGGCAAAAAAAATTATGGTTAGATAGAGTCAGAAAGCAACAAAAGCAAGTGAAAAAACAGGAGGGAATAACAGTGTATGATGTAGCAATTATCGGTGCAGGGATCACAGGCTGCGCTATCGCCTACGAACTTGGAAAATATAATGTAAAAGCTGTAATCGTTGAAAAGGAAAATGATGTTTCTGTAGGAACAACAAAAGCAAACAGCGCGATCATCCATGGAGGATATGATCCAAAGCCTGGAACAAAGATGGCAGAGTACAATATCAAAGGAAATGTCTATACAAAAGAATTATGTGAGAAACTGGATGTACCTTACAAACAGATCGGAGCATTGGTAGTTGCATTCAGTGAAGAAGAAAAGAAAACACTGGAAGAATTAAAACAAAGAGGTATCACAAACGGAGTTCCTGATATGGAAATCTGGGATAAAGAAAAACTTCTAAAAGAAGAACCAAATCTTTCAGACAAAGCCGTTGCGGCTTTAAGTTCTCCAAATGTAGGAATCGTAAGTCCATGGGAATTAGCCCTGGCACTTGCAGAAACAGCCGTATTAAATGGAGTTGAAGTGAAACTTAATACAGAAGTTTCCGGAATCGAAAAAGAAAATGATACATATAAGATAGAAACAAATAACGGAGTGATCGAAGCAAAATACATTTGCAATGCAGCAGGTGTTTTCGCAGACAAAGTTAATGAGATGTGTAATGAAAAGACATTTGAGATCACACCAAATAAAGGAGAATATTACCTAATGGATAAGAGCCAGGGAAATCTGGTCAATCATGTAATCTTCCAATGTCCAAATGAAAAAGGAAAAGGAGTTTTAGTTGCTCCAACGGTTCATGGAAACCTGATCGTTGGACCAGATTCACAGCCAAGTGCGGCGAATGATGTATCAACAACAAAACAGGGACTTGATTTTGTGAGAAATACAGCATTAAAATCTGTACCAGGAATTAATTTTAGAGAGTCTATTAGAAATTTTGCTGGAGTCAGAGCAAGAACAGCAGATCATGACTTCCATATTTATGAAGATAAAAACAACAAAGGGTTTATCAATATCGCAGGAATGCAGTCACCGGGATTATCATCCGCATGTGCAATTGCACCAGATATTTTAAAGATGCTTGAAAATTCAGGACTTACATTAAAAGCAAAAGAAGATATCGTAGATGAAAGACATATCGACCGCTTCAAACATTTAAGTCATGAAGACAGAGCAAAATTAGTAGAAAAGAATCCAGCATTCGGAAAGATCATCTGCCGTTGTGAAACGATCACAGAAGGTGAGATCATCAACGCAGTGCATCGTCCAATTCCAGCAACATCCATTGATGCGGTCAAGAGAAGATGTAATGCAGGTATGGGAAGATGCCAGGGTGGTTTCTGTGGACCAAGAGTTCAGGAGATCATCTCAAGAGAGCTGAATAAACCATTAGCAGATATTCCACAGGATCGTTTGGGAACAAACATTATTACAGGAGAAACAAAAGATGGAGGTGCCAAATAATGAAGTATGATGTAATCGTTGTAGGTGGAGGACCTGCAGGACTGGCAGCAGCAGTGGAAGCAAGTAAAAATGGTGCCGAAAAAGTTCTGGTTGTAGAACGTGATCAGGAACTTGGAGGAATCTTAAATCAGTGTATTCATAATGGATTTGGACTCCATTATTTCAAAGAAGAATTAACAGGACCTGAATATGCAGGTAAATTCATTGATATGTTAAATGAAACAAATATCGAAGTGATGCTTGATACGATGGTTCTTGACGTAGATGAAACAGAAAAATGTGTACATGCCATGAATAAGAAAAATGGTTATATGAAACTTGAAGGTAAATCCATTATCTTAAATATGGGATGCCGTGAAAGAACAAGAGGAGCCATCGCGATCCCTGGTGATCGTCCGGCTGGAGTGTTTACAGCAGGTGCAGCACAGAGATATGTGAATATCGAAGGATATATGGTAGGTAAGAAAGTACTGATCTTAGGATCCGGAGATATCGGACTGATCATGGCAAGACGTATGAGTTTAGAGGGTGCAAAAGTAGTTGGATGTGTAGAGCTTTGTCCATATTCTAACGGATTAAACCGTAACATCGTACAGTGCTTAAATGATTATGATATTCCACTGTATTTATCACATACGATCACAGATATTCAGGGTGATAAACGAGTTGAGAAAGTTATCGTATCAAAAGTTAATGAAAAGAATCAACCAATTCCAGGAACAGAGATGGAATTTGATGTAGATACTGTATTATTATCTGTTGGATTGATCCCAGAAAATGAATTAACAAGATCTGCAGGAATTACAATGGATCCAGCCACAAGTGGACCAGTTGTATATGAAAACATGGAAACTTCAGCAGAAGGAATCTTCGCAAGTGGAAATGTCGTTCATGTTCATGATCTGGTAGACTTCGTTACAGCAGAAAGCCAGAAGGCAGGAAAGAGTGCTGCAGAATACGTAAAATATGGAGAAACAAAAGATCAGACATGCATCGATATCAAAAATGGAGATGGGGTCAACGGAATCGTGCCACAGAAAGTACGTCCATCTAATGTAGACAAGAAAGTTGAAGTTATGTTCCGTGCAAGAAACGTATTTACAGATGTAGCGATCAAAGTAAGATCAAATGGTGAGGAACTTGCTTCCTTTAAGAGAGAACACATGGCACCAGGAGAAATGGAAAAGATCGTTATTCCGAAAGCATTTTTAGATAAAGTAGAAAATGGTGAAATTACAGTATCTGTAGAAAAGGTAGGTGCATAAAGATGACAGATTTAATTTGTATCGTATGTCCAAAAGGATGTCATTTAAAAGTTGATGAAGAAAATGGATATAAGGTTACTGGAAATGGATGCCCAAGAGGAGCCACTTACGGAGAAAAAGAACTGGTAAATCCAACACGAGTGATCACTTCTACAGTCAGAGTAGAAGCAAAGACTGCAAGAAGAGTTCCAGTCAAAACCGCAAGTGATATTCCAAAGGGTAAAATCTATGATATCATGAAAGAATTAGATAAAGTAACAATGAAAGCTCCTGTAGCGATCGGGGATGTAGTGATCCCTAACGTATTAGGACTAGGAGTTGACGTTGTAGCTTGCAAAAAAGTAGCAGAATAAATAAAATGATCAAGTAAAATATTTAAATTTCAGGAGGATAAGAAATGAGCGTTATTACATTTGTTTGTGCAGGTCAGATGAACTCTGCGATCACATTCCCAGCATTCGAAAATGGACACGAGGTACGTCTGGTAGGATCACCTTTAGACAGAGATATCATTGATGGATTAAAGAAGGATAATTTCCATATCACATTAAAGAGAACTCTTCATGATGGGATCAAATATTATCAGATCGAAGAATTAGAAGAAGCATTAGAAGGAGCAGACTTAATCTTAGGTGGAGTAAGCAGTTTCGGACTTGACTGGTTCTGTGACGAAATCCTTCCAGTATTACCAGAAGATGTACCTTTATTAACAGTAACAAAAGGTATGGTAGATTTAGATGACGGAACTTTAGTTCCTTATCCACATATCTTCGAACAGAGACAGCCAGAAGGAAAACATATTAACTTTAACGCCATCGGTGGACCATGTACAAGTTATGAATTAGCAGACCATGATGACAGCCATGTAGCTTTCTGTGGAAAAGACATGGAAACATTAAAATTCATCAAATCTTTATTAACAACAGATTACTATCACATCAGTCTTTCTACAGATGTTGTAGGTGTTGAGTGTGCCGTAGCTATGAAGAATGCTTACGCATTAGGTGTATCTCTTGCAGTTGGTTTAGCGGAGAAGAGAGATGGAGAGATCGGAGCAGTACATTATAACTCTCAGGCAGCATTGTTTGGACAGGGTGTCAAAGAAATGATCCATCTGTTAGAACTGATTCATGGTGGACCAGAAAACATCATTCACGGAGCTGGTGACTTATATGTAACAGTCTTCGGTGGAAGAACTCGTAAGATTGGTACATTATTAGGACGTGGACTGACATTTGATCAGGCAATGGAAGAATTACAGGGTGTAACTTTAGAGTCTATCGTTATTGCAACAAGAACAGCTCGTGCCGTACGTAAACTGGCAGAAAGAGGCGTTGTATCTTTAGATGACTTCCCATTATTAATGCATGTAGATGCGATCATCAATGAAGGTGCGGAAGTAAATATTCCTTGGGAAAAATTTACGACTGTTGTAGAATAATAAAATAAAAAATTAGAAATTCACGAAAATACTCTCTTTTTGAACAAAATTTAGTGAAAAAAGAGGGTTTTTTCGACCTTTTAAATTTAAAAAAATGCACAAAAAAAGATAAATAATAGACACAAAATTATGCATAATGTAATATGAACATATAATAAAAGAGTCATAGGAGGTAGTTATTATGAAAAAATACATTATGGCACTGGACGCAGGGACAACAAGTAACCGCTGTATCTTATTTAATGAACAAGGTGTGATCTGCAGTGTTGCACAGAAGGAATTTACACAGTATTTTCCTCATCCTGGATGGGTGGAGCATGATGCGGATGAGATCTGGTCTTCCATGCTTGGAGTAGCAGTAGAAGCAATGAACAAGTTAAATATCACACCGGATCAGGTTGCAGCGATCGGAATTACAAACCAGAGAGAGACAACGATCATCTGGGATAAGAATACAGGAGAACCTGTGTATCATGCGATCGTCTGGCAGTGTCGAAGAACATCAGAATATTGTGATGAACTGAAAGAAAAAGGGTTTACAGAAAAATTCAGACAAAAAACAGGACTGATGATCGATGCATATTTTAGCGGAACAAAAGTAAAATGGATTCTGGATAATATACCAGGGGCACGTGAAAAAGCTGAAGCAGGAGATCTTTTATTTGGAACGGTGGAGACATGGCTGATCTGGAAACTGACAAAAGGAAAAGTTCATGTAACAGATTATTCTAATGCAGCAAGAACGATGTTATTTAACATTAATACACTTGAATGGGATGATGAGATCCTTGAAGAATTAGGAATTCCAAAATCAATGCTTCCACAGGCGAGACCATCCAGTGAAGTTTATGGAATGGCAGATGAAAGTTATTTTGGAAAAGAAATTCCAATCGGCGGAGCAGCAGGAGACCAGCAGGCTGCATTGTTCGGACAGACATGCTTTACAGCAGGTGAAGCTAAAAATACATATGGAACTGGAGCATTCTTGTTAATGAATACAGGAACAAAACCAGTATTTTCTGATAATGGACTGATCACAACCATTGCATGGGGATTAAACGGAGAAGTTAACTATGCATTAGAGGGATCTATTTTCGTTGCCGGAGCGGCAATTCAGTGGTTAAGAGATGAGATGAGACTGGTAGATTCATCACCAGATTCTGAATATATGGCTTCAAAAGTAAAAGATACAAATGGCTGTTATGTAGTTCCTGCATTTACAGGACTTGGTGCACCACACTGGGATCAGTATGCACGAGGAACAATCGTTGGTATCACAAGAGGTGTCAATAAATATCATGTGATTCGTGCGACATTAGAATCTCTGGCATATCAGACATATGATGTGTTAAAAGCAATGGAAGCAGATAGCGGAATCAAATTAAGTGCATTAAAAGTTGATGGTGGAGCAAGTGCAAACAACTTCTTAATGCAGTTCCAGTCAGATATTCTTAATACAGAAGTACGTCGTCCAAGATGTGTTGAGACAACTGCAATGGGAGCAGCTTATCTTGCAGGACTTGCCGTTGGATACTGGAAAGATAAAAATGACGTTATCAACAACTGGAATATTGACCGCAAGTTCCATCCAGAAATGAAAGAGGACGAAAGAGAAGAAAAATTAGCAGGATGGGAAAAGGCAGTAAAATATTCTTTCGGATGGGCTAAAAATTAATATATCATGCAAAACTAAAAAATTAAGAGAAAAGAGGGAAAAACTATGTTACCTTATATTGCAGAATTTATCGGAACAATGCTTTTAATCTTGCTTGGAGATGGAGTTGTAGCAAATGTAAACCTTGAAAGATCAGGAATGAAAGGTGCAGGGGCTGTGCAGATTACATTTGCATGGGGACTTGCGGTACTTGTACCAGCATTTATTTTTGGATCTTCATCAGGAGCTCATTTTAACCCGGCACTTACGATCGCACTTGCGGCGATTGGTAATTTCTCTTGGTCTATGGTGCCAGGATATGTGATCGCTCAGTTTGCAGGAGCATTTGTAGGAGCAGTCCTTGTGTATGTCTTATTTGCAGGGCAGTTTGAGGTAACCAAAGATCAGGGAACAAAATTAGGAGTATTTTGTACAGGACCTTCTATTGCAAACACAGGATTAAACCTGTTAAGTGAGATCATTGGAACCTTTGTTTTAGTTTTTGCGATTCTTGGAATCGGAAATGTGGAAAATGCAGGTTCTATGGGACTTAACTATTTCTTCGTATTTGCAATCATCGTTTCCATTGGTATGTCACTTGGTGGATTAACTGGATATGCGATTAATCCAGCCAGAGATTTAGGCCCAAGACTTGCACATGCAGTTCTTCCAATCCCAGGGAAAGGGGATTCTAACTTTGGATATGCATGGATTCCAGTTGTAGGACCAATTATTGGAGCATTGCTTGCGGGTGGTTTATTTGTGATTATTCCATGGTAGGGGTCAGGTAAATGAAAGTAGAATAAAGATTGAAGAGATGGATGTTTTCTTAGACAAGAAGACATCCATTTTTTTAATAAAATCAATGAAAACACCTAGAAAAGAAATAGCACGTGCGTTAAGATATATGCAGGATTATAAAATCAAAAAGGAGTCGATGATCATGGAATACAAAAAATTCAACAATCAATACGTAATAAGAATTGACAAAGGCGAAGAAATCTGTGCAAAATTAAAAGAGGTCGCCCAAAAAGAAAATATCAAACTTGCATACTTAACAGGAATCGGGGCAGCAGGCAAAGTAACAGCTGGTGTTTTTGATACAAAGGAAAAAGTATTCAAAGGCCATACATGGGAAGGTGATCTTGAGATCGTTTCCATCGGTGGGAATATCAATACTATGAATGGGGAAACTTATACACACTTCCATATCAGTGTTGCGGATGAAGCAGGGAATGTCTATGGAGGTCATCTGACAGAAGCAGTGATCAGCGGAACCGGAGAACTTGTATTAACTGAGATCGAAGGCAGGGTAGACCGCAAGTTTGATGAAGAAATCGGGCTGAATTTATTTGAATTCTAAGTGAAAAACGGAGGACAAAGATAACATGGAAATGATGACAGGAAGAACATTATTTCGAAATTACAAAGAATATGACCAGAAAGAAGTAGAGATCTGCGGATGGGTAAAAAGCAATCGTGGATCAAAGAAATTTGGATTTCTGGTTATTAATGATGGAACATTTTTTGAACCGATTCAGGTCGTATATGATCAGGAGATGGAGAACTTTGATGCAATCAGCAAATTAAATGTTGGAACAGCTGTGATCGTTAATGGAACTGTGATCGTGACACCAGATGCGAAACAGCCATTTGAGATTCATGCAAAGAGTGTAGAAGTCGAGGGAGAATGCCCATCCGATTATCCATTACAGAAAAAACGTCACACATTAGAATATTTAAGATCTATCTCTCATTTAAGACCAAGAACTAATACGTTTCAGGCAGTATTCAGAGTTCGTTCCCAGATTGCATATGCAATTCATAAATTCTTTCAGGAACGTGATTTTGTATACGTGCATACACCATTGATCACAGGACAGGACTGTGAAGGTGCTGGAGAGATGTTCCAGGTAACAACGATGGATCTTAACAAGATCGCTGAAGAAGGAAAAGTTGATTATGAACAGGATTTCTTTAAGAAGCCAGTCAGCTTAACTGTCAGCGGACAGCTTGCAGGAGAGACTTTTGCACAGGCATTCCGCAATATTTATACATTTGGACCAACTTTCAGAGCTGAAGATTCTAATACAACAAGACATGCAGCAGAATTCTGGATGATCGAGCCAGAGATCGCATTTGCGGATCTTGAGGATAATATGATCCTTGCAGAGCAGATGATCAAATATATCATCAATTATGTGATGGAGCATGCACAGGAAGAATTACAGTTCTTTAATAAATTCGTAGACAAAGGATTATTAGAACGTTTGAACCATGTAGTATCTTCTGATTTTGGAAGAGTTACGTATACAGAAGCAGTGAAATTATTAGAAGAACACAATGATGAATTCGAATATAAAGTATCTTGGGGAATTGATCTTCAGACAGAGCATGAACGTTATCTGACAGAGCAGATCTTTAAGAAACCAGTGTTTGTCACAGACTATCCAAAAGAGATCAAAGCATTTTATATGAAGATGAATGAAGACAATAAGACTGTTGCGGCCATGGATCTTTTAGTGCCAGCTATTGGAGAGATCATTGGTGGAAGCCAGAGAGAAGATAATCTTGCGAAATTAGAAGCAAGAATCACAGAATTAGGTATGAAACCAGAAGATTATGATTTCTATTTAGATCTTCGCAAATATGGTTCCACAAGACATGCAGGATTTGGTCTTGGATTTGAGCGTATGGTAATGTACGCAACGGGAATTGCTAATATCAGAGATGTCATTCCATATCCAAGAACTGTAGGAAAATGTCAATATTAAGATGAATTATGCATATACTATTACGAGAGCAATTTTTAGGAGGTAGTAGTATATGCATTCTATTTGGCAGGAACAGATGGAATTTCCAGTTTATCCGATTTTAAAAAGAGATAAAAAGACAGATATTTTATACGTAGGTGCAACCTTGAAACATGCAATAGAGGCAAATTTTCAAAAAGAAATGGGAAGATCAGTTATGATCATTGAAGAAAAAAGTATTGGAGATATGCCAGAACTTGGTGGCATGGGGATTTTGAAAGCAACGAACATGAATGAATTTAAAAAGCTCTATATTCTGAGAAATTATATTATAAGGCATCATATTCCATGTGATCTGGAGATCATTTCAGAGACAAGCATTCAGGTCCATCCAGTGAAGTTGTTTTTGTTTATGACGAAAGATATTGAAGTCTATGAGCAGACAAAGATCACTGCAAGACAAGGGAAACGTCTGGATATCGAAAGTGCCTATATTGATGCAGGACAAGTGATCGAAGCCGATAAACCTTGTGAGAAGAGATATATTCATGTATTTTCAGAAGCAGATTTTCCAGAGATCACGAAGCCAGATATTCTGGAGATCAGAAAATATAAAGAAGATTATCTGGTGTTGTCGTATCAGAGAAAATTGGATGGAAGCCGATACTCTTGGGAAATATAATTGAGTCATGTTGTAAAATTAGTGAAACGAAGATAGTATTTTGTGCTACAATAGATGTCAAGAGAACATTTATACAGGAGGATAAGAAACTATGAGTATGATTGATGTAATCCGCAAAGAAATGATGACAGCGATGAAGAATAAGGACAAAGAGAGAAAAGAAAGTCTTTCTATGTTATTAAGTGCATTAAAAAACGCACAGATCGATAAGAGAGAAGAGCTGACAGAAGCAGAAGAAAACACAATTATCGCAAAAGAGATCAAACAGACAAAAGAGACAATGGATACTTGCCCTGCCGATCGTACAGATATCATTGATGAATGTAAAGCAAGATTAGCAGTCTTAGAAGAGTTCGCACCAGAGCAGATGAGCGAAGAACAGATCGAAGCTGAGATCAATGCTGTATTAGCAGAACTTGGAATTGATGCACCAACAATGAAAGACAAAGGAAAAGTTATGAAGAACCTGATGCCAAGAGTCAAAGGAAAAGCTGACGGTAAACTTGTAAACCAGCTGGTAGGAGCTAAACTTTCATGAGAAATATACTGATCGTCGTCGATATGCAGAATGATTTCATCGACGGAAGCCTTGGAACCAAAGAGGCACAGGAGATCGTAACACCTGTTGCAGAAAAGATCCGCAATTTTGAGGGTGACATTTATGGAACACTCGATACGCATGAGGAAGATTATCTTTCCACACAGGAAGGAAAGAATCTCCCAGTGGAACATTGCATCTGTGGAGAAGATGGCTGGGCATTAAACAGCGAAATCATGCAGGCAATTGCAGAAACGAAAGCAGAAGTCCATAATTTCTGTAGAAAAGGAACTTTTGGTTCCATGGAATTGGCACAGATATTGAAGGAAACATATGAAGGACAGGAAGTTGAGATCGAACTAATTGGATTATGTACGGATATCTGTGTGATATCCAATGCAATGCTGATTAAAGCAGTACTGCCGGAAGTGAAGGTAAGTGTTGATTCTTCGTGCTGTGCAGGAGTGACTCCTGAGAGTCATAGGAATGCGTTGGAAGCTATGAAGATGTGTCAGATTGAGATAGCATAATTAGTTGTAAATAAAGGGCGATATGAAGTCGCCTTTTTATTTTGAATTAAAATGTAAAATAATAGAAATATTTACAATAATATCTTGATGTATTTCGAAATCATGGGTATAATAAAATTTACAATAAATGTAAAAATATAAAGGAGTAATGCCTATGACAAACAACAAACTTTATGCACGAGATGAATATCTAAAGAAAAAAGCAGCGGATAGTAATGGATTGAATATTCAATTAACGAACAATTATGCCTTTCGGAAAACATTTAAAAATACTTACATAGCAAAAGGATTTTTGATGGCATTATTAGGGTTGAAGGAGGATGAGATAGCAGATTTAAAAGTTACAGATCCATTTGAAGAGGGGGAAAGTGAACAGGAAAAAGAGGGGATTCTGGATGTAAAAATTTATCTGAACAATAATAAGAAAATCAATATAGAAATGCAAAATCGTTATCAGAATGATTGGACGGAACGAAGTTTGTTTTATAATTGCAGGATGTTTACAGATGGATTTTATCACGGGCAACCATATGGAGAATTAGAACCATGTATACATATAGGTATTTTAGATTTTAATTTGATGAGAAGTCAAGGTTTTCATCATCATATTAAATTATTGGATATAAAAACGGGGGAAGAATATAATGACAAATTGCAATTTCACGTGGTACAATTAAAGAAATTAGAAGATGCTGTCAAGGAAGAAAAAGAAACGGAACTATACTATTGGGCAAAATTACTTGCAGCAAAAGATTGGAAAGAAGTTGACGATACGATCAAAGGAAATCCATATAGAGAGGCGGTGAAAGATGAGATGTATAAAATGAGTCAGGATGAAAGAGAACGATATTTGTATTTGCGAGAAGAAATGGCATATAGTGATGAAATTAGCAGGATGAAAACTGCGAGAGAAGAAGGATTGGAAGAAGGAAGAAAGGAAGGAAAGCAACTATTTTTACAATAAAATATACCCTATAAAATGGACATGATAAAAAGAAGGGTTCCCTAAAAATGGACACAATAAGAAGGGGATAAATCCTTAAAAGTGGACATTAAAAAGCAGGGATTTTTTCCAGTAGATGATATATAATAAAAGCATCTATTGGAGGAAAATATGAAAGAATATACTGCAAAGCAAATCAAACAATTAAAAGCCAATCCTTATGTGTATAAAGTAACAAAGCATATGATATATTATACTGCCAAATTTAAGGAGGATTTTTGGGTAAGCTATCAAGTAGGAAATACGCCAAGGAAAATTCTTATGGATTTTGGATTTGATTTAGATACATTTGGCCAGAAACAGATTGATTCATTGGTACAACATATAAAAAAGCAAGCATTGTCAGGAGAGGGATTTTCGGAAGGCTCCAACAGAAAGAAAAGAATTCCTAAGAAAGCTACAAAAGAAGATGAATTGTCATCACCACAATCAATAGAACGTATGCAGAACGAGCTTTTGTATCTAAGACAAGAAGTAGAGTTTTTAAAAAAAATTATTATTGCGGACAATTCAAGGAAGAGAAAATAGTCATGGAGGCTTCAGAAAACAAATTTGAAATTATCCATGAAACAATAAATAAAACAAACAACAGATTATCAGTTAAAATGCTTTGTGAGATAGCAGGAGTATCAAGATCGGGTTATTATAACTGGGTTCATTCAGCGGGTAAACGAGCTGAAAAAGAAGTACAGGACAGAGCTGATTTTGAACTAATATTAGCTGCATATAGCTTCAGAGGCTATGATAAGGGTGCTCAGGGAATCTATATGAGACTTTTGCATATGGAACCGCCGGTCATCATGAATGTTAAGAAAATAAGGCGTTTGATGAAAAAATATGGACTTATATGTAATATTAGGAAAGCAAATCCTTACAGAAGGATGGTAAAAGCAATAAAAACCAATAGTGTTGCTGATAATCTTGTGAAACGTGAGTTTGAAAAATATGGTCCTAGACGGATATTACTTACGGACATTACATATATTCCATATAATGGACGATTTTGCTATTTATCAACGATTATAGATGCCTTTACAAAACAAATTTTATCGTATGTGTTAAGTGAATCCCTGGAAGTAGATTTTGTTTTGGAAACAGTGAATCTGATGATAGAAAAACATGGAGTTTCTCTTACGACAGAAACCATTTTACATAGTGATCAAGGTTGCCATTATACAAGCTGCAGTTTTATACAACTCATTAAAGATAAAGGATTAAGACAATCCATGTCCAGGAGAGGTAACTGTTGGGACAATGCTCCTCAAGAAAGTTTTTTTGGTCGTATGAAGGATCATGTAGGCGATAAAATAAAAGAATGCACAACATACAATGAGATTCTTGTTATTATTGATGATTGGATGGATTATTATAACAATGATAGATACCAGTGGGAACTAGCTAGGCTTTCTCCCAATGAATATTATGAATATATAACAACAGGCATATATCCGATCAAGGGGAGAATCCCTTCCGAAGATATGTATGATGAAGAAGGTAATAAAACAAAATGATATAGCCATCTACTGGCTAGAAAAATATAAATCCCTTCTTTTTAATTTGTCCTTGACAAAGGGTACACTTTACAATGTATAAGATTAAAAAAACAAGGTTTTTCAAAGGAAAAAATAGCAGAAGAATGTCAGGTTAATATACCTGAAGTAGAAGAAATCTTGAAAGAAATAGAAGATTTATAAATTGAGATAATAAACCCATAAGCAGTAGGAAAACATGCTACTGTTTGTGGGTTTTATTATATTTTGTAGTTTAGTTTTAAAGTTATTTATGATAGAAGTAAAAACACTATTAACTGTGTAAAATATACATTAAATATGGTATAATAAGGAGAAAAAATATACAAAATTGATAAAAGAAAGGGAAGAGTATGAAGAAAATTTTATTTTCACCAATAGGGGGAACAGATCCTATCTCTAATTTTAGAGATGGAGCAATGTTACATATTTGTAGAATATATAAGCCAGATATAGTCTATCTTTATTTGTCAAAAGAGATGTGTGAATTTCAGGAAAAAGACGACAGATATAGATATTGTCTAGAACAATTGGGGAAAAAGCTGGACAAGCAATTTGAAGTTATTGAAATACAAAAAAATGAATTGGAAGAGGTTCAGGTATTTGATACATTTATGAAAGAATATCGAGAAATTTTAAATGATATCAGAGATAAGAATCCAGAAAGTGAAATAATCCTTAATGTATCTTCAGGGACACCAGCTATGAAGAGTGCATTACAGATTTTAGCGGCTATGGGGGAAATCCATATGCGGGCGATTCAGGTAAGTACTCCGAAGAAAAAGATTAATCCACATGAGGAAGATAGAGATGATTATGATGTGGAAGGTTATTGGGAACTGAATGAAGATAATGATGAAGAATTATTTGTGAACCGATGCAAAGAATCTGAACATTTTTATCTTTTAGATGAGGTGCGAAAAGAAACGATCATTAAACATATTAAAGCATATGATTATGTTGCTGCATTACAGATAGTTGGGGAAATGACAGAACCATTTGATGATGAAACCATGGCATTATTGAAGGCAGCAAATAGCCGTTTGCAATTAAATATAGGAGAAATTGATAACCTTCTGAAACCATATAATATATCAATTATTCCAGTTAGGATAGAACAACAACAGAAAATATTTGAGTATTTATTAAGTTTAGAAATAAAGATAAAAAAAGAACAATATGGAGACTTCTTAAGAGCTATCACACCAGCAGTTGTAGAACTGTTTAAGATAGCAACAAAAGAATATACAGGAATTGATTGGAAAAAATATTGTTGGCAAAATACGAAAACAAAACAATGGAAATGGGATCATTCAAAGATAGAAAGTAATAAAGAATTGAAAAATGCTCTAGATCAAGCATATTTGGATAGAGGTGGATTTACAGGAAAAGATGTATATTCAGATCATTTGACAGCGATCATAGATGAGCTATCCAAAGATGCAGAGATAAAGAGGATGACAAAACAGATTCGTGATATAGAAATAACAACACGAAATATCTCAGCACACAATCTAGTATCAATTACAGCCAGCTGGGTTAAAAAATACAGTGGATACACGCCAGAAGAAATTTATGGATTTTTAAAGAATTATGTAAAGAAACTGCGTTGGAACATAAAAAAAGAAGATTGGAATTCATATGATGCAATGAATGAGATAATCATAGGAAAGATAGGGCAATGATCACACAACTGGAAATAAAATTAAAATATCAATCAGAAGAAAAACTTAATTACAATATATCATCGGTTATGCATGGAATTTTGATGGGACATATTGATAGAGCATATGGGGAACGAATGCATGAAGACGGGTTAAAACCATTTGTACAGGAAGTATGTAACATAAAAGAAGATGAATTTACATGGAGAATCTGTACGATGACAGAAGAGGCAAAGATACAGATCATAGAGCCGTTAATGAAAATGGATCAGTTTTATATGAAACATAGAGAATTACGTTTAAAGGTATGTGAAAGAAATTTAAAAGAAATCTCCTACGATACATTGATAGAAAACTATTATTTTGAAGAGCAGCCAAGGAATATTACAATCAAATTTTGTTCTCCAACGGCCTTTAAGAGTCAGGGGAATTATATTTTTATGCCTACGATTCGTCTGATATTTCAAAGCTTGATACATAAATATGATACTTTTTCATCAGGAACAATGGTTGGAAGTGAAGAAACGTTAGAACATATTGAACGGTACGTGATGATCACAAGATATCATTTAAGAAGCGTGAATTTTTCGTTAGAAGGAGTAAGAATACCAGCATTTGTCGGGACGATCACGATGCGAGTCAAAGGTCCACAACAACTGGTGAATTTGATCAAGATGTTGGCAGTATTCGGACAATATTCTGCGGTAGGAATTAAAACAGCATTGGGTATGGGAAGGATACAGATAGAAGGAGTGTGATAAGATGAATGATAATCAGCGAAAAGTTATAATCGGTGGTTTACTGCATGATATTGGAAAAGTATTATATCGAAGTGACGATGGCAGAAATCATAGCCAGAGTGGATATGATTTTTTGAAAAATGATGTGGATATAAAAGATCAAGATATCTTAGATCAAATAAGATATCATCACAGCCAAAATATCAAACAGGCAGATCTGAATAAGGATTCTTTGGCGTATATTACATATATTGCTGATAACATAGCTTCAGGATTAGATCGAAGGGATAAAGAAGATGGAGAAGGTGGATTTGTTCGGGATATAGCATTAGAAAGTATCTTTAATATATTAAACCATAATAAAGGAAATGCACATTACAGACCGGCAATGCTTGGACAGGATAAAGAGATCAACTTTCCAACAACAGATAAGATACAATATGATGAATCTTTTTATCGTAGTATTTATCAGAAGATACAAGAGTGTTTAAAGGAATTCTCATATGATGATAAATACATTAATTCATTGTTAGAAATATTGGAAGCAACCTTGTCATTTGTTCCATCTTCTACATCACAAAAACAGATGATAGATATTTCTTTATATGATCATGTAAAAATAACAGCAGCGATTGGAAGTTGTATCTATGAATATATGAAAGAAAACAACGAAATAGATTATGAAAGAATACTTTATAAACAAGCAAAAGAATTCTATCAAAAGAAAACATTTTTGCTCTATAGCATGGATATATCGGGAATTCAGGATTTTATCTATACAATCAATAATAAAGGTGCATTAAAAGGACTTCGTGCCAGATCTTTTTATCTTGAGATCATGATGGAACATCTGATAGATGAGTTGTTAGAAAAAGTTGAATTGTCAAGAGCAAATCTGATTTATTCAGGTGGTGGACATGCGTATATTTTAATGGCAAATACCGAAAAGACAAAGTCAATCATAGAAAGATATGAAAAGCAGGTTAATCAATGGTTTTTGGAAGTTTTTCAGACAGATTTGTATGTTGGAGCGGGTTATGCTGTATGCAGTACAAAAGATCTGGAAAATGAACCAGCTGGAAGCTATACAGAAATCTTTCGGGAAATATCAAAAAATATTTCAGCAAAAAAAATTAAGAGATATACAGCGAAAGATATTGTATGGCTAAATCATAGACAGGAAGAATCGGGAGAACGAGAATGCAGTATTTGTAGAAGGACGGATCACCTAAAAGAAAATGATCAGTGTGAGATCTGTTGGGGATTGGAACAAATGGCTGTTAAGATGATGAGCAACAATTTCTTTGTGATCAGTAAAGAACATGAAGAGATTTCCTTACCATTGCCAGGAGATTGTTATCTGACAACAGAAAGCAACGAAAAGAAATTACGACAGAGAATGGAACAGGATAATTATATTAGGGCTTATAGTAAAAATGAATTTTATTCAGGTTATTCCATTGCGACAAAACTCTGGGTAGGAGATTATAAAAATGGAAACGATTTTGGAGAATTAGCGAAAAGAGCACAAGGAATCGAAAGATTAGGTGTTTTACGAGCTGATATTGACAATCTTGGAGAAGCATTTGTTTCAGGATTTAAAAATGAAGAGAATCAAGATCGATATGTAACATTATCAAGAACAGCAACATTTTCCAGAAAGCTGTCGATGTTTTTTAAATATCATATCAACCATTTATTAGAGAATGGCGAATTTTATTTGAAAGAAAAAGAAGATAAAAAACGCAATGCTGTGATCGTTTATTCAGGTGGAGATGATCTGTTTATTGTAGGAAGTTGGGACGATATTATAGGATTTGCGGTAGATCTTTATTATGCATTAAAGAAATATACACAGGGAACGTTAAAAATCTCAGGGGGAATTGGCTTATATCCTTCAAAATATCCAATATCTGTTATGGCAAAGCAAACAGGAGAATTAGAAGATGCAGCAAAAGAAATGACAGGGAAAAATGCAGTTGCTGTTTTTGATCCGAAATATACATTCCACTGGACAGAATTTATAGAAACGATCATTGAAGAGAAATTTAGAATATTAAAACAATATCTTGAGACATGTGAGAAAGAACGAGGAAAAGCATTCTTATATCGAATTTTAGATTTGATTCGGGCCACATGGAATCAGGAAGAGGATGGAAAGATAAACATTGCAAGGTTTGCATATCAGTTGGCAAGAATAGAGCCAGAGAAGAATGCAGCAGAAGAAGTGAAACAGATATATCAGGAATTTTCAAAATCTATGTATCAGTGGATAAAAAATAAAGAAGAGGCGGAACAGCTAGAGATGGCGATTTATTTATATGCTTATCTGACAAGAGATAGAAAGGATGATTAGATGGGAATTAATAAGGAAAATTATGTTGATCAAGCAGAACAAGTGATCAAAAATCTGAAGACAAACCACAAAGGAAATATTATGCTGACAACAAGCAAAATTCGTAATATTTTAGCAATGGTTTCAGAAATTTATAATGAAGTAATCCATGAATCAGGAGAAGTTTTATCTTCAGAGAGTCAGGAACGAATTCAATATTTGAGATTGCGGATTGTGTATGAAGCAGGAAGAGAAACATCCGTGAAAGATTTTGTTGAAAAAGCTAAAATATTAGAAGAACTAAAAAAAGTAAAGGATAGCAAAAGCCAGTTCCTACTTTTTTGCAGATATATGGAAGCATTAGTAGCATATAGAAAATTCAGTGGTAGAGATGAGTAAACATAGGGAGGGAAGATATGTATAATAAGATAAAAATTTCAGGGAAAATAAAAGTAGTAACAGGTATGCATATAGGAGGATCCTCTGCATTTTCAGCGATCGGAGCAGTAGATTCACCAATTATACGTGATAAACAAAGTGATCTTCCGATGATTCCGGGAACTACCTTAAAAGGAAAGTTAAGAACTTTAATGGCAAAAGGCTTTTCTGATCATGCCAGTGCAATGATCGGGAAACACGATGACGACCCAGAAATTGTACTTCGATTATTTGGTAATGCGAAGAAAACAGTACAAGAACATAGAAATAGCAGATTGATTTTTTCTGATATGATTTTATCCAACATGGATGAGTTAAAACAGTTAGATATTCATTCAGCAACAGAAGTTAAATTTGAAAATTCAATCAGCCGATTAACCGCAGTAGCAAACCCACGACAGATTGAACGAGTGATCAGAGGTTCAGAATTTGAGTTGGAACTGATCTATAATGTAGAAGATGAAACGCAGATTCAGGAAGATTTTGAAGCAATCAGATATGGGCTGACACTATTAGAATATGATTATCTTGGAGGAAGTGGAAGCCGTGGATATGGAAAAGTCAAATTTGAAGATTTACAAGCTGAAAATGTAATTGGAAATCTTAGCGATAAAGTGATGCAATTATGTAATGAGATTTTAAGTGAGGAAAAATAATGGAATATAAAATATGTAAATTGCAGTTTTCGACAGGTTTGCATATTGGAAAAGGGATGTTAACAGATGGGGAGCCTATTTTTATGGCGGATACATTCTTTTCTGCATTATGTCATGAAGCTCTTGGAATTTCAGAAGGAATTGAAAAATTAGTTCATTATTGTAAGAGTGGAAAGCTAAAATTAAGTGATGGGTTGCCATATATTGATGATACCTTGTATGTTCCAAAACCGATGACGACTGTTGAAACAAAAGAAGAAGGGAACTCAAAAGTAAAAAAAGCATTTAAGAAATTAAAATATATTCCCATTAATAAAATAGAAGAATATATGAAAGGAAATCTGGATGCACAAAAAGAAAAAGAAAAGTTAAGCAGACTTGGTAAATATGAAATGACACAGAAAGCATCTATTTCATATGAAGAAGGACTAGATGCCTTGCCGTACTATATAGGATCCTACCATTTTAGTAAGAATGCAGGATTGTATGTTATAATCGGATATGAAGATACAGAAGCATTTCAGTTTATATCATCTTTGATTGAAGGATTATCATATTCAGGAATCGGTGGAAAAAGAACTTCAGGATATGGAAAATTTCAAGCAAAATATAAAAATATGGATCCACAATTAAAACAACGATTAAATGTGAATAAATATCAAAAGATGATGTCGTTATCGATTTCTCTTCCAAAAGATGATGAAATAGAAAAAGTTTGTACAGAAGTTCAGTTTCAGTTGATCAAAAGAAGTGGATTTGTAAATTCTATGACATATGCAGATACTTTTCGGAAGAAGAAAGACTTTTATGGTTTTGTGGCAGGGTCTTGTTTTAAAATACCTTATCAGGGAGATATCTATGATGTATCTATATATGGAAAACATCCAGTATACAGATATGCAATACCAATATTTATGGGGGTGATCTAATGCAGCAATACATGAGTACATACAAAGTAACATTAGAGACAAAAGGTCCGCTGTATATTGGTTCAGGGAAACAATTAGGTAAGAAGGAATATATTTATAACAGACAAGAGAAAGAAATTGTTGTTCCCAATCTGATAAAAATGTATCAGCAGTTAAAGAAAAAAAATCTTACAGGAGAATACGAAAAATTTTTATTAAATCCAAAAGAAAAAGATTTGTATATGTGGTTAGTGAATAAAGGAATTACATACGCTGAAAGTAAAAAATGGGCAGAATATTCTTTTGATTGTTCAGATGCAGTATTGGATAGGAACACGAAAGAAATTTCTCTTTTTGTGAAAGATGCATATGGGAAACCATTTGTTCCTGGAAGTAGTTTAAAAGGTGCACTAAGAACTATTTTATGTGTAGACGAATTAGTACATGATAAGAAAAAACTTTCACAAGTACAAGGCATGATTGAAAGTGGTTTGAGGAAGCCGGGAGGAGGGGAAAAATATCTTCAAAGAGAAATAAAGCAAATAGAAGTAGATGTATTTCACACTTTAAATATAAAAGATATATCAAAAATGAATGCTGTACAAGATGTTATGAAAGGAATGATCATAGGCGATAGCAAGCCGTTGAAAATATCAGATCTAACATTATGTCAGAAAATAGATGTTGATACAAGCGGAAAAAGAACAAGAATACAAATGTTAAGAGAATGTATAAAACCGGGAACGAAGATTGAATTTGAGTTAACAGTTGACGAGAGTATCAATATCTATTATGATGAAACTATTCTGGATGCAATCAATCATTTTTTAGAAAGTTATTATCATTTTCTGAATGGATTTGGACCTGTTAATGAAGAACAGGATATTCTGTATTTAGGCGGAGGAACCGGTTTTGCAACGAAAACAATTCTTTATGGAATTTTCTCAAAGAAAGATGCTGTTCGTGTGATTAGTAAAATATTTGATAAAACTATTTCTAGGAAAAAGAACGAAAAACCGCAACATATAAATGATATTCGTCTAGGTGTTTCACCTCATATTAAAAAGTGCACCGAGTATGCAGGACGTGAATATGAATTCGGTAAGTGCAAAGTTTATATAGAAGAAATATGATTTTGCCCCGATGACCTGTTTATGCGGTGTAGAGCCTTATTTTGAATAAGAAAAAGATAAAAATTTATCTCAAAATAAGTTTACACCGCAAAACATCTTTTTAACCCGCATAAATACAAGGATTGTAAGACTAGGGTTAAGAAAAGAAAAGCCCCGATAGGGGACGAAAACTGTTTATGGCTAAGTATAATTTATACTTATCTATGGTTAAGAAAAGAAAAGCCCCGATAGGGGACGAAAACCTATATTTTCTAGTATCGACTATTCTTTCCCACTTTACTCGTTAAGAAAAGAAAAGCCCCGATAGGGGACGAAAACAGCTTTCTAAAATTCAAATTGAATAGGATTATAAGTTAAGAAAAGAAAAGCCCCGATAGGGGACGAAAACTTTATTACTGGTTGATTCATTGTTAATCTTTGGCTATGATGTTAAGAAAAGAAAAGCCCCGATAGGGGACGAAAACAAGTCAATGGAAATACTGAATATTTTCTAAGAAATAGTTAAGAAAAGAAAAGCCCCGATAGGGGACGAAAACATTATCTAGGGTTTATCATATATCATCATGCAAGACAGTTAAGAAAAGAAAAGCCCCGATAGGGGACGAAAACCTTCTACCATAAACGTTCTATCGTTTTCGTCAAGTGTTAAGAAAAGAAAAGCCCCGATAGGGGACGAAAACATGATTTTTCATCTGTAATATAATAAACCAAAATTTCATGTTAAGAAAAGAAAAGCCCCGATAGGGGACGAAAACTTCTTTTAAAATTTCCGTCATATCTTCTATCGCTTCTGTTAAGAAAAGAAAAGCCCCGATAGGGGACGAAAACAAAAAATTGTGTTATAATTTCCTTACCGCTAAGCTATGGTTAAGAAAAGAAAAGCCCCGATAGGGGACGAAAACCTTCCCTCACGATATTGAACAACCTTAAGCCGACATTCGTTAAGAAAAGAAAAGCCCCGATAGGGGACGAAAACCAATCCAGAAGTTTATATCGTCGTAGGCGCTGTCATTGTTAAGAAAAGAAAAGCCCCGATAGGGGACGAAAACCAAAACTAGATTTATGATATTGAAAATTTGATAATGGTTAAGAAAAGAAAAGCCCCGATAGGGGACGAAAACAATTGAATAGCTTCAAAAACTTGTTGACTAAACTCGTTAAGAAAAGAAAAGCCCCGATAGGGGACGAAAACAATGGTTGTCAATTTCTCATAAGATAAAGTGTTACCAGTTAAGAAAAGAAAAGCCCCGATAGGGGACGAAAACAAATTTATGCCCAAATGATTGGTTATGAAATTTCTATATTAAGAAAAGAAAAGCCCCGATAGGGAACGAAAACTTCCTTTGTGCTTCTCATTGTGATTTCATTTGACATAAATTAAGAAAATAAAAGCCTCGATAGGGGACGAAAACTAAAATGATATGCTACCCTCATATAGGACAATGAAATATAAAAGTCCTATATGGGGGGATTTTCATGTCTAGGAAAAGTAAAATAGATCCTGTAGAAAAAGTAAAAATAGTTGAACGCTACCTTGCAGGGGAAATTGGTATATGCCAAGCTGGAAGAGAATTAGGAGTTAATCATCAGACTATTCGAAATTGGCTTTCAATTTATCAGTATGAGGGACCTACCGGCTTACTCTATCAATCCAAAAACAGATCTTATTCAAAAGATTTAAAAATGTCTGCTGTAAACGATTATCTTAATAAAGAAGGTTCCCTTCAAGATATCTGTATAAAATATAAAATTCGTTCTCGCAAACAGCTCATTGATTGGATTAAGGTGTATAATTCTGGTGGAATATTAAAAACATCCACTGGAGGTGCTTACATGAGAAAAGCAAAGAAAACTACACTTGATGAGAGATTAAAAATAGTAACAGATTGTCTGGCAAATGATAAGAATTATGGTGCAATGGCACTTAAATATGGTTGTTCCTATCAACAAGTTCGTAATTGGGTAAAACGATACGAAAAGATGGGTCAAGCAGGTCTGGAAGACAGACGAGGACGCCGTATAGCTTCTCTGCCAAGCAGAACACCTGAAGAAGAGCTACGTGACAAGATAGCTGAACTTGAAAGAGGAAATCTAGATTTGCAAATGGAGAATGATCTGTTAAAAAAAGTCAGAGAACTGGAAAGGAGGGATCGCTATCTTTAATTCATAGATTAATCGAATATGAAGCCATCCAAGAACTAGTGGCTACGAAGCATTATCCAGTAGATAAACTTTGTAAATATCTTAACGTAACACGTTCTGCGTATTACCGCTGGATAAAATATCCGAAAAGTAATAATGAACTTCAAAACGAAAAGCTGTCTACTGAAATCCAAAGAATCCATAACGAGCATCCAGATATGGGATATCGAAGGATTCGTGATGAATTAGATGGGCATAGAGGAATTCATGTAAATGATAAACGAGTACTTCGTATTTGCAGGAAATGCAATATAAAATCAAATATCAAATGGAAACCTAAGAGTTGTACCAGAGGAGACAGAAATCCTGATCACATAGCAAAGAACTATTTACACCGTGAATTTCACGCTGAAAAACCGAATGAAAAGTGGCTTACAGATGTTTCTGAATTTAAATATTACAACGGAATAGAAGTTCACAAAGTTTATCTGAGTGCTATTTTAGATTTATACGATAGAAGGATTGTTGCCTTTAAAATCAGAGACCATAATGATAATCCATTAGTCATGGATACGTTTGATGAGGCTGTTCGTTTGGAGCCGGATGCACATCCATTAGTTCATTCTGATCGAGGATTTCAGTATACAAGCGCACAGTTTTATACCAGATTAAAAAATCATCATATGAAACAGAGTATGTCCAGAGTTGCACACTGCATTGACAATGGACCAATGGAAGGATTCTGGGGAATCCTAAAACGAGAAATGTATTATAAACAGCGTTTTAACGATAGAAGTTTTTTGATTACAGCGATAGTTAATTACATAGATTATTACAACAATGAACGACTTCAAAGAAAACTACATGTAATGACACCAATGGAATATCATAAGCAATACGCAAAAGCAGCATAAAATATCGCCAGCTATAACATGGCTGACGACACAAAAATTTATTATTTTTTATTGTCCTCTTGACAGGGAGCACACCAAAAATCATATATTTGATACTTACCTACTTTTCATTGTAATTCACTCAAAAGAACTCTAAAAAATTTTCATGATTAGTAGAGAAATAATCGTTCATTATTAAAAAATATGTTAAAATAACATATAGACACTCTGATAAGGGACGAAAAAAGAACAAATTTACTATAGTGTAGAAAAATCTTGAAGATAAAACACCCCGACAGGGGACAGGAGAATATAGCTTATTTTAGGAAAGGAGTGCCTATGTCATGTTTATATATTACTGAAAATGGATCTAAAGTCGCTGTAAAAGGTGGGCATTTTATTGTAGAATGTCAAGACGGATCAGAACGCCTTGTTCCGAAAGAAACGCTGGAATCAATCGTGATATTTGGAAATGTTTATTTGACAGTACCATGTATTAAGGAATGTCTGGAGCGAGGAATAGCAGTATCCATGTTTTCAACAAAAGGAAAATATTTTGGGCGGATTGAATCAACAAATCATGTGAATGCAAAGAGATTGAAACAGCAAGTATATTTAAGTGATCAAGAGGAAATGCGTGTGCAGTTTTCAAAAAAGATTATTTTAAATAAGATACATAATCAGAGAGTTCTTTTGACAAGATATCAGCGAAGTACGGGGAAGAATATTCAAGAAAATATTCAAGCGATAAAAATACATGAAAATAAAATCTCAAATTGTACAAATATTGAACAGATTATGGGGTATGAAGGAAATGCTGCCAGACAATATTTTGCAGCATTATCTAAAATGATAAAAGAAGATTTTAAATTCTCTGGGCGAAATAAGCGTCCACCACGAGATGCATTTAATTCGATGATCAGTTTAGGATATACAATTTTGATGTATGAGATTATGGGTGAAATAGAAAATCGAGGAATAACGCCATATATAGGATTTATGCATAAAGATATTGAAAGACATCCAACACTTGCCAGTGATCTTTTGGAAGAATGGAGAGCAGTGATTGTAGATGCAACAGTCATGAGTATGATTCAGGGAAATGAGATCAATATCAATGAATTTTCAAAAGATGAAGAAACAGGTGCTGTAATTATCAGTAAAAATGGTGTCAATCTATTTATAAAAAAACTAGAGAAAAAATTGCAGAGTAATATGAATTATTTAGAATATCTAGAACACCCAGTAAGCTTTCGTAGAGCAATCTGGTGGCAGGTATCTAAAATAGTGAAATGCATTGACAATGGGAATTTTGATGATTATATGCCAATAAGGATACGATGATTATGGATTATTTTGAATTTGAAACACTAGTAGAAGATGAAGGAAATGACAAATATCTGATATTGATCATATATGATATATCTGATAATAAACATCGCCTGGAAATATCAAAGTTTTTGGAAGGCTATGGAACAAGAATACAAAAATCTGCATTTGAAGCGTGGCTGACTAAGAAACATTTTGAAAAATTACTTTCAAAATTAAAAGAGATGACAAGAGCAACCGATAATATTCGGATTTATAAACTGCATGGATATGGAGAAGTAACAGTGTTAGGTGATCAAAATTATGTGAATGGTGATGACGTGATAATTATATAATAGATGATTTTTATTTTACAAAATTTTCAAACATAACAAAGAAAGAAGGAAAATCAATATATGAGTACATACTACGTCACAAGGATCGAAGAACCAGACTTCGGTTGTGAAGGTCGCCCAGAAGGACAGGAAATCAAAGATAAAGTATTCTTAATAGAGGAAGTAACAAAGGAAGAAAAAGTTATTTATATGGAAGATAAACTTCTATATGAAAGAGACATCAATGAAGGAATGAAAGTTGTGATCGATCAAGATGGAAGATTACAGAAAGCGGAGGATCAGTAAATGAAAGATCTGACAAAATGAAAGATTTCAACATTGATCTTAGGATTTGCGATTCCAGTATTTTTAGGAAACTTATTACAGCTTACATACAGTCTTGCTGATACAAGGATTGTCGGAAGTTTTCTTGGAGAGCGATCATTTCTGCTGTTTTAATGCTGATCGGAACGGTATTTATCAATCCGATTTTAGGATTTTTGAATGTTCCAGGCAAATTATTTATCGAAGCGAAACAATATATACTGATCATTATCATTGGTTTATGGGTCACGATGTTTTATGATATTTTAATGGCTGTGATGCGTGCGATCGGAGATACGTTAACACCATTATTGATCCTTGCGATTTCTGTAGGATTAAATATCGCACTGGATCTTTTATTTGTTGCCGTATGGAAAACGGGAACATGGGGTGCGGCAGCAGCAACTGTGTTGGCACAGTTTATCGCATTGGTCGTTTGTTGTTTTTATATGATTCATAAGTACGAGTTGTTACGTCTGAATAAAAATGATTTTAAAGATCTGGAATCTAAAATGGTCAAAGAAATGCTGGCGACAGGAATGTCCATGGGATTTATGAGTTCTCTTGTGAACATTGGACAGACAGCGATCAATAAACTTGGGCAGGAAATTATCGTAGCAGAACCGATCGTATGGTTTATCATGGTTATTCCATTGATCGTACAGATCATAAGAACACCGAAATTAAAAACAAATAAATAAAACCCAAAAAGCGGAGAATCCATAAAGGATCTCCGCTTTCTACATACACATGACATTATTTTAATTGAACATTCCGTCCCACGGGAACATTCTTCTTTCTTCTTAAGGATTAAACAATACCCTGAGCTGTCATTGCATCTACGACTTTTTCAAAGCCTGCAATGTTAGCACCAGCTACATAGTTTCCTTCCATTCCGTAACGTTTTGCTGCGTCATCTAAGTTGTGGAAAATGTTAACCATGATATTCTGTAATTTTCCATCAACTTCTTCGAATGTCCAGCTTAATCTTTCGCTGTTCTGAGACATTTCAAGAGCAGATGTAGCAACACCACCAGCGTTGGCAGCTTTACCAGGTGCAAATAATACACCATTTTCCTGTAAATATTCAGTAGCTTCTAAAGTAGTAGGCATGTTAGCACCCTCTGCAACTGCATAACATCCATTAGCTACTAACTGTTTTGCATCTTCTAAGTGTAATTCGTTCTGAGTTGCACATGGAAGAGCGATATCAACAGGAATAGACCAAACTCCTCTTCCTTCGTGGTATTCAGCACTTGGACGAGCAGCAGCGTATTCTGTTAAACGAGCACGTTTTACTTCTTTTACTTCTTTTAATAATGCAACATCGATACCATCTTTGTCATAGATCCATCCTGTAGAGTCAGAAACTGTAACAACTTTAGCACCTAACTGCTGAGCTTTTTCTGTAGCGTAGATTGCAACGTTACCAGATCCAGAAACAGCAACTGTAGCACCTTCGATAGATTTACCATTGCATTTTAACATTTCGCTTGTTAAATAAAGAAGTCCGTATCCTGTAGCTTCTGTACGAGCTAAAGATCCACCATAAGATAAACCTTTACCTGTTAAAACTCCTTCATAAAGTCCACGGATTCTCTTATACTGACCGAACATGTAACCGATTTCTCTTGCACCAGTTCCGATATCACCAGCAGGAACGTCTGTATCTGCTCCGATGTATTTGCAAAGTTCTGTCATGAAGCTCTGGCAGAATGCCATGATCTCACGGTCAGATTTTCCTTTAGGATCGAAGTCAGATCCACCTTTACCACCACCGATAGGAAGTCCTGTTAAAGAGTTTTTGAAGATCTGTTCAAATCCTAAGAATTTGATGATTCCAAGGTTAACAGATGGGTGAAGTCTTAAACCACCTTTGTAAGGTCCGATCGCACTGTTGAACTGTACACGGTAACCTGTGTTAACATGAACCTGTCCTTTGTCGTCTACCCAAGGTACACGGAATTTGAACTGGCGTTCTGGGTTTACAAGGCGTTCAAGAAGAGCATCTCTTCTGAAAGCTTCTTCGTTTGCTTCAACAACGGCTCTTAATGATTCTAAAACTTCTTTTACAGCCTGATGGAATTCAGGTTCTGCTGGGTTCTGAGCAACTACCTGCTCGATCACTTCATCTACGTATGACATTTTGTTTCCTCCTTATAAGTCATAATGATATGTGTGTTTAAAACAGAGGGTATCTTCTTCAAATGGGTGTTGGCACATCCCAAAAGATAAAACAAAAAGAGGTCGGAAAACGCCTCTTTTTCTCAATGACGCCTTTGTCTTAGAATTATTATATAAGATATGGTATAATATTTCAAGAAAATCAATACGCAGGAAGGAAATTAGTATGAAATCTGTGGCAATGGCTTTTTATAATGGCGCGAAATATATAGATGAGCAAATAAGATCGATTCTTGATAATATGGAAGAGACAGATGAACTGATCATTTCAGTGGATGATGCTAGTGATGGATCAGAAGCAATACTTGAGGATTGGGTCCAAAACGACCAAAGAATCCGCATAATTAAAGGACCTGGGAAGGGTGTCGTAAAAAATTTTGAGAATGCATTTAAGCATTGTCGAGGGGAGATCATCTTCTTATCTGATCAGGATGATGTGTGGAAAAAAAATAAAATGAGAGAGATTGAGCGTGTATTTGAAGACCCGAAAGTGATAGCAGTTGTTCATGATGCACAGATTGTAGATGAAAAACTTTCATCTTTAGATCAAACCACTTTTGAGTGGAGAAATAGCGGAACAGGCTTTTGGAAGAATATGAAAAAGAATTCCTATATCGGATGCTGTATGGCAGTCAGAAGATCCGCAATGAAAAGAATTCTGCCAATTCCAGATGATATATGGATCCATGACCAATGGATCGGATTGCTGTCAGAACAACTCGGGAAAGTTGTATTTTTGGAGGAACCTCTTATTTATTATCGAAGACATGGGGGAAATGTTACGGAATTGACCCATGGTTCGATCACATCCATGATCAAAAAAAGATATCATATGATCATGGGAATCAATCACCGTGTAAAAGAATGGAGCAGACATGACAAACAAAATCAAAGACATACTGAAAACTCATAAGTATCTGTTACTCTCGTTTTTTCTGCCGGTTCTTCTATTAGAAGGAATCGCGATCGCAGAGAAGATACAGCCATTTGGCAGTGAATCATTTCTGATCGTTGATGCATTGCATCAGTATTTGCCCTTTTTTGCAGATTATCAGGAAAAATTAAAAAGCATGGATTCGATGTTTTATTCTTTTCATGCAGGTCTTGGATACAATTTCCTTGGACTATGGGCGTATTATCTGGCAAGTCCACTAAATCTGGTGATCGCACTTGTGTCGAAATCAATGCTTACGATGATATTAAGTCATTTGTATGTCTTAAAGATCGCATTGTGTTGCTTTACAGCCGCATTTTATTTTAGAAAACGCCGTGGAAAGGATGAGATATCCATTGTTGCGTTCGGAATGGCATATGGATTATGCAGTTATATGGTTGGCTACAGTTGGAATATTATGTGGATGGAAGTCATGATGATGCTTCCACTCATTTTGTATGGTATTGATAAGCTGATCAAAGAACATGATGGAAGACTTTATTGTTTTGCATTATTTATTTCTTTATGGTGTAACTTTTATATGTCCTATATGACATGTTTATTTTTAATCTTATGGTATTTACTATATTCACATAAAAATGTCAAAGAATTTTTTACAAATGGATTCCGCTTTGCAGGATATTCACTGTTATCTGGAGCAATGGCAGCGGTTGTGTTACTGCCAGCTTACCTTGGGATCATGCAGACATCCTCAGCCAAATTACAATTTCCAAAAGAATTATGGTATGGAACATTTGGAAATCTGTTTTCCAGACATTTTCTTGGGACAACACCGCTTACGATGGCGGTCGATGACAGCAAGATTAATTTATATTGTGGGATTTTAACTTTGTTAATGGCAGGATTTTATCTGGCAGTCAGAGAAATCCGCCTGATCGATAAGATCCGAAGATTGTTATTACTTGTATTTTTATTTTTCAGCTTTAATATGCCAGTGCTTGGCTATATCTGGCACGGATTCCACGACCAGTATGGGATTCCAAACCGTTTTGCATTTTTGTATATTTTCGTATTGCTTGCGATGGCGTATGAAGGATATTGTGCGTTGGCAAGAGGCAAAAGAAAAGTTTCACTGTGGATTTATTTTGCAGTGGTTTTATGTGGCGTTTTAATTGGAATCGCAATGAAAACAGCAACAGTGAAAGTGGAAATGAAAACGGTCTATGCAACGGCCGCAGCGATCGCAGTTTATACGGTTTGTTTTGCATTATATCAGAAGAAGGTTTTAAGAAAGAAAATCTTTACAACGCTGATCTGCTTCTTATTTATAGTAGAAACAGGAGCGATGGCAGTGATGGGATTTCAGGAAAATGGAACCGTCGATACAGATAGTTATTTTCAAGATACCAAATCGATCACAGAAGTGAAAAAAGAGTATCAGAAAAATGTAGAAACAAGAATGGAACTGATCAGTGGACGTATGCTTGATGAAAGTATCTGGCATACCTTGAATGGAATGACATTGTTTGGTTCTACAGCACAGGGAAACGTTGTCGATATGATGGACCAGCTGGGATTCTACACCGGTGTAAATGAATATTTATATGAAGGTGCAACGCCATTTACAAATAATCTGATGTCCATGAAATATCAGATTTACCGTCCATATGATACGAAATATACTGAATTTTCACTAAAAGAAAGTGTTGGAAATGTTACGGTTTACAAAAATCCATATCGAACAGCACTTGCCTATACGATGGATGATTTGGTGCAAACTTGGGATTATGAAGATTATAATCCATTTTATGTGCAAAATGATCTGGCAACGAGTGCATTTGATGTTGATGAGTTATTTCATATGATCAAAACAACCAAACCGCAATTAAATGATTGTAAGATCACATCTGATAATGGTGATGGAGAATATGTATTTGAAAATACATCCGCTCGTCCAGACAACATGGTATTTACGATCAGATCAGCAAAAACAAGGCGGTTGTATATTCATTTTGATGGAAGCCAGGTAGAAAATACTGTGATCGAGAAAAATGGAGAACAGGTTTTAACAGGAAGGCTGGATTCACAGATCATTTATCTTGGAAACGTGCAGAAAGGTGATGAAATCCGCATCAAAATGCAACTCAAACAAGATAATGAAATGTCTGGAGTTGTAAGACTGACAGCAGCGGAACTTGATGAAGAAGTGATGGAAGAACTTGCACAGAGAATGCAGGAAAATGCATGGAAACTTACCAGTGCCAAAGGAAATCATCTAAGTGGAACGATCCATGCACAGCAAGATCAGATGTTATTTTTCTCAATTCCATACGATAAAGGATGGACGGTGAAGATTGATGGCAAGAAAGTGAAAACAAAAGCACTTGGGAAAGCATTTTTGACAGTGAAAGTGCCGGAAGGAAAGCATAAAGTTTCACTAACGTATGTATCTTCTGGGTTTAAGGAAGGGGCAATCTTAAGTGTTGCGGGATTTGTTATTTTTATTCTGATCACGGCTTTTTTCAGAAGAAAGAAAAAAGCTGCAGTTAAAGAAATATAAATTTTCGTAAGAAATTCTTATGATTTTGGCATATTGAAAGTCAGAGATGTTTTTGCTATGATGAAAGAAATTAACAAGCAGGAGGAAAAGGATTTATGAGAAAGTTTATTGGAAAATTCCTTGCAGCAGGACTTTGTGTCGCAATGGCATTATCATCTATAACTGTCAAAGCAGACAGCGTTGATCAGAAATATCTGGCACTTGGAGCTGACTTAACAGCTTCCCAGAAAAAGAAAGTGTTAGAACTTCTGGATTTAGATGATAATAGCGACTATAAAGTTATTACTGTAACAAATAAAGATGAACATGAATATTTGGACAGCTATCTATCAAGCAGAGTGATCGGAACAAGAGCATTATCTTCTGTGACTGTAGAACAGAAAGATGATGGAAATGGAGTGAATGTCACAACACAGAATATTTCTTACTGTACATCCGGAATGTATCGAAATGCCCTGATCACGGCAGGAATCAAGAATGCTGATGTAAAAGTAGCTGGTCCATTCAAGATTTCTGGAACGGCAGCACTGGTTGGAGTTATGAAAGCCTACGAAGAAATGACAGGAAAGAAGATTCCAGAAAAGAGCAAAGATGCAGCGACAGACGAGTTGATCACAACGGGAGAAGTTGCGGAAAATATCGGTTCTGACGATGCAGAGAAACTGATCGCAGATGTCAAACAGAAAGTTGCAAAAGATAATCTGTCATCTCCATCTGAGATCAAACAGGCGATTGAAGAGTCTGCAAAAGATTTAAATATCAATCTTTCTGATGCAGACCGAGCGAAGATACAGAGTCTGATGGATAAGATTTCAGGACTTGATCTGAATGTGTCTCAGTTAAAATCTCAAGCAAAAGATTTATATGATAAGCTTGGAGGAAGTCAGGGAATCTTTGATAAGATCGCAGCATTCTTCCAGTCTATTTTCAGTTGGCTGTCTAATTTATTTTCATAAAAGCTTAGGAGCATATAAGAAACGAATATCTCTCCTTATGTAACATAAGATTACATAAGGAGGGATTTTTTTTATGGGACAAAATGAAATGATCTTTTACATAGTGGCAGCGGGATGTATGATCTGTCTGATGATTGGAATTGTAAGGAAACCGGCATATTTGCTGGTGCTTTTGCTGCGGGGAGCTTTTTGTGCGATGATCGTATATGGAATCAGCATTGTTTGTATGCGGAAAGGAATCACAGCACCAGTCAATCTTAATATCTTGTCCATTGGAACAGGTGCACTGTTGGGGCTTCCAGGGATTATTGCGTTGTATGCGGCAGCGGTGTTTTTATTGCAGTAATAATGTGATGTAAAGTGCACTAGTAAAATACTGGATTTTGTATTTCTGTAAAATAATAGAAAAAATACTAGACAAATACTGTAAATAGATGTAAAATAATGGGACATAAAGGAAGGAGGAAAGATGAAGATATGGATTCTATTATTTTTGATCATGGCAGCAATTTATGATTACAGAGATTTCAAGATCCCGAATAAGTTCAATGGGGCAGGAGCATTGATCACGCTGGTTTTTGCAGGAGTTTCTGGGATGAAGGCAGCAGATATGATGATCGGAGTTTTGGTTGTGCTGATCAGCTGTGGATTATTATTCTATATTGGATGCCTTGGCGGTGGAGATGTGAAGCTGCTGATGGTATGTGCAATATCTATTGGACGGGCAATGCCCCGGTTTCTGATTTTGTCATTTATATGTAACGGTATTTATGCCGTGATCTTTTTATGGAAGAGGAAGAACTTCCATCTGCGATTATTTCGCTTATTTCAATATGTAACACAATGTAAGGATAACAAGAGATTATTGATGTACGAGACAGAGAATGGGGATCTTATGAAAGATGGAATGATACATTTTTCATTTGGGATCCTTGCAGCGTACATGATCTGCCTGTTAGGAGGTGGACTATGAAGGATATTTCAATCGGTATTTATCACAAAGACCATCAGTATGGAAAACGGCTGATGGAATACTTAAATCACCAGAAAGATTTCCCGATGACGGCATCATTTACGTCGGATGAGGAGATGTTTTTTAAACAGGAACAAGAGGGAGATTTTGAATGCCTGGTACTGGCAGAAGAGACGGATTATCATGGAGATTTTCCGGTTTGCCGAATTGGAGCAAATGAATCTATGGGTGGGATGTATTGCCAGAGTGCAAAAGAGATCGCAGCGGGAATCTATCATTGCCTGAATGTAAGTCCTCAGATTGAAAATGAACGGATTTTTGGAGTATATTCTCCGATTTCAAGACTGGAGATATCGGCATTTGCAAGGAATATGGCAGCTTCGAATGGGTGGATTTATTTTGGAATGCAACCATATGGACACTTTGAAGAAGATGAGACAGATGACCTTTTGTTGTTTTATATCAAAGAACACAAAGAAGATATTGTACTATATTTTATGGAACATCAGAAGAAGTTTGATGGTTGTGTAGGATTTGCGGGAGCTTCATGTTATCTGGATTATCGAGAATTATCTATGCAGGATTATGAGTGGTTTTTTGAGAAATTAAGAGAAACAGGAATTTGTATTATTTTTGATATTGGCATCGCATCACCGCCAGATCTTAAGTTCTTTGGGTTGTTTGACCGGATTTTTCTTCCTCTTATGCGGCAAGATCTGGGGTGTATGGAATATAAGAAGTTTCAAAAACAGATGAGAAAACATGGAGTATGGAAATTGACAAACTGGGAAGAAGTGATGCTTGAGAGCTGGAAGAACAAAGGAGGAAGGGGGCAGTGGCCTTGAAGGAATTGCTGAAACAAAGAGTAATGGAGAAATTGAATTTTTCACAGGAGATTTCTGACGAACATTTAAAAGGTGTGATTCAGGAAGAGATCATGAAAATATCAGAAGAATATCCGTTGCTTTTGTCTGACAAGATTCGCTTGAATCAGGAAGTTTTTTATGCTCTTCGAAGATTGGATATTCTGCAAGATCTGTTAGAAGATGATTCTGTGACGGAGATCATGATCAATGGCTATAAAAATATTTTTATTGAGCGGCAAGGAAAACTGTACCGATATCCTGGGCATTTTTCGGATAATGAAAAATTATATCAGGTAATTCAGCAGGTTGCATCAGGAGCGAACCGTATGGTGAATGAACGAAATCCAATTGTGGATGCGAGACTTAACGATGGTTCGAGAGTAAATATCATTTTGCCGCCGATATCGATCGATGGGGCAACGATGACGATCCGAAAGTTTGCAAAGGAACCGATGACATTAGCATGGCTTTGTGAACGGGAAGCATTTTCGGAAGAAATTGCGAAGTTTTTGAAGATTCTTGTAAGGGCGCGCTATAACATTTTTATCTCGGGGGGAACAGGCAGTGGGAAGACGACGTTGCTTAATGGAATGTCAAATTGTATTCCGAAAGATGAGAGGATCATAACAATTGAGGATTCCGCAGAATTGAAACTTAATGGGATTGATAATCTGGTCCGGTTAGAGATGAGGAATGCGAATGCAGCAGGGGAAAATCAGGTCGATATGAAAGAACTGATCAAAGCGGCATTACGTTCACGGCCAGACCGGATCATCGTCGGAGAAGTGCGAGGCGAAGAAGCCTTGTCTATGTTAAATGCAATGAATACAGGCCACGATGGAAGTATCTCGACAGGACATGCGAACAGTTGTAAAGATATGCTTAAGCGAATCGAAACGATGGTCTTGATGGGAGTCGATATGCCAGTAGAAGCGATCCGTGGGCAGATGGCATCTGCAATCGATGTGATCATTCATCTTGGAAGAAGCTTTGACGGAAGTCGAAAACTGATGGAGATTTCAGAGATTACTGGTATGGCGGCGAGTCAGGTAGCATTACATCCATTGTTTGAGATGAATGAAGATGATGAACTTACAATGAGATCAGAATTATGTGATCAGAAAAAGTTAAAGGAGTATGGTCAGTATGAAGCATATCAGAAACTTATGGAATCTTTTAAAGCAAGAGATCAGCCTGTGGAAATATGAGAAGCAAGAGTTGGTTAAGGGAATTTGCTATATCGTGATGATCGCATGGCTGTTTTTTGACCGAATTGCATTTGCGATTCTTTTGATCCCATACTTGTTTATTTTTATGAAACAACAAAGAATTCATAAGGTGCATCGGGAGAAGGAAAAGCTGCGAAAGGAATTCCGTGAAATGATGATTTCGATTGGGAATAGTTTATCTGCAGGATACTCTATTGAAAATGCATTGAAAACAGCAAAAAATGATCTGGAGATGTATGAAGAACACAGCTTGTTGGCAAAAGAACTCCAATTGTTGATAAACAAGCTCAAAATGAACGAACCTGTGGATAAGCTGCTTTTTGATATGGCGGAACATGTAGGTCTGGAAGAATTTTATCAGTTTGCACAGGTCATATCAATTGCAAAAAAAAGTGGTGGGAATCTGATCGAGATCACGGAAAATACGATAGAACATTTAAGTCAGGCAATCCAGACAAAAGAAGAGATTCACACGATGATCGCGGCAAAACAAATGGAGAAAAAGATCATGTCTGTCATGCCATATTTTATTCTCCTTTATGTAAGGATTGCAAATCCTGGATATTTCGACATACTGTATGAGAGTTTTGCCGGAGTTTTAGTCGCAGTGATTTCTCTTGTGTGTCTGTGGATCGCAGATATATGGGCAGAGAGGGTGACTGAGATTGAAATTTAAGTTTCAATGGATTGACAAGATCGTGGAAAAACTTCCAGAAGAACTCAAAGAAAAAAGAAAAGCAGAGATAGGATCCTGTTTCACAGGAACAAAGAAACAGTTAGATGAGAAAGTAAGGAAGAGTCTGTATGAACAGGTGAAGATCATAAGCGTGGCGACGGTTATTTTTCTTATCGTTCTTTTTCTGACCATAATCTTTTATTTTAGTCAGGACCGTAGAATTCTGATCACGAGGAATGAAACTGGTGGGGAAGTCACAGAGAAGCAGATCCGGATCAAGACAAAAGAAGATGACGATATTTACTCCTTGGAGATTCATCCAAAAGGATATACAAAAGCTCAGATCACACAGGCATTTGACAGAGGAGAAGCTTATTTAAGAAAACATCTTGTGGCGAAAAATAAATCATTGAATGAAGTGGAGCGAAATCTTGAAATGCCAGTAAAGATACCTGGGGAAAATATTGCGGTACAATGGCAGAGTGATGATCCTACAGTTATCGATGAAGAAGGCAATGTGTTTTCGAAGAATGTCAAAAAAGACTATCTGATGAATCTTGATGCAAGGATGGAATGTCAAGGAGAAGTAAGGATCTTAAAGATTCCTGTCTGTGTAGTTCCTGGAAATTCAGGAAAAAAGGTATCAGAAAAACAAAAGATCATTGCAGATCTTAAGAAACTGGAAGAAAAACATATTACGAAGGAGCAGTTTTATCTTCCAGATGTGATCCGGCAGGGCAGACTTTTACCTGCGGAAAATGAAAGTCAGATTCCTGCAATTTTATTTCTTGGGGTTGCAGTGATCATATTTTTCTGGCACCACGAAAATGAAAAATATAAGGAACAAAGAATACAGACATTGGAACAATCTATGGCGGAGTACCCACAGATCATAGAACATCTGATCTTATTTCTGGGGACAGGAATGAGTGTGGTGGCTGCATTGGAAGCAGTAACGACGGAATACGAGAAAGAACAAAGAAGAGGAAACAAAAAAGAAATCTTCGTATATGAACAGATCAAAAAAACATGCAGACAGATTTCATTTGGAGTTCCACAGACAAAAGCATTTGGTGAGATGGGCAAAAAGATTGGGTTGTCTTCTTATCAGAAATTATCTGTTCTGCTCGTACAGAGTATTACAAGAGGTTCAACGGATCTGTTTCTAAGGTTAAAAGAAGAGGAAGAAGGGGCTTTTTTTGAGAAAAAAGAACAAGCAAAAAGGAAAGGAGAACAAGCAAGCACAAAACTGCTCGCACCGATGATGGTAATGTTGGTTGTTATCTTAGTATTATTGATGTTTCCAGCACTATCTACATTTTCATAAAAGGTCAGGGGGTAAAACATATGAGAAATTTTCTAAAGCATTTTTTTAAAGATGAATCAGGGATGGGTGTTGTTGAGGTGATTTTGATCATTGTAGTCTTGATCGGACTCGTCATTATTTTCCAGACGCAGATTAAGAAAGTCGTTGATAGTATTTTTAAAACGATTACCAGTAAAACAGGACAAGTCAAATGATCCGAGATGAGAAAGGTAGTATGAGTGCATTTCTTGCAATGTTATTTCTTGTTTTTTTACTGTTGATCAGCGTATGTGTGGAAGGAGTCTATATGTATACAGCGAGGGGAAAGGCGATGGGCATTTATATGTCTGGGCTTTCTCATACAAAAGGTAATTATCAGAAAGAACTTGCGGATATGTATCATATTTATGCGATGGATCCAAGATATTACAAGAAGATTGAAACAGATTTTTCAAACCGTATGAAAGAAAGTCTGGATCAGAATGGAGATCCTTTTCGTTTTCAAACAGGAAGTACAAAAATTTCAGATATGCTTGATCTGTCGGCACAAAAAGGAGAAGTTTTAAAATATCAGATCCGGCAGCAGATGCAATATGAAGCAGCAGGTGATATTTTGAAAAATTTGACCAAGAAGATCAAGGATGGAGAAGATCAGCAAAATGAGCTCTTAGGAATTAAAGATCAGATTCAAAAAGAGGAAAAAGAAGCAGAAGAAACGGAAAATGAAAAAACACTAACATCAGAACCAGCAAAAAAAGATCCGAGAAAAGGATTTATGAAATTATTAAAAGAAGGCTCGGTCCCATTGATCATGGGAGAGAAAAAAGTGTCAGATCTTCCAATTAATATTGTCTATGGCAAAAAAGACACAACAAAGCAGAGTGCATGGAATTTTATGAACCGAAAAGATGTGGAAAAAGAATTAGAGGAATTCGAAAAAACAGCATCAACGGATTCTTTTGCAAGTGAATTACCGGTAGTTTTATATGCAACAAAGTATTTTCATTTTCTGACAGATACAACAAAAAAAGACGGGATTAAATATGAGATTGAATACTTGATCGCCGGAAAAGATTCGGAAAAAGAGAATCTTGGAATGGTTTTCTGGAGAATGATCGCACTTAGATTTGTGACGAATGCAGCTTGTGTATATCAAGATCCAGCCAAAGAAAAAGAAGCAGCATTGTTAGCAGCGTCAATTCTTGGAGTTACAGGATTTCCACCAGCAGTTGCGGTTGCAAAGAACCTGTTATTACTAGCACTTGCTTATGGGGAATCAGTGATCGATGTAAGAAATCTTGCAGATGGTAAAAAAATCCCAGCAGTAAAAACATCTGCAGACTGGCAGCTTTCTTTTGCAGGACTGGCAACGTTAAATTGTAAGAGAAAACCTGTGAAACAGGGAATGTCGTACGAGGATTATTTGTTATTACTGTTGATATCACAAAAAGATAAACGTCAGAAATATTTCCGAATGATGAATCTGATGGAACAAAATATCCGAAGAAAAGTGCCAGATTTTAAATTGGATCAATGCATTTCTTCTTACAAGATCACGCAGAATCTGAAGTTGAAAAAACTCGGATTTGGTGGAATGATCTTGCCATTCGCAACATATACAGATCTTAAAATGTCTCGATATGCAACGTATTAAAATTTAAATGATCAAAATGAAAGAAAGGGGGCAGAGAAAGATGTTCTCTTGTCAAAAACATTTCTCAAAAGTGAATCCGGTTCAAAATGATAACAATAACAACAAGATCGTCGTAAAAAAATCCAAGAGAGCATCTTCCTCTGCCTCAGATCTTTCTGAAAATGAGGAAGGCGCAATGACATTAGAAGCGAGTCTGATCGTCCCCATTTTTTTGATCGTTCTTTTGATGCTTACAAGTGCAGGAGAGATTTTGATGATCCACCAACAGATTTCTCATGGTGCTTGTGAGGCAGCAAAGAGGGCTGCAGTTAATGAATATCGCATCAGGCAGAAGAAAAAATCTGGAAGTGATTTATCAGGATTTAGTGCCAAGGCAGCTTTTCTGGCAGCGGTAAACCGTAAGTTTTTAGACCATTCGGCTTTGATCGGAGGAAGTGCAGGAGCGGCAGCGGCGTGTAGGCTGACATTGACCTCTAAGGGGGAATACATCGTATCTGTGTGTTATTATATTCGCAAAGCAATGCCGTTTTTATCAACACATGCAGCATCCTATGAGCAAAGTGTAAGGCAAAAATCCATGACAGGATATGTACCAGACGGAGATGAATTAAAAAAAGGCTGTGTCTATATCACACCGCATGAAGCGGTGTACCATAAAGATCTCTCCTGTACACATCTGTCATTGGATATTTCTGTTGACGAAGATGTAGAAAAATATAGAAACAAGCGGACACAATACAAGCCATGTGATAAATGCACCAAGTATGAAAAAGGTGATATTTCCTGTGTGTATATCGCAAAAGAAGGGGAATCTTATCACACGGATCTTGGATGCAGCGGGTTAAAAAGAACAGTCAAACAAGTGGATCTAAGTACATTAAAGGGGATGAGACCATGCACGAGATGCGCAAAACAGGGGGATACATGACGGTTGAAATCAGCGTGCTGCTTCCGATCATTTTGATGGTGTTATGGATGTTTTTTAGCTATCTGTTTTATTTTATGAACTGTGGGATTGCACAAGGAATCATGGAAGAGGCAGTGCAGAAAGCGGCAGATGTTAAAATTACAGGGGCAGAGTATGATACGGGAAAGTTATCGTATCAGAAAGTAAATCAAAAGCTGATCACTGGAAATGTGATATCGTCAAACAAGTCAGGAAATGCAAAAGCTGAAAAAGAGATAAAAGAACAATTGCGAAGGCATCTGTTTATGGCAGAAGTCAGTTCAGTCAGAGTATCGACAACACCGCTTAGAGTTTCAGCAAAAATAAAGACAAGATCAGCAGTTGTAGCAGGTGATTTCTTAAGTATGTTCGGAATCCACTTGTTTGAATATGAAGGAAATGATCAGGCGCAAGGAGATTTTGAGATCGATCAGATCAGGAGGTGGAATGCACTTGAAGGAGCAATGGATTAGAGAAGGTTTTTCCAGTTATTATGTTGTTAAAAAAGAACAGAAATTAACATATGAAAAAAATATTCTTTACAATCATACACTTCCGTGTCTTCTTCCATGTGAATTCCGGATCGAAGATGGAGAAGAATATTATTATTATGAAACAGGTATTTACACAAAGTTAAAAGATAGGATTTCCATATTAGAACCGAAATTGTTTTTTGCGTATCTTTTGGAAGTTTTTGAACAGGTAGCCTCCTATCTGTTAGAGTTGGATCATTTAAAATTAGATTTGGAATCTATGTTTTTGGATAAAGAAGACCGGCCAGTTCTTTGTTATCTGCCTGAATACGAAAAAAAGATTGATGAGCAGCTCCGTGATCTTTTAGAGGAATGTATTGAGTGTATTTCAGGAGATGATAAAAAGAGAGTTCGTTTTTATTATGAATTTCATAGTTTTCTTGTCAAAGAAAAACCGAATATGGAACAGATGAAGGACTATCTGGACGTTCGGTCAGAGAAAATGTATGGTGAGATTTTAAGGGAAAAAATAAAATATGAAGAATCGAAATTAGTACAAAATATGCAGGAAAATCTATCGGATCCTATAAGAGATGAGAACGATCATCCTGAAAAAGAAGAAATCAAAATTTATGAAAAAACACCGAAAAGAATTCTAATTCTGATCGGGAAAATGATAAGTATTATTGGTTGTTTATGCAGCATATTTGGAATTGTTTATTTTGTATTAAAAATATTTGAATATGGATTTTATTATTTGTTTTTGATCGGATCACTGGGTTCGATCACAGGTTTTGGTGTCAGTGTGTATGGATGTTATAAATTGTGGAAAAAGAATAAAAATCCAGAGAGCTTTGTGGATGCTTGGCAGAAAACAGAAAATGCTACAGAATTATTGGATGAGAAAACAATTCTGTTAGAGGATGAGGAGGACAGGACTGTTCTTTTACTGGAAGAACCGATTGGAAGACTGGTTCCGAAGAATCCAGAACAAGAAGAAATTGTATTAGATGACGATGGATTTATCATTGGAAGTTCTGTGCAAGGAACAGATCATCAGTTAGAAGGAACCGGGATCAGTCGGAGACATGTAAGATTTTATAAAGAAGATGGAAATGTGTGCTGTGAAGATCTTGATTCTACAAATGGTATAAAGATCAACGGTGTAAAATTAAATGGGAAAAAGAATAAAAAAGCAGTATTAAAAGAAGGAGATTGCATAAAGATCGGGCTTGAGGAGTTTTATTTTAAACAAGACTAGCCTCTGTGTTATAATAGTAGATACATAAATCAAAGCGGAGGAAATTATGTATCAGAAAATCATAGAATTGTTAAGGATTCATGGATATATGAAAAATGATACCGAAACAGGGCCATGTTATGTAAAGAATCTCAATGGAAGAAATAAATGTGTGTTCGTGATATTTGATAAGAACCCGGATGGAAGTAGTATTTTAGAAGAAGATCTATATCATTTGGAAGACCATGCAAGACAGCTGTTTGGTATGGATTGTGCTGTGTTGACGCTTATCTTGTCGCAGGATGATAAACCAGTATTTCTTGATTCAAAGGATCAGTTCGATGATCTGTATGGACCATTATCCATAGTATTAGCACAGAATGAGGCAAGTCAAGCAGGGCAAGGATTGGAAATAGAAGTGAAAGATAATAAAAGTGTCAAGGATTTCTGGAGATTGCTCTATCAATATAAAGCAACCCTTCTGATCTTTACAGCTAATTTGATCTGTTTTATTCTGACAGAAACTTATGGAGACAAGATCTATGATTCATTTGCCTGTAATGCATATAGGGTAAAGAAACTGCATGAATATTATAGACTATTTACGTCAAATTATCTGCATTTTGGATGGGATCATTTCTTTAATAATATGGCAGTTTTTTTGATCCTTGGATCTTCTTTGGAGAAAGTAATCGGAAGTGTGCGGTATGTCATTCTTTATACCGGAGCAGGCATTGCCGGAAGTATCATTTCTGTAGCATATTACAGCATGATAGGGCAAGATGTGTTGTCGGCAGGAGCTTCTGGTGCGATATTTGGATTAGTCGGTGCTCTTGCAGCAATATTTTTATTCTGCAAAGAACAACGACAGAGATTCGATGGATTTGGAATCTTTCTAATGATCGCAGGAAGTCTGTATCATGGATTCCAGAGTGGAACAACCGACAATGCAGCTCATATCGGTGGATGTATTGCTGGATTTATTTTGTCAATGCTTCTGTACGTGTTGGGCAGCTTAATTGCTGCTCATAAGCAGGGAAGATCAGAGTGAAAGTTGTTCCCTGATTCGGTGCAGAATCAATATGGATCTTAATGTGAAGATCACGAGCAATATTTTGCACAACGGATAATCCAATTCCGTTTCCGCCAGGATGGAAGGATACACCACGGTAGAAAGCTCTCGATTGCTGTTCTGTGGTCATTCCGATTCCTGTATCGGATAAATTTAATACAATATGTCCTTGTTCTTTACTTAAGTGGACTGTAATATGTGTAATATGAGGAGATCGGCTGGTCTCCTTTTTTTGTTGGATCGCTTTGACGGCATTGGAGATCAGATTATGAAATAACTGAAAAAGTTTTGATCTTGCACCGTATACATAAAAAGCGGTTCCAGGGTCTGCCTGAATAAAGAAACGAATCTGTTCTTTATGGAGATAATAAGACCAGGAAGAACGGATTTCACTGATCACGCTGATTAGGTCGAGTGGTTCCATGGCAGCAGAAGATTCTTCTGCCGGTGCCAGAAATTGATGAATGAAATCAAATAAAGAAGAAAAATCATCTTTCATACGGTTCCAATGGTCATTTCCAGTAAGTGTATCATATGTTTTTTCAATGCACTGAATCTGTCCGTAGATGAGAGTCAGAGAATTGTTTATCTCATGTGAAAACGTAGAAAGTTCTTGTAAATCGTTCATTGTTGGCTCCTCTTGTAATTAAATTTCCTCTTTTATTATCGGAAAAAATAAGATTAAGGGCAAGAAAAAGCGTTCAAAAAAGTTCGATGTTTTCTGTCAAAAAACAATCATTGAAAAAGGATAGATACTCATGGTAAAATATAATGAAGTATGGCTATATGTCATATTTCAAAATAGAAAGGGGCATATGATATGTCTTACATGGCTTTATATAGAAAGTTCCGGCCAACACGTTTCAGTGAAGTAAAAGGTCAGGATCATATTGTGAAGACGCTTGAGAATCAGATGAGGACTGGGCGGATTGGTCATGCATATCTGTTTTGTGGGACGAGAGGTACTGGTAAGACAACGGTGGCCAAGATCCTTGCGAAAGCAGTGAACTGCGAACATCCAGTCGATGGGGAACCATGTGGAGAATGTGAAGTTTGCAAAGCGATCGCAGAAGGAAGTTCTATGAATGTGATCGAGATCGATGCAGCATCCAATAATGGTGTTGATAATATCCGAGAGATCAAGGAACAGGTACAGTATTCACCTGCAACAGGAAAGTACAAAGTTTATATCATCGACGAGGTGCATATGCTGTCTATAGGTGCTTTTAACGCTTTGTTAAAGACACTGGAAGAACCGCCAGAATATGTTATATTTATTCTCGCAACAACAGAAGTTCATAAGATACCGATCACAATCTTATCCAGATGCCAGAGATACGATTTTCATCGTATCACAGCAGCAACGATCAAGAAACAGTTATCAGATCTGATGGAACAGGAACATGTTGATACAGAAGATAAGGCGTTGGAATATGTGGCACGAATGGCAGACGGTTCCATGCGTGATGCGTTGAGTTTGCTGGATCAGTGTATTGCATTTTATCTTGGTGAGAAATTAACATATGATAATGTTCTGGAGGTGTTGGGAACTGTTGATATTCAAGTGTACAGTAATCTGTTGGACATGATTCTTTCGCAGGATATCAATGGCGTGATGGATCTTCTGGAAGATGTGGCGAGACAGGGAAGAGAATGGTCACAATTTATCACAGATTTCCTATGGTATTTAAGGAATCTTCTCTTAGTTGGACAGGGAAATGCTGCAGAAGAGGCACTGGAAGTATCCACAGACCAGTTGAAATTACTGCAGGAGAAGGCACAGCAGGTGGAAGAAAACACACTGATCCGCTATATCAGAATCTTATCTGAATTGTTAGAGCGTATCCGTTATGCGACATCCAAGAGAGTTCTTGTGGAAGTCGAGATGATGAAGATGTGCAGACCGCAGATGGAAGCAGACACGAACAGTCTGGCAGACAGGGTGAGACAGTTAGAACAGCAGTTAGAGAAACTGTTACAGTCAGGAATTCCAGTACAGCAGACAGTAACAGCAGGACAAAATCAGGCAGCACTGCAACAGGCAGAAGCAAAACCAGAACAAGACCCAGTGGAACAGTTAAATGAGAAGTTTCCTCCAGCAAAAGTTGAGGAATTGATAGATCTTGTAGACCACTGGAGAGATGTTAAACGCAATCTGTCACCACAGATGAAGTACTGTTTGCAGAGAGCAACTCTTTCAGTTAACGAAGAAGGAACTGCATTAAGAGTGTTGTTTCCAAAAGAAATGAACGTGGAAAGCGGTTATTTCTTAGAGGAACCAGAACGTATAGAACGGCTCAAACAGGAATTATCAAGACAGTCTGGCAGAGATGTCGAACTGGAAGTTAGTGTGATGAATACAGAGAATGATGACAGTGATATGATTAATTTAGACTGCATTCATATGGATGTAAAAATAGAAGATTAAAACGAAACTTATAAAAATGAATTTTCAGGAGGAATGAACAATGGCAAAAAGAAGTGGTGGATTTCCAGGTATGGGTGGAAATATGAATCAGCTGATGAAACAGGCACAGAAGATGCAGAAACAGATGGAGGAAACAACAAAAGCGTTAGAAGAATCCACATATGAAGCAACAGCAGGCGGCGGAGTCGTAAAAGTTGTTGTATCTGGTAAAAAAGAAGTAGTTTCTGTACATTTAGAAGAAGAAGTTGTAGATCCAGATGACGTTGAAATGTTAGAAGATCTGATCGTAGCTGCTACAAATGAAGCACTTCGTAAGATGGAAGAAGATTCTCAGGAGAAGATGGGAAAAGTCACTGGTGGATTAGGAGGAATGGGTGGAGGATTCCCATTCTAGATAGAGTGAGAGACTATGGATTATTACAGTAATCAGATCACACAGTTGATCGAAGAACTCGGAAAACTCCCCGGAATTGGGCCTAAATCCGCAGGAAGACTGGCATTTCACATTATCAATATGCCACAGGATCAGGTGCAGAAATTATCAGATACGATCATTTCTGCAAAAACCAATGTACATTATTGTAAAGAGTGTTGTACATTGACAGACAATGAGATCTGTCCGATCTGTGCGAGCGACAAACGTGATCACAGCACGATCATGGTTGTTGAGAACACGAGAGACTTAATGGCTTATGAGAAGACAGGAAAATACGAAGGTGTTTATCATGTTCTTCATGGAGCGATTTCTCCGATGCTTGGAATCGGGCCAGATGATATCCGTCTGAAAGAGTTGATGGCGAGACTTCAGGGAGATGTCAAAGAACTGATCATAGCGACAAATTCAAGTCTGGAAGGTGAGACAACAGCGATGTATATCAGCAAACTTGTTAAACCAACAGGCATCAAAGTCAGCAAGATCGCAAGCGGAGTTCCGGTTGGAGGAGATCTGGAATATATAGATGAAGTAACGTTACTTCGAGCATTAGAAGGACGTACAGAAATATAAAAATAAAAAAGAAGCTTTGGCTAAAGTAAAATGTTGATCAACGACATAAAACTTAAGTCAAGGCTTCTTTTTACATTATATAATGATAAAATCATAAAACAAAACAAAAAGAAAGAACCGACTAGCTAGGTCGGTTCTCTCTTTTAAAACAATAAGGAGAGGATTTTCATCCTCAAGAGGGGTAGGATTTGAAAGTATTAACTACTTTACGATTTTTATTATCACATAAAAATGTGTCCAAATTGTGAACAAAATACACATTTTTTGTGAAAATAGAATAATATGATGTAAGTGTCAAAAGTATAATTGACGATAGGTCTTTTCTTGAAAAACAATAGTAAATGGGATAAAATACATCTAAACAGAGTAATATGTAAACTCTCAGAATAAGAACACATAGGAAGGAAGACATATAATATGAAGAAAGAAGATTGTATTTTTTGTAAGATCGCAGGTGGAGAGATTCCATCAAACACAATTTATGAGAACTCAGAGTTCAAAGTGATCATGGACATCGCACCAGCATCCAAAGGGCATGTACTGATCATTCCGAAAGAACATTTTAAAGATATCTATGAGATTGATGCGATCACAGCAGGAAAATTGTTCCAGTTAGCAACAGTTGTTGCGAGAGCATTAAAAGAAGTGCTTCACTGTGACGGACTAAATGTTTTACAGAACAACGGATTGATCGCAGGTCAGACAGTATATCATTTCCATATGCATTTGATCCCAAGATACGAAGGGGATGATGTGACGATCGGATGGAAAGAACATTCCACAGAAGATATCGATATGGAGCAATTAAGACAGGATATTAAAAAGGCACTCTAGGAGAGAAATATGGCAAAAACTTCATGGAAACCTGGAAATATGATCTATCCTCTGCCAGCAGTTATGGTGACTTGCAGAGATAAAGGTCAGGATAACATCATTACGATCGCATGGACAGGGACGATCTGTACGAATCCGCCAATGACGTACATTTCTGTCCGCCCAGAGAGACATTCTTATGAAATGATCAAGAATAGTGGAGAATTTGTGATCAACCTGACAACAAAACAGTTAACAAGAGCAACGGATTTCTGCGGGGTACGTTCAGGAAGAGATGTTGACAAATTCAAAGAAGCAAGACTGACAAAAGAAGAGGCACAGGTTGTGGATGCACCGATCATCGCAGAAAGTCCTGTGAATATCGAATGTAAAGTAGAGAAGATCGTACCACTTGGTTCACATCATATGTTTATGGCGAAAGTTGTCAATATTATGGTAGATGATGATTATATGGAAGATAACGGACGCTTTGCACTGGAAAAAACGAATCCGTTGATCTATTCCCATGGCGGATATTATGAAACAGGAAAGAAATTAGGAACCTTTGGCTACTCAGTAAGAAAGAAAAAGAAAAGGAAGAAACCAAATGGCAGAAAAAAATAATAACTACATATTGATCGGGATGCCAGGTTCTGGAAAGAGTACGATCGGAGTACTTCTTGCCAAAGCCTTGGGTTATGATTTTGTGGACACAGATCTTGTGATCCAGCAAAAAGGTGGTGGTTTGCTAAAAGAGATCATCGCAAGAATCGGGAATGACGGATTCAAACAATTAGAAGAAGATGTCAATGCTTCAATCGATGTGAATAAATCCGTGATCGCACCCGGAGGAAGTGCTGTTTACAGTGATAAGGCAATGAGACATTTTAAAGAAATCGGGACTATAATTTATTTAAAACTGGATTACCAGACAGTAAAACGCCGCCTTGGAAACCTCAAAGCAAGGGGGGTAGTGCTAGAAAAAGGTCAGACATTACGTGACCTATATAATGAAAGAGTTCCATATTATGAAAAATACGCAGATATCACAGTAAAACTGGATAAATTATCCATCGGGGACTCCTTAGAAAAAGTGTTGGAAAACCTCTAATAGTATGCTATAATATAATCTGTATGATTTTAAATAATTACCGAAAGATAGAAATTAGGTTTAATAATATAGATAGATAGAGATAATTGAGGTGTATCATGGAACAGTATATCATTAAAGGTGGTAACCCATTAGTAGGAGAAGTAGTAATTGGCGGTGCGAAGAATGCAGCACTGCCTGTTTTAGCTGCGGCAGTAATGACAGACGGAAAATGTATGATAGATAATATGCCAGATGTAAGAGATATTAATGTTTTACTTCAGGCGATGCAGGAAATTGGAGCAGATGTAGACAGAACAGGGAAACACGAAGTGACGATCAGCGGAAAAGGAATTCATCCAGAGTGTGATGTAGACAATGAATTTATCCGTAAGATCAGAGCTTCTTACTATTTGATCGGTGCTTTACTTGGTAAATACAAGAGAGCAAGAGTTGCACTTCCAGGTGGATGCGAGATCGGAAGCCGTCCGATCGACCAGCATATCAAAGGATTTAAGATGCTTGGAGCTCAGATTGAGATTGAAAATGGTATGATCAGTGCAACAGCAGAAGAATTAAAGGGAGCCCATATTTACATGGACGTTGTTTCTGTAGGAGCGACGATCAATGTTATGATGGCAGCATCACTTGCCAAGGGAAATACGATCATCGAGAATGCAGCAAAAGAGCCACATGTCGTTGATGTAGCGAATTTCTTAAACAGTATGGGAGCAAAGATCCGTGGAGCAGGAACTGATGTCATCCGCATTAAGGGTGTTGAGAAGTTTGGAGATTGTCAGTACTCCATCATTCCAGACCAGATTGAAGCTGGAACATTTATGACAGCGGCAGTTGCAACAAAGGGTGACATTATGATCAAGAATGTTATTCCAAAGCATTTAGAAGCAATTTCTGCAAAATTAATTGAAATTGGAGCAGAAGTTGTAGAATTCGATGACGCAGTACGCGTATCAGCGACAAAACGCTTGGAATCTACAAATATCAAGACATTACCATATCCTGGATTCCCAACGGATATGCAGCCACAGATGGCGGTAACACTTGCATTATCCAATGGAACAAGTGTGATCTCAGAAAGTATTTTTGAAAATCGTTTTCGTTATGTGGATGAATTGACAAAGATGGGAGCAACCATTCAGGTCGATGGAAGAACTGCGATCATCAGCGGAGTTGAGGGATTTACAGGAGCTGACGTACACGCCCCAGACTTAAGAGCTGGAGCAGCCCTTGTTATTGCAGGATTATCTGCAAAAGGATTTACAACCGTCAGCGATATTGGATATATTTATCGTGGATACGAACAGTTTGAACAGAAGCTTAGACAATTGGGTGGAGAGATTCAGCTGGTTAACAATGAAAAAGAAGTTGCAAAGTTTAAGTTAAAGATAGGATAAAAGGAGAATTGCCTGAATGAGACAATACCTGAAAAACGAAGTGTTCAAAGTATCTAAGTGGATAGAATTATTTATATCAGCGATCATTATGATCGCAGTCATCGGAGGAACAATCTATCTGGTAAAAGATGTGGTACAATTAATGATGAATTACCCAACATCCAGAGATATTTATAAATTTGTTGGTGTAGCGTTTAATCTCGTCATTTGTATCGAGTTTGTAAAGATGCTTTGTAAACATACCCCAGATACGTTAGTAGAAGTTATGATGTTTGCCATTGCAAGGCAGATGATCGTGGAACATACGAGTCCACAGCAGAATCTTATAGTAGTTTTAGCGATCGCGATTTTATTTGCGATCAAGAAATTCCTTTTTGGAAAGTTTGATGATATAGATAAGACAGTATTTTTGCCAACTCAGAGAATTTCAAGTATCAATGAACTGGTTCATGTGGAAATTCCAAAAGAAACACAGCATCAGACATTGGGAGAATTACTTGAGAAACGAATTGGAACAGAGAGTGGGAATTTTCAGGTAGGACAGTGTTATTTCTTTGAAGGAGGAGCACTTCGTGTTGCCAAGGTAAAGAATGGTAAGATAACACAGATCGAAGTTATCCGGAGTAAGAATGCACCGGTTGTGTTAAAGAGGTAAATAAAGGCCCGGAATCCTTCGGGTCTTTTCATGATATTTTACAAATAACAGATATATTTTAAGAAAGGATAATAGAATGGATAAAGTATTATTCACATCAGAGTCCGTGACAGAAGGACATCCAGACAAAATCTGCGACCAGATTTCTGATGCAATCTTAGATGCACTTTTAGAACAGGATCCAATGAGCCGTGTTGCATGTGAGACTTGCACAACAACAGGAATTGTTATGGTCATGGGAGAGATTTCTACAAAAGCATATGTAGATATCCAGAAAATTGTCCGTGATACTGTCCGTGAGATCGGATATACAAGAGGTAAATATGGATTTGACGCTGATACATGCGGTGTTATTACAACAATCGATGAACAGTCCAGCGACATTGCTATGGGTGTAGACAAAGCGTTAGAAGCAAAAGAAAATAACATGACAGATGAAGAGATTGACGCAATTGGAGCCGGAGATCAGGGAATGATGTTTGGATTTGCTACTAATGAAACAGAAGAATACATGCCATATCCAATCTCTCTTGCGCACAAACTTTCAAGACAGTTAACAAAAGTGAGAAAAGATGGAACATTGTCTTATTTAAGACCAGATGGTAAAACACAGGTAACTGTAGAATATAATGATGGAAAACCAAGCCGTCTTGATGCAGTTGTATTATCTACACAGCATGATCCTGATATCACTCAGGAGCAGATTCATGAAGATATCAAACGTGAAGTATTCGATAAGATCCTTCCAGCAGATATGGTTGATGATGAAACAAAATTCTTCATTAATCCAACAGGAAGATTCGTGATCGGTGGACCACACGGAGATGCAGGATTAACAGGAAGAAAGATCATCGTAGATACATACGGTGGATACGCACGCCATGGTGGTGGAGCTTTCTCTGGAAAGGACTGTACAAAAGTAGACCGTTCTGCAGCTTATGCAGCACGTTATGTAGCGAAGAACATTGTAGCCGCCGGATTAGCTGACAAATGTGAGATTCAGTTATCCTATGCGATCGGTGTAGCAGAACCAACATCTATCATGGTTGATACATTTGGAACAGGAAAGAAATCCAATCAGGAATTAGTAGACCTGATCCGCAAACATTTTGATCTGCGTCCAGCAGGAATCATCAAGATGTTAGATTTAAGAAGACCAATCTATAAACAGACAGCAGCATATGGACATTTCGGAAGAAATGACCTTGATCTTCCTTGGGAGAGACTTGACAAAGTTGATCTGTTAAAAGGCGAATAAAACGAAACACATCACTAGGCAACTCAGGAGGAAATCGAGTGAAAAATGAATTAGTGATCGTCATCGATTTTGGTGGTCAGTATAATCAGTTAGTTGCACGCCGCGTCCGCGAGTGTAATGTATACTGCGAGATTTATTCTTACAAGATCGGTATCGATAAAATCAAAGAAATGAATCCAAAGGGAATCATCTTAACAGGTGGGCCAAACAGCTGTTATGAACCAGATTCCCCAACATACAGCAAGGAATTATTCGAACTTGGAATCCCAGTTTTAGGATTATGTTATGGAGCACAGCTGATGCAACATGTCCTTGGAGGAAAAGTAGAGAAAGCCGAAGTCAGCGAATATGGTAAAACAGAAGTGCTGATCGACAAGAAAGATTCCAAATTATTTGAAAATGTATCAGAAAAAACAATCTGTTGGATGAGCCATACAGACTACATCTCACAGGTAGCTCCAGGATTTGAAATTTCTGCACATACAGCAGATTGTCCAGTTGCAACAGCTGAGAATGCAGATAAATCCTTATATGCGATCCAGTTCCATCCAGAAGTACTTCATACAGTCGAAGGAAAGACAATGCTTTCCAACTTCGTATTAGGAGTCTGCGGATGTGCAGGAGATTGGAAGATGGATGCTTTCGTAGAAAGCACAATTAAAGAAATCCGCGAGAAAGTCGGAGATGGAAAAGTGTTACTTGCCTTATCAGGAGGAGTAGATTCATCCGTAGCAGCCGGATTATTATCAAGAGCCATCGGAAAACAGTTAACATGTGTATTCGTCGACCACGGATTATTACGTAAAGACGAAGGAGACGAGGTAGAAGGCGTATTTGGAGAAAATGGACAGTTTGATCTAAACTTTATCCGTGTCAATGCACAGCAGAGATACTATGACAAATTAAAAGGAGTCACAGAACCTGAAGCAAAACGTAAGATCATCGGAGAAGAATTCATCAGAATCTTCGAAGAAGAAGCAAAGAAGATCGGTGCAGTAGACTTCTTAGCACAGGGAACGATCTATCCAGACGTAGTAGAAAGCGGATTAGGTGGAGAATCAGCAGTCATCAAATCCCACCACAACGTAGGAGGATTACCAGACTTCGTAGATTTCAAAGAAATCATCGAACCATTACGTGACCTATTCAAAGACGAAGTAAGACAGGCAGGACTACAGTTAGGAATTCCAGAAAGGCTCGTATTCCGTCAGCCATTCCCAGGACCAGGACTAGGAATCCGAATCATCGGAGAAGTCACAGAAGAAAAAGTAAAAATCGTCCAAGACGCAGACGCGATCTACAGAGAAGAAATCGCCAAAGCCGGATTAGACAGAGAAATCAACCAGTATTTTGCAGCATTAACTAATATGCGAAGTGTTGGAGTAATGGGAGATTTTAGAACATATGATTATGCAGTAGCATTAAGAGCTGTTAAGACAATCGACTTCATGACAGCAGAGGCATCAGAGATTCCATATGAAGTGCTGAATAAGGTAATGAACAGGATTATTAATGAGGTTAAGGGAGTTAATAGAGTAATGTACGATTTAACCTCTAAGCCACCTGGAACTATTGAGTTTGAGTAGCTTGAAAAATCGCGGAAAAGCCCATAAATAAAGGCTTTGCGGGGTGTCGAAAAGACCAAATGGAGTGCAAATGGAGTTTAAAAATTATTTTTTTCTCTTGTTTATATTCCAGATTCACCTGCAAATTTCGTGAAATCGGTTATTCTCATAAAATAAAATTAGAGTAAATATGAAGAACAGTTTGTTTTGATTGAAGTGATTTTCGTCAAGGCAGACTGTTTTTTTGTTGCCTGCATTTAGAAAAAAGATACCAAAGAAAGGTTCTTTATTTTCGATGAGTTAAACTTCATGACACAGTAACCACACTGATGGAGAATTAAAAAACAAGAAAATTTGATAAATTTCGGAAAAGGATGTCCGATTTTGCATCTGCCAGTACAGAGTATATGAAGAGATAAATATTCAAAACGAGAAAGCTCTGGAAGAAAAGAGACGGATGGAACAAATGCAGAAGGGAAGTTGATAATTAAACAAGGGCTCAATTGTAAACATGAACCAGTAATGCTATAATTATAGTGAGAACAGGAGGATGCATATTATGGAAGATTTTTACGTATTACAACTGTTAAAACCAAAGTTTAAAGATTTTTATTTATGTTTCTGTGGATTTGCAGAATGTGAACCATTACATAGCTACGGACCGGCCGCAAGACCCAATTATATTTTGCATTATGTAATGAAGGGCAAAGGTATCTATCAGGTAGGTGAAACGAAGTATCAGCTGAAAGAAGGACAGGCCTTTCTGATCGAGCCGGAAAGCCTTACCTTTTATCAGGCAGATAAAACGGACCCATGGTCTTACCTTTGGGTAGGATTTGGTGGTACGGAAGCACAGAGATTTGTCAGAGATCTTGGACTGAACAGTCGTCAGCTTACGTGCGAATGTGAATATGGAAAAGAGCTGAAAGAAATTGTATTTGAAATGCTTCGGCATACGTACTCAACTGCGGAAAATATATACTATCTTCAAGGAAAATTGTATCAGTTTTTCTCCGTGCTGGCTCGCGGGATTGAAATTCAGCAATATGCGGATGATACGAAAGAAAGTATACATGTACAGGAAGCAATTGCCTATATAAAGAATTACTATTCACAGAAAATCACAGTAGAAGATATAGCAAATCATCTTGCACTTAATCGAAGTTATTTATATACAATATTTAAGAACAGTCTTGGAATCTCGCCAAAAGATTTTTTGACGGAATTTCGAATTTCCAGAGGAAAGGAGCAGCTCACACTTACAGATCTGTCTGTGGAGGAGATTGCAGTTTCCTGTGGCTATCGTAATTCCCTTGCTTTCGGTAAAGTATTTAAGCAGAAAATGGGAATAACGCCGACCCGATATCGTAACGACAACAGAAAGGATGTCCGAGAACGATTGATCCGTGTACAAAATGAACTGAAAGAATATAAGAAGCATAAAACAATTTATGTGGGAGACATCGAAAAAGAATAGACGAAATGTTGAAAAAGGCATCCAATACCTAACATTTAGGATATAACTCTTAACAAAAAGGTATAACGGATGTCTTTTTTTCTACGCTATACTTGTATCAACGAACATAAGGAACAAGTGCACAAGTTTCTTCGCTCAGATAACAAATAATCAAAGGAGTATTAGAGGAGGAGACTCATGGGAAATCAAAAGGAAACTCAGAAAAATCCGCAATATAAATATGCGTCTACAAGAGAAAAATTGTGCTTTGGAATTGGGGCGATCGGTAAAGATGCGATTTGTAATTTAGTAGGAGCATTTTTAATGCTTTATTTTACAGATACTTTGTATCTGGCACCGGCATTTGTCGGCGTACTGTTTTTTGTAGCAAGAATATGGGATGCGATCAATGACCCGATGATGGGAATGATCGTTGACAATACACATACACGTTTTGGTAAATTCAGAATCTGGATTGTAATCGGAACATTAGTAAACTCAGTTGTATTTGTTTTGTTATTCCACAGCTTTAACCTGTCAGGAACAGCATTGTACGTATATGTATCTGTTATGTACATCTTATATGGAATGACTTATACGATCATGGATGTCCCTTATTGGTCATGGCTTCCGAACTTGACAAATGACCCGCACGAACGTGAGAAAGTATCTATAATTCCAAGATTTTTTGCAAGTCTTGCAGGATTTTCAGTAGCAACATTTGGACTTTACATTATCAATTATCTGAACAAAGCTGCAGGCGAGAGTAATCTCTATGCAGAAAATGGATATACAATTTTCGCAATTATTATCGCAGTTATTTTCATTGTTACAATCGGTATTACTGTATTCAATGTAAAAGAGGAATCAACAGTAGGTGTATCAGCAGAAAAGACAAGTCTGAAACAGGCGTTTCATGTAATTGTAAAAAATGATCAGCTGCTTGCATTCATCGGATTGCTTTTGACATTTAACCTTTGTACACAGATCGCAAAAAGCTTTGCTGTATACTATTTCAAATGTGTATGCCACGATGAATATCTGTATTCTATCTTTGGATTTGCGATCATTGCCGAGATGGTAGGACTTTTATGTTTCCCGAAAATCGCAGCAAAAATCAGCCGTGAAAAAGTATACGCATTTGCATGTGGACTTCCAATTGTTGGATTTGCACTGCTCGGTGTAGCAGGATATGTAGCACCACAGAGTAAAGCGTTAGTTGTTGTATGCTGTGCACTGCTTTTCTTCGGATCAGGTCTTTCACTTGGAGTAACAACATGCTGCATGGCAGATGTTATCGACTATGGAGAAGTGAAATTTGGTGTACGAAATGAAAGCGTAACATGCTCAGCACAGACATTCCTTATGAAGGCAGCTATGGCAGCAGCAGGTGGATTAACAGGAATTGGTCTTCAGATTGTAGGATACAATGCAAAAGCAGCAGCGCAGAGTGCAGCGACCGTTATGGGTATTCGCGTGTTAATGCTTGCAATTCCAATCATTCTTGCATTTGCAAGCTTAGGTATTTACAAAAAATACTACACTTTAAAAGGTGAAAAGATGGAAGAAATTACAAGAAAAGTAAATGAAATGCATGTGAAAAAACAGACAGCTTAAGAGACAACAATTCAATTGTAAAAGGGGGTAGTATATGAGACAGATTATTTTTCACGAAGAAACAAAAACTTTTCATTTATACAATGGAAAAATTAGTTATATCTTATGTGTATTAGAAAATGGACATCTGGGACAATTATATTTTGGAAAACGACTTCATGATAAAGCAGATTTTTCTTATCTGGTTGAGAAATGTGAACGCCCAATGACATCGTATATATATGAGTGGGATCGTACTTTTTCATTGGAACATATCCGACAGGAATATCCGGTTTACGGTACGACAGATTACAGACATCCGGCAATTGAATTGTTGCAGGAAAACGGCAGCAGGATCAGTGAGTTCCAATATGACAGTTATGAGATTATTGATGGAAAATCAAAACTCTCCGGATTGCCGGCAACTTATACAGAGTCTGAGGGGGAAGCGCAGACATTGCGCATCTTCCTGAAAGACGCTCTGACCGGTGCGAAACTGGCACTATTATATACCATTTTTGATGAATACAGTGCAATTGCAAGAAGTGCGTATATTGAAAACGCAGGTGAGAAAAATCTACATGTGTTAAATATGATGAGTTTAAGCCTGGATCTTCCGGATAAGGATTATGAATGGATGCAGTTGTCCGGTGCATGGTCCAGAGAGCGCTATATAAAAAATCGAACATTGGAGCAGGGCATAACAGCTATTGACAGTATGCGTGGTAATTCTTCTCACGAACACAATCCGTTCCTTGCTTTAAAACGTCACAACACAGATGAAAATGCAGGAGAAGCAATCGGAGTAAGTCTTGTATACAGTGGAAATTTCCGTATGCAGGCAGAAGTAGATACACACGATGTGACACGAATTACAGCCGGGATCAATCCGGAAGGATTCGATTGGAAATTAGAACCGGGAGAAAGTTTTCAGACACCGGAAGCCGTTCTGGTTTACAGTGAAAATGGATTAAATGGCATGAGCCAGACATTCCAGAAGTTGTATGCAAAGAGACTTGCAAGAGGGTACTGGCGCGATAAAGCAAGACCAATCTTAAATAACAACTGGGAAGCAACGTATTTTGACTTTACAGAAGATCGTCTTGTAGAGATTGCCGGGAAAGCAAAAGAATGTGGAGTAGAACTGTTTGTCTTAGATGACGGATGGTTTGGCGCAAGAAGAAATGACAGAGCCGGTCTTGGTGACTGGGTGGCAAATGAAGAGCTTCTGCCAAATGGCATCAAAGGCCTGTCAGAAAGAATTGAAGCACTTGGATTAAAATTCGGTCTTTGGTTTGAACCAGAGATGGTAAATAAAGACTCTGATCTTTATCGTGCACATCCAGACTGGATCTTACAGACGCCGGGAAGAAATACATCACACGGCAGATATCAATATGTACTTGATTTCTCAAGAAAAGAAGTAGTAGACTATATTTACGGAATGATGGCAAAGTTATTGTCGGAGTCAAAAATCTCATATATTAAATGGGATATGAACCGAAGCATTACCGAATGCTACAACAGCAAGCTTCCTGCAGACAGACAAGGAGAAGTGTTCCATCGTTATATTTTAGGTGTGTATGATCTGTATGAGCGCTTGACAAATGAGTTTCCGGAAGTATTATTCGAATCCTGTTCCAGTGGTGGTGGAAGATTTGACCCGGGAATGCTGTACTATGCACCGCAGGGATGGACAAGCGATGATTCGGATGCGGTCGAGCGTCTGAAGATTCAGTATGGAACTTCTATGTGTTACCCGCTTAGCAGTATGGGAAGCCATGTGTCTGTTGTTCCGAATCACCAGGTATTCCGCAATACTCCACTACATACAAGAGCGAACGTAGCATACTTTGGAACTTTTGGATACGAACTGGATCTTAACAAATTGACAGAAGAAGAGATCAAAGAAGTAAAAGAACAGATCGCATTTATGAAAGAATATAGAGAAGTGTTCCAGTTTGGAACATTTTATCGTCTGAAAAGTCCATTCGAAGGAAATGAGACAGTATGGATGGTGACAAATGAAGAACGCACGCTTGCAATCGTAGGTTACTATCGTGTTTTAAATGGAGTAAATCAGCCTTATAGCCGTGTCAGATTACAGGGATTAAACCCAGATATGGTTTATGAAAATGTATGGAATCATACAGAAAATTACGGAGATGAATTGATGAATTATGGGTTGATCACCTCTGATGTGACAGCTGGTGAAGTGCCTGGGAATGTGACTCCTTGTACCGATTTTGAATCTAGAATATATATGCTGAAAGGCAAAAAAGTTCAGGAGGGAAGATAGAGTATGACGAAGACAAAAAGAATCAGCGGAATGGTATTGGGAATATTGTTTATTGGATTATGTGTATCTTTCTTACGACTTTCACAATTTGGCGTGGATCCATTCAGTGCAATGAATCTTGGAATCAGCGGATTTATCGGATGGAGCTTTGGAACGTGGCAACTGCTTGTCAATGCAATCATTCTTGTAGTTGTATTCTTTCAGGCAAGATCCTGTATTGGTTTGGGGACCATTATCAATATGGTATTTGTCGGATATATTGCAGATTTTATTTGTTATGTAGCGAATGATGTGGTGCAGATTCAGATGAATCTGCCACTGCGTATCCTTGCACTGCTGCTTGCTCAGCTGATGGCATCTATGGGAGTGGCACTATATATGGTCGCAGATATGGGAATCGCTCCATATGACAGCGTCGCAATTATAATCGAGAAACTGACACATCAAAAAATCCCATTCCATAAAGCAAGGATTCTTTCGGATGTTGTTGTTGTGATTATCGGAATCATATTTGCCACTGCATCTGGGGCGGGTATCTGGTCGGTAGTAGGGATTGGTACAATTATAAATGCCTGCTTCAACGGTCCATTAATTCAATTTTTTAAAACAAAACTGGAGAGATTTTACCTGTAAAATCTACGGATTACAATTCTCGCAAGGCTCATATCCAGAATGGATAAGGGTCTTGCGTTTCTTTTACGTAGTGGGTAGCTTCTTTTAGGTAAAAAAAGCATAGTTTGAATAAAGCTGTAAAAGTTCACGTTGAATTTTACAGCTTTTTGTGGTTTGCGCGCCCATGGGCGCGCTCTAACGGGTGAAAGTCCCGAATACGCCCAGGTAACAAGGAAGTATATAGCTGAATAGTAGGGTGTTGTCCATCGTGAGGTGGAATCTGAAGAATATTCGGGATTACATTGCCGAAGACAACGAGGAATATGCTACGAAGACGATAAAAGAGATTTATGATTAATTTGAAAATCTTCAGATGTTTCCTGGAATGGAGGCGGATCTCTCCAAACGGGTCAGCTTTCGGACAGATTATAAATATGCGATATGGGAAGAGTATGTGATTATCTATAAGGTCGGTAACGAATATGTAGAGATTTATCGTGTAGTTAACCGATATCAGGATATCACGAGAATCTTTGATTGATAACAGAGATGTGATAACAA
>JABLTT010057507.1_pt1 | contig 69682 bp, 7 predicted proteins | sample 7160061 | NCBI WGS metagenome assembly JABLTT01 (sample SAMN14651232, study PRJNA627086) | human gut metagenome | isolation source: feces | host: Homo sapiens
ACAGATATAGTAGAAGTAAAAGCAGCAACAATGCATACATTGGCACTAAAGGCAAACGGAACAGTATATGCGTGGGGTTATAACAATTTCGGACAACTTGGTGGTAACGGTACGACAAATAGCAACCGCCCTGTACAGGCAGTAACAGGAGCGCAGAAAAGTGCAAGTGGATATCTTGAAAAAGTAGTAGACATTGATGTGTCTTCAGGCGATGACAGTGGCTATGGAACAAGTATCGCATTAACAGAGAGTAAAGAAGTGTATGGCTGGGGTTATAGTAGTTATGGACAATTAGGAAAAACCGGAACATTCACATCTCCGATAAAAGTAAGTAATATAAATACAGCAGTGGGAGTGGCACTTGGAGGAACAGACACTGTATACTTTACATATATCCTAAAAGAAGACGGAACAGTATCAAGCTTGGGCTATAACTACTATGGACAGCTTGGAAACGGTACGACAAAAAGCGATGCCACAGTAGAATTGCAAGATGTACAAAACTTGAAGAATGTTGTACAAGTTGTCGGTGCACAAAATGGTCACTTCGGTGCAGCCGTGCGTACAGACGGAACCGTGTGGGCATGGGGTCTGAATACATATGGACAACTTGGTAACTCAAAGAATGAAAATTCATCAATTCCGGTAAGTGTCGGATACCCTCCGACAACAAACTTTGATGTTCAATATGCAGAAGTACAGAAGAGTGAAACAGGTACTACTGTACGCAAATATGAAGATTCTTCAATGCCTAGAAGCTTGTCGGGCGGTGAAGCAATCGCTGAAGATGAACAGATTGTTATAGACACATCAAAGCTAATCGGTGAACAAATCTTCGGATTTAACCTTATCACTGACAAGAGTTCTTCATATTCAAATGCTAAGGATATTGAAATTTCTTCATTTGACGAGACTTTGTTTACAATCAAGAACGGCAATACAATTGTTCCAAACCAAAACGGTAAGTACGGAACAGGTGTTGTAATAATTCGTGATACAGATCCTACAAGAAACTTTGTAGGTATTATTCGTGTACAAGTTAAGCCGAAAGACGCAGTAGCAACTCCAATGGTTTCAGCTAAGCAATCGTCAACAGTAGCTCTAAAGGCAGACGGAACAGTTTGGACATGGGGTTACAATGTTGCGGGACAGCTTGGTAACAACAGTACAGCGGATTCACTTATTCCTGTACAAGTATTGGGTGGTGCTACAGGTAACCAATACCTTACAAATGTAGTACAGGTTGCAGCAGGAGGTACATTTGACGGTGGTAATCGTTACTATGCTCTTGCACTTCGTGAAAACGGAACAGTTTGGGCGTGGGGTGATAACAGCTACGGTCAATTAGGTATCGGTGTAAAAGGTAACCCAACTGATTCAAGTAAAACAAGCTGTTTGACACCTATGCAGGTTGTAACAGGTGAGCAGGATAGCTCAAGCACTTATTTGGAGGATATTATCCAAATTTCAGCAGGTCCTACATTCGCAATGGCTCTTGACAGAAAAGGTAATGTTTATACTTGGGGCCAAAATAATGTAGGTCAGTTAGGTAATAACACAAATACCGATTCAAATGCTCCTGTAAGAGTAAGCGGCGGATTGGCATATACAGTATATTTGGGCGATGTAATACAAATCGCAGCAGGCGGTGACTGGGTAAACGGCACTAACGATTTCGCTGTAGTTCTAAGAAAAGACGGCAGTGTTATGACTTGGGGTCAGAATTCTAACGGTCAGCTTGGTAATAAGTCATACACATCATCTTTAACACCGGTTCGACCTGTAGGTATCGACGGTGATACAGACAAAGGCTTACAAAATGTGGTACAAATTACAGCCGGCGGTGTATCGGCAGGTGTCGTAACAACTGACAGAAAAGCATATACATGGGGTTATAATGCCCAAAGACAGCTTGGTGTAGATACGAGCGCAAGCACTGTAAACGTACCGACAGTTGTAAAGACAGACGCATCAACAGAGCTTAGTGACGTAGTTGAAATTGCCGCAGGTATGCAGCAAATGTCAGCTCGCGTTATTGAAGATGCATCTGCCGATCCATTCACAAAGGTATATGCATGGGGTAATAATTCATACGGACAATTAGGTCTTGACAAGTCAGATGCTACATATGTATATGCAACACGTGTAGTTGGAGGCGAAACAAAGAAAGATTACCTTGAGGATACAGTAAGTCTATATGCAGGCGGATACCATATGGGTTCTGTTCAATCAGACTATTCTGTATGGGATTGGGGTTATAACATAAACGGTCAACTTGGTGACGGTACGACTGATAGAAGAAAAGCGCCTGTTAAGGTAGTATCTGATATGGGTCAGCCACAACTTACAATCTCGACAGCAACATGGACAAACAATGGAGTTGACAATGATGTTGTAATATATTACGACACATTAAAGATGCAGAATACAAGTAAAATTGTAACTTCAATTCAAGAGGGAGATATTCTTTCGATTGATTTAAGCGGTATCAGCGGTGTATCATCATTTAACTTGTTGAGAGCGTCTGCATATACTCCTGATGATTTGACTTTTAAATCGGTTGATACGGAAGTTGCAACAGTTGATGCAAAGACAGGTGTTGTGACAGCTAAAAAGACAGGTATAACATATATTATTGTAACGGATAAAAACGGGGCAGAAGGTTTCTTCAAACTAAACGTTGAACCGCAAGGTACAAATTATATTGCATACCCTCAAGTTCAGCCTGGTTTCTATCATACAGTAGCTCTAAAAGCAGACGGAACAGTTTGGGCATGGGGTTACAATGCACACGGTGAATTAGGTATAGGTACTGCAGGCGGTGACCATGATCATCCTGAACAGGTACTTAGAAAGGAAAATCAGTCTGATCCTGATTCAAATAATGTACCTCTTACAAATATCGTAAAAATCGCAGTCGGTGCATATCACAACCTTGCTTTAACGGCAGACGGTCAAGTCTATGCATGGGGTTGGGGTATTTATGGCTCACTTGGTGACGGTGATACTTCAGATCATAGTTCGACAGTCGCTATGAGAGTTGTCGGTACAGGTTATAGCAACAATAATACAAACACATATCTTGGCGACGGTAATGGCAGTGACTTTATCGTAGACATCGGTGCAGGCGGATACAGTAACTATGCATCATATTCAATGGCACTTGATATAAAGGGCACTCTATATACATGGGGCAGAAACTATAAGTCAGCAATAGATCCTAAGAATACAAGCGATTCATATGTAACAGGTGTACCGGTTGATATCACAAAGAATAACTCAATGCTAAACGGTGCAGTTAGAATTAATTCTGACGCAATCGGACATACCGGCAGTGTTCTTCGCAGTGACGGACAAATTGTATCTTGGGGATATAACGGATATGGTTCAGCAGGTAACGGAACAACATCTGACAGAATTACAACTACCCAAGCTGACTTAAACGGTAAGAAAGCATTGTATGCAAAACAAGGTTGGCATAATGCAGTTGCAATTACAACTGACGGTTTGGTTATGATGTGGGGTTATGCAGGCTACGGTACAACAGGTCTTGGGAATTCAACTACTAATAAAAAACCGACAGTTGTCGCAGATTACAGCAAACATAATTATGAGCAGGCGATTGAAACAATGTCTGCAGACAGTATTGAAATGCAAGCCGATGACAGTGATGATACTTCATTGAAAAAGGTATCTGTAAATCTTGTGATGAAGAACGGTGAAGCGTCAACGGCACTTGGTGTACTAAGTGATGAAGCTCCGGCAGATGCTGACGCGTTGTATGAAGTTGAATTGCCTCTTGGTGCTGTTTCGGCAACTCCGGTTGTATTTGCGACAAGCAAGAATGCAACAGTACAATTCTATAATGTCGAAATGACTGCCCTTGACGGTACTGTCTTTACAGAGGGCGATGACACAAGCTATGCCGGTGCAAGCTTGAATACATATAATGTCGCAACATCAGGTAATGATAAGTTTGAACAACTTGTAAAAGTTCATGTCGAATCAGCAAGCGGAATAGGCGCTGATTACTTGATTAAACTTATAAATTATCCGTCAACGACAATTACAGCATCTCCGGTATTTGCAGATACGTCATTGAGTTCGGTTGTTTTAATGACAGACGGAAGACTTTATACATCAGGTCAAGCGGGTATATATGCAACAGGACAAGGACCGAATTCTAAGTTCGGTGTAGTAGGCAATGTACTTGCAGGTGACTCAGGTGAAGAGGGTACATATCTTGAAGATATAATTAATGCGGCAGTAACAGCTGATGAAAGACCGGGTCAATCAATGTATGCAATCAAGTCAAACGGTAGTGTTTGGGCTTGGGGAAATAATTCATACTATAAACTTGGCAACGGTTCAAATAAAGATGAGTCGACTCCTGTAAGAGTTGGTGCATCTTACCTGACAATGAGTCAATATCTATATTCATTAAAGGTAAATGGCGGAAGTGTAACGATTCCGGCACCGTCAGTTGATTCGTTTAATGTATTCAACTCAAATAACGGCGGTAAGACAGATGCTAAGCTTCTATGGCAGACATATGACGGAAACAATAATATTATAACTGTAAATCCTGATACCGGTGAAATTACGCCGGTGGGTGTAGGTACAACATATGTTATAGTATCTATTGCAAACGACCCTCTAACAACAGGTCTTGTTAAGGTAGAAGTACGTCCGTCAGATTTGACGGTCGGAAAAACAAGTGTAGCATATCCGCAGGTAGCTGCAGGTACAGACTTTACTGTTGCTCTAAAGGCAGACGGAACAGTTTGGACATGGGGTCAAAATACATACGGTCAGCTTGGTAACGGTGTATCAAACGGAACAGTTGTATATCCGGAAAAGATAGACTCTTTAAGCGATATTATAAAGATTGCGGCAGCAGGCCAGACAGCGGTAGCTCTAAAGACAGACGGAACAGTTTGGACGTGGGGTAGAAATGACAACGGTCAGCTTGGCAACGGAACAACTGTAAGCTCAAATGTACCGGTACAGGTATTGAAGGGTGAACAGAACCAAGGCAATGCAGATAAGACATATCTTGAAAATATCGTTGCGATTGCCGCAGGCGGATTGAATGACGAGAAGATATTTGTTGTTGCACTTGATTCAAACGGTAACGTATATGGTTTCGGTTCAAATGAATACAGACAATTAAAGATTGCAAATGACGCAAGCTACAATACTCCTGTTGTATCTCCGGCAGTTAATGCGGTAGATGTTGCAGCCGGCAGAGGTGCAACGGTTTATACGCTTACTTCAAACGGTCTTGTATATGCATTAGGTAAGAACTATGCATATGAATACGGAACAGGCGGAACGTCAGGTTCAGTATATACATTAGTACCGCTTGATAACAGAGCAATGGCAATCGGTGCAGGTAACCAAAACGGTATAGCTGTTACATATTCTCTTGATGCTTCAAGCAAGCCTTCAACAAAGACATATGCATGGGGTAATAACGCATACTATGCAATTTCGCCGAATAATACATCAACGCTCAGAACTCCGACAGAAATGCTTGGACGTGATAATACAGCGATAATCGGCGGTGGTGACAGCATATATACGATAGATAAAGACAGCCAGCTTAAAATATCCGGTTTAGGCGACCACGGTCAACTTGCAAACGGTTCTGAAGACAACTCAACTTCAATGGTTCCGTATTCGGAATTTGCGAAGAATGACGGTACAACAGCAACTGATGCAATAGGTGCATCATCATCAAGAAACGGTGCACACTCACTATATATTGATTCAAACGGTAGCGTTTGGTCAGTTGGTGATAATACTTCTTCACAGCTTGCATTACAAAATGCAGGAGATAAAATCAATGTTGCACAAATGATAGGTGCAGAGCCTACAATTTTAGTCAAGGAAAGAGAAATACTTGCTAAGATTGACAAGCAGCAAAACATTGGTAATATAATTGATATTAAGGGTTCATTTAACCTATTCTCATCAGCTGATGCGGCAGCTACATACAGTCAGGAATTTGACGTATGGGACAGCAATGTTGCAACGGTTGATTCAAACGGTACAGTAACAGGTAAAACTGTCGGACAGACATATGTTCAAATTAAGATTAAAGACAGTGCAGATAATGTAATTAATACTCTTTATGTCTTAGTTTCAGTAGTGCCTGATAAAGATGAATACGTAACATATCCGATGGTAGAGGCAGGTCAAACATTTACTGTAGCTCTAAAGGCAAACGGAACAGTTTGGTCATGGGGTAATAATGCTTCGGGACAACTTGGTCTTGGATACACAGGCGGTATGGAAACAGAACCTCGAAAGGTTATGTCAAATATTAAAAAGATTGCTGTAGGCGATAATTTCGTAATGGCACTTGATTTTGACGGACATCTTTGGACATGGGGTGTAAATAATTATGGACAGCTTGGTCAAGGCTTGGTAACAAGTGTTCAGCTTAATACTCCTCAAATGATTCAGTCATTTGTAAATAACGGCTTGCTTGTAACTGATATTTCAGTCGGCGGTTCAGGCGTGGATGAATTTGCACTTGCAATTACAGATACAATGGACGTATATGGCTGGGGTAAGAATTACAACGGACAAATCAAGAGCGGTAGTGCAGGTTATATCCTTTCACCGATATATACAGGTGTATCAAGAGCAATAGCAATAGCAGGCGGCAGAAATGCTACAAGCTATTCTCTTGCAGAATCAGGCAGAGTATATGCTTGGGGTTATAACGGCAGTATTGAACACGGTACAAGTAAGCTTTCTACAAGTGTAGTAGCAAAATCTCAAGTTTCTATTGATGATAAAGTTGTAGCAATCGCTGCGGGTTACGGCAGTGGATTTGCAATTACCGAAAACAAGGAAACATATGTTTGGGGTAAAGGTGTAGACAGTCAGCTGGGTGTTGTTAATTCAGACGGCTTGCCAAGAAAGAATAACAATATAGATAATGTAATCCGTATCAGCGGAGCAAGAGCTACATTTGCAATTAAGGAAAACAGTAAGGAACTTCTTGCAACAGGTAAGAATGATTACGGAATGCTTGGCGTAGGTTCTACAAATCTGTCAGAAAGCAAGTTTACAAACGTTAAAGACGAAAACGGTACTAATAATCTTGACAGAGTAATCTGGGCAGATGCAAGTAACAACGGCAATCATTCTGCAGTTATAAAAACAGACGGTGACGTATATGCTTGGGGTCTTGGTACTCAAGGTCAAATCGGTAACGGCGGTTTTGATAACAGCAATTATCCTACAGCTGTCGGTACTAAAAAGATTAAGCTTACCGGTATAACAAATAATGAAATTACAACATATGAAGGTGCTCCTTCAAGAAGCTTTGTACCGAGTATTGTTTCGGGCTTTAACGTATTTGAAGACCATATCACAGATATAGGTACATTTAGAATTGCATCTACAGATACAAACGTTGTTACAGTCGGACTTAATAATCAGCTTTCGTTTGTTGGCGTAGGTAAGGCAAACATTGTAGTTGCAGATAAGGATACAAACTTATATGCATTGATAGAGGTTAATGTCCTTCCTGCAGACTATCAATCGGCAGTTGACAACGGAACAGCTGTATTCCCTAAGGTTGATGCGGGTGATTACTTCTCAATCGCCCTAAAGGCAGACGGAACAGTTTGGACATGGGGTGAAAATACATACGGCGAGCTTGGTATTAATGACAAAACAGTTACTCAATCAGGAGCTCCTGTACAGGTAGTCCTTGATAACGGTTCACCTCTTGAAGATGTAATTGATATTTCAGCTAACATTTATGCAGCATATGCATTGACAAGAGATGGCAGCGTTTATGCATGGGGACGTAACTACTATGCTGCACTCGGACAGGGTACAGGCAGCGATTACTATCAATACTATCCGATAAAGGTTAAGAGTACAGATGGTAACGGTTTCTTCGGTGCAGGTCTTTCAAACAAAGCTGTTAAGATAAGAGCCGGTGTTCATAGTGCTATAGTAATCATGGATGACGGTACTGCTTATGCTTGGGGTTATAACAATTATGGCAACTTAGGTACAAACGGTGCAAATACTACATTACCGAATAAGATTATCGGTGTTAATAATGCATTTGATGCAGAAGTTGGTACTTATTCAACAGCAATTTTGAACAGAGATTCAACAGTATTCACAGTGGGTTATAACGGATACGGTGAACGCGGTGTAGGTAATACAAGTAATTCGAGTCTTGTTCAAAAGATGCAGAAGAGTGCCGACGGCGGTGAATTCAAGGGTGTTGTAAGTCTTGGCCGCGGTGACCATCATGGTGCATATGTAACATTTGAATTAAAAGACAATATAACAGATCCTACTGATGCTTTTGATAACTATGTATATTCTACAGGTATTAACACAGAAGGCATTACAGGTACAAATACAACAAACTGGACTAATGTATATCCTGTAAGAGTAACAACAGACGGAACAAATCCTTTGACGGACATTTCGCAAATTACTGCAGGTTACAGATTCCATGTTGCACTTACCAATACTGCAGATGCAAATGTATATGCATGGGGTTATAACCACGTAGGTCAATTAGGTCACGGAGTTACGGGAGGAATTTCAACACTTCCGACTTTTGTTGATAAGAATAACAGCGGAACAGAAAAACTGTCAAATATCATGATGGTTGAATCGGGCGATAATGCATCTCATGTACTTGCCGTTTCTAAGACGGGCGGAGTATATGTATGGGGTCTTAACAATCAAGGTCAGCTTGGCGACCAAACGACGGATAACAGTCCTTATCCGGTAGTTGTCGGCAGCAGTCCGGTTTCACTTGATTCAAAGGTTCTAAGACTTCATCCGACAGATGAAGCGGATGTAACCGCAACTTCATCGGCTACAGTATTCTCATTGTTTAATACATCAACAACAACCACAAGCGAAGTTACATGGAGAATACTAAATCCAAATATTGCAGAAATCGTATCATCAACTCCTTCAGCCGCAACAGGCGGTTTGACATCGACTACTGTAAAGGTTAGGGGACTTAAGACAGGTTCAACTGTTCTTATTGCAACAGATTCGCTTACAGGTAAGACTGTTGCAACTCATATCACGGTTTCTGAAGGATTTACAAATCCTAAGATTGCAATCGGTGACGGTTATGTAATCGCATTGAAAGCAGACGGAACAATTTGGGGTTGGGGTTCAAATACTAACGGCAGAGTAGGTATTGATACAGCAACTCCTGTAATTGCAACTCCTACAAGAATTGATCAATATATCAATCCTAATAATGACCAGAGATTTGACCTTGACGCTGAAACAATCGTTGATATTGCGGCAGGTCCGGACCATGTTCTTGCAGTAGATAAGAATGGTCAAGTCTATGCATGGGGAATGAATAACTACGGTCAGCTTGGTGTAAGCGCCTATAAATATGGCAGTGCATCATTGCCTGTATTGGTTAAGGCACTTTCAAATGTATTTGCGGTAAAGGTAGCTGCAGGTGCTGATTATTCGGTTGTTTTAACAGATAGCGGATATGTATATAGCTTCGGTAATAATACAAGAGGTCAGCTTGGAACAGCAGATGTAAACGGTTCTCAACATCCGACTCCGGTATTAATGAGAGGTGTTGGCGGTAACGGTACACTTGGCGGAGTAGTTGATATAGCAGCCGGCGCTGCACATACAATGTTACTTCTTGGTAACAAAACTATGTGGATAGTCGGTGACAATACAGAAAAACAACTTGGTGTTGACACAACAAAAGACGGTAATACATATACTGCAACTATTGTAGAAGTAGATTTACCTGTAGATGCAAATTCTTCAACCGGTGATAAAGTTGAGGCAGCCGCACTTTCGGCAGGTCCTTATAACTCAGCATTTATGACTGCTGACGGCAGAGCTTTTGTATGGGGTAATAATCAGTATTACCAAGTATTGAATGATGCCGCAGGCGAAAAAGTTTCGTTAGTATCTCAAATTAACATACCTAATGAAACAAGCGGTATTGTTGATTTACAGTTTGGCGGTTCGCGTTCTGCTCAAACGCATATAGCTGCACTTACAGATAGCGGTAAGGTTTATACTTGGGGTGCGGGCAGTCGTGGTCAGATTGGTGATAACAGCCAGACAGAAAAGGTATCTAAACCGACATATATCCCTGTAAATAACACTGATGTTTGGGGTGTTGCAGTAGGCGGAACAAATACTTCTGCAATATTAACAGACGGATATGTATATACATGGGGTGCAAGTGACCTTGGTCAAATCGGTAACGGTACGGCAGGTCAATCGTCAGATACAGAAACAAATGAACTTGTTCCTGCAAAGACAGGTGAAGATTATATTTCACTTGATGAATATTTTGTAACACTTCATGAGGGTGAAACATCAGTTATCAATCCGGTTTATAATAAGTTCTTCAATGTAATGCAGAATACAGATTCAAGTGTAAACTTCAGCGCAAGTTCAATAAACGGAAACATTGCATCTGTAAGTGGCTTGACAATCAATCCTGTATCAACAGGTAAAACACAGATTATCGTATCAGGCGGCGGCAGACAGACAACTGTTGAAGTAACTGTTCTTATGAACGGTTATAAGACCCTTCCGCAGGTAGCTGCAGGCGAAGGATTTACTGTTGCACTTGATAAAGACGGTAAAGTATATACATGGGGTAAAAATGACTTGGGTCAACTTGGTGACCAAGGCAAAGAAAACAGAATTGTACCTACAGAGATTACTTTTGATTTCGGTAATCCTTCAAATTATATTACAAGAATTGAAACGGGTAACGGTCATACTGTAGCTGTTGACAATACAGGTAAAGTATGGGCTTGGGGAAGAAATGACTTAGGTCAGCTTGGAAACGGTACACGTAACAATTCTAATAAACCTGTACAGGTTAATCTTCCTGACAGCACAAAGGCTGTTGAAATCGGTGTAGGCGAAACAACAAGCTATGCGCTTGATAAGGACGGACATATTTACGCATGGGGTAATATCAATAACAATACAGGTTATGGTAGTAACCCTATTCAGCTTGATTTGTTCGAGAGAATGATTCAAATTTCAGGTAAATACGGTCTAAAAGCTGACGGTACAATATGGCAAATTCCTAATAAGAATGCGTCATCGGTAATAATCCAAAAAGATACTAAAGATGTACGTTTTATAAAGGTTGCATCTAATGACCACGTCGGTGACGGTAGCGCAACTAATATTGATACAACCCATACTCTTCTTATAGCAAGAGACGGAGGTCTATATACATTCGGTGATAACAAGAACGGTGAACTTGGTGTCGGTGAATTGAGCGATATAAGCTCAGTTGGTACAAACGATATTCAATTTATAAGCACACTTGGCAAGGTAATTGATATTGCAGCCGGTTATCGTTACAGTGTAGCCATAACAGAAAACGGTGACGTATATGCATGGGGTATCAATGAAGAAAAGTATCAGTCAGGTCAGAAGATTAAGAAGGATTATAAGAGCCCTTCAAAGGTTGAATACATTGATACTGCAAAGAATATTATCTTTGTTGCTGCAGGTATTAACCATACAGTAACTATTGACAGTGACGGTTATGTATGGAGTTTCGGTGCAAATGAATACAGCCAACTTGGTAATCAGGATAATGCAAATGCATATATTCCTGTAATTGCGGGTAAAATGCAACTTAGCGTTAAACCGCAGGTTATCAGATTGGATAAGGGTTCAAGCGTTAATGTTTCTGTAGGTGACACTAATAATAATGCACTTACGGTAACGATTGCCGAATATCTAAATCTATTAGGTAAGACTACATCAACCGATAACAGTTATACAGTTGAATCACTTGATACATCAGTTGTCAGGGTAGAAAGCGACGGACTTACAATAACAGGTGTTAAAGACGGTAAAGCAATCTTGAAGGTTGTTAAGACATCTTCAAACACAATCGGTTATGTAACAGTTTATGTAGGTCAAAACGGTGGTATCTACCCAATGGTAGACGGTGGCAAAGGACACAGCATTGCCCTTAAGTATGACGGTACTGTATGGACTTGGGGTCTGAATGACTCAAATCAACTTGGATATGAAACAGGAAACGGAATGTCGCTTGAACCTAAGAAGATAACGTTAGGTGCAAACGATGAACAAGCTGTTCTGATTGCGGCAGGTGATAAGTATAATCTTGCAATAGGAATGAGCAGTAAAGTTTACTCGTGGGGTAATAATAACAATGGTCAGCTTGGTAACGGTAATGATGACAGATCGGCTACCGGTATTGACACAGTTAAATATAAAGACGGTACAGATGTAGAAGGTGCAGTTGGAATTTCAACTCACGGCAATACATCATATATCCTACTTGCAAACGGTACAGTTGCAGTATTTGGAGAAGAATACGATAATCAAAATTACGCATCAATCGTTTCAGGTTTGAATAACATTCTTCAAGTAAGCGGTAATTATGCTCTAAGTATAAGCGGTGAAGTTTGGAAGATGTCTAAGGATAACATTCCTACAAAGGTAATGGGATACAAGGACGATAACGGAAATGAACTTTCAATCTTGAAGATTGCACACGGTACGAACCATCTTCTTGCTCTTGATACTAACGGAAATGTTTGGGCATTAGGCGCAAATGAACACGGTCAACTTGGTACAAACAGCAGAACAGCAAGTACTGTTCCGGTAAAGGTTTATAAAGGCGAACAAAATTCGGGAGATTCATATCTGGCGGGAATTGTTGATATTTCAGCAAGTAAATTCGTTTCAGCCGCGATTGATGTAAATGGTGACATTTACAGATGGGGTGCAAATGAATACGGTCAGCTTGGTATCGGCAACACAACAGAGAAGTATGTACCTGCTAAGGTTATTAAATCATCAGATGATTTGAAGTTTGACCTTGTTGCAGGCGGCTCAAATCATCAGATGGCAGTCGATGAAAACGGAAACGTTTGGATTGTAGGTAGTAATGAATACGGTCAGCTTGGTGACGGTACACAAATTGATAAGAATGTACCTCTGATGGTTGGCGGTAACGAAGTTGTTATTTATGAAAATGGTACAGCTCTTTATGGCACAATTTATATGAATGTCGATGATGTTAAGGATTTGGATGCAGGATTTAATGTATTCAATCTATATCAGAGCGGCATACTTAGTATGAATGAATTTGAGTTTGTTTCAAGTGACCTTGGCGTACTTGAAATCAACAAGTCAACAGGCGTTGCAACTGCGAATAAAGCAGGTACGGCATACATTTCTGTGGCTGAAAACAAATACAGTCAAAAGAGTGCATACATAAAAGTAATCGTATCAAATAATAATGTAGGATTTGAACCTAAGGCTATAACGAAGGGTAACCATTCACTTGCTCTAAGAGCAGACGGAACTCTTTGGGCATGGGGTATAAACAAGAACGGTCAGCTTGGTACAGGCAACACAATATCTGTTGATGAACCTACTGATGTAACACCGTCAGGTGTTAAGTTTATTGATATTGCAGTCGGTGAAGAATTTGCACTTGCCGTAGCATCAGACGGAACTGTTTACTCAACAGGTCTGAATGACTGCAGTCAGCTTGGAGTTGCATCAACAGCAATATCGGCTCGTACATCATTCGCAAAGATTGACGGACTAAGCAACATAATTAACGTTGCAGCAGGTGATGCGTTCGGTATGGCTCTTGATAAGTACGGTAATGTATGGACATGGGGCAGCAACAATAAGGGCCAACTTGGTATCGGTAATATCGGTACGGCATATGCTACTCCTCAGAGCGTATCAACAGTTGACAGTGTAACTGCTATTTCGGCAGGCAGTGAAAATGCATTGCTATTGCGTTCAAACGGAACAATTTGGGCAATGGGCGCTAATGATTCAGGACAAGGCGGAGTCGGTAATAACACAGGTGAATTGTGGTTGCCGACAGAAGTAAGAGATACCGAAGCTATAGTTGCTATAGCTGCAGGATATGACCATAGTATTGCTCTTGCATTTACATCAAGCGTTTATGCAACAGGCAGTGACCGACACGGTCAGCTTGGTAATACACCGAGTGCAACAAAAAATACCTACACAAAGATTTTAACAGATGCAGTAACCATAGCAGCCGGTAATAAATACAGTACAGTTATCGGTAAGGATGGTAATATGTATGTATTCGGTCAAAATAATAAGGGTCAACTTGGTATAGGTGACACTGTTGAAAGAAATATACCTATTGCAAATGCTGTTATTGATACTATCAAGTCATCATATAACGATTTCGCAATCGCAGGTGTAAGTCTTGGTGATGAATATTCAGTATTCTATACAAGAAATGGTGACGTTTACGGTTATGGTGACTATTCACTTGGTACACCGGTTGCCAGAAACGAAACAAAGAGTTATGTTCCGGTTCTAATCGGTGAAAGAACAGAACTTATTTCTAAATATGAAATGACAATTCATGTCGGAGAAACAGCTACTCTTGACACATATTCAGGTAAGAAGTTCAACTTGATTACTGATTATGCTAATCCTGGAAGTATCTCATTTGAAAGTAAGAATACAGCTATTGCAGATGTTACGGCAGTTGGTGATGACGGCGAGATTACAGGTAATAAGATTGGTATTACTCATATCGTTGTTAAGAAGGGCAACCTTACATCAGTATGTATCGTTCATGTAATAGATAAAGACGCACAGACAGCTCCTATGATTTCTGCAGGTAACTCTCATGTTATCGCTCTTAAGTCGGACGGAACAGTTTGGGCATGGGGTAACAATGAATACGGTCAGCTTGGTGACGGCAGCGTATCTTGTGCATATGAACCTATAAATGTAACAGCATTAAACGGTAAGGATATTGTATCTGTTCACGCAGGTGAATATCATTCAATCGCACTTACCCGTGACGGTGAAGTTTATACATGGGGTCATAATGATTACGGTCAGCTTGGTTTGGGTAATGCAAGCATAGTCGTATCAACACCTCAAAAGGTAGAAAGTCTGCCTGAAATAGTATCTATCTCGGCAGGTAAACAACATACAATGGTACTTGGTGCAGACGGATACGTATATAGCTTTGGTGACAACAGCTTAGGTCAGCTTGGTGCTCCTTCAAAGGATACAAGCAAGAGATCAAGCACTCCGGTTGTAGCACAAGGCTTGAACAAAGTTATCAGCATCAGTATCGGTGCAGGCGGTAGCGCAACAAAGGCAGTACGTTATGACGGTACACTTTGGGGTTGGGGTGAAAACTCGAATCACCAAATTGATAATACAAATAATCGTTACTATGCTTACCCTGTGCAGATAGACCTTGGTGATGAATTTAACGGTCATATTTTAAGAACGTATGATGGTTTATATCACGTTGTTGCAATGCTTGATAACGGCAGAATTATATCGTGGGGCGCTAACAGTGAAGGTCAGCTTGGACAAGGTATTGACGAAAGCGGAAGCTTGTTATACTATGCTCCTGACTATGTAGATGTATTTGACGGTACTAATAACTACGCAGTTGATATTTCAGTCGGTGCATTGCACAACCTTGCGATAACGGCAGACGGAAGAGTGATGAGTTGGGGTAGTGCAGACCTTGGACGTTTGGGTATCGGTAATGTAACAACATCTGATGACAAAGTATCTCCTGTAGAAGTAACTGTTGATGACGGAAGTCTGTCGGCAATTTCGGTTGCAACAGGTGGTGCAACATCATACGTTGTACTTGAAGACGGATTTGTATGGAGCTTCGGTGAAAATACACACGGTCAGTTGGGTGATGCTTATGCGGGTGAAGATCCTGCACACTATAAACCTGGTACAACAAACGCATCTGATTCTAACGAATTCAGCCCTGTGCTTGTAACAGGCAGAACTATGAAGCTTATTCCTTCAAGCTTGAAACTTTATATCGGTTCCGCACCTTATCAGATGAAAGTTTCATTCAATAGATTTAACTTGATTAAAGATAATGCAACAACAGGTGACACATACAAATGGGAAATCACGAATGAAATGGATAAGGATGGAGTAACTGCTCTTATTCCTGGTTCACTTGTATCTGTAGATTCAGACGGTAAAGTAAGCGGAAAGACTAAGGAAGGTGTTGCAACACTTGTTGTAACAGATGTAAAGACAGGTACAAAACAAACTGCATATGTAGAAGTTGCCGATGCAAGCGATAATCATGTTGAAGCAATCGTATTTGATTATTCAAAACTTGATGACACAGCAACTCAAGCCGCAGTTGAAAAGGGTTATCTTGACAGTGATGAATATACAGAGATAATATCTGTTGTAGGCGATAAGTCTTATAAGCTTGTTGATCCTCTAAAGAGTATTTATACAGGTCTTGTACAAACAACAATTCCTAATGCTACAACTGTAACGGTACACGTTAAGAGTATTGTAGACGCAGATGTTATCTATATGGTAGATAAGAACGGTCAAAATCCTGTTATGGGTACATTGTTGACAGACGCAAATATTGGTTCAAAAGATCCTAAGTTTATAGGATACTATGAATTTACAGATGTACCGATCAGTGAACTTGAAGATAATTATTACTTCGAGTTTAAGAACAGCAACACAAACTTTGACGGAATATATAAAGCTCATACAACAAGATACTCAAATGACGGTGATTTGAGAATTGTAAAAGTTGGTGAAAACGATCCTGCTACAGATGTAGCTGATTGGGTTTATTATGACCAACCTGAAAACCATATTAAATTGAAAGATGCGGCAGTATCGGATTATGTAAGAAATGGTGTTCTGATAGGTAATACAGGTAACTATTATGCAATCATTAAGGAAACCGGCGATGCTAAGGATAGAGATATTTATATCTATAGCCAAGTTTCTCCGTCAGCTAAAATCTCTATTGCGAATGTAACTGTAAACAGCGATCATGACAAGGATAACGGTCATGACGGTTACTATGACGTACAGAAGATTACAATGTCGGCAAATGAAACATATAAGGTCATTCCTATTAAAGTAACAGCACAAGACGGAACTGTATCAAACCATTCATTGACTATTTACAGACAGTCTGAGGCAACAACAATCAAGGAAATTAAGGTAGAAATCGTTGATGCAAGCGGAAATGTGCTTAATACATATACCGCGTACCAGAAGAATCCGAGTGATACTCAGAACTACGAGGTTGTAATCCCGATTAAGGATGTTGCTAATATTAACATCATCACAACTCCTATGATCGGAGATGTCGCAAAGGTAACATACACTCCTGATGGTTTGCTAAATGCCGTAAAGGAGGCAACAACACCTGGTGAATTTACATATGATGGATTTATCCTTGATAATACAAAGACATCAGATAAGACATATATTAAATTGACAGCCGATTCGCTTGACGGTGCTCCGTATATACTTACAATTTTCAAGCTTGATGAAGAGAGTGATCCGTTTGTATCAGTTGATAACAGCGGCTATATTAACTCAACTCTTGTAAAAGAAGACGGTAATGAAAAGTTAATGTATGTATGGGCAGTTGATGACGATGCTAAGACAGCGTCTGTAACATTGACAACTGCAGTAACTAACGGACAAGTTCAAATTGAGAACGGCAACGTATATTCATATACAACAACCGAAGATGTAACCTTGAACTTCAATGACAAGGGTTATATGGATATTGCTCTAAAGGTAACAACAACATTGGGTGCGGTTAATGAATATACACTACGTATTTACAAGAAAACAGCAGATTCCCGTTTGGGAAGCCTTACTGTTGATAAGCTTGAGTACAAGCCGACAGGTATAACAATCGGTGAAAATTACAATGTTACATATGATAAGACAACCGGTAAGTATGTTGCAAAGATTAAGTATGATACTAATTATGTACAGGTTAATGCCGTAGCGGCAAGCACAAGCTCAAAGGTTGCCATTCGTCCGAATGAATCAACTGCAAAGAGTGACTCTATGTCAGGAATGCCGTTCGACATGAGAAACGTTTCGATTACAGCAGATACAACAACACTTTATATTGCTGTAACTCCGGCAGATACATCATATTCACAGGGTGTATATCAGCTTGATATTATAAGAATGTCAGCTAATACTGCAATAAAGGTAACATATGGCGGCGAAGAACTTTCGCAGAATGCTGACGGTGAGTATGAATATACTTTGCCTGCGTCAACTGACGGAACAGATAACACAACTCAAAAACTTGTAGCAGAGGGTGTTATTGTAGACGGCGATAATGTTACAACTGATGAAAGCATTAAGCTGACGATTTCAACAAGCAGTACATTCTATGTAAATGGCGATGCAACATATACAGATGAAATGGATGTTAAAGCAACTCAGCCAAAGGCAAATGCTGTATATATCCATGTTAAGTCAGAAGACGGAACAGAAAAGACGTTTAAGGTAAATATTTTGAAATTACCTGAAACAAACGGTATAACGGCAGTAGACTTAACAGAAAATAAGGTTGCTGCAACATATAAGACTTCAATTAACACATATGAAGGTCAAGCCCCTTATTCGGAGGACGGTATTGTAATTTACGTTACAACTGCCGATGCACGTTCGCAGGTAGCAGTCGGAACACCGAATAACTTCGTAACTCCGACACCTATCAACGCTGCAGATCCTACACAGGGAGGTATTGCAAAGGTTCTTCTTCCGAAAGAACTTCTTGAAGAAGAAGCGAACGGCAGTACAACAACTAAGTTGTATGTTAAGAGAGCAGACGGTATTGTCATAGACAACAGCTCAATGAATATACCGACACTTATTATTAAATACGCATCAAATAATGTTGGTCTGTATAAGGTTGATTCAACACCTACAACAGACCCTGCAAGCCCTGACTACACAGGTAAGGTAAAGCAGATTACTGATGAAAACGGTAATATTGAGTATTATCTTGGTATTAATGCAAGTGATATTATAACAACGGGTACAGCTCTAAGCATTAATATTACTGCAGAAGCAAATAATACAAGCTCAAAGGTTGTAATTTACGACCCTGCTACAGAACAGCCTTCAACTATGACAACGGGTGCAACATATAAGGCAATCAGAGAAGTTACTCTTGACCCGTCATTGAATGATGGTCCAACAGAACTTTCAATCAGAGTAATAGCAGAAGACGGAGTTACATCAAAGGATTATAAACTTGTACTTCGCAAGAAGTCTGATAATACAGAGATTGAATTTGTAAAAGCAATCTATATTGCAAATGAAGACCCTGACTTAAGCAAGAATACCGCAGGTGAATTCTATACATATGTAGATTCGGGCAGAACAATTCTTCCTATCAGAGTAAAGGCTAAGGACAGTCAGTCAACAGTTGCAATCGAAACAACTTATAAACCGTCAGCATATGTCGGTTCAGCTGCAATAACATATTCAAACAGCAATGATGCAAGCGTTAATGTTGACCTTACAGGTATAACTGATGACGAGCTTAGAGCAGGTGTAACAATTCCTGTATATATTAAGTCAGAAGACGGAAGTCAAGTAATGACTTACTTCGTAAAGGTATCTTCTGTAGAAGGTAACCCTGAGCTTAAGAGCGTTGATGTTGTTGTAGATGGTGTTGTAAGACCTGCAAAATATGATGCAGATGATAACAGCAAGTTCGTAATTAAGATTCCTGATACAACTTCAAGAGTTGATATTATAGCAACTCCGCAAACATCGCTTGTTCAGTACGTACATATAAACGGCAGCTATGACAGCAAGGATGAAGCGACCGGAGCTGTTACTTTGAGTAATGTGGTTGTAAACAGTAAAGAAACAACTGCAACGATTGAAGTTAAGGCAAAAGACGGTACAACAAAGAGATATACTCTTGTAATTACTAAGGTTGCTGTAAACACAGACCTTATGAATGTAACTGTAAACGGTACTACAGTAAGCAATGCAAACGGTACTTACACATATCTAAAGACCGGTATTTCGAGTGATAAGACAGCTGATGTTTCAATAACAACACAAGATGCAAATTCAACTGTTAAGGTTGAAGCTATCACAAGAGATTTGACAAAGTCACCATATGGATTGTCATACAATGAAGTGGGTAGCGAGTCACAGAATGTATGGGCAAATGATGCGGTAACTCTACACAGTCAGCCGGTAAACAGATACCGTATAACAGTAACAGGACAAGACGGATTTACAACTAAAGAATACACCTTAATAATCAGAGATACAGATACAAATGCAGATGTAGAATATATTAAGGTTGGCACATATTATGCAGTTAAGGATTCATCAGACGTCAACGGTGAAACATGGACTGTTGAAATCCCTGATACAACTAAGTTTACAAATGTAACTGTACAAGCATCTGATGAATTGGCAGAACTTACAGACATTGAGAAACTTAGACAGAATGCATATGATAATAATCCAAGCAACGTAGGATATGTAACTCAAATCGTTTCAGGTTTGGATTTACAGACAGGCGACGAGATTAGATATGTTAAGGTAGTTTCACAGGATGGCTCACTACAGAAGATGTATAAGCTTGTTATAAAGGGTACAGACGAAGCTCCTTCTGTTGAAAGCGTAACAGTAAACGGTTTGGATGCAACTGCACCGACTGATTCAGAACCAAGATATACATATCTTGAAGTACTTCCGAACGCAAGTGAAGTATTGATTGGTGTTACGGCAGCGAGCAAGAACCACTTCGTAAGCATTAACAATGGCGATATTACAGCCGGCGGTTATGCAGAGCTTAAGGTTTCGATGCCTATCTCTGTAACCGAAATGGAAGTACCGTTCAGATTGTACAGAACAGCTGACGGTGACCCTGCATATGAAAACGTTGTATATCTAAAACGTTTGAGCGATGATTATGCATTGACTGTAAAGGTTGATAACAATACTGTTAAGAAAACAAATCTTGACGGCTCATATGTATATTATGTAGACGGTACAGCAACAAGTGCAGATGTATGGGCTCTTGCATCTAGCGCAAATTACCGTGTAGAAATTACAGGTAAAGACGGCGTTTCAGGCAATAACAACACAAATCCGACACTTGGCGCAACTGTTACAACAGACCTTGAAGATACTATAAACAGTAACTTCACAGAAGTAACAATCACAGTTAAATCTGATGATATTACAAATACAGCAACAGCCGAATATAAGCTATATATTTATAAGAAGAGTAACAATGCAAATATTAAGTCGGTAACTGCAAATCCAAATGACAGTGAAAACAAGGATACAGATACTACAGCAGATGACAGTGTAAACTTAGGCGGTAATATATACAATGCATATCATGTATATGTTCCTAAGTCAACTACATCGGGTTATACAGTATTTGACCTTGCAATCGAGCTTGAAGATGTAAATGCGGCAGTAACAAGCATTGATAATGCACCGTTCGCAAATACAAACGGCGGTACTGCAAAGGCAACATTTACAAAACTTACAGCCGATTACGACTTTGACGGTGACGGCACAAACGATTCATTCGTAATTCCTGTAACCGTAACATCGCAGAGCGGCGGTACAAAGGATTACTACATCATCGCAACACCTACAGATATGGATATGGAATTGACTGTAGAATACGATGACGAAAAGATTGCGAAGGAAGAGGACAAGAACGAATATATTGTATATGTTCCTACAACTTCTAACACAGCAACTATATACCTAACATCAATAAACGGTAATATTGCTGAAGTAAGGAATACAACAAATGCAAATAATATTATAACTGTTGATTCACCTGACAGAACATTGTATAGATTACAGGTTAGTAACTTGTCAGCTTTGACGGAAAGCAATCCATATACTTATGAAGTTGATGTGGCTAAATCAGGCTCAAGTTATAAGAAGACATTTAAGCTAATCATTATGCCGCAGAGTACTGATACCGATATTACAGTAACAATAAACGGTGTAGAAGCTAACTGGGTAGCTTCAAACGGCGGTTACTATGACGGAAGTATTGAAACAACTGACGAAATAGCAAATGTTATAGTAAAGGCTAAGAATCAATTTACAAAACTTGCGATTACAGAAGATGGTGAGCCTGCACCGACGTTGGTTGATAGGGGTATAACATCTAAGGCTTATACTATAGCTCTTACAGAAGCAACTGATACAGCTAAGATATATACAATCTATGTTCAATCGCAGAATACTTCACAGCCGATTAAGTCATATAAGTTACACATCACAAGAAGAAGCGGTGAAAATGATATTATCAGCATCAAGCGTGGTAATGTGGATGCTACAGAAGAACCTGTAGAAAACAGTGATGACGTTAAGTACATATTCTTCGTAGACTCAATGACAGAAGTACCTCAAATTACGATTGAAACTTCACCTAAGTCAATATTGAGAGTAGGTTACTATGATTCACAGAATAAGTGGCATAATAACGGCGATAGCAGTGCTTCAACAGCAGGCGATACAGCCGGTTGGACAACAGATAATAATTGGCAGGATACATTGCCGGCAAATGCAAACGGTGGTAAATATGTAATCGAAGTAAAGGCTGAAAACGGCTCGAAGAAGAACTATGTTCTTGAATTCAGAGAAAAGTCAGACGATACATCAATTAAGAGTATAACAACAGAAAAAGGTTTGGACGGCGAATACAATGTTGATATGTCAATGACAGTATTGTATGAAGCAAACGTTCCTGACCACGATATATTGCTTGATATACTGCTTACAGATAAGTATGCAACAATCGAATCAATACATGAAGTAGCATTGCCTGATGACAGTGAAAACATCATAGATTCGACAGGTGACATCATCACAAGAAAGAAGACCGACGAAGGTGCATTCCGATATAAGGTTGTAGGCGGTGTTCCGATTGGCGGTAAGAGATACTTGAGAATTACCGTTAAACCTCAAAATGATAAGGCAGAGTTGGTTAAGAACTACTACTTATTATTAAAAGGTGCATCAGATGACTTGTCACTTGACAATGTAAAGGTTAATGATACTGTAAATACAACTCCTATCTCAAATGGTTTGAAGTATACATTCAGTGTTCCGACAACCGTAACTGAGGCAGATGTAACAATTACAGCAAATCAATATGCTAAACTTGTCAATGTAGCAGGAAATGCACTTTCAATTCCATACATAAACGTATGGTCAGATACTTCATATACATTGTCTTCTGAAGAAGAAACAACTATAACTGTAGAAGTTCGTTCACAGTTGTATGTTGATGATGTACGTACACCAAATGCTAAGAAGACTTATACAGTAAGTATCTATAAGAGCAGTAATAACACGGAGATAGGCGAGGTTATCGTAAATGGTATCGCAGCAATCACAAGAAAGAATAATCCTACTATCTATGAGATTGCAATTCCGTCAGATCTTAACGGAGGCGATTCAAGAGCAGAAAACCCTGCAACTATCACAATACATACATCAAGCGGTATTGCAGAAATCTCAATGAAGAATGACGCAGCCGGTGTTGATGATGTAGGTTATGGTGAACTTATAACAAAGAGAACGCTTGACACTCCTTCTGTTTCAAAGGTAAATAAGTTTGAATTTACAATTAGATCATCATCAGGCAGTGTAAAGCAGACATACACATTGTATGTATATACTGATTACGAAGACACAGATGTCAAGTCAGTTTCACTTAATAAGACTGAACTTGCAGCCGGTGCCTCAACAGATGTAGATATTTCGTTATTCTCAGTTCCTGATGACCGTATCTACACAGCAGTTGTAAACAGACGTAATCCGGTTGACCTTTCAATCGTTCCTACAGGTAACATGGCAAAGGTAGAACTTACAGGATTCGGTATTGACGGTATTCTTGTAAGTGACAACTCACACGGTTATGTATTTGAAAATCTTGCACTTAACTCAGAAAATGATACAGTATTTAACTTCAGAATTATGAGTTATGACGGTAAGGTTGTAAGTGATCCATATCAAGTAATAATTAAGTATGTTGAAGATTCAGACGTAGCTCTAAAGAGTGTTGTCTTTGACGGTGTAACAGCTGAAAAGGCAGACTTTAAGTCTAATACACATCTTGTAAGAGCAGACAGTACCGTAACAAACGGCATACTTACAATAACTGCGGCAAACGAAGATGCAGTAGTTAAACTTGGCAGCGATAAATCAACAAACGGTGTCTTGAACGTATCTTATAATGTTACAAGGAACGTATCTAAGGTTGACTTTACCGTTACATCTAAGGACGGTAAGGCAGAGCAAGCATACACATTGTATATTATAAGAAGCAATACTGGTGAAAAAGAAGTCTATGTCAACGGAACCAAGCTTACAAAGACAAGCGGCGGTTACACTTATGAAGTACCTTACGGAGCAACTGCGGCAGATATTAAAGTTGTTGCAGACAGCGAAGTTTCAAAGGTACAGATTGGTGACAGCGAGTTTAAGGTAAGTGAAAATACTGAAACAGTAACTCTTGATTCGGGTAAGACAACAACTGTTAAATTCAAGATTTACTCATATCCGTATGACGATAACAGCTTTATTGCAGAAACAATTACACTTGTAAGACAAGACCAGTCTTTGGCACTTTCAAATGTAATGGTTCAGAGCAAGTCGGAAAGAGATTATACAAAGCTAACTCCGGATAAGTACGGAAATTATAAGACAGCTATTCCGAGCACAGATGACAGTGCAAGCATTGTAATTGCAACAAGAAGAAGCGATTCAAAACTTGGACTTATCAGAGTAACAGACACAGGTGATGTTGTTCTTGGTGAAGATCAAGGTCAATTATCAGTACCTGATATTGCAAACCTTGGAACAGTAAATAAATTCTATATTGTTGTTTCTGACGGAACAAAGACAAGCAGATATGAACTTGTAATTGTTAAGTACAGCAATAATACAAGTGTAGAAAAGGTAATCGCCGAAAGAGGTACAGAGGACGAATATGTAGCTAAAGATGCATCATGCGGCGGCGGCTCAACTATCCTTCCGGAAGACCCTGACGGCAGTAAGGCATCACCTTACCAGATTACGACGGCCGAAGAACTTCAGGCTATGTCAGATCATCTTGATGCATACTATGTATTGATGAATGATATTGACTTAAGCGGTACCGCATGGACTCCGGTTGGTACAACTGCTGAACCGTTTACAGGTAACCTAAACGGTAACGGAAAGTCAATATCAAATCTAACAATTACAGCTACATCAAATGATACAGCATACGGCTTGTTCGGTGTAAATAAGGGTGAAGTTTATGACTTCAAACTTGAAGATGTAAATATTACATCTGTTGCAGGCACATCATATCAATATATCGGTGCCGTGGCAGGTAAGAATGAACAAAACGGTGTAATTTCAAGAGTAGCCGTAGCTTCAGGTAATATTGAATCTTCATATGCAGCCGGCGGTGTAGCAGGTGCTAACCGTGGTACTGTCGAAGACGCATATAATAAAGCAACAATTACATCAGGTGAGTACGCAGCAGGTATTGCAGCATTGAACCATAACGCTGTTAAGAATGTATATAATGTAGGTTCAATAAGCTCAACATCAAGTAATTTAACCGATGAACACGTAGCGTCGATTGTTGTATTGAACCTTGACAACTCAACAATAAATAATGCATATACAGTAATGCCTGGCCAAATCTACAGCAAGGTGGGAAGCAACAGCAATGTATATAACAGTGCGTCAGTTCTTCCTGAAAAGCTTGGAGATATAGCAACATTCAATGATTGGGACTTTGCAAATACATGGGTAATCAAGACAGCTCAGTATCCTACATTCAGGAACCAATCAGCTGATGCAGATATATCAAATCTTAACATTCCTGACGGTAGCCAAGCGCGTCCGTTTGAAATCACATCAGCCGCAGGATTGAAGAGCATCGGTAACGATGAGGAAAGCTTAACAAAGCATTATGTATTGAAGAATAATATTTCAATGAAGTATAATTCGGATTACATTCAAATGGATCCTATCGGTTCAGAAGATACACCATTTACAGGTAGTCTTGACGGTAACGGATTTACAATTTCCGATTTGAAGATTACATCACAGAAGAGCGTAAACGGTCAAGATTATTCAGCTTTGTTTGCTGTAAACAACGGTACTGTTAAGAACTTGAGATTTGCGGTTGCGACAATCGGTGAAAACGGAGTTGAAAATGCATCTGTTGTAGCAGGCATTAACAACGGTACAATCGAACAAGTTGCAATTGAAACGGGCGGTAAGATTACAGCTAAGAATGCAGCCGGTTTTGCAATCGAAAACAACGGTACTATTGAAAACTCATATATTACATCAACTGCACTTGTAAGCAACAATGCTTCTGCAGGTATAGTAATAAGCAATAATGCCGGTGCAACAATCGGATATGTATTCGCTAACGCAAATATGTCAAGCTCAATGTTTGATAAAGCATCGATTGCTATTAACAGTGACGGTACAATTACACATACACACGGTGTAATGGGTGCATTGTTTGTTAAGAATGATACATCGATCGTTACGACAAATGATAATAGCAGTATTGCTGCATCTGACCTATATGTTCAGTCAATCTTTAGCGATTGGAACTTCAATGATATATGGTATATGACATCAGGCAGCTACCCAATGCTACAAGTTACAAATAAGACTTCGTCAGTTTCTGCACAAAGCATTGACTTGTTTGCAGACGGAGAAACAACTTGCGAACATATTGTATATATCAGAGATACTAAGAATTCGGCTAATATTTACATAAAGGCTCAGAATCCTTATTCAACAATCGCAATCAGAGGCGGTTCATATACAGGTGTATTTGAAGGTGTTATAAACGGACTTATCAATGATAAGACAATAATTCCGTTTACAATTACATCAACAAGCGGTGCAAGTCAGGAACATAATCTTGTAATTATTAAAGAACCTACTTTGGCAACCCTTGACAGCGTTGTTATTGATGGAACGACAGTTGCTCGTGTAAATAACACATACGTTGCAGAAATAGGTAAGTCAGCTGATTCTGTAAATGCAGAAATTACTCCTATATCAGGTACAGTTGAAGTACTTGACAAAGATAGAAATGTTGTTTCATATGAGAGCATGAACGGCTTGACATGGATTAATACAGCACTTCCTGCAAATGTCGGTACTACAACAACTTATACATTGAGAGTAACAAACGGTAATGCACTTTCAACAGTTGAATATCCGTTAATCTTGAAACCTGCTGAATATCATACAGGTTTGAAGTATGTACAGGTTGATCCGCTTACTCTTATAGGCAATGTTCTTGTAGGTTCGGGTTATACAGATGTTACAGATATAAATGAAAATGTTTATAACTATGTAATTACCAAGGACCTTGAATATATCAATATTAAGGCTGAAACCGTAAACTCTACTTCAAAGGTAAGCATTGCATCAGAGTATAATTCGGCTAATGTACAAGAAATCGAAAGATATAACCTTGATACATCAATTAAGGATATTTACATTCCGATTGACGTAACAACAGAAGAGAATGTTGTTGAACATTATGTACTTCACTTAACAAGAAAGAGTATTGATGATTCATTAAAGACTGTTAAGGTAACATACGGTAGCAATGTTTATACTCCGACAGCTGAAAACAGAGTAATAGATGAAGAAACAGGAGCAACTGCAGATGTATATGTAGTTAAACTTGATACTCCGGGTAATGTTCCGTTTACAAATAAGACATATGTTGATATTTTGATAGAGGCTAATGATATTTATACACTTGTAAATGCAGGCAGCCCGACGGCAACAGACCCAACATCAGCTAATTCGGATAAGTGGACAGCAACTAATGTACTTCTTGACGGCGAAGAATTAACAATCTATGAAATCAAGTCAAAAGCTGCTGACTTAGAAACAATTAAGGTATCATATCTATACATCTACAAGAAGAGTGATAATGCAAATCTTGAGACATTTACCGCAACTTACAATGACGGCGGAACAGAAACAACTGTTGAAGCCGGTAAGGATATAAACGGTAAATATCAGCTATGGATTCCGTCTGATGTTACAACAGTAGATCTTGAGGCTATAGCATCAACTCTGTTGGCAGAAGTACAGATTGACGATAATACTTCGTCATTACATAATAATGTTTATAAGAACTTTACAATAACAGGTAAGAACACTATTAATGTAATGATTAAATCTTCATTAAATACTACTGCTGAGTATAAAATTAATATCAATAGATTGAATCTTGATCTTGAAGCTGTACAGGCAGGACCTTACAGCGGCGGCAACTTGTCAAATGCTCTTTGGGACAGCACAAGAAATGCATATGTTGTTCGTCTTGATCCGCAGACTGATGATTTGCCAAGTGCAATCGCATCAGTGTTGGCTAAGGATGCTAATAACTACATCAGAATAGGTCACTTGACAAGACCTGAAAAACCTACTCAGGGAAGTATGACAGATGAACAGTATGCAGCAGCACTTGCTCAATATGAGAAAGAGGTTGCAGCATATGAAACAGCCGCAGCAAACGACTATGCAGCAACCGATGCAGGTGTTGTATGGGATGGCGGATGGCGTCAGACAAGCAACCAGTCTTATAAGATTCCTCTAATCAAAAAAGACGGTGGATTTACAGTAGTTAAGATTCAGGTTGGTGTAGCTAATAACTATAAGGCTCAAGCAGATGCAACTATTGATGAAAAGATTGGTACTGTTAAGACTTATACATTCTTGATAGGTCAGAAGTATAAGAACACTGATGCAGATATTGATATTTATATTGACGGTAACTTGCTTAAAAATCCTGAAAAGGTCGGCGATGAGATTATCTATAGATACGGTATCGTGAAGGATGCAACTGTAAAGGTTGGACTCCGCATTGATGAACATGCACCAACTCCATATGATCCGACAGTATCAGTAAATTCAGTATCTGAAAACGGAATTGTAAATAGATCTGATTATAATTATCCGACAGATGGCGTACTTACAATCCCTGTAAATACAGCAAGATCAGTATCTGAAGATACTCCTGATACAAATATTACTATTGTATCAATACCTGAAGCAGGTACAGGATATACTCATCAGTATAAGGTTGTAATCTACAGATTGTCAGAAAATACAAATGTACTTCATAACAGCAGTGACAACTCAGAAACTGTTGTAAATGAAACTACAAGATATGACGGTGAAACAAGTCCAAATGTTGTAGATTATTACAAAGTAAGCGAATCAACACTTACAGTTGATGAAAACGGTAATAAGTATTTAAGAGTATATATCAAGACAGAGTATTCAAAGGCTAAGATTACTCTAAACGGTAAAATATATACCGGAATAACAGATGATGACACTGTAATAAGTGGTTCAAATGTAGTAAACGGCGGAGATATTCACGGTATCTTGATTCCTGTAAAGGATGGCGAAAGCGTTAAGGTAATTCCGTATGTAGTAACATCAGAAGACGGCAGACATACTTCAAACAATGCATTAAACGTAACAATCCAGTCGATTAATACTAATGCCGATTATGTAACGGTTAATGGTGTAGAAGCATATGGTCCGTTCACTGAGGGCGATTCGGATCTGCCGTATTATAACAGCTATATTCCTTACAGTGTATATGAAAAAGCAGTTAATAATGCTGAAAAGACATCGGTTGTTGTTCAGGCGGCTGTTCAGTCGAAGGATACAACAGCAGAACTTCTATGGGAAGATGGCGACTTTGATTATCACGGAAATGATGCTAAATACAACATTCCGTTCAGAGTATCCCACTCATACTTGTTTGACGATGCAGATCCTGATATTCCTCATGTGGTTAAATTCAGAATTATCTCTGAAGCGGGTACAATGCAAGAATATGACTTGAGAGTTTATCTTGCAGATAACTCAAACAGAGATGTTGAATATGATGCCGAAAGTGATAATTACAGTGTATGGGTTGGTCCTGCAGGAACAATTAACAGCATACCGCCTGCTAAGTACGATAAGGACACAGGCAGATACACTGTAGAAATTGAAACAGGTATAACATCTGTTGACATGAAGGTAATCGCAGATTATGAATATGCGGGCGTAGATATTTATGACCCATATACATCATCATATACAAATAACTATGAATTACATCAAAAACAAGTACAGCTTTCAAATCTTGAACCTAACCAAAACTACACATTGTACTTTAGAATACGTTCACAGGATGAAATGTTGTCAGGTGTTGGTGATGGTAAGGAATACATAGTAGACCTAATCAGAAAGTCTAATAACAGAAAGATTGATCACGTATATGCATATCCTGAAGATAAAACGGGTAAGTTGTTCCAGTCAGTTGTTGAAAATATAACTGTAAACAATCCGATTATCATAAAGAATATAACATACGGTACATCAATCGTTCCTATTGAAATCGGTGCTGATTACTCAACAGCAAGAGTTGGTATGACGATAGACGGTGTAGATACTGTTTCGACAAATCAAACTCTAAAGATAAATATTCCGTTTGACAGTAATGACGATGATGTTGATGAAACAACAGGCGAACGTTCAAGAACATTCCAGGTAACGGTATGGAGTTATGAAGGCGATATTGCACCTGCATACTACACACTTAAGATTATCAGAAAGATGAATAATCTAAAGCTTAAGGAAATTACACTTGACGGACGTTATGCAGAGCAAGACAGAAACGACCCTTATACATTCAGAATTGATGTAGGGGCAGATGAAACACTTGTAAATGAAATCAAAGCTACTGCTCTGAACGCCGGGGAATACGTAGAATTTGAGAATAACGGATTTGCTCTTTCAAGCAATTCATATTTGAATTATGACGTATCAACAATTCCGACATCGTCATCGGTAACGATTGATATTAAGGTTGGTTCACCTGATTTGTTGCCGGGTGGTACAACTCCTGACGACATAAAGACGACAAAGCTTATTATTACAAAGCTTTCTCCTGAAGAATTGCGTTCTGATTTGAAACTTGATATGTTTGTCAGCGATATTAAGTTAGTTGACAGCTCATATGTAAAGGCTGCAAAGCAGAGCGAAGATAAGACACTTGTAAACGGCAAATATGTTTATACATATAATTACATAAGCTATATTAATCCAACGGCAAATATGGCATATGTTAAGTCACAGACTAAGTCGGCAAGTTCAAAGATTGAATTCTTTACTGATTTTGGTAAACCTGCGATCGCGAGCGGAATGTTGGCAGTTGATACAGAGGCATCAATGTCAGGTATAGATGACATCATATTGAAAGCCAGAGTAACAGCCGGTGACGGCAAAACACAGGATTACACATTGATGATTCAGAAAGCTTCAAGTGAACTTGGTATAGACAAAGTATATGTTGACGCTACAGGCGGACTTTCTACTGAAACTCAGCAGACAACAAGAGTTACAGGTAAGGTTACAGGTTATGAAGCGGGTGTGGAACCTAATACAACGGCAATATCGTACAAAGTTGAAATGCCGATGAATACATACATTGCACAACCGTTTGTATTCGCAATAGACCCATATGCGGTAATTCAGTTCTATGAGTACAGAGATGGTACATATGTACTGAGCAATAATAAACAAATTCAAGGAACTAATGTAAACTTCGCAGGTGCTACAACGGATGCCGCCAGTATTGAAGACAGAAATTTATATAAGTTCAGATTTAAAGTAACATCGAGAACCAACAACGCATCTCAGGAATATGTAATCAACCTTATTAACAGCCCTGAGGGGACTCAGTTGAAAAATGTTAATATCGGTTTGAGAAAAGAAGGATACAAAGATTATCCTATAGATGAATCTGAAGTAATCTTGAAGAATGCAAGTATAACAGGTCTTACAACTTACTTGGCATCAGTTCCGCAAGGACGTGATACAGCTGTAGTAAAACTTATAAGTGAGAATAAGTTTGCTAAGATATATGTAAACGGTGTTCATCAGAACAGCGCAGTAAATACATATATTGATGATGTAAAACTAAACGGTCGTGTTACACAAGTTCCTGTAACGGTAGAATCTCCGTCAGGCGCAACACAGAACTATACGATTTACATTGTTCAGTACATCTACAACTTCGATTTGAACACAGTCGTAAATGACGAACTTACAGAAAGAATCGGCGATCCGGTTACAAATGAAGACGGTGTTATCATTTCAAACTATGAACGTCCGACAAAACTTCCGTTCTACTTGAGCGATGCAGATATGCAAATTAATATGGCAGACCCTCAAGGTCATAAATATTACGTTCAGATTGACGACGGTGAAAAGATACTTGTAGATGATACAACTAATGAGCAGACTATTAAATCAACAATTAAGCTAAAAGAAGTTAATTCGATTGTTCAGCTTCGTGTATATGACGAAGACGGATTCTTAATAACAATTAACAATATTTTAATTAAGCGTGATATGCTTGACGCAGCACTTGGAGCAATCCGTGTAAATGACAATGATGCAGTTAAGACAACTCTTGACAGCGGCAAGATTATATATGAGGCATACTCATATTCAGAAGCAGAAAATCCAACTGCTAAAGTTGAGATATATGCTGTTGATAAAAACGCCGCAATTACGTTGACGGGTCTTACAGTATCGCAGACATATACATTGGGAGCAGGTAAGGGCGGTCAGCTTACTGCAAACGTAGATTTGAAGGTTGGCGACAACTACTTCTCGATTGAACTTAAGAAGTCGGACGGCAGCCCGTCAATCTATTATACATTACGTATCAAGCATATTCCGGTTGACGTATATCTTGATGATTTGTATATCACAAAGAAGGACAATTCAAATAAGATACCGTTCTATAATTCATCATTTATAAAGACGGTTACAACTTATTCGATTAAGACTGAAAATGATTTACATGAGTATGATGTATATGCAAATGCACATGAAACACATCAGAAACTACTTGACTATGCGAAGACACAAGGCTGGAATCCTAATGATTATGAAACAAGAATCAAGATTACAGACGCAGGCAGTGAGCAAATCGACGATTTGAGTAAATATATTAAGCAGTATGTCAACAGTATGAAGACAGACGGAACAACTTCGGAATACTTCAGAATACCTATTTACTTGAGAGTTCCTCACTACACAAAAACTTATTATATAGAAGTTCATGACCCGAGCGATGAAAACCGACTTGCAGATTTACAAGTTATCGGTTATGACTTGGATCCTGACTTTGATAAGGATAATTATAAGATAAATAAGCCTACAACAGATGATGAAAAGAAACAGGGTATTTACACGGTAAATGTTGAATCAGAAAAGACAAATGCAGACATTTACGCTAAGGCATATCATAATCATGACGGTGCTAAGACGATGGTTACAATTCTTGATTCAAACAAAAAACCGATGAGTAATGCATTTGTTACAATCACTCAGAATGTAAACCTTGAATACGGCGATAATGTATTCTATGTAAAGGTAACAAGTGAAACATCTAAGGAATTAGAGTATGAACTTCATATTTATCGTAAGCCGATAGATGCAAGCGTTAAGTATATCTTGGTAAATGATATGCCTGCCGCATTGCAGCCGGACGGAACGTATGTTGCATATGTAGAGTCGGGTACTAACCCTATAGTTAAGGCTATGGCAAGTGATTCAAGAGCAACAACAACATTGAAGACAAACGGTGCCGCAGATGTTTCGGCAGTTGGTTGGGTAACGTTAAATGTACCTACTGTATCAACTGCAACGGCAAATGTTGATATTAATGTTTCTTTGACAGCCGGTAATGATACAATCAGCAGAGATTATGTATTGAAGTTGATTAGTGTAACGGGTGATATTCTAAGCGTCTATATGGATGTTGACAACGGCGACTTTGTAACAGATACAACTCGTAAATATGCAAATCCTATTGCAGCTGTTTGGAACAGTGAAAATAACCGCTTTGAAATAGGTATTCCGCATAATGCGACATATACACCGATGATGAGAGTAACAACTCTTGCCGAAGGTAAGACAGTTAAGATTGGTACTCTTGCTGAACAAAATCCTGATGCGGGAACAACAAAGCAGTTTACCAATAAGACATACTTGATGAATAATCCTCAAGATATAACCGTTACTGTAAAGGATGTTGCAACAGATGTAACCAAGACATATATTGTACACGTAACAAGAATGTCAGGCGATGCAGACCTTATCGAACTTGAACCTGAAAGCGGCGTAGTGATGAAACCTACATTCAATAAGGATGTTCATAACTACGAAATCGATGTAGATACAGCTGTTACACAGGTGACATTTGATAAGATTACAGCAAGCAATAATGCTACAATCAAGCTTATGACATCTACAAGCAACGGTTCAAAGCCGGTTATCAACCATACAAGCGGAAATAGTTTTGTATTTGATAACTTGACAGTTGGTAACAACATATTGAAGATTGAAGTAACATCTGAAGACAGAATAACAACTAAGACATATACGGTTACAATAAATCGTAAGATTCCTGATACTGACGCTACTTTGGACGACATCAGAGTCGTTATCGGCGGTAAGTATTACAGCTTAGTTCCGATGTTCGACAGAGATATTACGGATTACTACTTCATTGTTGAAGGTGAAAATATTAATGATATTAATATTGAAGCAACACCAAGCAGTGCTGCAAGCGATGTGGCTTACAAGATTGACGGCGGTTCTACCACAAAGGGAACGAGCGTGACAATCAAAGACGGTTTGACTGAGAAATCAACAACCGAAGTTGCATTCAATGTATCGGCAAGCGGCGTAGTAATGAAAGAGTATAAGATTACACTTTATAAGAATATTAATGCTAATATCAATCCAAAGCAAAACTTCTTATCAAGTATATCTCTTGCAAATCATACATTGACAATGATGAACAGCTCATCAGATGTAGATTATAACTACTATTCAAATGTAACTAATACGGAAACAGAAGAAGCAATCACAGTAATTCCGAATACAAATGTTACGGGTACAGACGGTAATATGACTGCAACATTGTATGATGTAGCCAATAATACAACCGAAACGATGTTGTCCGGTCAGCCGACGCCGGTTAAGCTTGATGCGGGTAATAACTTGTTTATTGTCAAAGTAAGCGATGGCAACGGCAACAGTCGTTACTACTCAATTACAATAAACAGAGCAATAGATAAGAATACAAGCGCATTGCTTTCATCTCTGACAGCAAGCGGTCAAAGTATGACGCCGACATTTGATAAGAATGTAACATCATATAAGATCACTGTTGCAAATGACGTTGATTCAATTAAGATTAACGCTAAATCCGAAAATACAATGTCTGCTATTTGGGTAAGAAGCGAAGCCTTAGATATTGACGTTGATGCGGTTGGTACGATAAATACCGATATTAAGCTTGTAGAGGGTAGCAATAAGATTGTTATTACGGTAACTGCTCCTAACAATACTGCAAAAGCAGGTAATAGAACATGGAATAACACTAAGAAGGTTTATGTAATTAATATTTACAGAGGCAGTGAAAATGATAATGCTGACCTAATAGATATTAAGTACACAGCAGGCGGTATACTCACTCCTATATTTGACAGTGATGAAACAAATTATCATTTGACTTATACTTATGAGCATGAAAATGTTGATTTGATACCGATTGCAAGAACTCCGGATGCTATAAAGGATATAACCGTTACATCAAGCGAAACTTCTAAGGTGATAAGCAGCGGAGATACATTCTCATTGTCACCGCTTGCTGTAGGTGAAACGGTAGTAACATTCATTGTAAGAACAGTAAACGGTACAGAAAAGGCTTATACGGTTTCGGTATATCGTAATAAGTTTGAAACTCCGATACCTGAAATTACAGGTTTGGAACTAAAAGACCAACACTTTGATGACTATGCTATAACGCCTGCATTCGATAAGGATGAACATTCATATTATGCAAGTGTTCCAAGTACATTTGAAAAGGCAGATATTAAGGTAACTGCTATATCAAATGACCCATCGGATGAAGATAATCTAACGATTAGAGTAAACGGCAGAGTAATATCAAGCGGTACATGGAATAATATCTTTGAACCTATTGAATACGGTGATAACATATTCACGATTGAACTATCAAATGCTCAGGAAAATAAAGAGTATTATACATTGGTAATCAATCGTCAACAACCTGACCTTGACCCTAAACTTATCGACTTGGCAGTTAAACAGAACTTTGCATTGTCACCGGCATTTGATCCGGATAAGACGGCATATGAAATTAATGTAGATGAATCAACATCATACATTAACCTTATCCCAACTGCCAATGATGCGAAGATTACTGTTAACAACATTGAAGTTGTAAGCGGTATGGCATCAGAAAATATCGAACTTAAGAAGGGTAAGAATCAGATTAAGGTTGTTGTAACTGCAATAGATAATACAAAATCTCCTGCAGAGTTATCAATAACTAAGCGTGTATATCTTGTAAATGTATATCGTCCTGATTCGGATAACGATAATGCTCTAACAGAACTTGTTCTTAATAAGGGTACAGTCGTACCGGCATTTACAAGAGATGTAAAGAACTATTATGTAACAGTTCCTTATCAGGTAAATAAGGTAACGCTTGAAACAGCTGCATTAAATCCGGGCAGTGTGATTAAAGTAAACGGCACAGAATATACAGGCGCTATGGATATAGACTTGACAGACGGAGTATATAACTCAGTTGCAATCAAGGTATATGCATCAGCCGATGATTCATTGCCTGAAGTAACATACACATTGGATATATTCAGAAAGAATATGGCAGCCAATGTTCCTGACCTAAGCAGCTTGACTGTAGACGGTAAGGACATAATTCCGGATTTCTCGGCAAGAGAGCTTAACTACTACACATATGTAGATGCATCAACAACCCGTGTAACAATAAATGCTAAGGCAGCAAGCAGTTCTGCAAACGTAAGCGGTATCGGAACATTTGCATTGAACGGTAATAAGACAGTAAGAATTATTACAGTCAGAAACGGTGCCACAATGCAGAAGTATTCTGTAACAATCTTGCGTGATACTGCAATCAACGGTATCAGCGGTACATTGAACGGAGATGCGATAACAAACAGCACTCTTGAAACAATAACAGTACCGGAAGGTACAACAACAATTCCGCTTAATATAACTTCAGCCGACAGCGATGCAATAATTACTGTAAACGGCAGAGAGATTGAAAGCGGAAAGGACATTGACTTTACAATGTCAACACAAAAGGAAAGATTCGACATTAATGTTGTAAGCGCAATAAGCGGTATTAACAAGTCGTTCGTTGTATATGCTGAAAGCGATGCAGACAAGCCTTATGAACCGTTCATCAATCATATTATGATTGATCCGACAATCAATCAGACAGGCAAGGATGCAACATTCTTCACAGCATTTGACGAAAAAGTATTTGTTTACAGTGCCGTTAATGACGGTGCTACACCGTACTTGTTTGCTAAGAGTGATGACCCGGATGTTTACATTGAAGTAATCAATGAAACAATGAGAGATTACTCATTGCAAGAAGGTATAGGTTCATACTTGGCACAGTCTATAGGCGAAAGCGGACAGGCAACATTCACATTCCGTGCAACTAAGTTTACTGAAAGCGGATACGAGCTTATTAATGAATATGTAGTAACTGTTTATAATACAGACGCACCTATCTTAACTGATTTGTGGACAGATAATGCTACTATGAAGACTAAGTTCTCACCGATAGTAAGAAATTATGATGTTGAAATAGGTAAGGATACCGAAGCATTTACCGTACATACAAAGAATACTTATGAAAATGCACAAGTAAGTATGAGTATCGACGGCGGAGCTTATGTAGACGGTGACGTAAGAACATTTGATAAACTTCCTCTTGATACTAAGAACTTTACCGTAACGGTTAAGATAACAGTTGGCGAAAAAGACGGAATTTATGTTCTGAATGTAACTCGTCTTGATAAGTTAATTCCTGAGGCATTCCTTGAAAACATTGAACTTGAGGATGAAACAGTTGCAGGCGACGGATTATATGAAATGACTCCTGCATTTGAAGAAAAAGATGCTGAATATTCTGCTAAGGTTAATTACACAGACAATACAATTACATTGACTGTAACAGCTAAAGATCCGGCAAATGATAAACTTGCCGTTACTACAAGCGACGGTAAGGTTACAACGGTAACAAGCGGCACAGCCACTGAAATTACATTGCCGTCAAGCTTCCTTGACAGTGAACATTCAACAGAAACTGTAACGGTAACTGTTGAAAATAAGGACGGTAAGATTGGAACGTACGAATTGAAGATTACTCGTGATGACAGAGCAAACGGAGATGCAAGACTTGCAAGTCTGACAACCGATAAATTCGATTTGTCAAAGGTATTTAACCCTGAAATCTTTAGTTATGTTGTTAATATCTCACCTTATGATGAAGATATTACGGTAACAGCAGAAGCTAAAAACCCAACTGACAGTATAGTATTTACTCATAAGGGTAAAAATTCGGCAGAATCAATCGGCAGTGCAAGTGAGAAATTTGAGCTTGACACGGGTGAAGCTGTAGATTATGTATTCGTAACAGTAGCTGAAACTCCATACACTTATGTAATTAAGATTGTAAGAGAGAACACAGCTTACCTAAGCAACATTATCGTAACAGATACAGTTGATGGAGACGGATACGAAGAACTAAATCCTAAGTTCGATGCAAGTGTAATAAGCTACGATGTTCTTGTAGATCCGCTTGCAACAGAAATCGAATTTACGATTAAGACTACAGAATATAATCCAATCCTAAATATGAGCATTGAAGGCACGCAGGTAGCAAGTAAGTCGGCATCAGAATTAACACATATGTTTGACCTTGCACTTAACCAAAAGTCGTTCACAATCGACTTTGAGATTGTAAGTCAGGTAAGCTCTACGGTAACTAACGGCGGTAAGTATCGTGTAACTGTTACAAGAGATACTGCCGAAACAGTTCCAGAACTTCAAACTTACATAACAGGCAGAGTTCATTCGGTTGCTCAAGGTGACGATACTGCAGAAATAAGAATGTATGACAGCAGCAATAATCTTGTTGCGGTAGATGCAGCAGGAAATACGGTTTACCAAGTTGGTCTGAACGGCAACTTTGAAATCTCGCTTCCTGATGCAGATACATATCATATTGTAATAAGCAGAACAGGTTATTTGGATTATGAAATCACCAACATTGTTTCAACCGAAACTTTTGTGAAAGCTAAATATGACTTTGGTATGATTAGAATTACACCGGGTAACGTTACAGATTATGATGTAAGTGACGGCGTCATAGATTATGTTGATATTAACTTAGTAAATGTATTCCTATATAACATTATTATGGATGACTATACAGGACAAATTATTAAGGATTCGATAACAACAACTGAAGACGAAACCAAGGATGAAACTAAGGATACTGATAAGAAAGACGATTCGAGTGATAATCCTGAACCTCCGGATAACGGAGCAACGGATAATCCGTCAACGCCGTCAACTCCTGACAGCGGAACAACGGATAATCCGTCAACACCGTCAACTCCTGACAGCGGAACAACAGATAATCCTGAAACTCCGAGTGAAACGCCGGATACACCATCAACTCCAAGTGATGGAACAAACAGTGGTGACAGTAAGGATGACAGTACAACGACTGATACACCTAATAAGGGTGAAACAGGCGATAATACATCATCAGATACTGAAACGGGAGATAAATCCGATAATACAGAAACACCGTCAGATGGTAATACATCAAGTGATAATACATCAAATGGTGATACATCATCAGACAGCAAGTCAGATAGCACAACAGACAGTGCGACATCAGACAGCAAGTCGGACAGCACAACAGACAGTGCGACATCAGACAGCAAGTCGGACAGCACAACAGACAGTGTGACATCAGACAGTAAGTCGGATAGCAAATCAGACAGTGATAAGAGTTCAGAATCATCATATTCTGTTTCAACAGCAGTAGCAGGTGTATCTGCTCATACAGAAATCCAATATGGTGATGGCACTAATACAGCCGGCGCTTATTACGAAGCAAATGGCAAGAAGATAATTTCTTGGATTAACTTTGAGGGCGGACGTGTTGAAAGAGCTGATTGTGATTTTGACGGTGACGGCTCAATCACAACAAAAGACCTTCTGTATGCAGGTATGTATTTTGGAAAGAAGACTCCTGTATTGGATAACCAAGGTCCCGACAAAGTCAAAATAAAAGCATATTAATTAGCTTTAAGGAATCGACAGATTTAATTCTGTCGATTCTTTTTTCGTTTTATACGTTTTATGTAATTTTATTAAACAGTAATAATTGTAACATTTACACAATATACGATAATGAACTGTAAAGAATAAACGGTGTTTTCTTGAATAGAAATGTTGACTTTTGGTATAAGTTGGTGTACAATTAAAGTATAAAATTACTCATAATAGGGATAATTGCAGTAGGGGGGGAGAGCATGCATATTGGGAAAAAGAAAATCACAATAAGTGCATTTATTGTGGTTGTTTTTGTATCTGTTATTGTTTGGGCTGCAACATCTTACCCAAATGCAGCTATATCATTCAGTGGCATAAAAATGGTGGCTAACGGTTCAACAACTCAAGGCTTCGTTGATATATCTCTGAAAAATATTGATTCAACTGCAATATCTTATTGTATTGAATATGATAAAAATTACATAGAGCTTTCGGATGTGGCGACGAATACGCCGATTAAAAACCCTACAACTTCTTCGGGAAGTGTCGGATATTCATATGATATTGCTCATGATTATTTTGAACAAAATACTGATGATTTCCCAATCGGAAGCTTTGGTGACTTTAAGTTACCGTCTATGATTGGTGTAAGTATGCCGATTATAGGTATTGCAGATGCCGACAACGGCAGAGCAATAATGAACTTCTTACCGCAAGAAGGTACAACTTCTAAATACATAACTGCGGTAAAAGGTCGTGACGAACATCTTATTCTTGCAAACGGTAAAAATTTAAAACTCGGACGATTGAGCTTTTATATAAAAGACCCTGCAAAGTTTGCAAAGCTTTCAAAAAGCGAACTTAAGGATGTTATTAAAATTGTACCGTTTTCGACAATGATTACAGTGCAGGACGATACTATTACAGATGATGACGGTGTTCATATAGGTTATATCGACAGCAGTGACGGAGATGTCAAATGGTACTCAAGAGCTGATAAAAATGTTGAGTGTAATTTTGAGATTGAAGCGGCACTTTCAAATGTTAAGGCATTGAATGAGGAGCTGACAGTTACTTCTTATGACATCTATAAGAATGGTACAATAGATGATTTACTTGATTTCATAAATGATAAAATGTCGATTATATCACTCCAATATGCAGACGGTTCCGAAAGACCGGCAGTGTTTAAGTGGGATAAGACGACAAGCAATCTAAGCTCGATTTCGTGGAATCCAAAAGAAGGTGACTATACGGTTGTTCAAAAATACAATGATGATTTTGATATAACCGTTACAATACATGTGACGCCGATTAATTTGATTGGTTTCACGGCAGAAAATGAGAATTTGACGTATTGGACCGGCGCGGCGGATTATCCTGCAACAATAGACGATTTGAAACTTGCACCAAAAGCAAAACCGATACTTGATAAATATATTCCAAACGGCGGAGTGCCGGAGTTTAATATCGGATGGTACCAGCTTAGCACTGAAACATCGCAGCTGCTTGATATACCTGACGATATCAAAAACAAAGTGGTAGGCAAATATACAATTTTGGGACACATTGCGGATATAAACAAAATATCGATTAATTATCCGTGGCTTACAGTAAAGGACAGCTCTGATGTCAACTTTATAAGAAATGTTGTCGATAACGAGAGTGAGCTTCCAAAAGAGTTGGAGGTTGTAAGTGCTGTCACGGCTGATGACGGTACTTTGACAATAACAGTTAAAAATAAAGATGGGAACACAATTCCTACAGGTACAACATTTGATGTGAAAATGCCGGGCGGAGAACTTATTGATTCTTCAATGACGGGTTATAATGCTGTTGTAAATGATGACGGAACGGCAACAATTACTGTAAAGGCTGATATTGCAATAGACTCTGAAAAGAAACTTGCACAGATTATAAACCTTGGAAGTAAAGCCGGTAAGTTTGAAATATCATCAACGGAACCGGGAAAAAATCCGGGACCATATACTGAATTCAGTACAAATCCGAGAAAAAATATTTATTTAGACAGCTATACTTTTGATTATTCGGATTTGCAATCGGCAATGTTTCCTATCAAAGCGGGTGTGAGTTTGCCGACAACTGTAACGCTTCCTGTACTTTCTGATTTTGTTGGAACAACATATGATGGATACGACGGTACGGAAATAGGTAAGCTTTCGACCTTTACAGTTGATTCGTGGGATGTTATTGACGGAGACCCTACATTGGTTGGCAGTGTTGTAACTGTAAGGGGTGCGCTTTCAACAACGTCATATACAAACTACGGAAATGTTGTAAATGAGAATAATAACACAGTTGAGATTAAGTATTTGGTTGTCAACGGTGATGATAGAGATGAAATTGATGTAATACCCGATTTTACATATGACAAAAAACAAGTTGGGTATGATTATAACGATTTGCAAACAAATTCATTTACTGTTAAAAATATAGGCTCAACCGATATATACGGCTTGACAGCTGCTATTTCTTTGAGTAAAGATGGGAATAAAGAAGCATTTACCATCAGCAAAAAGTTGCCTCAGATTTTACAAAAAGGTGAAAGTGTAGACTTTGATATAACAACTAATATAGGTCTTGATGTAGGAACTTATGAATGTACAGTTTCTGTTATATCAAATGATGGAGTTCTTCGAACGTTTAAAATCTCTTTTGAAGTTACGGAAGCTCCTACATATAAAATAGAGCTTGTTTCTGATAATGTAAATTATGGTAAAGCAGAAACGGACTCGGGATTATATACTGCAAGTGAAGGTGAAGCTGTTTCAATAACAGCAACTCCCGAAGAAGATTGCGTTTTCACCGGATGGACCTGTGAAACCGGTAATGTGACATTCGCAGACAGCACATTGGCTAATACGACATTTGAAATGCCGGCAGAAAATGTTAAAATAACGGCTCACTTTAAAGAGTCGCTTGGAGCGAAACTCAGAGCGACAGAACTTATGGTTAAAGATACAAATGACAATGATCAGGATTTGCATGATCAGAATTGGAAAATTGTAAAGTTTGACCCTGTAAAACGTGAGTATTATGTTGCAGTGCCAAATAGTGTTGACAAAGTAAAGCTTTGGTTCAAACTTAGAGATGAAGCAAAAAATGCGACGCTGTCTCTTTCGCGTGAACATAATTCTGTAACTGATACATTGACCACGCCAACGGAGGACGCAACGGATAATTATTATAAGTCGGAGGATATAGAACTTGACGTCAGCCCTGTTGATAACCTGCTTACATTGACGATGACATATGATGATCCTAATGACGATCCTGATGAAGGCGAAGTTACAAGGTCGTATAAGATTCACGTTTACAGAAAAATAGAAGAGTCCAAATTGATGAAATTTAATTATGGTAACTCGCCGTATGGCTTGATTATGCGTGATACGGCAATAACGGATAAGGCGACGGCTAAAAATGAATTTGACAAAAATGATTATACATTTACTGCAGGATATACGCCGGCAGGTGCAACGGTGGGTGTAAATTATTGCGGTGAAGCTTGGACGTCGGGTGTGAATTATGATTTGGATGATACAGCATTGTTTGTTTTGAATTCGGGAACTTTTACAGACCCGGGATATGAAAGCGTTATTAATTCGATTGGCGGAGCGGTAACCGATGTCACCAAAAAGATAACGGTTAATGTTTTAACGGAAACAAATGCGGCATATCAAGATGGCGGTTCTACGGATTATTCATCTGTCAATGCACAGACAATTAATCTGCCGTCGAGCGGTACAATATCCGAATTAAATGCGGAACGAATCCGACCTGATAAATATGAACTTGTTTATTCATTCGCAGATTTTGACGGTTCAATCGTTTCAATAAAAAGACCGTTAATCTTGCTTAATACTCTTGGAGATGTCAATAATGATAAACAAGCAGATACAAAAGATGTTTCAAGAATAAGAAACAGATTCAGCGCAGATTTAGCTAACAACACAAATGTTACAGGTTATGATGTTGGCGGATTGCTCAATAGATATCGTATCTGCGATGTAAATAAAGATAGAGCGGTGAATTTGATAGATGCAAATAATATACGTGCTAAAAAAATGATTCAGTTCTATACTAATGATGGAGGTGGTGCGTAATGAATAAGATTCTCAAAAGCTTAGTGTCAGGATTTACGTCACTATCTATGTGTGCTGTATGTATGATTAGTATTCCTGCTACTGCGGATGAATACGAAAATATAGAAACACAGGCAACAAACAGAACTTTATCTGTAGATTTTATGGGCAGAGGTTCTACACCAAATGATGCAAGTCCCGGTAAAGCAGGATTTACTAAAGATGATGTAAACTTAACCAATCCTCTTGAATTTTGGGTAGGTATCGGCGTTGAAAATGTAAACGATTTACCGTTGTTTACTGACGGTGTTTATTCGTTAGATGTAGCGTTTGAATATGATCCGAATTACGTAAAGCCGTATTGGGATAAAACAACTGCATCTTCAACTGCAGAACAAAGCTGGAATGATGAGCTGGTAAAGGGAAACCTGAGCTCAACAGGTGACAGCAGTGCTTGGTGGGATGATACACAATATGAGATTACATCTGTTCGTGAATGTGATATAGATACTGCGTTAAATGATAGAGAAAATAGCACAGAAGCTGCTCAACGTGCTTTAGATGGCTGGAAAATGTGCTATGTGGGTGTGGTATTTAAAGGGAACTCGCTGTTAAGATTTAAAGACTTGGCAAGTAATTCAAAGCAGTATTTGCTGAAATTGCCTTTCGTTCTTTTGAGTGCTCCCGATGAAACTGCGGCAGACCAGAATCCTACTGTATTGAGCATGGTTCGAGGCGGAGATACGTTTGCTATCGGTTCCGGTAGCGACGGTACAAATCCTTATGCATCATGGTTTGCTACGACACATCCGGCTCCGGATGATACTAACCTTAAAAATTTATTTGATTTCAGCGGCGATATAAGTCTGTTTGGAACAAATGATGCAATAGATAATATAGTTGCGGTAAAACCGGGAGAAACTCCGTCAGATCCGGGAGCGACTCCGTCACCGGATACAACTTATTATTTATCATCGGACAAGACTTTACAAGAAGATAAGTTTAAAGCGGAAACTAAAACGTATTATGTAAGTGTTCCTAATGAAACGGAACAAATCAGAATGGACGTAAGTTCATCCGAAAAACCGACTGTAACTGTTAATTCGGCAAGCGTCAATGTGACAGCATCAGACGCTAAAAAGTATTCGTCAGATTTATTTGATCTTGCTGAATTGGACAAGACTGTGAACGACGGATATAATAATACTGTTACAATTACAGCCGGAGGTACAACATATACGGTATATATCCGTAGATTGCTGAAACCGAAGATTACATTAAATTACGGTAATTCGCCATATGGCGAAATCATGAAGGCTTCTAATATTGCTGATTCTGATAAACAAAAGGCAAAAGATGCATTTGATGAAAAGAATATTTATAAAGCCCCATATATACCAACAGATGCTGCTGTTAAAATAAAATCCTCAACAGGAAATAGCACTACTTTGAGAACTAATATAGATGCATATTCGTATAGAGCATGGGTTGATGTTGCAAGTTTAAAAACAGCGACAGCTCAACAGCTTGAGGATTTGGAAAATCCAGATATCAATATGGATAAAAATGAAACTGCAATATTTGTTTATAATGGAAAATATTTTGTTGATCCGGGCTTTGTAGCCGAGGATTCATTAGGTAAAACAGTGGATAAATTAGATCGTAGAATAACTGTGCAACGAATGAATAAGGGTTTGAGTATCAATGGTTTATATGATGGTAACTATGTAGAAAAAAATATTGACATTTTAGATCAACCGTCAAAATATTTGTTTACAGAAATAACAAAACCATATGTAAAAGGTGATATTGACAGTGCGTTTATACGACCTGATATATATAAGATGATATACTCATTTGAAGATGACAATACACATGAAAAGGTAGAGACTGCAAGATATGTGATTGTTTTGCAGCCGAGAGGAGATGCAAATTTTTCGGGGTCAATTAATTTGCAGGATGTAAATCCAATGTATCAATATTTTAATAATGCTAATACATATTTTAAAACTGAGGGAACAGATCACGTTATAACTGGTACTGCTCGGTTGGTGTATATATATAGATGCTTAGATTTAAAACCTACAAATTCGATTAATTTGCAGGATACAAATCCGGTATATCAATATACAAATAAGTATAAAGGTTTATCAAGTACAGATAAAGCAAATAGCAATAATCCGCTTGAGGAATGGTATGTTGAGTTGCCGGATTCAATATGACAAAGGAAAAGAAAGGAGAAAAAAGATGAAGAGTAAAAAAATAATGGCACTTATGATTGTGCTGTCAATGTTAGTTAGCATTTTTCCTTTGAATGCTATCACAGCATTTGCGGACGATGGACGTCTTACAGATGGTTCTACAAAAGCAGATATAATCTATGATTATATGAATTTTAAATCTGATTATGATTTGGCAGGAAATGGTGGATCATATACGGATGCAGATGGGGCATATGCTAATGATCATAAATCGATAGTGGCAGAAAAGGTTAGCACGCCTGATAGAGCTGATATACATCAGGGAGATGTTTTTGTATTAGGTATAAGAATATCTAATTTAAAAAGTATTAGGGCTGGTGCAGATGGTATTTTTAATATGAGTATACCATTTCATTTTAATTCTGAATATATAGCTTTAGTTGATGGTGAAGAAAATAATTATTCTGCCGATATGCCAAATAGATTGGGAGGCAGAAAAAATCAGGAATCGATATATAGCTCTACCATGGGTTATGGTGTTGGAGAGGGTAATATAAATGCTAATGTAATTACCTATGCCTTGAAAAGTAGAACACCATCTTATACCGGTGATAGTGATGCATATGTTGCTTTATTTTACTTTAAATTCCTTAAGGATGGTAGTGAAATACCTGATGGCACAAAAATTATAGAACATGAGAGTGATAATACTGACTTTAATATAGGTTTTGGTTCAAATGGTTCATCAGCTTCTTACGAATACAGCGAAGATGATGATAGTATTGATATCAGACCATTGTTTAATATTGATACATCTTCAGTAAATGTTGCACCGGCAACATATACAGTATCATATTATGACAGCTATGATGAAACAACAAAAACATATGGTACTCATATAGTAAATAAAGATACAAAAGTTGCTGAAGATAGTAGCCTAAGCTCTATTTCAGGAGCATCACTTCCTACATCTGCAGATTTTACAGTGCCTTCAGGAAAGTTTATTGATAAATGGTACTATATTCCGAGCGATACAGGAATAGCAACAGAATTTACGACAGCAACAAAGATAAAAGAAGATACAAAAGTTTATGCCACATATGTTAATGGTCACACGGTTACATTCAACAGTAACTATCCATCAGGTACACAGACAACCAAGGATGTTACAGTATCACCGAAAGCCGGTGCAACGATTGCTGAAGCGCAAAAACCAACAGTTGGTACATCAAGTGATGACTTTGAAATACCTGCTGGTTACACGTTTGGGGGCTGGTTTACACAGCAAAACGGTGGTGACAAAATCGTATTTGATGATGGTACAAACACATCATCAGCAACAGATGTTTCTTCAATCACCGATGTTTATGCTCATTGGGTACAGAATGTAACAGTAACATTCCATGAGAATTATGGACAAACAGAAAACACAACAAACAAAACAATCAGTGCCGGTTCAAGTTTGAAATCAAGTGATATTCCGACATTTACAAGAGCAGATTATGCATTTAAAGAATGGAATACAAAAGCAGACGGCTCAGGCACTACATACTCAAATACACAATTACAGGCAGAAACAATTTCAAGCAATACTGACTATTATGCAATGTGGACACCGGAGAATCCGGACAATGCAGTAACATTGACATTTAGTCCTACAGGATGTGACGCACAAGTAACACCTGCATCTATGACGGTTGTCAGAGGTGATACAATTTACGCATATCAGATGCCTACTCCGACAAAGACGTCAGCAACAGGTGATGCATACACATTTAACGGTTGGTACGGAGCGGCTTCAGAATCTGATACTACTGATAAAGCACCATTTACTTTAGCAGATAATAAAACGGTGTATGCACATTGGACATATGCAGGCAGAGATCAGGTAACTGTAACATTTGATTATGACGGTGCAACATCACCTACTGCTCCGACAACTATAACTGTCGGTAAAGGTGATTCGATTGGCGATGCAATGCCAACAACACCGGTGAAAACAAATTATAGTTTTGATAAGTGGGTAAATACAGCTGATAATTCAGATTTTGATAAGACAACAACAGTAAATTCAGATATAACGGTAAAGGCAACATATAAATCTGATATTACTGTAAACTTTAACATTAACGACGGAACAACTCCGGCAACACCATTTGCTACAGACAAAGGTGCACCTTCAAAATCTTATACAGCACCTTCAGAACCTACAAGAGCAAATTATACATTTGTAGGATGGAATACAAAGGCAAACGGTTCAGGTAAATTCATTACTGCAGCTGATTACGCTACATTAAATGATGTTTCAACAGCTGCCGGTGGAACAAATCCGGTAGAATTGTATGCATACTGGGCAGATGCTCCTGTAACACCGGGTAAATTACCGGGTAATGAAACACCTAATGACAATGGTGTAAAAGTTACATTCGACAGTAATGCATCAGGAAGTGCTTCATCAACAGTAACGGATGCAAATCCGAAGTATGTATATCCGCATCTTGGAGATGCTCTTGGTACATTGATGCCGGAAGCTCCTACAAGAACAAATTATAAGTTTGTAGGATGGAATACAAAAGCAGATGGCTCAGGTACAACATTTACAGATGCAACAGCAATAACAACAACACTTGACGGTGTAACAGCTAATGGAAGCAAATACAACTTGGTTGTATATGCACAGTGGGATATTGCTGATAATGTTGATGCTAATGATAAAGTAACAATAACATTTAATGATAACAAAGACGGCAACGGTGGTACAAACGTTAAGACAGTAACAATTTTCAAGGGTGACTCTCTTGGCTATGATGTAACAGCACCGACCAACAAAGGTTATACGTTTGATAACTGGTATGAAGGTACAGTAACAGGCGGTTCATTGTCAATGACAACTACGGCATTTGACAAGACAAAGCCAATAAACAGTAATACTGATTATTATGCAAAATGGCTGTCGGATATTACAATCAGATATGATGTAAATGGTGGTGTAGGTACATATAATGACGTTGTGGGTGCGCCTACAGCAAACTATACAGATCCTGCACAGAATCCTACAAAAACAAATTATGTATTTATAGGATGGAATACTAAACCTAACGGAGCAGGTAATTTTGTTACTTCAGCAAAATATCCTACATTGAATGATGTTTCTCTTGCAGCACAAGGCAGTGAGGCATCAGCTCCTACAACAGTAACATTATACGCATATTGGGCAGCTGCAAATGTAAATCCGGGAGGAAATGTTATTCCGGATGATATTCCTAAGAACAATGGTGTAAAGGTTACATTTGACAGTAATGTTACAGGAAACAAAACAAATGCAGCAGTGACAGATGCAAATCCAAAGTATGTATATCCATATCTTGGTGATGCACTTGGCAATATGATGCCAAATGAACCAACAAGAACACATTATGTATTCAAAGGTTGGAACACAAAAGCTGATGGCAGCGGTGTAACTGTTGATTCGACAACAAAAATAGACCAAGCGACACTTAAGGATGCACTAAAGGAAATTGCAGGTACAAAGACTGCATATGAAACAACATTGTATGCACAATGGGATATAGATCCTTCAGTTCCGACATCTGACAAAGTTAATGTTACATTTAACAAGAACTTGGATCTTAAGGGTAATGACACATCTCCTCGTGTAGTTACTCTATACAAAGGTGATTCAATCGGATACGATATAACAGAACCAACAAACGGTACATTTGAATTTGACGGCTGGAATACAGAGTTTAACGGTACCGGTACTAAGTTTAATAAGGATACAAAAATAGACGCTGATAAAACTTATTATGCAACATGGTTTAAGTATTTGAAGATTGAGCTTGTAAATGAAAAAGCTGAATATACAGGACAAGTTATTTCGCCTAAGTACAATATTTATCAAATTAAATATGATGATGCAAGCAAAACTACATATACAAAAGTAGCGAACAGCGATATTGCAAAAGATGCAACGCTTCCGGCAGGCTTTACTGCAACTGTAACAGATAAGGATAATGCTACAACAACAATTCAAAATGTCGGTGTTTATACAATAGCAATTTCTATTGATAATGCCGGAACTTATGCAAACGGTTATAAAATCGGTGAACAGGCTTCAACATTTCAAGTAACATCAGCAAAACTTACAGTAAATGTAGATCCTGATACTCAAAAACAAAAAGCAGGTTCATCTCGTAAGGACCCTGTTGTCACTGTAGTTGATGCTACAGACAATACAGTCGGAAAAAGCGAATATGATATTAAGTATTACACATGGACCGACGCAGGTGCTACTCCTGACGGAAATATTCAGAAGAGTGAATTAAGTGAAGTTACTGACATTACAAAGGTTGGTAAGTATGTAGTTGCTGTTGAATTAAAAGCTAATTCAAACTATGTTATTGATTCGGTTAAGTCAACAACAACAGAAGCGGTATTACTTTATGATGGTAAGACAACAGGCTATGCTGAATATACAGATGCCAAAGTTGGCGGAAACATTGTTTATGAAGTACTTGCAAATGACCCTTCGATTAAAGAAATAAAAGCTAATTCTGTCAAGGGTTCAACAGTTGATTCAACTGCATTACCGTTTAAGGATAGCAAGTATGAGAATGATGTAGCATTTGATAATGCGGAAACTCCTGCAATTAAGGATTATTATGTAAGAGTTCCGGATGTTGATGCTGATAGCATTCAGTTTAATGTAACACTTACAAATCCTGATACTACAACAATAACAGCATCAGACGGTACAACTCTTACACCTACAAAGAATGGTGACGGTACATACACAATTAAGGCTCCTCTTACAAATAAGGGACAAACTGAAAATACTATCACTATTACAACAAAAGCAGGTACAGATAATGATGCACCGACTCTAACATATACATTCCATGTTAAACAACTTGTTGAAGCAAAGATTACTTTGAACTATGGTAACTCACCATATGGTGAAATTATGAAGGATTCAGCAATTACTGATAAAACTGCAGCAAAATCAGCATTTAATGAAAAAAATATTTATAAAGCTCCGTATATTCCGACTGCGGTTCAAAGTAAATTAAAATCAGGAACAGGAACAACAGCAGGTCTTTCAACTAATATTAATACCTATTCATATAGAGCATGGGTAGAAGCAAAGAGTATCGCATCAATGACACCTGAACAGTTAGTAGCCTTAAATAATCCTGACATAAATATGGATAGAAATGATTATGCGATATTCGTTTATAATGGTAAGTATTTTGTAGACCCTGGATTTACTGCTACAGATTCAGCAGGAAATCAAGTAACAAATGTTACCAGAAAGATAACCGTTCAGAGAATGACTAAAAATTTGAGCATTAATGGTATATATGATGGTAACTATAAAGAACAAAATATTAAAATAGCGGATCAGCCTTCAAATTATTTGATTACGGAACTAACAAGACCATTTAAAGCAAATGTTTTTGAAGACGCATTAATTAGACCTGATAAATACACAATGACATATTCGTTCGTTGATGAACCAACAGGTAAAACGATAACGGTTAATAGATATGTGATTGTTTTGCAATCTCGAGGCGATACAAACTTCTCTAACTCTGTTAACTTACAGGATGCAAACCCAATTTATCAATTCTTTAATAAACCGGATATGTACTTCAACACAACAGGTAATAGTAATGTTATTACAGGAACAGCAAGACAGATATATTTATACAGATGCCTTGACTTAAATCCTACAAGTTCAGTAAATCTACAGGATGTTAATCCTATTTATCAATATATGAATAAATACAAGGGCTTATCAGCAGCTGATAAAAAGGTTAATAACAATCCTATAGAGGAATGGTACAGTGAGTTACCAAATACACAAACAAATACAAATTAAAAGGAGAGAAAAAAGATGAAATTAAAAAAAGTTTTGTCGATTTTCCTTTCTGTTTCAATGATGTTGAGCATTATGCCCAATGTCTTTGCAGCAGGGGATGATCGATTGGTAGACGGGACATCAAAAGCCAAAATTTCTTGTGAATTATTTAAGTATAAAGAAGGCTTTAATGATGACAATGCAGAGTTTCAAACTGGTTCCACAACACCTCTTGTAGAAAAAATGACAGCTCTTGAAGATACTACAAAAGATAGTGAGTTTTTTGTTGGAATTAAGCTTTCCGGTATAACAAATATTAAGGCTGCAGTTGGTGACGAGGGTGGACTTAATAGTATGTTTGTAAAGCTAAACTTCAACTCAGAGTATATTAAACCCGCAGATACTTATTTGAGTGACTCATACAGTAGATTTGCATACTTGATAGGTGCAAAGAATACTTCTGCTATTTTTGCTAATAAAGCAACAACAAAGTATTTGTTGAATGACGATGCTTCTGATATAACGCCAAATAGTGTCAACATTAGTATAAAGCCAAAGTCAATTAGATATAACGGATCTGATGATCAGTATATTGGTATGATAAAGTTTAAATTGGCAAAAGATGCACCAACAGTAAATGTTCCAAATGTATTGAGTTTTGATGACAATGACTACAATATTAGTTTTGGTGAATATGGTAATGCTGGTTCATTTGAACCAAGTGATGATGACGATTACCTTGATATAAGAACGTTATTTGATTTAGATACTTCTGCTATCAATATTTATGCTAATATTGCTGGAGCAAGCTTAGAAAGTATTAAAGTTAAAAATGCACCATATACAATACCAAATCAATTTGTTGGAAGTGCACTTAACACAACAGGTTTACAACTTACAGGTCACTATGGCGATAATAGTGATAAAGATCTTACAGCTACAGATATGGCAAATGTTAAGTTCTACTACGGAGCAACAGGCGCAACAAGTACAACTGGATTAACTGCAGTTCCAGCATCTCAAAAAGAAATAAAAGATATAGACAATAAGGTCTTGTATGCAGAATATAAAGGTAAAATTGTTGAGATTGGTAAATATGTTGTAAAACCTGTAACAATTACAGAAATCACAGTAAACAACAATACAATACCAACTAACATTTATGATGATACAAATATTAATTTTAATAATTTAACAGTTAATGTAAAAAAGAATAATAACGACACAGCTACTGATCTTCCATTCACAAACTATGAAAATGTCAGTAATGGCTTGGCAATTTACAAATCTAATGCTGCTGGTACCGTTAATGATCAGGTAACAGCTGCTGACAAATATGCTCACGGCGACAACTACTTTGTAGTAGCACTTAAGTCTGATACAACAGTTAAGAGTGCACCATTTAAAGTAACATCAAATTATGATGATATTACAATTACAAAAGACACAAATGCTAAAACATCATACAATGAGGGTGACAAATTCGATCCATCAGCTATCGCTGTAAAAGCTAAGAAAGCTTCAGAAACAGGCGAGGGTACTAAAGTTTCATATGGTAATTTTGACGGCAACTATAAAGTTGTAATCGCAACAAGCGCCGAAGAAGCTAAGACAGCAACAGCTGTAGATGCTAATACAGATATTACAAAGGCTATGCTTGATGGTAATCACAATGTTTATGTTGTTTACACAAATGCAAGTGGTACACAATCAGTAGCTGAAGTCGGTACACTTGGTGCAAAGAAGATTAAGAGTGCAACAATTAGCGGTGGAAAGACAGATTATACATATGGCGATAAGCTTAAGACAGATGACCTTAAGTTGAATGTTATATATGATGGCGACTCAACAGGAACAGAAATATCATTTGATAAATTGGCAGCAGCCGGTATTACAGTTAAAATCGGTGAAACATTAGTTAATGCTAATACAGTAATAACTCCTGCCATGAAAGGCAAGACAGTTGAATTTATCTATGACGGTAAAACACTTACTTCATCAGCTAAGATTACTGTAGCTGCAAAGACAGTTTACTACACAGTATCAGACGCAACAATTACAAAGGCATATGATGGCGGATTAACTATTCCTGCAGATCAAACACTACCTACAATTTCAATTAAGGATTCAGCTACAGCATTTGTAGGTAAAGACTCATACACAGTTACAGGTACATTTGCATATACAGATAAAAATGTAGGCACAGATAAGAAGATTAAACTAACAACTACACTACCGGAAACAAACGGTAAGTACACATTTGCACCGGATACAGATAAGATTAATGCTGACGGTACACTTAAGACAGCTGCAACAATTACAGCAAAGACTCTTACAGTTAATGCTGATGCTATAAAAGTTCCTGCAGTTAAGGCTAACCCTAATGCTACAGCTGATGTAACTGCTGATAGCTCATTGGTACTAACTAAGGATAATTCATCTATAGTTGAAGGAGATAACGTAACACTTCCATTTACATATAAATATGCAGCTAATGATGTAAAGACACCGGGTACTCCTGATGTAGAAGTTACAGAAAAGGCTCTTACAGGTACAGATGCAGCTAACTATTCATTCACTCCTGCAACAGTAAATGTTAAGGGTAGCGTAACTCAAGACGCTATGTCAGATATCGAAATTTCAGGTCCTACAAAGGTAACATACATATATCCTGAGTTGACACCTGACTTTGGCGGTTTGGTAGTTAATGCAGTATATGGTACAGGTGCTTCAGCAACAAAGGCTCATGTTACAAACTACAAGCTATTGGATAAAGACGGTAACGAATTTGATAAGACTGCAAAGCTTCCTTATGGAGATACAGTAATAACAGTATCATACACAGAAGGCGTAGCAACAAAGACTAAGACAATTACTCTAACAGCAAAGAAAAAACCAATCAAACTTTCAGACATCACATTTGAGGCATCAAAAGCATATGGTGATAATAATGTAAATGCATCAGCAACATTACCAACAGATGCTATTGTAGCTACTGATGCTGATAAGGTTAAGCTAACATTTAAAGCTGAATTTGCTACACCTGAACAAGTTGGTGACGCTCAAAAGGTAACATTCTCAGACTTTAAGTTCGCTAAGGTCGGAGAAGGTGAAGAAGATGTATCAGGCAACTATGTATTGGTTAAAGATGACGGTAAAACAGAAATAGATGCAAATACGACAGTTGAAGGAACAGGTAAGATTACTCAAGGTACACAAGTGGCTCCTGTAGCTCCAACAGTAAGTGTTGACCAAAAGACAAACAACATTGTTGTAGCAGGTCCTTTGGGTGATAATATTGAATACTCAATTAACGGAACAGATTGGCAGACAGGAACAACATTTACAGGTCTTGAAAATGGTAAGGCATATACTGTTTATGCAAGATATAAGGCTACAGAAACACTTGCAGCATCTCCTGCATCAACAGCAGACGCTACAACATACAAGAACCACCTTGTAGTTTACAAAGTAAATACTTCAACAAGCCCACTTGCTGAAATCTATACAAACGAGACATCAGCAACAAGTGATAACGATATTAATACAAAGATTCTTACAGCTAAGCCAAGCAAGTTCAAGGCATACTTCACAGATCTTGCAGGTAAGACAGCTATTACATATCCATTCACACTTTCAACAGAAACTACACTTTATATGTCTCAAACAGCCGGCGGCGGTGGCGGCGGCGGCGGACGCAGCGTATCAATTAAACTTGATAAGGATACTGTTTCCGGTGTTGTAGGTGATAAGATTAAAGTTACAGCTACTGTAACAGGCTCAACAGCTAAACCAACATGGACATCATCAAATGAAGATGTAGCAACTGTTGACGAAAACGGTAACATCACATTTGTTGGTAAGGGTACAGCAACTGTTAAGGTTAAGGTCAACGGCGTAGTTAAGAATATTCCTGTAACTGTTAAAGAAGCTACAGCAACACCAACACCTGTACCAACAGTTAAGCCGACAGACGCACCTGTAATCAACACAGAATATACAAAGCCATACGCTTCAGGTTATGATGACGGTTCATTCCTACCAAATAACAACATCACAAGAGGCGAACTTGCAGCTATGATTGCAAGACTAAGCTATGGTGACGATCTACCTGACGGTATGTATCAAGCATCATTCCCAGACGTTGATTCAGACGCTTGGTTCAACAAGTACATCGGTTATCTTGAAGATAAGGATGTATTAAGCGGTTATGAAGACGGTACATTCAGACCTATGGATACAATCACAAGAGGCGAAATCAGTGCAGTTATCGCAAGAGCTCAAAGATATGATTTGATTTCATACAATGGCATCTTCACAGATGTAACTGAAAATGATTGGGCTAAGGATTACATTGAAACTCTTGCTGACAAGAACATCGTTTCAGGTTATGAAGACGGTACATTCGGTCCATATTCACCGCTAACAAGAGCTGAAGCTGTTGCAATTATCAACAGAGTTCTTGTAGAATCAACACCAATCGTAACATTTACTCCTAATGACATTGCAGGTCACTGGGCAGAGGCAGACATTCTTCTTGCAGTAAATGAAAGAATGGTTGGCGCAAATGCAGTAGTTCCTACAGTAAAACCGGAAGAAACAGCAGCTCCCGAAGAAACTGTTGCTCCTGAAACAACAGTAACTCCTGAAGCAACTGTTGCTCCTGAAAAGACAACAGCTCCTGAAGCAACTCCTGCTGCTTAATAAATATCGAATTATAATAAATGCGATAAATAAAGCAATGTAATGACACAGGGCGGTTATCGCCCTGTGTTATTGCATTTCCAATGGCATTGTCCGTATCTTTGGACAATGCTTTCGGAAATGCAATAACAATTAAAATAATAAGCTGTGTAATTGATTTAACTGAAAAGAGGTGTAATAAATGAAAAAAATATCTGCATTTTTGATTATAATGATAGCAATGCTTATGGCAGGTGTATGTGCTCATGCGGCTGAATTTAGTGTAGATACAACGTCGCTTCCTATGGGTGAGGCATATAAGCCGTACTCAGCACAAATAACAATGAGCGGCGGAAGCAATGACGGATATAGTTTTGAATTTATATCGGGTTTTAAACCAACAGGTCTTACTGTCAACGAGGACGGTTCAATAACGGGTACTCCGACAAGTGCCGGATATTATGCTAATATGAATATCCGTATAAGTAATGTAGACGGTACATACAGAGATGTTACATTTAAGATTAATATAAGAGCGAGATCTATCAAGATTAATGTAACTGCTCCCAAGAATATTATATATGACGGAAACAGTTATACAGCGACAGTTAAATGTTATGATTTGAACGGTGGCGAACTGACAGACGCTGTACCGATTATAAGATACGGTAAAGATAATCTTTCGTCTGTAACAGATGCCGGAACATATTATATTGATGTTTATGTATCGGGTTGTATCATATCGGAACGTGAGGGTGATACGCATATTCAAATTGAACGTCAAGGTGCGTCAATTTCATTAAGCGGTGACAAAGAATATCAATATGACCAATTACCTCACCCGCTTACGGCAGCTGACGTAACGGTAACACCGCCTGCGGCAGGATATGTTATTGAGTATAGCAGAAACGGCGGTGAATACACAACCGATGTGCCTGTTTCAAGCGGTATATATACTGCAAGGGTGCATACAACAAACCCTAACTATGAAACGGTATATGACGAATGTACAATTAAAATCATAGGCGAAAATGTAAACTTTACGGTAACAAATACATCGTTTACATATGACGGAAACAGTCATAAGGCAACTGTTTCTTCCGATCCCGCAGACATTGGATATAAAGTTACATATACTAATTCAAAGGGTGAAACTGTAGAAAATCCGACCGATGCAGATGTTTATACGATAAAAATTACACTTGATAATGATAAAGTGTATTCAATCGGAAATGATTATGATAATAAACTTACAATAAGTCCGCAATCGGGTCACTTTACAACGGATGAAAGCTGGGTATATGACGGAAAGACGCACAAACCGAATATGACGGTTGACGCACCGTATGATGACAGTAAATATACAATAACATACCGTAAGCAAGGTACAGAAACTGACTTGACTGAAATTACGGATGCCGGTGTATATGATATAATAATTACTTTCCCGAACGGCAACTATATTGCAGATGAAACATCATCGAAAACAATAACGGTTACGCCGAAAACAGTTAATTTTACGGTTACAGACAATGTAGTTGATTATGACGGTAACGAACATACCGCAAAGGTTACACCGACTGAAGCTTTGGCATCGGATTTGTATTCCGTAAAATACGTTAAACGTAATACAGAAACAAAACTTAACAGTGTTACAAATGCAGGTGTGTATGATATAGTAATTGAACTTGCAAACAGCAACTATACTTTAGACAATTCTTTCAGTGCAACAATGACTGTTAATGTTACATATACATTTAATTTGGGTAATTCACCGGCTGCTATGATTTATAAGGATACGACGCATGATGCGGAATGGCAGAAAGAAGCGTTGGATTACCTAAAGGCAAATCACAAATTCAGTGAAAACTATTTGCCGAAGGACTGCATTGCCGATATTACATATAATCCTATAAATAACATTGATGCAGACGGTAACGAATATACTGTAATAACAAGCGGTCTTGATAAATTTGTTGATCCGGGCGTGAATATAAATGACGGTTCGACATCTGATACTATAAAAGGAACGGTCAGTGCCGTATCCGGAGTAGAAGGCTTGTATAAGGTTACATATCAAATCAACGATTCAACTATGGAGAGATATTTGTTAGTTGTGGACAGAAGAATAGGTGATGTCAACAGTGACGGCGCAGTAAACGGTATTGATGCAAATAATCTTGTTGGTAAGGATGCTGATGCGAACGGCGTAAAACAAGCGCGTATTTGGGATGTAAACAAGGATGGCAGGATTGACAATAATGATGTTAATGCAATCAGAAACAGATTCTCTGTAAGATTGGCAGCTTATTATCCTTGGTTATAATTTGACATTGGAGTTATGATGAAACAATTTTGGAGTTGATTCGTCATAACTCTTTTTTGTTAAAAATATTGAGAAACTGTGTTAAAAACAGTCGTTTTCAGTGTATAATATTGACAATTTCAAGTGCTTTGTGGTATTATAAAATATATAATAAGGATAACTATACATTGTTAAGATATATGAAAAGAGGAATTAAAATGAAAAGAAAAGCGGTTTCTATAATATTGGCTTTATCAATGCTTTTACCGACATTGAATTTTGCGGTGTCGGCTGATGAAATCAAAACAGAAATCAATTCGGAGCAGACTGAGGTTTTGGCAACTTCATCTCCGAATGAAAAAAGTACGGAAGAAAATATAGCGGCTACAAACGTACCGTTGGATAATTCAACGGATACTGTAAATATAAATAAAAATGATGTTGCACCTATGACAGACGGAACAGACCTAAGTTCAGATTTACAAAACGGTGATGTGACAATTAATACAAACGGTACATATTATATCGGTTCTGTTGATGTTACAAATATTGTGACGGTAAAAACAGGTGTAAAGGCGGATTTGACGGTTGAAAATGTAACGATGACGTCTGCAACAAGTTCGCCTATTATAATTGAATCCGGTGCAGTTGTTAATTTACACATAAACGGCACAAATACCGTTACTGCTACAAAAAGAGGTAAGGCAGGTATTAATGTGGCAGCAAATATTATAGAGTCGGATTATTCGATTTTGACTGTTGACGGTGATGGTATTCTTAATGTAACAGGTACTGCACAAGCATCGGGAATCGGTGCGAATCTAAATCAATTACATGGTAAGATTATAATAAACGGCGGTACTATTAATGCTGTCGGAGGAATGAAAGGTACAGCTATAGGCGGAGGTATGAAAACATCTGGTAATGTCAGCGGATGTACAATAGAAATAAACGGCGGTATCATAAATGCGAGTGCAGGACAATACGGAACAGCCATAGGCGGTGTGGAGCGTCAGCCTAATGCGGAGATTATCGTAAATGGCGGATATATTAAAGCAACAGCCGGTGCTTCGGTGACTTATTCCATAGGACCGGGAAGAATGACTCCCACAACAGAACAATTTGGTGTAAATAATATATACATAAACGGCGGCAGTGTAGATGGTACGTTTAGAAGCACAGATTATGACAAAGTTCAAGATAAGTATGGAAATAAACTTAAACAAGTAGTTCTGACAATGCCGGATGCAGTTGAAATGGCAAATAAAGAAGTTACTGTCGGCTCATGGAAAACAGTAACAGACAGCGAAGCAAAGCTGTATGTATATGTAACAGAAGATACAACAGGCTATGCCGTAACATATGCCGGTAAAATATATCGTACAGACGATATAGAAAACCAAACAACACTGACAGAATATTCAGGTTCAGACTGTACATGTACAGATACAAATTCGTCAATTAAATTATCTGTACCTGATGAAATAACTGTAAATAAAATTGTCGGACAGACAAAAATCAAATTAACAACTGATTTTGAAAAATCAAGTGACTGTACTTATCCTACTCATATTCTTAATTGTACATATACATTAACAACAGCTGACGAAAATGAAACCGCAATAAGCAGTGATTTGGCAGAAGTTGTGGACGGATATATAGTTGCACATTATAAGCAGGGAACTCATAAAATTCGTGTTAAGGTAACAGCAACTTTAAATGGATATATTTTTAATAATTCAAAAGATATTTCTTTGACGGGTGATGATAAATCGCAGTTTGATATTTCAAAAGGAAATATCAAAATAACAAAAAACAATGATAATAACGATATGGTAACAGTTACGGTTGGTACAACAAGCTATGATATTCCAAAGAATATGGAAATATATATAGTTCAATCAACAAGTCAAACAAGTAATGTAATTGAAGTGGTACAGGGTGCAAATCCTACCATTGTTTTAGATAATATTAATATTTTATCTCGTTCATCTATAAACAATGCATTGACGATAGGTGACGATGTTGAGCTGACCCTTAGACTGAAAGGCACAAATAAAATTGAGTCACAATCTGTAAATCTTGCGGCGGTAAGAGGTATAACGGCTACTTCAAAACTTATTGTTGAAGATTCGGGTGATAATGACGGTGTTATAACATTTAAGTCTGCAAACGGCGCCGGTATAGGCGATATGAAGCAATTTACTGTAAACAGCGGTACTGTATATGCTTATGGCGGAAATGGCGGTGCCGGTATCGGAGGCGGTAAGGACGGTTCGGGTATCAACGTACTTATCAACGGCGGTAATGTTTACGCATATGCCGATGATGATTCTGAAAGTAATGCGGCAGGTATCGGAGGCGGTACAGGCAGTGCATCTGGAACAAGCGGCCGAGGCGGAAATGTCATTGTAAACGGCGGTTATGTTAAAGCTGTCGGTAACGGCTCAGGTTACGGCATCGGTAACGGTGGAAATAAGACTCCGTACGGCACTATTACAATTAATGGCGGAAGTGTAGACGCAACTCTCGGAACAACACCAAATAATGACCCATCATTTGATGCGTTTAATAATTCCGGAACAATTCCTGCAACTAAGTATAATCAGTATTTGGTAGAAACAACGGTTGACGGAATAACAGATGAGCAAGATGTTGAATACTCACTTGTTTCTGATAATGATACAGGTGCAGAAAAGAAAATAAAAACACGTACAGACAAAAACGGTAAGTTGTATTTGTATGCAAATGCCGGAAATCAATGGATTCGTGTATATAAAAATGGTACAACATATTACAGATATTCAAAAGTTGATTCGATGTCAAAGAATACATTTAATTGTACAAACAATACAGAGATAAGTGTTTCTTCTTTCAAAATTCCGGGTCAAATCGGGGATACTGTTATAGATAATGAGAACAGAGTAATCTCTGTAAAAGTACCTTATAACATCATATTGAAAAATATTACACCTAACATAGAATTTATCGGTGCATTTACTCAAAAAGATGCAATGAAATTTAATAATACAACATCAGCAACGTATAAAATAACGGGTAACGATAAGAGTGAAGTGACATATACTGTAAATCTTACTTTGGATTCAGAACATACCGAAAAGCAAGCCGATGTTTATGATGTTTCAAATGGCAGTGTTTATGTAACTGATCTTTATGTAACCTATGGCGGTGTACAATATAAAACCAACGATTTAGGATATGTAATAACGGGAACATCAACAGAAAATATAGTTAACCTTGATTCGGCAACGAAACTTCCGCCTGTTACATTGAAGAATCTTGACATAAAAATGTCTAATTCGGCTACTCCAATAAATATTATGGGAAATGTTGATATAACAATAGACGGTAACTGTACATTAAGATCAATGATGGGTAATGCCATTTCTGTAAAAAATTCATATTCAAACAATCCACAGCCTACTATAAAATCAACAGAAACAAATCCACTTGCCAATCTGCTTGATGTTCAAGGCGGAATAGGTGCAAATGCAGTAAATACCGAGGCGAATACGAAGCTGACAATAACAGGTGTACCGACAAATCTTACTGCTGTTACCGGAACTGCAGTCGGTGGTGACGGTGAATTTATTACAGACAGTAAGACGTATATTAATATTGCCGAAAACAGTACATCAACAGTTAAAAATGCGAACGGAGATAATCTTTATCAAGTAAAAGCAACATTGAATGGTGCAAAGGGAACAGAAAATATTTGTACATATGAAGATACAGATTATTATATTGGCGACGACCATATATTGTGCTTAATGGTTCCTAACGGTTCATATAATATGAGTGTAGGCTATAGCGAAGATGATTATTCAGGTACAATAGAAGTTGACAGTGCAATGGCAGAAGGAATTTTATATTCCGTATATGTAGAGTCGGTTACTTATGACAGCTCGCAAAAAGACAATAAAGGCGGTAAAGTTGACTTTACGGTTAAGGGTGTGTCAATTATAGGCAACGTTAAAATAAGAGTAAAGAGCCTGGAGGATATTCCTCTTGTTTTGGAAAGTGACGTTATTAAAGACTCAGACGGCAATTATGTTGCGTCGATAACTCTTCCGGAAAACCAAAGTGCAGAAAAACCTGTTGTCTATGAAGTATATTATGTTGTTAAAAATAAAGAAACAAAACTTAAAAATAACTTAATAGTCGATTATGATAAAAGTGTGTGCAGTATAACGAATTTTGAAATAGACGGTCAGCTTGGTCAAAGTACAATTTATGAATCGGAAGACAGTCATACAATCACGGTTTATATGCCATATGATCATGAGTATCAAGATTATTATACGCCTTCAAAACTTACATATATCGGCGGAAGAATTTCAAATGACCAAGGTAAACCGATACAATATACTGTTGATATAAACGGCTATGCGAGAACAAAATATACGGTAACTGCTCAAGACGGTACAACGACTGCCGATTATATGATTAAGATATATAAAGAGGCAACTCCGGTGATTACATCTCTGAGCCTTAGAAACCCAACATCAAGTGCGGCTTCTACCGTTACGGTAAAAATAATAGGACGTGCATTGAGCAGTATAAAGAACGCGGAAAACGAGAATAACAGAAAGGTATATATTTATTCTGATGACGGACTTGATCCTGTCGAGGCAACATATGACCTTGTAAACGGTGTTGATACATATACGGCAGAAATCAATATTCCTGAAAATACAAGCGATACAGAGGATAAAATATATACATTAAAAGCTAAAATCGGCGATACCGAACAAACAAGTGTTAATTCAACTATACGAGTCCCGAGAAAAGAGCGCGGACTTATCGGTATAAATGATTTTACAATCAATAATCAAATAGGCGATACAAAAATATCGGGTGAACAAGGTAAAAATATAAGCATTACAATGCCTTTTGACGCGGATATTACATCATTGCTGCCGAATGTTGAGCTTGAAGATATGTATGCGACATATTCGCCGGCTACAGAGCAGGACTTTACATCTGATGTAGTTTATACGGTTACAGCGGAGGATAAGGTTACAACTAAGGATTATACTGTTCATGTTGAAAAACAGGCAGCACCTCAAGTGAACAGCATAACGTTTGAAGACCCTGAACAAAACTCGGAAAGCAGAGTACAGGTTCGGATTAACGGTGATAATCTTGATAATGCGGCAAATGCACTAAACCATGAAAAAACAATTACCGTAAGTGCAAAACTTGTAAGCGGTGAATCTGAAGGAAGCGGTATATCAACTGCAATCGCACAGGTTGACGAAACCGGTAATTACATTGCTACGCTTAATGTTCCGAAGAATGATAATGATACAAAGAGAGTTTATGAATTATCTGTAAGTGCTTGCGGTGAAAAACAGGATTTGTCTGGAAATACAACGCTTACCGTTCCGGAAAGAAAGTCGAACAGAAAAGAATTGACAGATTTTGTTGTTTCGGAAAACCAAAGTGAAATTTCAAGAAACGGAAATAAGTTGTACTTGTATGTACCGTACAACACGAATTTAAACAATGTAATACCTAAAGTAAGTCATACAGGTGTATCATATACACCTACAGATGCACAGGATTTGAACAGTACAAAAGAATACACCGTCATAGCAGAGGACGGAACAAAAAATGTATATCAAATCAATGTATTGAGAGAAGGCGTTGCAAAGGTAAACAACGTAAACATAAATCAACCTAAAACATTTAATGATACTGATATAACAGTTGATATAACAGGTCAGTTTATACCGTATTTAAGAGATGATGAGGTTAAGGATACAATGGAGGTTGTTGCAATACCTCGCGGTGACGGAGAAACTCAAAAGGTAATGCTTGAATATGACGGCTACGGAGGTCATGCAATCGGTAAAGTTAGATTACCTCAAAATGATACAAGTGAGGATAAGAAATATGACTTTAAAATAACGATTAACGGCAGAGAACAGCAAATCGGTTTGTCGGGAATTGTTACAGTACCGCGTAAAGAAAGCTGTAGAATTACAGGCTTTAGAATTAACAACCAGACTAAGGACGCCGAAATCAATGATGACGACAATACAATCACGTTGTATATGCCTTATACGACTGATTTAACGGCATTGACGCCGAAAGTTGATATAGACGGTAAGGATTACACACCAAAGGGAACACAGGATTTCACAAATCCTGTACAATATACCGTGACAGGTGACGGAGGTGTTTCAAAAACATATACTGTAACAGTTAAGCGTTCGGGTATGCCGACAATAACAAGTGTATCGGTTTCAAATGCTCCCGAAACATTTAAGGGCAGTGATGTTAAGGTTGAAATGTCAGGTATTTTCAACGAAAGTATGAAAGTTTATGCCGTATCGGAGGACGGAAATAGCAAGATTGAATGCCATGATGCAGTTGTCGGCGATGTAACGGACGGTTTCAGAAGTGCGTCTGCAAGTATAACAATGCCTGAAAATGATGATACTGAAAATTCAAAGAATTATACATTGGTATTTGATGTTGACGGATTTGAAAATGTATCGTATGTTCCGCTAAAAACTGTTACAGTTCCGAGACGTAAGACGAGGACTATAACTAATTTCTATGTTCAAAATCAAGTTGGCAGTGCTGATATACAGGATAAGGATGTTTATGTAAAAGTACAGTATGATACTGACATAAGCAAGCTTACACCGAATCTCAGAATTGACGGTGACAGTTATGCGCCGGAAGGGGAGCAGAACTTTGATAACGAAACAAAGTCACTTGTATACAAGGTATCGGCGGCGGATGATGTGGACAGAGAATACACTGTACATATTTCAAGAGATGGTAAACCGACTATTAACGAGGTGAGTTATACTTCACCGGTAACGTTTAAGGGCGGACTTGTAACAGTAGGCTTGAATGGTATATTCTTTGAAGACGTAAAGGTGTATGCAGTGCCTATAAGCGGTGGTGCAAAGATAGAAGGAAAAACAATTTCATTTGAAGATAAATCAGCAACAGCAACTCTTAATATTCCTACTAACTACAATACTGAAAGTGAGAAGGAATACAGAATTGAATTTGTTATAGATGGTTTTGATACAAATTATTCAAGTGAAACAAAAATCACAGTTCCAAGACGTACGACTCGTAAGATAACTGAATTTACATTGCCTGATGTGCAAGAGGGTGAAACGAAGATAGATGGTACGGATATATATATATCATCACCGTATATCTATGATTTATCATCTGTGACACCGCAAATCACGTTTGACGCTGATGAAATATCACCGAGTGCCGATACCGCACAGGATTTCAGTAATTTGGACAATCCTGTTAAGTATACGCTTTCATCGGCAGCCGATGAAGATGTAACTTATACGGTACATATTGAACGTGGTGGTGATGATCCGTATTTGGAGAGCTTGACTGTTGACGGACAGTACGGTGAAACAGAGTATGAAGACGATAATGTAAAATTGGTGTTGAAGTCAAGTGCAAAGCTTAACAGTGTTGAACCTGTTTTGCAAATACACGGTGACGATTATTCGCCAAAAGGTGCGCAGGACTTTACAGATTCAGAAAAAAATCCTGTTGTCTACACAGTGAAAAATAAATATGGTGTAGAACATAAGTATTATGTAACGATAACAAAGAAGAGATCAAGCGGCGGAAATAAAGGATCATCAGCTACTCCTACACCGACTCCGACCGAAACGCCGATAACGACAGTTGAACCGACGAATTCGCCTAAACCGAATGACGGCAATCAAACACCAAATCCAACGGAAATGCCGATAACCAAGCATAAACCGTATATAAGCGGTTATGAAGAAAACGGCGTGGTACAATTCAGACCGGATAATACAATTACTCGTGCGGAAGTGGCGAAGATATTGACGGTGCTTGACGGTGACTTTGATGTAAATAAAACATATGCTAATAAGTTCAGCGATGTACACGATGGTACATGGTATCAGAATTATATCAATTTCGCAGTAGAAAAGAATTATATTTCGGGTGATGAAAATGGCTTATGCCGTCCGGAAGATATGATTTCAAGAGCAGAATTTGCGTCTATAATAGCAAGATATATTAATATTGAACCGTTGGGCGGCGAAGATAAATTTACCGATATTGCAAGACTTGATTGGTGCAAAAAGTATATAAATGCCTTGGCAGAAAAGGGAATTGTTACGGGTTATGAGAATGATGAATTCTTGCCTGATAATAAGCTTACAAGAAGTGAAGCAGTCGCGATTATCAACAGAATTACTGATAGAAAAATGACTCCTGAAATTCTTGAAAAATTAACTTGTCCGTTCAGTGATGTTTCTGAAACACATTGGGCATATAACGATATACTTCTTGCGGCTTGCGAGTATTAAAAAAGAATGACAATTTAAAAGAAGAACCATTAGTTTGGTTCTTCTTTTTTGTTTTGGGGTATTCAAAATAAAGATGAATATGTGAGTGGGGTTATTGCCACAGTGATTTTGATTAGGGATTTAACGTCTGATATAGTATGTAGCAGCCTATACAATTTTGCAGGCGAATTTTGTTTGAAAACATTCTGTCGGAATAAAAGAAAAACCTTGTAAACATTACTGCTTACAAGGTTTGTGGTGCCGATGGTGGGGGTCGAACCCACACGATGTTGCCATCACGGGATTTTGAGTCCCCTGTGGTTTGGAGGTTTGAAAAAATGAAAGATATTTTATTAAAAAAGGATCTAATCGCTTATCTTATCCACGAAATTGAGAGAGTAAAAAAGACTACTCCACAAGAAAGTGAACTACACAATTATTCTTTTGTGCAAGGACACAAAGAGGGTCAACTCAAGGCTTTATATGATGTTTTGAACTATGTAAACGGAATTAATACTAAATACTCTGCGAAACATTCTCGGCTACGGTAATTTTGGCCGACGAGGGGCGGAGGAACTAAGTAACCTTTAAAAGACTTTCTCCGCCCCTTGACGGTCAAAAAGGGGTGGTGGTCGGGGAGAAACTACGCAAGCGAGCCGTGCGCAACGTGCAAGGCAAGCGGTAAGCGACTGACACTCCTCAAGCGGTGGCAGATGCACCACAGACGGGCGGGCGGACGGTCAAGACAGACTCTCCACGGAGCATACGCTCACGGCACAGGGCAAGCCTTCGACACAGCAAGACTTCCCAAGAGCGCTACACAAGCGCCAGTGCGACGCAGACGAGCGCAGTGGGCGAGGTTGCGCCGCGCCAAGCGGGAAGCGGAGCGACGTGCAGACAGAGCCGCGCACTCGTGCGGCTCGCCTGCGCGAGCGGAGCGAAACTCTTAAACTATTTTTCTTGTTTGTTTTCTTCCTTGTTTCCTGTCCCTTTTGTCGGACTGTGTTATAATTCTGCTTGAGGTGATGTAATGAAAAAAAGATTAAATGAGTGGGTTTATGAGTGGCTCGAAACCTACAAAAAAGTTATGGTCAAGCCGTCTACTTACGACAGCTATTTACAATATGCCACGCACGTTACTTGTGATAAGTCTTTGAAAAAATTAAGCAGTTCAGACATTCAAAAGCTTATTAACAATATGGTTGTTGAGGGGTTGAAGTTATCCACAATTAAGCATATGCTCACTCTTGTAAGGCAAAGTCTAAAAAAGGCTCGTTCTTTAGGCTTTATAAAAAGTCTTGTCTGTTTGGAAGATTTGGACTTACCAAAAAAACAACCGAAGAAAATAACTCCCTTGCGTCCTGATGAGATAAACAAGATACTTAAAAATTCTTATCTTACGTTTTACGGCGACTTTTATAAGACTTTGCTTTATACAGGTTGTAGGGTAGGGGAAGTTATCGCTTTGAGGTGGTCTGACGTTGACTTCTTCAATGGTGTATTGCGTATCGAACACACAGACTATCGGGGAAACTTACAAGACGTTAAGACGGCTCACGGTTGCCGTCAGATTCCTTTGTATGGCGAGTTGCTCACTGTCCTTAAAGAACGCAGACGGCACGCAAAAGGTTCTGACAGAGTTTTTACCAACTCTTTAGGTCGTCCTGTTGTCTATCGTACTGCACTTGATAACTGGCATTGGTACTTAGAAACTATCGGCATTTATGAACCTTTAGGCTTTCACGTTCTGCGCCACACGTTCGCTCACGCTGCACTCCGTTCGGGTGTTCCTATCAAAGTAGTATCGGCTTGGCTCGGACACGCAGACGTACAAATAACACTTAACATTTACGACAGCATAGACGAAACAGACTTCTTAAAGGCAACAGAGCAACTCAAAGAATGTTTTGCATCTTGAATTTACAATATAAGTGCAACAAGTAAAAAAATAATGACTCAAAGGGAAAAATCCAGTATAATAGAATTGCAACGACTATTATTGAAAG
>JABLTT010057973.1_pt1 | contig 69544 bp, 57 predicted proteins | sample 7160061 | NCBI WGS metagenome assembly JABLTT01 (sample SAMN14651232, study PRJNA627086) | human gut metagenome | isolation source: feces | host: Homo sapiens
GCAAAAGAATCTTTAAGACTGCATGGAGAATGGAAAGGTAAGATTGAAGTTGTAACAAGAGTACCTGTAGAAAATAAGGATGATCTGTCACTTGCCTATACACCAGGTGTTGCACAGCCTTGTCTCGAAATCCAGAAGGATGTGGATAAATCTTATGATCTTACCAGAAGATGGAACATGTGTCTGGTAGTAACTGACGGTTCAGCTGTTCTTGGACTTGGAAATATCGGACCAGAGGCCGGAATGCCGGTAATGGAAGGAAAATGTGTACTTTTCAAGGCATTTGGCGATGTAGATGCATTCCCTCTTTGTATCAAGAGCAATGATGTAGATGAGATCGTTAATACAATTTATCTGATCTCCGGTTCTTTTGGCGGAGTAAATCTGGAAGATATTTCAGCACCGAGATGTTTTGAAATTGAGAAGAAATTAAAAGAAAAATGTGATATCCCGATTTTCCACGACGATCAGCATGGTACAGCGATTATCACTCTTGCCGGTCTGACCAACGCACTGAAGGTTGTAGGAAAGAAAAAAGAAGATGTTCGTATCGTTATGAACGGAGCAGGAGCTGCTGCAATTTCTATTGCACGTCTCCTTCTGACAGCAGGATTCAAAGATATCACTCTCTGCGACAGAAAGGGTGCAATCTACGAGGGACGCCCGGAAGGCATGAATCCGATCAAAGAAGAAATGGCTAAAGTTACTAACCTGGCTAAAAAATCCGGTTCTCTTGCAGAGATGCTGGTTGGCGCTGATGTATTTATCGGTGTTTCAGCACCGGGTGCTGTTACAACAGAGATGGTTAAGACCATGAACAAAGATGCAGTTGTTTTTGCATGTGCGAACCCGACTCCGGAGATTTTCCCGGATGATGCAAAGGCAGGCGGAGCAAAAGTTGTTTCCACAGGAAGAAGTGATTTCCCGAACCAGATCAACAACGTACTTGCTTTCCCGGGAATCTTCCGTGGTGCATTTGATGTGAGAGCAAAAGAAATCAATGACGAAATGAAATTGGCAGCGTCTGAAGCACTTGCAAATCTGATCACAGATGAGGAACTTTCTCCGGAGTATATTATTCCGAAGGCATTTGATAAGCGAGTAGGACCAGCGGTAGCCAAAGCGGTTGCTGAGGCAGCAAAGAGAACCGGTGTAGCTCGTATTTAAACAAGATACGCAGGGGTAACACCGGAAAGTCATGAGACTGCACTGAAGGTCATGAAAGCGTGCCAGATAGAGGTTGTCGAATGAACGGATTACAAAAAGATATAGAATAAAGCAGAAGGGGTTGTCGGTTAATATCACATTTCGGCATCCTCAGTAGCAATTGAAAGGAATCCTGCAAGGACAAGGCTTGTTAGCCTTCCACCTTGCGTAGGATCCTTTTTTCTATGAAAGATGAAATTTATTTTTGGCCGCAAAAATCCCTTGTCTGGATTTTTACAGCCACACTTTTGATCAAGCTGTTTTTTCGGTGTTTTTCCCTCAAACTTCTTTAATTTTTCATTGAGAAAACGGCAGTATTTATTTATATTCCTTCCGATTGCGGTCCGCTCAAGAGATTAAAAGATAAATAAAAGTAGAGTAGTTTGAGATGGGATTAATTTCAATAATTTTCTCTTTTTCTGTTTACGAATCTTTATTTTGATATATAATATAGATGTAACAGAAAATAAATTTGATACAGAGAGGTAACACTATGAAGATAGCAGCCTATTGCCGTGTTTCCACAGATAAAGCCGACCAGCTCAACAGTTTAGAAGCTCAAAAGGAATTTTTCTCCGAATATACGCAGCGCACCGGAGATGTCTTAGTAAAATTATATGCAGATGAAGGTATTTCCGGAACCAAAATCAAAAATCGTAAGGAATTTCTTCGTATGATGTCTGATGCGGAAAAAGGAATGTTTGATATGGTCGTTGTAAAGGACATTTCTCGTTTTGCCAGAAATACCGTGGATCTTTTACAGAATGTTCGCAAGCTGAAAGCGTTAGGTATTGAAACCCAGTTCCTTACAGCGAATATGACGAGCATGGGAAACAGTGAGTTTGTTCTTACTATTTTTGGTGCGTTGGCTCAGGAAGAAAGCGCTAATACATCTAAGCGAGTGAAATTTGGAAAGAAACTGAATGCAGAAAAGGGACGAGTTCCGAATATTGTGTACGGTTATGATAAAACGATCGGGGATTATTTTAACCTTGAGATTAACAAAGAAGAATCTAAGGTTGTCAAACAAATTTACAAGTGGTACACAGAAGAAGGTTACGGTGCTGCCAAGATTTCTAATATGCTGAATGAAAAAGGGTATCGAACAAAGCGAAATTGCAAATGGAGCCAGAATGCCATCTGCCGGATTTTGACCAATGAGATTTATACGGGAAAGATTATCAATGGAAAGCAGGAAATCAGTGATTTTCTGACTGGTCAGAGAAGAGAGAAGGATGAAACGGAATGGCTTGTTGTGGAACGTCCAGAACTTCGTATTATAGAAGATGAAGTGTTTGAAAAAGCACAGGAAATTCTTCGTGGAAGAAACCATGCATTTAACTTGAATCATGAACGTCAAAGCAACAAATATTTATTTTCTACGTTGATTAAATGTAAAGAATGTGGATGGTCGTTTAGAAGAACAGTCCGTACTTACAAAAATACTTATGTGCGTTGGGTTTGCTCTGGAAGAAATGGGAAAGGAGCAGATAGTTGTCCAAATAAAACAGCTGTAGATGAAGAAGAATTAATTCAGGTTTTACAGGAATATTTTAATCGGGTTCTTCAGCAAAAAAATAAAGTAATTGACTATGTTGTGAAAGAATTCCAAAGAGTGTACAAAGCGAAAGATGAAAATGCAGAGTACGAGAAGGAATTGAATTTGCAGATTGCCAGATTACAGAGAATGCGACAGAAATATATGGATATGTATACCGATGATTTGATTTCAAGAGAAGAATTGAATGATAAGTTAGGTGGTACTCGTCAAGAACTGGCTCGTCTGGAAAATGAATTGAAAATGGTATCCAGCAATTTGACAAAAGGAGATCAGATGGAAAAAATCTTAAATGATACCTTTAAGCAGATTGAGGATATTACAGATGTTCATGAGATGACCAATGTACAGTTAAAGAGACTGATTAAGAAAATCGAAGTAGACAAAGATGGAAATGTGGATATTTACCTTCGATTATTGGGAGATTTGGGATTAAATGAAAGCATTTTAGTGAAAGACGAATGTGAAAATAAAACAGCTCTAAATAGTAATGACCAAACATAAAGATGTAACAGAACGATTGCAGCAACTTAATCCTGCTCTGGCACACAAGGCAAGAAAAGTGCTTGATATAAATAAATCAGAGCGCCATATTCGAGGAGGACTTGCTACCAGAGAAAAATATTTACATCAACAGGAGCATAGGGAAAAATAGAAAGAAAGGACGTCCAATTACATTAGGACAAGAAAAGTAATGAGCAAAAGAGAACTAAAACCATCGGTAATACCGAAAGAATTAGTGCTTGTAGGAGATGCGAAAAGTATCTTAGAAGAAAGTGCCGAGCAAGAGTATGAAATAGTAAATCGATTATTTGAAAATATATTTCTTACGAAAATTCATGGGTCACATTTAGAGTTTAAACAGACTGTTTTTAAAGGATGTAGATTTACGGGCTGTGATTTTTCAGAGGCTTCTTTTATAAATGTGCAATTTGTAGACTGCGATTTTTCAAATTCAAATTTCAGCGATACCTATTTTAAATGCTGTTCCTTTCAGAATTGTAAAGCAGTAGGCGCTGATTTTTATGGCAGCAGAATAAATCATGTTACCTTTTCGGAATGTAACTTTAAAGAAACGGGATTTGGTACGGCTCATATTAGTTTTGTAAAAATGCAGGATGCGGATTTTACAGAAGCTGAATTTGACACATGTCGGTTTGTAAATCTCTGGGTGGACAACGTGTGTTTTCGTAAAGTGAATTTTTTCAGAACTTCCTTAAAAGATATAGACTTTTCCACATGTGATATAGAAGAAATAAGCATTTCAGATACCATGGAGGAGTTAAAGGGAGTAAAGGTTCATTTGGCACAGGCTGTCAGTTTGGCGAAAAGATTGGGAATTGTAATAAAAGAGACAGAAAATCCTGTATAGAAATTCTTGGAGATGAACTTGATAAAATAAGAGGGATTTGCTAAACTAAAGAAGTATCATGCAAATAAAAGTCAAAGGAGAAAATAAAGATGGAAAATAAAATTACATTTGACTATTCAAAAGCAGTAAACGTTGTTCGTGAAGAAGAAGTAGCAGCAATGGAAAAAATGGTAGAGACAGCAAAAGAGGTGCTTGTGTCCAGAACAGGTCTGGGAAACGATTTCCTTGGCTGGATTGATCTTCCTGTTAATTATGATAAAGAAGAATTTGATAGAATTAAAAAGGCGGCAGATAAAATTAAGAATGACTCTGACGTACTTCTTGTAATCGGTATTGGAGGTTCTTATTTAGGAGCCAGAGCAGCCATTGACTTTTTGGGACACCCATTTTATAACAATCTGAGAAAAGAAGACAGAAAAACACCTGAAATCTATTATGTAGGAAATAACATCAGCGGAGCTTATGTAAAAGGTTTAGCTGAAGTAATCGGTGACAGAGATTTCTCCATTAATGTTATTTCAAAATCAGGAACAACGACTGAGCCTGCGATTGCTTTCCGTATTTTCAAAGAAATGATTGAAGAAAAGTACGGAAAAGAAGAAGCGGCAAAGAGAATTTACGCAACTACCGATAAAGAAAGAGGAGCGCTGAAAACTCTGGCAACAGAAGAAGGATACGAGACATTCGTTGTACCTGATGATGTAGGAGGACGTTTCTCTGTACTTACGGCAGTAGGACTTTTGCCAATCGCAGTAAGCGGTGTTTCCATTGATGCACTTATGGAAGGTGCTGCATCAGGAAGAGAATTGGCATTAAATACTTCTTATGCAGAAAATGATGCTTTAAAATATGCGGCAGTTCGTAATATTCTTCATAGAAAAGGAAAAGCAGTAGAAATCCTTGCAAATTATGAACCAACATTGCATTATGTTGCTGAATGGTGGAAGCAGTTATACGGAGAAAGTGAAGGAAAGGACCAGAAAGGTATTTACCCTGCATCCGTAGACTTTACTACTGATTTACATTCTCTGGGACAGTTTATTCAGGACGGCTCCAGAATTATGTTTGAAACAGTTCTTGAAATCGCAGAACCAAAAGAAGACGTGATTATCAAAGAAGCAGAAAGCGATTTGGACGGCTTAAACTATCTGGCGGGAAAAGGCATGGATTTTGTTAATAAAAGTGCTATGAACGGAACAATTCTTGCACATACAGACGGAAATACACCAAATCTTATGGTGAAAATTCCACAGCAGAATGAGTTCTATTTAGGACAGCTCTTCTATTTCTTTGAGTTTGCCTGCGGTATTAGCGGTTACTTGACAGGAGTAAATCCATTTGACCAACCGGGTGTAGAAAGCTACAAAAAGAATATGTTTGCGCTCTTGGGAAAACCGGGATATGAAGAAAGAAGAAAAGAATTATTAGAAAGATTATAATTGAGAAGACGGGATTGTTACTTTAAAATTTAAAGCAACAATCCCATTTTTAATCTTCTTCAATAATCTGAATTTCAAAATAATCAAAATCCAGAATTTCAATAAAGTTATCCTGAGAAAAACGTACTTTGGAAAACTTCTGAAAATCCTTAACATTGGCGTCCAGCCATATAGGAGATGGCAAATCGAATTTATGGCAGATGCTGTCCAGAGAATGAAAGACCTTTTGAGTCCGGCTGTCCTTGGTATCATCGCATATAACCGTACTTTTTAATATATGTGTATCTTTATAAATGCTTCCCATTAATCGAAACATGTGCGTATCCTTTCTGTTTTCGTTTTATATAGCCATTATTATAAGTAAGAGAAAGGCTTGTGTAAAGAGGGTTACGGGCGGAATTGTGCAGATTGCTTATGTAATTCAGAAAAATATGTCAAAATGCCAGTAATGCTATTGGCATTGTCTAGGCTTACAAAGAGTTGGAAAAATATTTGGGCATTTGAACTATGGAAAAAAAAACAAGATAGCTGTATACTAAACACAGTTCAAAAAGCAAAAAACGGATATTTACATATCGTCTAGGAGGAAAATGAGAAATGGCAAGTTTATCATTACAGCATATTAACAAAACTTATCCAAACGGATTTGAAGCAGTAAAAGATTTTAACCTTGAAATTGCAGATAAAGAATTTATCATCTTTGTAGGTCCTTCAGGTTGTGGTAAATCTACAACACTTCGTATGATTGCAGGTCTGGAAGAAATTTCCGGCGGTACATTAAAAATCGGCGATAAAGTTGTAAATGATGTAGAACCAAAAGACAGAGATATTGCAATGGTATTCCAGAACTACGCTCTGTATCCACATATGACAGTTTATGATAACATGGCTTTTGGTCTTAAATTAAGAAAAGTTCCAAAAGATCAGATTGATAAAATGGTTAAAGAAGCAGCTAAAATTCTTGACCTTGAAAAATTATTAGACCGTAAACCGAAAGCTCTTTCCGGTGGTCAGAGACAGCGTGTTGCTATGGGACGTGCTATCGTGCGTGAACCTAAAGTATTCTTAATGGACGAACCTCTGTCAAACTTGGATGCAAAACTTCGTGTTCAGATGCGTACTGAGATTTCTAAATTACATGAAAGATTAGGCGCTACAATCATCTATGTAACACATGACCAGACAGAAGCTATGACATTAGGTACAAGAATTGTTGTTATGAAAGACGGTGTTGTACAGCAGGTAGATACACCTCAGACATTATACAACGCTCCGGCTAACTTATTCGTTGCTGGATTTATCGGTTCTCCTCAGATGAACTTCTTAGATGCAACTGTAAAAGTAAAAGGTGATGAAGTATACTTACAGATTGGAAATACTGTACTTCAGGTACCGGCTTCTAAGAAAAAAGCTCTTATCGATGGTGGATACGATGGAAAAACAGTTGTTATGGGTATTCGTCCGGAACATGTATACGATGATGAAGCTCGTATTCAGGCATTCCCAAATAGCATCGTAGAAGGCAAAATTACTGTATACGAATTATTAGGTGCTGAAGTATATCTGTACTTTGATACAGAAGGCTTCCCAATGACAGCAAGAGTTAACCCACGTACAACAGCAAGAACAGGTGATACTGTTAAATTTGCTCTTGATATGGAAAAAGTTCATGTATTCGATAAAGAAACAGAACAGGTTATCACAAACTAAGAATAAAAATTATATTTCCCGTCTGGTATTCCAGGCGGGAATTCTTTTATTCATAGGAAATTGCATCCTATGAAATTCTTTTCACATCAGGTTGATAATTTAAAAAAAATCAGTTATTATTACTTTAGAAATTTCGGGTAAATATTAAAAGGAGAATGATTATGATATCAAGTCAGATAATACAAAAAACATTAGACGAACTCAGAGCGATTACCAGAATTGATTTATGTGTTATGGACATAGACGGAAAGGTGAATTCTACTACATTTGCCATTGAAAACGAGGACTTCGGGGATGTGAGAAGTTTTGCCGAGTCTATGGCTGACAGTCAGGTGATGAAAGGTTATCATTTCTTCAAAATTTACGATAACCAGACCGTAGAGTATGTATTAGTTGCAAAAGGCGGAAACGAAGATGCTTATATGATTGGACGTGTTGCCGTAGCGCAAATCCAGAATTTGATTGTGGCATATAAAGAACGCTTTGATAAATCCAACTTTATTCAGAATTTAATTTTGGATAATCTGCTTTTGGTTGATGTATACAACAGAGCGAAAAAGCTTCATATCGCAGTAGAAGCAAAGCGTGTTGTACTTCTGGTGGAAACAAAGAATGAAAAGGATCAGGACTCCATTGAAATTCTGAAGAACTTATTTATTTCCAGAAATAATGATTTCATTACGGCTATTGATGAGAAAAATATTATTATTGTTCGCAGTCTGGAAGAAAATGACGGATATGAAGAAATTGAAAATATTGCGAAAATGATTGTAGATATGCTGAATGCAGAGGCCATGTCTCAGGTTCGTGTATCTTACGGAAATATTATCCATGAAATTAAGGATGTATCCCGTTCTTATAAAGAGGCAAAGATGGCTCTGGACGTAGGAAAAATTTTCTATGTAGGGAAAAATATTGTAGGATATAACAATCTGGGAATTGGACGTCTGATTTATCAGCTTCCAATGCCGCTTTGCGAAATGTTTATGAAGGAAGTATTTGGCGGAAAGCTTCCGGAGTCTTTAGACGAAGAAACTTTGAATACAATCAATAAGTTCTTTGATAATAACCTGAATATTTCAGAAACGTCAAGACAGCTTTTCCTTCACAGAAATACGCTGGTTTACCGATTAGAGAAAATTCAGAAAAGTACAGGACTTGATATCCGTGTATTTGACGATGCCCTGACCTTTAAAATTGCACTCATGGTTTCCAGTTATATGGAATTTATGAAAAAACAAGATTAATCTTAGCTTAAGAAAACACTCCGGCAATGAGAGAATAAAAAATCTCATAGCCGGGGTGTTTTTTGAATTAGCATGATAAAGTGCTTGCAATTTACCACGATAAAATTTATAATGGAAGGAAATTCACGACATAAAGAATGGAGGAGCTGCTATGATTAAATTATATAAAAACGGCGCATGGCTGACAGAAGGGCAGGAACCTGTAAGCGACGAGACGGGACTGGAGCAAAAATTTCATTTGAGCAAACAGGAAGCAAAGAAAAATACAATTGCCTATTCCATTTTGAAAAATCACAATACTTCTGAAAATATGGATTTCCTGAAGTTGAAATTTGATAAATTAACATCTCATGATATTACTTTTGTAGGTATCATACAGACAGCGAGAGCTTCCGGACTGGAGAGATTTCCAGTTCCTTATGTACTTACAAATTGTCACAATTCTCTGTGTGCAGTGGGCGGAACCATTAACGAGGATGACCATGTATTCGGATTAAGCTGCGCAAAGAAGTACGGGGGCGTTTATGTACCGCCTCATCAGGCTGTTATCCACCAATATGCAAGAGAAATGCTGGCAGCGAGCGGAAAAATGATATTAGGCTCTGACAGCCATACCAGATACGGCGCTTTAGGTACTATGGCTATGGGTGAGGGAGGTCCGGAGCTTGTAAAACAGCTTTTAGGAAAAACTTATGATATCCCCTATCCTGATGTGGTGGGCGTTTATCTTACCGGAGAGCCGGCTTTCGGTGTAGGTCCTCAGGATATTGCATTGGCAATTATCGGAGCTGTTTTTTCTTCCGGCTATGTGAAAAATAAAGTAATGGAATTTGTAGGGCCGGGAGTAGGAAAACTAAGTGTGGACTATCGAATTGGCATTGATGTTATGACTACGGAAACCACCTGTTTATCCTCTATCTGGCAGACAGACAGCAAAGTAAAGGAATTTTATGAGATACACGGCAGAGCACAGGATTACAAAGAGCTTCAGCCGAAGACAACGGCTTATTATGACGGAATGGTTTATGTAAACTTATCAGAAATCCGCCCTATGATTGCCATGCCTTTCCATCCGGCAAATACTTATACCATAGAGGAATTGAATAAAAACCTAATGGATATTTTAGATGAAGTGGAGAAAAAGGCAAAGGTCAGTCTCGGCGAAAATGTTTCCTATACCTTAAAGGACAAAGTAAGAAATGGAAAACTATATGTAGAACAGGGAATTATTGCAGGTTGTGCAGGAGGCGGATTTGAAAATATTTGTGATGCGGCAGATATTTTGAAAGGAAAAAGCATTGGCGCAGATGAATTTTCACTGAGTATTTATCCGGCAAGTACGCCGATTTATATGGAATTGGCAAAGAACGGCGTATTGGCAGATTTGATGCAGACAGGTGCTATTGTAAAAACCGCATTTTGCGGACCTTGCTTCGGTGCAGGAGATACACCGGCGAATAATGCGCTAAGTATCCGCCATTCTACCAGAAATTTCCCAAATCGTGAAGGCTCGAAATTACAGGAAGGACAAATTTCTTCTGTGGCGTTGATGGATGCCCGTTCTATTGCAGCAACGGCAGCCAATAAAGGATGTCTGACAGCGGCAACCGAGTACGAAGGAACGTATAGAAAACCAACATATTTCTTTGACGGTTCTATTTATGAGAACAGAGTTTTTGACAGCAAGGGTGTAGCAGAGCCGGATGTGGAAATTCAATTTGGACCGAATATTAAAGACTGGCCAAAGATGCCAAAGCTTCCTGAAAACCTGTTGTTGCAGGTAACTGCAGAAATTCATGACCCTGTTACTACCACGGATGAATTAATTCCTTCGGGAGAGACTTCTTCTTTCCGTTCCAACCCTATAAGACTGGCGGAATTTGCATTATCCAGAAAAGCGCCGGATTATGTGGGGCTGGCAAAGGATATTCAAAAAGGAGAAACAGCCAGAGAGCAGGGAGAAATTCCGGAAGAGAAGGTGTCCGGGCTTTGTCAGATGAAAGAGCAGATACAGGCAGAGTTTGCAGCAATGAGCTGGGAAAATACAGGTATCGGAAGTACGATTTTTGCAGAAAAGCCGGGAGACGGCTCAGCCAGAGAGCAGGCAGCATCCTGCCAGAAGGTATTGGGAGGCTGGGCGAATATTGCCAGAGAGTATGCCACAAAAAGATATCGTTCCAATCTGATAAACTGGGGTATGCTTCCGTTTTTATTTACAGAAGAGCAGCTGCCCTTTGCTAAAGGGGATTATCTTTACATTCCAAATATACAGGAAGCTGTAAAAGAAGGTAAGAACGAGCTTACAGCTTATGTTGTAAAAGACGGACTTTCACCTTTTACTTTAAGATTAGGTGAGATGACACAGGATGAGCGCACGATTTTGCTTCAAGGCTGTCTGATTAATCATTATAAATTGTCTATATAATTCTGAAATAAATATACAATTTACAGTTTAAAAAGAAGAAAAAATAATGTTATAAAAAAAGATAAAAAATATTAAAAAAGATATTGACAAATTGCTGAGGAAGTAGTATTATAAAATCAACAAAAAACAAAACACCTTTTACAAAACATTATTTCATATCCATTTCAAAATTAGAGACGAGAAATCAATTTTGAAGATGGCTACAAGGTACAAAAGATAAATCATTATAAAAGTTTTAAGTGTACGGAGAATACAAGATAAACAGAAAGTAATGATAAAGTACCAAGGAAAAAATAATGAATGAAAAGAATGTGGAGTTTTAAATAAAGATAAGGAGGTTTAGTCCAATGGAAACTACTAAATCAAATTATCAATATGAGAGTGGTAAGGCATAAATCCCTATGAAAGACCTGAAATAAGAAAATAAAAAATCTTCCTCAGCAATATAATATATAATAGTAGGAAAAGCATTTCAGGTAAATATCAAAAATGTCCTCATATTGAACATTTACCACAAAAGTAATAAAAAGGTTTTAGATTATATGTAAAGAAATATAATTTAAAAGAATAAAGTATCTATATATCATTTTAAAGTATAGCAAAAAAGAAAAACAATATGATGAGTTCTATTCGTTGAAATAAGCCTGTTGTATTTGGTAGATAAAAATAGTTGTTATATTAAAAAGAAATGTATAGAGAAATATTTTGAAGGCAAATAGCCCGAACTACTTGTTAGAAACTTTTTATTATCATATATAGATTGATATAAACTTTCAATAAATCTTAAAAGGATTTATACAAATAGGGAAAGAAAAAAGGTTAGCTTAAATAAGAAAGGAATAAGAAAATTGAATAACGAAGAAAATTAGAACAACCGTTATATCCAAAATGTAAGATATAGCGGTTGTTCGATTTTTGTGTTATAATTGGAAAAATTAAAAACACAGGAATATATGAGGGCGCTATGAATACTATAAATATAGAAGATACTGTTTTATATGAAGATAAATATATTTTGGTTTGTCAAAAACCGGCAGGATTTCCTGTTCAGAGCAAACGGTTGGGAACTCTGGATATGGAATGTGCATTGAGAAACTATTTGGCAAAGAAAGGACAAGAACCTTATGTGGCAGTTATCCACAGACTGGACCAGCCGGTACAGGGGGTTCTTGTGTTTGCGAAAGACAAAGAAAGCGCAGCAAAGCTCAGTAAACAAATGCAGCAGGGAAAATTTGAAAAAACTTATCTGGCATATACACAGGGACATACGGATAAAAAACAGGAAACTTTAATTGATGAATTGGAAAAGGACGGCGGAACCAATACGTCTAAAGTGGTTGCAAAGAAAACGGCAAACAGTAAACGGGCAGAGCTTTCCTATAAGGTTCTGAAAGAAACAGAAGAGGGAAGTCTTTTGGAAGTTTCTTTGAAAACAGGGCGTCATCATCAGATTAGAGTGCAGCTGGCACATGCAGGACTGCCGATTTTCGGTGATGCAAAGTACAATGCGAAATGTACGAAAGAGGATGCAAATCATGGTGTTTCTTTATGTGCATATAAATTGTCTTTTTTACATCCTGCAAAAGGGAAGAAAATGGAATTTCAGGTAATGCCGGTTGGAAATTTTCCAATAGTATAGGAAAGAATTGTTTCACCATACTAAGTGTAAAGGATAAAAGGTATGGGGGAATAAATTATGAATTGGAAAAAGGCAGGGATTGCAGCGGGAGTGAGCGCAGGAGTATTTCTGGGAATGAAATATGTATTTCCTGTTATACTTCCGTTTTTTTTAGGATGGATTTTGGCGGAAGCAGTCCATGTACCGGCAAAGAGAATATGTGAAAAGCAGACGAGTAAAAAGCTGCACCTGTCAGAAACTGCTTTGGGAATGATTTTTATTATTATGGGCGTGTTGCTGGTGGTTTTGAGTATGCTTTTTACCTTGCAGTATCTGACCGGAAAATTGGGGGAATGTGTCCAATATTATCCGGAATTGAAAGAGGAAGCGCAGGATATTTTATGGAAGCTTTGCCTTGGAATAGAGCATCTTACAGGAATATCTGCGGATAAAAGCTGTTTTTATATCAGCAGACAGGCAGAACTTTTCTTGCGGTGCATTTTTTCGGGGAAGAACAGTATGAATACGGCGGTGGTTTCTGTAAAAGGCTGTGTTTGCTTTGTCGGTATACTGGCAATTTGTATTGTGTTTGCCATTTTATTTTTGCAGGAAAGGGAGCGTGTGTATGCGTCTTTGGAAAAGTGGAAAATATTTGGAAACCTTATTCATATTATCAGGGAAATGGCAGCAGGGATAAAAGCATATTTAAAAGCGCAGTTTAAAATTATTTTTGTGGTTTGCCTGCTGTGTGTGGGCGGACTTTGGGCGCTGAAGGTCAGGCACTACGTAGGCTTTGGTGTTGCCATTGGGATGTTTGATGCCTTTCCTGTGCTGGGAACAGGAACTTTTCTTATTCCGGGGGCGCTGCTCATGTTCCTTCAGGGGAAAATAAAAATGAGCATCGGCTTGCTTATGCTGTATCTTTTGACTGCGGCAGTGCGACAATTCTTAGAACCGAGGCTTATCGGAAATCATGTCGGTGTGTCGCCGCTTTTGGTACTGGTATCGGTTTACTTGGGAGTGGTTTTGTATGGTGGTTTTGGATTTGTTTTGGGACCTGTATCTGCTTTTTTAATTTATGTGATTTTGAAGGAATGTGCCGCTTTTAAGGAAAATTAAGAGCTTATGGCATTTCGAAAAATTTTATAAACAAAGATAGAAGGTATGGACTATTAAAAACTTTCGTGTATAATGGGAAAGTAGTAAAACTTTTAGATAAAATGAGTAAAAGGCAGGTAAGATTATGAAGAAAGTACTGGTGGGTTTGCTGTGCTGCATGCTGGCAGCAGGAGTTATCAGTGGCTGTGGCTCAAAGGAAAAGCCAAAATCTGATAAAAGCCAAAATCATACAGAGAAAACGGAAGAGCAGTCCGATACTACAAGTACAGAAAAGCCGCAGGAGGAGAAAGAGCCTTCAAAAGAGCCGGAAGAAGAAAAGAATATGGCAAATGATTTAACCATGCAGGTTTTGAAGGAGCAGGCAGGAACAAGGGATTATACTTCTTTGGAAGAGTTAAATCCTGAACCGGGCAGTTATATTGCGGTGGTGGTAAAGAATACAAAATCCAGCTTCTGGGCAAGTGTAAAAAGAGGTATGGATGATGCGGTAAAAGATTTAAACCAAAAAATGGGATATAAAGGTGAAGATAAAATCAAAATTTCTTTTGAAGGTCCTTCAGAGGAAACGGATGTAGAAAGCCAGATTAATATTATTGATGCGGTGCTTTCTGAAAATCCTGCTGTCCTTTGTCTGGCGGCTATTGATATGGAGTCCTGTGAAGCACAGTTAGAAGCAGCGGCAGAAAATGATATTCCTGTTGTTGTTCTGGACTCAGGGGTGCAAAGCAGTTTAGTCAACTCCGTATGCGCAACAGATAATTATTCAATGGGAGCAGAGGCTGCAAACAAGCTGGCAGAAGCCATTGGAGGTCAGGGACAGGTTGCGGTGATGACACATGTTGCTGCATCTCAGACAAGCAGAGACAGAGAAATCGGATTTACAGAAACCATTGCAAATAATTATCCGGAAATTGAAATTGTAAATATCTCTCATGAAAATCCGGAAACGAGTATGACGGAAATGGCAGAGGCTGTGTTAAAGCTGTATCCGGATGTAAAAGGTTACTTTGGAACAAATGAGCATGCCACAAATGCTGTTTTAGATGCAGTGAGTGCATCGGGCAGAGAAATTGCGGTGCTGGGTATTGATGCGGGAAAGAAACAGATTGACGCAGTGAAGAAAGGAACAGAAATCGGAACTTTTGTACAGAATTCCTATGGCATGGGGTATGCGACTGTTGTAGCTGCAATGCGTGCAGATTTAGAGTTGGAAAATGACACCTTTATTAATTGCGGATATCAGTGGATTGATGGGAACAGCATTGAATTATCAGAATACGCTAATTATTTATACGAGTAAAGTGTTAATGTGAAAACAAATGAAAAAAACAGCTTAATACTGTGATAATTAGATAAAATACACAAAGGATGAAAAGGGGAAATGCGCAAAATTGTGCAGTTTCCCTTTTGTTGCCTTAAAAAATCGATAAAAGTGCAGGGATTTCGTGAAAGTAGCAAGAATAATACGTTAATAAATTGACAAAATGTATAATTCATAGTAATATCAAGTTATGTGAAGGTGGTGATACTGTGGTAGAAAAAACAATCAAAGAAATCCGGGAAACAGAGCAAAAAGCGGATGATATCATTGCTGAAGCCAAGAGCCAGAGTGAAAAGCTTCTTGAAAATGCAAAAAAAGAAGCGGAAAACCTGGAGTCCGGAATGATTGAACAGGCGCAGGAGGCAGCGAAGAAAGCGTGCCGGGCTGCGCAGGATGCCGGCAAGAAGACTCTCGAGGAGGCGTTAAAGGATGTCGGCAAAGAGATTGCAGAAATTAAGGAAACTGCAAAATCTCGAGAAAAAGAAGCAGTAGACGCAATTATTGAGAGCTTGGTATAGGCGTACTGCAAAGTAGAACTACGAAAAAGGAGGAATGCGGATATGGCAGTATTGCAGATGCAAAAGGTAAGTATCTGCGCACTGAAGAAGGACAGGAAAGCAATTCTGGAAAAAATTCAGTCCATGGGCGTTATGGAGATTTCCAAGGTTCTGGATGATGACTCAGGTTTTGAGCGAATGAATACACAGAATGAGAGAAGTAAATTTGAAAAAAACGCTTCTTTAGCGGATATGGCTTTGGATATTCTTCAGGAATACGTGCCGGAAAAGGTGTCTATGTTCTCCGGTCTGGAAGGCAAAAAGCTGATAGAGCGGCGGGAGCTTGAGACAGTGGCAGAACATAAGGAGCAAATTATGGATATTGTTTCGGATATCATCGGCAATCAGAAAAAGATTGCAGAGTACCGTGCCAATATTCAAAAATTTGAAAATCAGATAGAAATGCTTATTCCGTGGATGATGCTGGATGTTCCCATGACATGGAAAGGGACAAAGAGCACAGAGCTTCTGGTCGGAACAATGCCCGGACAGATGACTTTAGACGGAATGTATAGTCTGATTGCAGAAAATGCACCGGAAATTTCCGGAGTAGATATTACTGTTCTTTCTTCTGGACAGGACGCAGTTTATATTGCAGTGCTGTGTATGAAAAAGGATGCGGGAAAGGTCGAAGCGGTTTTCAGGCAGAACGGTTTTGCCAGACCGTCACAGCCTGTGACACAGACGCCTGCACAAGAGAAAGAAAAGCTGGAAATGCAGATTAGAGATTTACAGAAAGAAATTTTAGATTGTCAGGAAAATATTAGAAAACAGCAGTCTGAAAGAATGAATATCAGGCTGGCATCTGATTATTTCCGTGCCAGAGCTGAAAAGTACGAGGTACTGGGACAGCTTCCGCAATCTAAGAAGACTTTCATGATAAGCGGTTATGTACCGGAAAAAGCAGTTCCCGCATTAGAAAAGGCGCTAAATGAAAAGTATACCTTGAGTATGGATGTGGAGGAGCTGGCAGAGGATGAGGAAGGCCCGGTTCTTCTTAGCAACAATGGATTTTCAGAGTCGGTAGAAGGAGTTTTGGAGTCCTATGGATTGCCAAAGAAAGGCGAGATTGACCCAACAACAATCATGTCCTTCTTCTACGTGTTTTTATTTGGATTAATGTTATCCGATGCAGCGTATGGACTCATTATTTTCCTCGGTTGTTTCTTTGTACTGAAGAAATTCCCGAGAATGGAGCAGTCTTTAAAGAAGGCCATTAAAATGTTTATGTACTGCGGTATTTCTACATTGGTATGGGGTGTTCTCTTTGGAGGATATTTCGGAGATGCCATTGATGTAGTGGCACGAACCTTTTTCCACGTAGAGGTTCCGGAGGGCGGACTTGTAAAGGCTCTTTGGTTTGTACCTTTGAATGACCCTATGAAAATGCTTATTTATTCTATGGCATTTGGTGTTATTCACCTGTTTACCGGTTTGGGCATTAAGGGGTATATGCTGTTAAAGGATAAGAAAGTGTTGGATTTCTTCTGTGATGTTGTGCTTTGGTACGTATTTTTAATTGGTTTGCTGCTGATGCTGCTTCCAAGCGAAATCTTTGCATCCATTGCACAAATTGACCCAAGTATTTTCCCACCGGCAGTAGCGGGAACAGGAAAGGTTCTTTCTATTGTAGGTGTAGTAGGTATTATTCTCATGTCAGGACGTGCCAATAAAAATCCGGGGCTTCGTCTGGCATTGGGCTTGTATGATGTATATAACGTAACGGGATGGCTCAGTGATGTATTATCTTATTCCAGACTTTTAGCTCTGGGACTGGCAACGGGAGTTATTGCATCTGTTATTAACCAGATGGGAAGTATGGCAGGAGACGGCATCTTTGGTGCGATTGTATTTCTTGTAGTATTTGTATTTGGTCATGCGTTTAACATGGCAATCAATGTGCTGGGAGCTTACGTTCATACAAACCGTCTTCAGTTTGTTGAGTTTTTCGGCAAATTTTATGAGGGTGGAGGAAAACCTTTCAACCCGTTTAAGTCTAGTACAAAATATGTAGATGTTAAGGAGGAAACGTATTTATGAGTCATTTAGGAATTGTTTACGCATTATTAGGTGCAGCAGTAGCAGTATTTTTATCAGGTGCAGGTTCTGCAATCGGTGTTGGTATTGCAGGTCAGGCTGCCTCAGGAGTTGTTTCTGAAGACCCTTCCAAATTTGCAAAAGTATTGATTATGCAGCTGCTTCCGGGTACACAGGGTATCTACGGTTTGCTGGTTGGATTTATCACTTTATCAAAAATCGGATTATTAGGCGGCGGAATGCTTGAACTGACACCTCAGCAGGGATTATTGGTATTAGCAGCATGTCTTCCTATCGGTATTGTTGGTTTGATTTCCGGTAAATATCAGGGAATGACTTCCGCAGCAGCTATCGGAATTGTTGCAAAGAAACCGGAACAGTTCGGTAAAGCAATGCTTTTCCCGGCAATGGTTGAAACTTATGCGATTTTAGCGCTTCTTATTTCTATTCTGTCTGTAACAAACCTTCAGTTCTAAAGAGCAGGGCAGTTTTGAAAAAGATGGAATAAGTAAAGGAGAGCGAAGAATGACTGGATTAGAAAAAATGAAAAGCCAGATTCTTGAAGAAGCCCATACCTGTGCAGAGAAAATTCTCGAAGATACGAGAAAAGAGGCGGATGAAATCCTTGCCCAAGCGAAGAAGAGAGCAGAGGCAGAGTGCAGCCGTATTTCTCAAAATGCAGAGGAAGAAGTAAAAAATCTTGCAGAACGCTCAGAGTCTTCCTGTGCGTTGCAGAGAAGAAAAGCTCTTTTAGAGGCAAAACAGGAAATTATTTCAGAAGTGCTTGAAAAGGCTTATGAAACCTTAGTAAGCGCAGACGAAACCACATATTTTGGAATGCTTCGAAAAATGCTCTATAAATATGTTCTTCCGGAAGAAGGAGAAATCTGCTTCTCAAAGGAAGATTTGGAAAAGATGACACCGGGCTTTGAAGAAGAAATCAAAGGCATTGCAAAGGAAAAGGGCGGAGCGCTTACTGTTTCAAAAGAAACCAGAAATGTAAAAGGCGGCTTTGTTCTTGTATATGGAGGCATTGAGGAGAATTGTACATTTAAGGCAATGTTTCATTCTCAAAAGGATGAGCTTTCTGATAAGGTTCATAGTTTATTATTTTCATAGCATAACCGCAAAAAGGAGGAATTGATTTGTTTGACACAAAGTATACCTATGCGGTTGCGCGAATACGTGCGCTGGAGACATCATTATTTACTTCCCAGATTATAGACCAGTTGCTTGCCTGTGAAACAGAGGAACAATGTATTCAGATTTTACAGGAAAAGGGCTGGGGAGATAATGATACGGCAGGAAGTGCAGAGGCAATTTTAGAAAGAGAGACAGAAAAAATATGGGAGACCATGAAGGATTTAGGGGTAGATATGTCTGTTTTTGACGTGCTTTCCTATCCAAATCTCTTTCACAATCTGAAAGCAGCGATTAAAGATGCCTGCTCCGGAAAGGATAATCAAAATCTGAATATCTATTATGAAGATACGCAGATTAGTCCTAAGGAGATGTTGGAGATTATTAAAAATAAAGAATTTTCCAGATTTCCGGAAAACATGTCAGGTGCGGCAAGAGAAGCTTATGAAACCTTGCTGCATACAGGAGATGGGCAGTTGTGCGATGTGATTATCGACAGGGCGGCATTGGATGCAATCTATGCAGCCGGTGAGGCAGCGAAAGACAGCATTATCAAGGAATATGCCGAGTCTGTTGTTGCTATTGCAGATATTAAAATTGCAGTGCGCTCACAGAAGACCGCAAAGACCATTGAATTTATGAAACGTGCAATGGCTCCGTGTAAATCCATAAATGTAGAACAGTTGTCAAAAGCGGCAGCAGCAGGTATGGAGGCAGTTACGGAATATTTATCCGGCACTGCTTATGCAGAAGGAGGGCAGGCGATTGCAGAGTCTTCCTCCGCATTTGAAAGATGGTGTGACAATCGTATGATGCAGGCAATGCAGCCGCAGAAATATGAGTCATTTTCAGTAGGACCTTTGGTAGCTTATGTGCTGGCAAGGGAAAATGAAATAAAAATGGTGAGAATTATTCTCTCAGGAAAACAAAATGGTTTTTCTGAGGAGTCAATCCGGGAAAGGGTAAGGGAGATGTATGTATAAGATTGCAGTTGTGGGCGACTATGACAGTATATACGGATTTGCTACACTGGGCCTTGATACATTCCCTGTAGCCGACCGTAAAGAGGCAGAAGAAAAAATAGAGGCACTTGCCAGTCAGGAATATGGGATTATTTATATTACAGAAGCCTTGGCGGCTGAGTGCAAAAATGTAATAGAAAAATATCAGGAGAGAATTTTACCGGCGATTATTCAAATCCCCGGCGTGTCAGGAAATACCGGAGACGGTGTGCAGGGCGTGAAAAATTCAGTAGAACAGGCAGTAGGCTCTGATATTCTATTCAGTAATAATTAGAAAGCAGGTGATGCGTGGCCATGAGCAAAGGTATAATTAAAAAAGTAGCAGGTCCGCTGGTTATTGCAGAGGGCATGCGTGATGCAAATATGTTTGACGTTGTTCGTGTTAGTAATCAGCGTTTGATTGGTGAAATCATTGAAATGCATGGAGATGAAGCATCCATTCAGGTATATGAGGAAACTTCAGGTCTTGGTCCGGGAGAACCGGTAGAGTCCACAGAAGCTCCGCTGTCTGTTGAATTAGGACCTGGTTTGATTACCAGTATTTATGACGGTATTCAGCGTCCTCTGGATGATATTATGAAGGTTTGTGGAACAAACTTAAAAAGAGGTGTGGAAGTTCCTTCCTTAAAGAGAAACTTAAAATGGAATTTTGTTCCCACAGTAAAAGCAGGAGACCATGTAGAAAATGGTGACATTATCGGTACTGTTCAGGAAACCATCGTAGTAAACCATAAAATTATGGTGCCTTATGGCATGAGCGGTACTGTAAAAGAAATTAAAGCAGGAGAATTTACCGTTGAGGATGTTGTAGCTGTGATTACAACAGAGCAGGGTGACAAAGAGCTGACTATGATGCAGAAATGGCCGGTTCGTAGAGGTCGTCCATATCTGAAAAAGCTTCCTCCGGAAATGCCTCTTGTAACAGGACAACGTGTAGTTGATACCTTCTTCCCTATTGCAAAGGGTGGTGTTGCCGCTGTTCCGGGACCTTTCGGAAGCGGAAAAACAGTTATTCAGCATCAGCTGGCAAAATGGGCAGAGGCGGACATCGTGGTTTATATCGGCTGCGGTGAACGTGGAAACGAGATGACAGACGTATTAAATGAGTTCCCTGAACTGAAAGACCCGAAAACAGGACAGTCCTTGATGGAAAGAACGGTATTGATTGCCAATACCTCCGATATGCCGGTTGCTGCCCGTGAAGCATCTATTTACACAGGTATTACCATTGCAGAATATTTCCGTGATATGGGTTATTCTGTTGCACTTATGGCAGACTCCACTTCCCGTTGGGCGGAGGCTCTTCGAGAGATGTCAGGACGTCTGGAGGAAATGCCGGGTGAAGAAGGATATCCTGCATACCTCGGTTCTCGTCTGGCACAGTTCTATGAAAGAGCAGGACATGTAATTTCTCTTGGAAAAGATAAGAGAGAGGGAGCATTGTCTGTAATCGGTGCAGTATCTCCTCCGGGTGGTGATATTTCTGAGCCGGTATCTCAGGCAACTCTTCGTATTGTAAAGGTATTCTGGGGCTTGGACTCTTCTCTTGCATACAAGAGACATTTCCCTGCAATTAACTGGCTTACCAGCTACTCCTTATATCTTGACAATATGGAAAAATGGTTTAACGAGAAAGTTGCACCGGATTGGATGACAGGTCGTCAGAAAATGATGAGTCTTTTACAGGACGAAGCAGAGCTGGAAGAAATTGTTAAGATGGTTGGTATGGATGCTTTATCAGCAGGCGACCGTCTGAAAATGGAAGCAGCACGCTCTATCCGTGAGGACTTTTTGCATCAGAACTCTTTCCATGAAGTGGACACTTACAGCTCTCTGAAAAAACAGTATTTGTTAATGAAGCTGGTAGTTGCATACTATGAGCAGGGTGTGGAAGCTCTGGAAAAAGGCGCAAATATTCAGGATTTAGTAAAACTTGATGTTCGTGAGAAAATCGGACGTTTTAAATATGTGTTAGAAGAAAATTTGGATGAAGAATATAAAGCTGTATTAGAACAGCTTGCAAAAGAAATTTCCAATATAACAGGGAAGGAGGACTTCTAATGCCAAAGGAATATAGAACAATACAGGAAGTTGCCGGACCTCTTATGTTGGTTCGTGGCGTTGAAAACGTTCATTTTGATGAACTGGGTGAAATTGAATTGGCAAATGGCGAAACACGCCGCTGCCGTGTACTTGAAATTGACGGAAGTAATGCTCTGGTACAGCTTTTTGAAAGCTCCACAGGTATTAACCTCTCAAACAGCAAGGTTCGTTTCTTAGGAAGAAGTATGGAGCTTGGTGTATCTGAAGACATGCTAGGACGTGTCTTTGACGGTCTGGGGCGCCCGATTGATGACGGTCCGGAAATTTTGCCGGATGCCAGAATGGATATCAATGGTCTTCCTATGAACCCGGCTGCAAGAAGCTATCCGGAAGAATTTATTCAGACAGGTGTTTCTGCCATTGATGGTTTGAACACACTGGTTCGTGGACAGAAGCTTCCTATCTTCTCCGCATCCGGTCTGCCTCATGCACAGCTTGCAGCTCAGATTGCAAGACAGGCAAAGGTACGTGGTTCAGGAGAGAACTTTGCCGTTGTATTTGCGGCTATGGGTATCACTTTCGAGGAAGCGAACTTCTTTACAGAGAGTTTTAAAGAAACAGGCGCTATTGACAGAACGGTATTATTTATCAATCTGGCAAATGACCCGGCTGTTGAGCGTATTGCAACACCGAAAATGGCGCTGACAGCAGCAGAATATCTTGCATTTGAAAAAGATATGCACGTATTGGTTATTTTAACCGATATCACAAACTATGCAGATGCCCTTCGTGAGGTATCCGCAGCCCGTAAGGAAGTACCGGGACGTAGAGGTTATCCTGGTTACATGTATACCGACCTTGCAACGATGTATGAAAGAGCCGGACGTCAGAAAGGCAAAAAGGGAAGTATTACCATGATACCAATTCTGACCATGCCTGAGGATGATAAAACTCATCCAATTCCTGACTTAACAGGATATATTACCGAAGGTCAGATTATTTTGAGTCGTGAATTATATCGTAAAGGCGTTACGCCCCCAATCGATGTATTACCGTCACTTTCCCGTCTGAAAGATAAAGGTATCGGTGAAGGAAAGACAAGAGCAGACCATTCCAATACCATGAACCAGCTTTTTGCAGCTTATGCACGAGGCAAAGAAGCAAAAGAATTGATGGTTATTTTAGGTGAAGCAGCTCTTTCCGATATTGACATTATTTATGCGAAATTTGCAGATGCCTTTGAGCAGGAATACGTTTCACAGGGATATATGACAAATCGTGATATTGAAGAAACGTTAAGAATTGGCTGGAAGCTGCTTTCCATCCTTCCGAGAAGTGAGCTGAAACGTATTGATGATAAGTTCTTAGATGAATATTACGGAAAGTTCTAAAGCAAATTCTGTAATAAGGAGAAAGAGGTGATATTTTGGCATCTACGCAGGTAACACCTACCAGAATGGAGCTTACCCGTCTGAAAAAGAAGCTGGTAACGGCGGTAAAGGGACATAAGCTTCTGAAAGATAAGCGTGATGAGCTTATGAGGCAGTTCCTTGATTTGGTAAGGGAAAACATGGCGCTGCGCCAGAAAGTAGAGGCAGGAATTTTATCCGCAAATAAGAACTTTGTCATTGCAAAAGCAGGTATGTCTGAGCAGATATTAAACACAGCTTTAATGTCGCCCAAGCAGGAGGTTTATCTGGAAGCAGGGAAGAAAAATGTTATGAGTGTGGATATTCCGGTTTTTGAGACAAAGACCAGAACCGCAGATGCAAATGATGTTTATTCTTATGGTTTCGCATTTACCTCAGGGGATTTAGACGGAGCTGTGAAATCTCTGGCAGATATTTTGCCGGATATGTTAAGGCTTGCGGAAGTGGAGAAGTCCTGTCAGTTAATGGCTTCTGAAATTGAGAAGACACGACGCAGAGTAAATGCTCTGGAGCATGTTATTATTCCGGAGACACAACAGAATATTAAGTATATTACCATGAAGCTTGATGAAAACGAGAGAAGTACACAAATTCGTTTGATGAAGGTAAAAGATATGATGTTGGAAGAAGCGCATCATTATAAAGAAAAAGAGGTCATGGTGGAATAAAAAGAATAGAAAAGATGATATGGAATTGTTTGAGGACAGTTCTGTATCATCTTTTTTAGTTGGGGAGAAAAATGGCTAACATGAATGCACACTGACAAATTGCAATACTTGTAAAAGTACACAAAAAATATGTGTTAAAAATATGAAAAAGTGCAAAATATACAAAATAACTTGACTACAAAATATGATAGTGGTATATTCTAGATAAAGAAAACAATTTAGGAAAATATTTTCCCATATAAAAGGAGAGGAAATAGTGAGTAATATATTAGTAGTCGGAAGTCTGAATATGGATTTTGTAATTAACGTAAAGAAAATGCCACTTTCAGGTGAAACAATTTTGGGAGAGGATGTAAATCTTGTTCCGGGAGGAAAAGGTGCAAATCAGGCTTATGCTGTTGGAAAATTAGGCGGACAAGTAGACATGATTGGAGCAGTGGGAGATGATTTGTACGGAAGGATGCTGATAGAAAATCTTCAGAATGTAGGAGTGGGAATTTCGGGAATAGAGATTATTCAGGGAACGCCTACGGGAAATGCTTTTATTAGCGTTGACGAGGGAGGAGAAAACAGCATTATTGTTGTTCAGGGAGCAAATAATAAGCTGACAACACAGATGATAGACAAACATGTGGATTTGATTAAGAGAGCCGATATTATTATTATGCAGCTGGAAATCCCTCTTGAGGTTGTAGAATATGTGAAAACCTTAGCACAGGAAAAGTTAATTATTTTAGACCCTGCGCCTGCACAGGATGATCTGCCAAAACAGTTTTTAGAAGGTTTTACTATTGTAAAGCCAAATGAAACGGAGCTTCAGACTTTAATCGGAAAAAAGCTTGAGACAAAAGAAGAGCTGATTTCGGGAGCGGAGGAATTATTAGAAAAAGGAATTCAGACAGTCATTGTTACATTAGGCGGAGATGGCGCTTTGCTTGTTACGAAAGATAAAACAGAGTATTTTAAGGCACAAAAAGTAACCGCAGTTGATACGACAGCAGCAGGAGATTGCTTTACCGCAGCATTGGCATTGGCATTAAGTAAAGGAAAGGCTTATGCTGAGGCTATTCAATTTGGAAACAGCGTGTCGGGAATTGTGGTAACACGAAAAGGAGCACAGACTTCCATACCCACAATGGAAGAAGTGATAGAAAAAATGAAGGAGGAGGAAAAAGAGTGAAAAGACCGATAATTATTGATTGTGACCCGGGGGTAGATGATGCTTTGGCAATTATTCTGGCGTTAAAAAGTTCTGAGCTGGACCTGAAAGCTGTTTGTACAGTGTCAGGAAACGGTGATATTGATAATACAACGCAGAATGGGTTGAAGATTTTAGCTTTATGCGGAAGAGAAGACATTCCGTTGTATAGAGGGTCTGCAAGAGCATTGGATGATAAGCAGCCGGATACAGTTCCTGCTTTTGGAGATGACGGATTGGGAGGATATGCGTATACAATCGAGACTGAAAAAGAGGAAGAAGAAAAAAATGCGGTTGATTTTTTGGTAGAGACAGCGACAGAGCATCCGGGAGAAATTACATTGTTTGCCATAGGACCTTGTACTAATATTGCAAAGGCAATTCGAAAAGACCCGGAATTCCCTAAAAAAATCAAACAGCTTATTATTATGGGAGGCGCAAAATATACAGGAAACATGAGTCCGGTAGCGGAATATAACTTTTGGGCGGATCCGTTAGCAGCAAAAGAAGTACTGAATGCAGGATTTCAGGATGCCGTTATGATAGGGCTTGACGTTACAAATAAAATTGCTTTAGGTGCAGACGTTCGTGAGCTGCTCCGAATTTTTAATACAAAGTTATCTAACTTTTTATACAATGTTACACGTGTTGGTTTGGATGATAATTGGAATTCCAGAAGAAAACCGGTTGCACCGATGCACGATGTTTTGACTGTGGCATATTTTATCGATCCGACTATATTAACTTTAAAAAAGGCCAATATTGATGTGCTTACCGATGGAATTGGAAGAGGTCAATCTATTGTGGATATTAACGGGCATTGGAATGACGGAAGGTGTAATGCGTGGTATGCGGCAGAGGTAGATGTGAATAAGTTTTATAAGCTGCTATTGACAACGATATTTGAAGAAAAGAAAGAAGAAATATTGGAGTATTTAAACCGATAATTTGAAGGGAGAGAATATTATGATGACAAAAAACAAAGGAAAAGATACATTTTCATTAATGGTAATTTTACTGATACCGGTTGCGATTGCAATTAATATTGTAGGCGGACAGATGACATCTATGTTAAAAATTCCGGTAGACTTGGACATGATAGGTGTGCTGCTTGTAGGTGCCTTGGCAGGTCCTATTCCAGCAGCTTTAACAGGAGTATTGACGAACTTAATTAACGGAATTATGGATCCAAGCTGGCTTCCATACGCATTTTGTTCTTTCTTTATCGGTATTTCAGCAGGTCTGTTATCCAAATATAATATGATGAATAAGATTTGGAAGCTGGCTGTTTCCGGTATTATTATCGCTTTAGTAGCTACTGTAACGGCAACTCCTATTACTGTATTCTTCTTTGGAGGTGCAACAGGGGGCGGCGCATCTATGATTGCAGCAGGCTTGATGGCAACAGGTAAACAGATTTTAGAGGCTGTTTTATCTGTATATATTGTTACAGAAACGATTGGAAAGATGATTTCTATATTCGTAGCTTATGTGATTATTAAAGTTATTCCTGACAGAACATTAACAAAATATAAATATGGCATGAATTTTGTGAAGAAATAATAGGAGAAAAAAGATGGAAAATGCAGCAAAAGGGAAAAATAAAATTGTAGAATTGTATCCCCTGACAAAATTTTATTTAGCAATAGCGGCTGCAATTGTTGCAATTGTTTTACCGGGTATTCTGTCAAAAGTTATTTGTTTTCTGGCTTTAAATGTATTGGCAATAGTCAGCGGGGTATATCCGGTATTCATTAGAAGAGTGAGAAATTCTGTTGGAATTTTGTTTCTTGTACTTCTTGTTGTACAGACCTTTTTTGCACCGGGAGAAACAGTGCTGTTTTCTTTCTGGATTTTTAAGGCAAAATTGGAGGGGTTACTTTTTGCACTGAAGCTTGGATTTATTTTAGCCAGCGTAGGCTCGGCATTAATTTGGTTTTTTGCGGTAACTACGGAGAAGGATTTCGTACTTGCACTTGAAAAGAAGGGCTTAAGTCCGAAAGCATCTTATGTTGTACTGTCAACACTCCAGATGGTTCCTGTATTGAAAAAACGTTCTCAGACAATTATGAACGCACAGAAAGCAAGAGGTGTGGAAACAGAAGGAAATATTTGGATACGTGCCAAGGTATTTGTTCCTACGATTGTTCCATTGGTGCTTAGTTCTATTCAGGGAACAGAAGAAAGAGCGCTTACTTTGGAAGCACGTGGCTTTTCCGTAGAAACGCCCTCTACACATCTATATGATATCGAACCGAAGCCAATGGACAGAGTCATGACAATCGTGATAACAGTTGTATTTTTACTTATTATTTTAGGGAGAGTGTTATTATGGGTTATATAGAACTGAAAAATGTTACATATACATATCCCCTTGCAAAAGAACCCAGTATTAAGGATGTTACTATTTCTTTGGAAAAAGGAAAATTTTATGCAGTTGTAGGAGCAAACGGAAGCGGAAAAACAACGTTATGCAATATTATCCGTGGATTTATTCCGGGATTTTTTCAAGGAGAAATGGAAGGTGAGGTACTTTTAGAAGGAAAATCCTTGCAGCAATATACAATGGGAGAATTAGCGCCAAAGATTGGTTATGTTTTTCAAAACCCTTTTAATCAGATTACGGGGGCGAGAGACAATGTATATGAGGAAATTGCCTATGGACTGGAAAATTTAGGCGTGAAAGTTGAGAAAATCAAAGATACTGTAAAAAAGGTTATGGAATTAACCAATACAGCGTATCTGGCAGAAAAAAATCCATTTGAATTGTCAGGAGGCCAGCAGCAAAGGGTAGCGTTGGCATCTGTTCTCGCTTTAGAGCCTGATATTTTTGTAATTGATGAGCCTACCTCCCAGCTTGATCCCAAAGAAACGGAAAGAGTTTTTGATATTATTGATAAGATGAAAAAAATGGGAAAAACAATTATTCTGGTAGAGCATAAAATTGAATTGATTGCAGAATATGCAGATGAGGTTTTGGCATTGGAAGAGGGAGAACTCATTCGACAAGGTGAGAAGCATGAGGTGCTGTCAGATTTATCTTTATTAGAGCGGGATATTGAGCTGCCTCAGTCGGTAATTTTGGCAGATGAGCTGCGAAAACAGGGTATTCCTATTGATGAAAAAATTATTACAAAGGCGGAAATGGTGCATCAGCTGAAGAAAACTATGAGTAAACGGTGAGGAGGATAAAAGATGTCATTTATTAAATTTGAAAATGTAAAATTTGTTTATCCAAATGGTTTTTCAGCTGTTGAGGATATTAATTTTGAAATCGGACAGGGGGAAAACATTGCCATTGTAGGACAAAATGGTGCAGGAAAGACCACTACTGTGAAGATGATTAACGGATTGTTAAAACCTACAAAGGGAAAAGTTATAGTTGCGGGTATGGATACAAGCGATTTTACGACAGCAGCTTTATCGAGAAAGGCAGGGTATGTTTTTCAAAATCCGGATGACCAGATATTCCATAATACTGTGGAAAAGGAAATTCAATTTGGGCCTGAGGTTTTGAAAATGAGCGAAAGTAAGGTTAAAGAGATGGTAGAATATTCTGCGAGGCTTACAGGACTTACAGATGTAATGGAAGAAAATCCGTATAACCTTCCGTTGTCAGTAAGAAAGTTCGTCACTATTGCATCTATTCTTGCAATGGACACAGATATTGTAATTTTGGATGAGCCTACGGCAGGACAGGATATTCGAGGAATACGTCTTTTGGAAAATATCTTAAAGGAGCTTACTGCAAAAGGAAAAACAATCGTTACGATTACACATGATATGGAATTTGTAGTTAATAATTTTAATAAAGTGTTTGTAATGGCGCATAAAAATCTTTTGAAGATTACAAATCCGAAAGAGGTGTTCAGTGATGACCGGTTATTGGAGGAGAGTATGCTGATGAAACCATACGTCAGTGAAATTGTATCTGAGCTGGGTTTTCCGGGGCAGATTACCTCAAGAGCTGAGCTGGTAGAATATGTGAAAAAGGCAAAATAGAAAATAAAAACCCGTTGTTTTTATCATCTAAATCGGATATAATAAAACAAGAAGAATGTCGAAGGAGTGATAAAGTGGATCATTATGAGGTATTCCATGATATCCTTGTAAATTTATTTCAGGAAATTATGGATATAGAGGGAAAAGCACTGATTACTTCTGAATTTAAAGATATTTCTGTCAATGATATGCATATTATGGAGGCAATCGGAGAAGAAAACGCTAAAAATATGTCTTCTGTTGCAAAGCTTTTATCTGTTACGGTGGGCACTTTGACCATTGCTATTAATGGTTTAGTGAAGAAGGGATATGTAGCTAGGGAAAGAAGTGAGGAAGACCGCAGAGTTGTTCTTATTTCTCTCACAGGGAGGGGACGTAAAGCCAATGAGCACCATAAGAAATTTCATGACGGAATGATACAGGCTCTTTTAAAGGATTTAGATGATGAACAACAGGAAATTTTAGTGAAGTCCTTATTAAATTTAAGAGAATTCTTTGATTCTTATGAAAATCAGAAATAAAGGGTTGATGCAGAGGGCATATTTATGCCGATGCACAACCCTTTTCCTGTTGGTTTTTTAATTATCCCATAATGACTTCTACATAGTATTCTGTGATGCCTTCAACAGCTTTGATACAGGATCCTTGAATTTCCTTGCCGTTGACTCTCATCTTTTTAATTCCCTTTTCTACATGGTTTGGATTGTTGACTGTAATGTGGTAAGTTGCTCCGCGATATTTTCGGGTTGCGGTGAAACTGTCCATTTCAGAACAGATACAAGGATCTATCTCCAAACCATCAAAGGATGGGCGGATGCCGAGAATGTACTGAGAAACATTTACAAAAGTCCATGCAGCCGTTCCGGTAAGCCAGCTATTTTTGGCTTCTCCGTGTTTTGGAGCATCTTTTCCGGCTATCATCTGAGAATATACATAAGGCTCAGTCCGGTGAATTTCACTGATATCTTCAATGTAAGCCGGGCAGGTGCGGCGGTAAATCTCAAAAGCACGATTTCCACGACCGATGCGTGTTTCAGCAATGGATACCCATGGATTATTGTGGCAGAAAATACCGGCATTTTCTTTATATCCCGGTGGATAAGAAGAAATTTCTCCGAGATTTAAGTAATATTTGGAGTATGCAGGCTGTTGCAGTACAATACCGTACTTTGTATCTAAATATTTCCGGACAGAGTCCAGAGCCTTTTTCGCATGTCCTTCTTTAACACCAATATCTGAAAGAACGCAGAAGCCTTGTGGCTCAATGTAAATCTTACCTTCTTCACATTCATTAGAACCTATTTTCTCTCCAAAAGCATCGTATGCACGGAGAAACCATTCTCCGTCCCAACCGGCATCCAGAACAGTTTCATACATTTGCGCTACTGCTTTTAATGCACGTTTTGCTTCTACTTCATTTCCCAGTAATTTATTGATTTCAGCATATTCTCTGCCGTATTTCACAAACATTCCTGCGATAAAGACAGACTCTGCAACAGGCCCTTCTGACGGACCAAAGGTCTGGAAGGACTCTCCCGGTTCTTTGGAGAAGCAGTTCAGGTTCAGACAGTCATTCCAGTCAGCACGTCCGATAAGAGGAAGTTTATTTGGACCTAAATGTGACAGAGTATAGTCAAAGGAGCGTTTTAAGTGTTCAAGTAAAGGCTCGGCAAGTGTCGGGTCATTGTCAAAGTCCACCATTTCCTCCAAGATTGACAAATCTCCGGTTTCTTTGATGTATGCGGAAGTACCTGCGATGAGCCATAGAGGATCGTCATTAAACCCGCTTCCGATGTCGGAATTTCCTTTTTTTGTCAGTGGCTGATACTGATGATAAGCGCTGCCGTCTTCGAACTGTGTGGCAGCAATATCTAAAATACGCTGGCGTGCACGATCGGGAATTAAATGTACAAAGCCCAGTAAATCTTGGCAGGAGTCACGAAATCCCATTCCACGTCCTGTTCCCGACTCAAAATAAGAGGCGGAACGGGACATATTGAAGGTAACCATACACTGGTACTGGTTCCAGATATTTACCATGCGGTTTAGCTTTTCATCAGAGCTGTTTACAGAGAAATTGGAGAGCAGTGTGTTCCAGTATTCTTTTAAATCCTGTAAAGCATGTGCAACCTGTTCGTCTGTGGAAAAGCGTTTCATTGCAGCTCTGGCATTTTCTTTTTTGATGATATTTGGCGCTTCCCATTTATTTTCGTATGGATTTTCACTGTATCCTAAAATGAAAATAAAACTTTTACTTTCTCCCGGATTTAAGCGTACTTTGATGTGATGAGAGCCGATAACAGCGCCGCCGCTTACAATAGAGTCAGAAGATTTTCCGGCAAATACATTTTCCGGTTTTTCAATGCTTCCGTATACTCCTAAGAAAGCATCACGGCTTGTATCGAAACCGTCAATTTCTGTATTGACAGTATAATAAGCAAAATGATTTCGGCGTTCTCTGTACTCTGTTTTGTGGTAAATTTCAGAGCCGCATACTTCTACTTCCCCAAGGCTTAAATTTCTCTGAAAGTTAGTGGAGTCGTCTACCGCATTCCAGAAACAGAATTCTACATAAGAAGTCAGGTCAAGTTCTTCATAGGAGTTGTTGTTGTTTGTCAAAACCAACTGATTGATTTCACATGTTTCATGGAGAGGAACAAAAGCGGTAAGTTTTGCTTCAATACCGTTTTTAGAAGCAAGAAAGCGGCTGTAACCAAGTCCGTGATGACATTCATAAAAATCAAGTTCTGTTTTAACCGGCTGCCATGCAGGAGTCCATACAGTATCGTTGTGTTTAATAAAATAGTAACGTCCGTTTGTATCAGCAGGTACATTATTATAGCGATAGCGTGTCAGACGGAGCAGCTTGGCATCTTTATAGAAGCTGTAACCTCCGCAGGTATTGGATATTAAAGAGAAAAAACCATCGTTTCCAAGATAGTTAATCCACGGCTGCGGTGTAGCCGGAGATGTAATGACATATTCTTTGTCAGCATCGTTAAAAAATCCAAATTTCATGTTATAAATCCTCCCAGAGTTTATTTTTATATTTCAGTGCCTTCCAAAACAGGAGCTTCTGCCTCATATGGTTCAAATATTTTTTTGAAGATAAAAGACTGACAGTATGCAACAAATGCAAATCCCAGCAGAACCATAAACAGCTTCATAGGCGGAAGATACAGGCAAAGGAAGAACACGAAAGCATCGATAAAAAGAATTGCAAAGGTGTATTTCAAATTACTCATTGCCAGACCGAAAGCATTTTTAAACGTTTGTTTTGTAGTGTTTTCAAATCGACCGATAAGAGGAAATGTATAGGTGAAAATTAAAAACCATGCAATCATTGCAGCAATGAAAACACCGGTAAGGAGCGTGCCTGCTATACTTCCTAACTGAAACCAGAATACAATGTTGAATAAAAGAGCAGCTCCAATCAGAAATAAAATGGCGAAAGCAACAGCTCCTTTTTTCAAATTTCCCATGAATTCCTTCAAATAAGTACGGATAAGATATCCGTATTCTCCACGAGCTTCCTTCAGCGTTACATAATATAGAGAAGAAAGCGCCGCACCGATGGTAATCACCGGAAGACAGGTAATTAAGAATACAAGATTAAGTACAACAAAATTACATAATGTGTTGATAAAGTCAGTTATCGGATTTAATGTTTTAGACTCCATAATGGTTTCCTCCCGAATTATTTTGATATTTGTTTTATCTATAACGTTAATATAAAGGTAGAGAAAGCAAAACACTACCTGAAAAATCGGCGGTGAAATACAGAAAAAAATAGAGGTTTACCTTCAAAATATGAAAAAAATCTAATTTCATCATGAAAAAAGAGTGAATTTTTTCGGTATCTTGAAAGGGGATAGAAATGGTAGTATAAAGCCAAGCAAAGAGCAGTGTAAGGAGGTAGGGAAATGAAAAAGAAAAAAGCTGCTGCAAAAAGTCAAACGCTTACGAAGGCGAAAGACAAAAGAGGAGTCAGGTATTTCCTGTGGATCGTTCCATTTCTAATTCTGGTTTTCCTGTTTTCATATTTTCCATTGCATGGATGGATTTATGCCTTTTTTGATTATAAACCGCCACGGAGCTTGAGTGACTGCGAGTTTGTGGGATTACAGTGGTTTCAGATGCTGTTCACAAACAAAACACAGGTGTCACAGCTAATTCAGGTTATGAAGAATACATTTGCAATGAGCCTTCTGGGGATTGCAACATCTGTTCTTCCGGTTGCCTTTGCAATTTTCTTAAATGAGATTAAATGCAAATGGTTCAAGACTTTTGTGCAGACATTTACAACGCTGCCAAACTTCATAAGCTGGGTACTTGTATATTCCGTAGCATTTAGTTTGTTTTCTTCTACGGGTATGGTAAACGGATTGTTAGAAAATCTGGGAATTGTTACAGAGCCGATTAAATTTTTGGATAGTGACTCTCATACATATCTGTGGATGCTTTTATGGAATACGTGGAAAGGTCTTGGCTGGGGAGCTATTATGTATCTGGCTTCTATTGCCGGGATTGATCAGGAACTGTATGAGGCGGCAAGCATTGACGGCGCTAACAGATTTCAGTTGATGAGACATATTACGCTTCCGGCGCTGATGCCGACATTCTTCATTATGTTAATGCTGGCAATTTCTAACTTCCTGAACAATGGTATGGATCAGTATTTTGTATTCCAGAATTCATTTAATAAAGAACATATTCAGGTATTAGATTTATATGTTTACAACATTGGTATGACGGGCAGCAGTTATTCGTTGGCAACTGCAATCAGTATGTTAAAGAGTATTGTCAGTGTGGCGTTACTTACACTTGTAAATTATGTATCTAAGAAAACCCGTGGAGAGTCTATTGTATAGGAGGAAAGGAGAAAGAGATGAAAAAGAGAAAAATGTCAACCACAGATAAGACATTTAATGTGTTTAATTATCTTTTGTTTGGAATTTTTACATTGATTTGTATCTATCCTTTCTATTATATGATAATTAACACCATAAGTGCCAATGATATCAGCGCAGCAGGAAGAGTTAATTTCTTTCCAAAAGGAGTTCATTTTAATAACTATAAGGCTCTGCTGGAAATTAAAGGTTTAGGTTCAGCAGCGCTTGTGTCCATTGGAAAAACGGTAATCGGTACAGCCTTAACAGTCTTGAGTTCTGCATTTCTTGGGTTCATGTTTACTCAGGAAAAGATGTGGAAGAGAAAATTCTGGTATCGATTTGTAGTGATTACCATGTACTTTAATGCAGGGTTAATTCCAATGTTTTTGACAATGAAGAACCTGCATCTGACAAATACTTTTTGGGTATATGTTATTCCAACCATTGTACAGCCGTTTAATATTATCCTTGTAAAAACGTATGTGGAGTCTTTGCCAAAGGCGTTACAAGAGGCAGCAGAGATAGACGGAGCGGGTATCTTTAAGGTGTTTTATAAAATTGTGCTTCCGACTTGTACTCCGATTTTGGCAACAGTGGGAATTTTTTCAGCGGTTGGTCAGTGGAACAGTTATCAGGATACACTGATTTATGTAACAGAACAAAAATTGTATTCTTTGCAGTATTTGCTGTATACTTATATCAATCAGGCAAGCTCTCTTGCCGCAATGGTAAAAAACTCAGGGGCAGCGGCGGTCAGCACAGCAGCGCTGGCAACCCAACAGACCGGAACATCTATTCGTATGACGGTATCTGTCATCGTTGTACTTCCAATTCTGTTTATATATCCGATGTTCCAGAGGTTTTTTGTGAAAGGTATTATGATTGGTTCGGTAAAAGGCTGATGAGCAGAGTAAAATAAAGAAAGAGGAGAAGACTATGAAGAAAAAAATATTAAGTGTATTGTTGTGTATGGCAATGATGTCAAGTGCATTGACAGGGTGTGGCGGTGATGACAAAAAAGAAGCGTCAAATAAAGGCTCTAAGGACGGAAATTATGAAGAGTTTATTACAGTTGATGTATTTGACGCATTTGCAAATTATCAGGGTATACAAAGCGGATGGTTTGCGAAAGTTGTAAAGGACAAATTCAACATGGAGTTGAATATTATTGCGCCAAATGTAGCCGGAGGCGGTGATACCTTATATCAGACACGTTCCGCAGCAGGCGATTTAGGAGACTTGGTTCTGATTGGCAATACAGGAGGTGCATTGCAGGATTGTGTCACATCAGGACTTCTGATGGATTGTACAGAATTGATGGAAGGCAAGGATATTGTTTCTGATTATAGTGAAGCAATCGAAGAAACAAATAATCTTGTATCTGAAGAAGGAATGTGGGCATTCCCCAATATGGTATCTTCTAATGCAGCAACAGAGGCAAGTGAAGCGCTGGAACCAACCTTCGGTCCGTATATCCGTTGGGATTACTATGCAGAATTAGGCTATCCTGAGATGGCAGATATGAATGATTTTTTAGATGTTCTTGAGGATATGCAGGCGTTGGCAAGAGAGAAGGAAGGGACAGATGATATTTACGCAATGTCATTCTTTAAAGACTGGGATGCAACTATGATGAACAATGCAAAGCAGCCTGCTTGTATGTATGGATTTGATGAAATCGGATTTGTATTGGCAAAAGCAGATGGTTCAGAATATCAGAGCATTGTGGATGAGGACTCTATTTATGTAGATGTACTTGAATTCTTCTATGAGGCAAACCAGAGAGGTTTAGTAGACCCGGACTCTTCTACACAGAATTATGATACATGGTCTACAAAATATACAAACGGAAAAACATTGTATTGTCCATGGCCATGGGTTGGACAGAGTATGTATAATACAGCTGAAAACAAAGCGGCTGGAAAAGGATTTATGTTTGCACCTGTAAAAGATATGAAGATTTTCTCTTACGGATGCTGTCCGGTAGGAAATACACAAAAGGTAATTGCCATTGGAAGTCAGGCAGAAGATCCTCAGAGACTTGCGGACTTCATTGACTGGCTGTATTCTCCGGAAGGAGTGGAAATCAATCAGGCATCCAATAACTGTGCCGGTCCGGAAGGTCTTTGCTGGGAGATGGTAGACGGTAAACCGGTGAAGACAGAATTTGGTGAAAAAGCTCTTCCTACAAATGATGTAGAAGTTCCGGAAGAATGGGGCGGCGGAAGCTGGAAAGATGGTATTTCTACACTGAATTTTGAATGTGTTTCTCGTACAGATATTAATCCAAAGACAGGAGCGACATACGACTGGTCTATGTGGGAGTCAACAATTTCAAACACAACGTCTCCGCTGGAAGAAGACTGGAGAGCACACATGGGAGCAAATACAACCATGGAATATCTGGAAAACAACGATATGATTTTGGTTGCACCGGGTTCTTCTTACACAACACCGGAAGAAGACTCCAGTATTCAAACAGTTCGTGGACAGTGTAAAGCCGCAGTTGTCGATAATTCATGGAAGATGATTTTTGCAAAGGATAAGGCAGAATTTGATAAGTATCTGACAGAGATGAGAGAAACTACGGAAGGTCTTGGATTTGAAGATGTTCTGGAAGTAGATATGCAGCATGCAAAAGATCAGGATGCAGCAAGAAAGGCATCAGCAGAAGAATTTTCCACAGCAAAAAATGTTGAGGAATAATCCATAAGGTTTAAGAAATATAAGGCATATGTTTGTTCGGAAGAACCGGCATATGCCTTTTTTAAGAAGAGTATAGCGGGAGGAATGAAAATGGCGAGATACAGTAATAAAGTACAAAAAATTGTATATGGAGGAGATTATAATCCGGAACAGTGGCCGGAAGAAATATGGGAAGAGGATATGCGTCTTTTAAAAGAGGCAAATGTGGATATTCTCACATTAAATGTGTTTAGCTGGGCAACTTTGCAGCCGTCTGAGGAAGAATATAATTTCAGTAAACTGGATAAAATCATGAAAATGGTAAAAGAGAACGGATTTCAGGTGTGTCTTGCCACATCAACCGGAGCACATCCGGCATGGATGGCAAAGAAATATCCGGATATTCTGCGAACAGAATTTAACGGTATGGAACGAAAATTTGGGGGCAGACATAATTCCTGCCCCAACAGTCCTACTTATGAAAAATATTCTGTTCGTCTGGCAGCAAAAATCGCAGAGAGATATAAAGATTACGATAATATTGTGGCATGGCATATTTCTAATGAATTTGGCGGTGAGTGTTATTGTGAAAATTGTGAAAAGGCATTTCGTGTCTGGCTGAAGAAGAAATATAAGACTATTGAAAATTTGAATTATGCTTGGAATACGGCGTTCTGGGGACATACCTTTTATGAATGGGATGAGATTGTGCTGCCTAATCTGTTGAGTGAGCATTTCGAGCAGAACCGCAGTCAGTTTCAGGGAATTACCGTAGATTATAAACGATTTAATTCAGAGAGTATCCTGAAATGTTATCAGAGAGAATACGAGGTGCTGAAATCTATTACGCCTGATATTCCGATTACCACGAATTTGATGGGATTTTATAAAGAGCTGGATTATAAGATGTGGGCAAAATATATGGATGTGGTGTCATGGGATAACTATCCCTCCAACCAGGATACTCCGGCACAGATTGCCATGAGTCACGATTTAATGAGAGGAGTGGGCGGAGGAAAACCGTTCCTTTTAATGGAGCAGACACCAAGCGCTACAAACTGGCAGCCGTATAATGCCCTGAAACGACCGGGAGTCATGCGTCTGTGGAGCTATCAGGCAGTTGCACATGGTTCAGACTCTGTTATGTTTTTCCAGATGAGAAGAACAATAGGGGCTTGTGAGAAGCTGCACGGAGCGATTATCGACCACGCCGGTACTAATGAAACAAGGGTCTTCAGAGAGGTAAAGGAGCTGGGGGAAGAATTAAAAACGCTTGGAGACCAGACACTTGGCTCTGTGACAGAGGCAGAAGCTGCTGTTTATTTTGACTGGGATAACTGGTGGGCGATTGAATGTTCTGCCGGTCCCAGCTGTGATTTGAAATATAAAGATGAAATATATAATTATTATCAGGCGCTGTATCACTTAAATGTTCCTTTGGATATTGTAGGACCGGAGGATGATTTAAGTAAATATAAGCTTTTGATTGCACCTGTTCTCTATATGACAAAAACAGGATATGACGAGAAAATCAGGACATTTGTTGAAAACGGCGGTACTTTTGTAACAACCTTTTTCAGCGGAATTGCAGATGAGCATGACCTGATTATTATCGGAGGTTATCCGGGAAGATTGAGAGATATTCTGGGAATTTGGGTAGAAGAATGTGACGCTCTTCCGCCTCAGGCAGAAAATCATTTTACTTATCAGGGCAAACAGTATCCTGCGCGTTTAATATGTGACATCAGCCACAGCGAAGGAGCGGAAACACTTAGTGTTTATGAAGAGGATTTTTATGCACAGATGCCTGTGATTACAAAAAATCAGTTTGGAAAAGGCCATGCCTATTATATTGCAACGCGTTCCAGTGAAGAATTTTATCAGCATTTTTTGGGAAATGTGTGCAAGGAATGTGGAATTGAAGGTTTGCTTGCACCGCAGGAAGGATTGGAAGTGGCTATGCGAGAAAATGAGAACGGCAGATTTTTGTTTTTGTTAAACCATACGGATAGAATGCTTCAAACTGAACTTCCGGAAGCGGGAAGAGGACTGCTTGAAAGCAAAGAATATGCAGCAGGAGACATGGCGGAAATTCCGGCAAAGGGTGTACAGATTATTAAATTAGAGAAGGGTCAGGGATAGTTATGATATCGGAAAGAGAACGAGAGTATTTGAAGGAAATTGACCGAGTAATTGCAGAAGGACCGTATGATGCAGACTGGAATTCTTTGTTTCAATTTACAGTACCGGATTGGTTTTCCAAAGCAAAATTCGGGATTTTCATTCATTGGGGGTTGTACAGTGTTGCAGCCCATAATAACGAATGGTATTCCAGAAACATGTACATTCAGGAAAAAGAAGAGTGGGAATATCACAGAAAGACCTTTGGGGAACATATAAAATTCGGATATAAGGATTTTATTCCCATGTTTACTGCCGAGAAGTTTGAACCGAAGGAATGGGCACAGCTTTTTAAAAAGACAGGTGCAAAATATGTATTTCCCGTAGCGGAACATCATGACGGATTTCAGATGTACAAAAGTGAAATATCCAAGTATAACGCATGGGATATGGGACCGAAAAGAGATTTACTGGGAGAGTTGAAAACAGCGCTGGAGGAGGAAGGGATTACATTTTGCACTTCTTCCCACAGGGCAGAGCACTGGTTTTTTATGAGTCACGGAAAAGAATTTGACAGCGATGTGAAAGAACCTATGAAAAGAGGAGATTTTTATTGGCCTGCCATGCCGGAACCGGATCCTCAGGAATTACAAAGTAATCCCTATCCCACAGAGGAATTTTTAACAGACTGGCTGCTTCGAACCTGTGAAATCATTGATAAATATCAGCCGTCTCTTTTGTATTTTGACTGGTGGCTGCAGCATGAAGCATTTAAAACAGTATTGAAAAAGCTGGCAGCATATTATTACAACCGAGGCGAACAGTGGGGAAAAAAGGTGGCAATCTGCTATAAACATGATGCTATGATGTTTGGCAGCGGAATTGTAGAAGTAGAAAGAGGAGCATTGGCAGATGCAAAGCCTTTTGTCTGGCAAACTGATACGGCTATTGCGAAAAATTCATGGTGTTATACGGACACATTAGAATATAAGACCAGCCGCCAGATTATCTGCAATTTTATTGAAATCATCAGTAAAAACGGAAATATGCTGTTGAATGTAGGACCAAAGGGAAATGGTGAGATTCCAAAAGAAGACAGAAAAATTTTAACAGAAATCGGTACATGGATGGAGAGGAATGAAGATGCAGTCTATGGAAGTAAGCCATGGAGGAAAGCATCCGAGGGAAGTGTTCAGGTATCCGAAGGACAATTTACAGATAATGAAGAATTGCCGTATACAAAAGAGGATATTCGCTTTACTGCAAAGGGAGACAGTATTTATGCCTTTGTTATGTGTTTTTCGCAAGACGGACAGGTTACTATTCGTTCTTTGGCGGAGTCTGAAGACCAGAATGTGCCGGAATTTCATGGATTGATTGAAAAGGTGAGTGTGCTTGGCTTTGATGCAGAAGTAACCTATAATCGAGACAAAAATGGTCTACATGTATATGCAAAAGGTGTGGATACAAAGTATCCGGTTGTTTTTAAAATTCAGGTAAAATAGAGAGGTTAGGTATGAAGACAGTATTATTTTACGGGGACAGTATTACAGACGGGAATCGCTACAAGGATGAGAAAGACAGGGGAGACTTAAACCATCAGATGGGACACAGCTATGCCTATGTGATTAACGCTTTACTGGGAAGCAGGTATCCTGAGAAAAATTTGCATTTTTTAAACAGGGGAATTTCCGGAAATCGGGTGCTTGAGCTTTATGGAAGATTTTATGAGGATGTTGTTGCATTAAAACCGGATGTAGTAAGTATTCTGGTGGGAGTTAATGACGGCCCTCAGGCCGAGCATGGACGTCATGCGACAGGGAGAGAAGCTTACGGAAAGATTTACCGTATGATGCTAAAAGAAATAAAAGCAGCGCTTCCGGAGGTGAAATTTATTCTCTGTGAGCCGTTTCTTGGAAAGCGTGGTCCTGTATATGATACAGATACAAAAGCGTGGCAGAACTGTATACGAGAATATCAGGAAGAAGTGAGGATAATAGCAGAGGAGTTCGAAGCTGTGTTTGTACCTCTTCAGGAGTGCTTTGACAGAGCGTGCGAAAAACAAGATACATCTTACTGGATTTGGGATGGGGTACATCCTACGGAAAACGGACACGGACTGATTGCAGAGCAGTGGCTGAAGAAGGCAGAGGAGCTTGTACTGGATGGGGAAGATTTACCATATAAAGAAGAAAAGTGAGGAAAAGAGGATGCGATTTACAAAGTATAATTCAATGAACGATATTTTAGCTTATCCAAATATGGAAGAGTATCTGAAGGTTTTTTATTCTGAATATTTGTTATCTATGTTTCCAAAGGAATATTACGGAGAACCTCTTATGCTGGCGCAGCAGTTTGGAAAAACACCTTGGGAGGAGCCGTTTTCTAACATTGTAGACCAGCTTTTAGATGCGGTTAATTTAGTACTGGATATCAATGAAAACAAGACAAGACGCTGTATTTCACTTTGGAATACGGGTTGCGATTGGAATTTGGAGCATAACAGCGCAGGTGAAAAAGAGGGTGTGTTTTTAGTTGCGTGTAATGAAGTGCAGGACAGAGAGAAGAAACCGGCAGTCATTATTTGTCCGGGAGGAGGATATGAGGCAGTGTGCTTTAGCGGAGAAGGAACTCCGGTCATGCACTTTATGGAAGCGCAGGGATATCGTGCCTTTATTCTGAAATATCGTGTGAAACCGGCGGTTTATCCGGCACCACAGGAAGATTTGGCAAAGGCAATTCGATTTGTGAGAGAGCATGCAGAGGAGTTGGGGGTAGATGCCGGGAATGTAATGACTATGGGATTTTCGGCAGGAGGACATCTTTGCGCATCAGAGGCAGCGCTTTATAATGGGATTGCAAAGCCGGATAAAATCTGTTTGGGTTATCCGGTTATTAGCTTTGTACAGGAACAGCATGAGGGCAGTGCAAAAAATTTGACAGGAGGAAGACGAGAGCTTCGGGAATGTTTATCTGTGGAAAATATGGTAACATCAGATTATCCGCCAACCTTTGCGTGGACCTGTGCAGATGATGATTGTGTACCGCCGTCCAATACAAGCTTAATAAAAGAAGTACTGTATCAGGCAGGCATACCAAGCGAGGTACATATTTATCCCACAGGCAACCACGGATGTGCATTGGCATTTTCCAAATCTGCCTATCCGTGGAGCCGTGCTATGATTGAATTTATGAAATAAGGTTTTTACGGTATTCAGCAGGACTGGTTCCTACATATTTTTTGAATTTTTTGTGGAAATAATCTACGTTACTATATCCTACTTGTTTAGCGATTTCGTAGACCTTCATGCGGTCCTGCTCCAGTAATTTTTTTGCCTCCTCTATGCGAACCTGATCAACATAAGAGGTGAAGTTGACGCCTACTCGTTTGTTAAATATTTTGCCCAGATAGGAACTGTTGTACCCGAACAGGGAGGCAATGGTTTCCAGCTTTAGATTTTCACGATAGTTGTGGTGGATGTAGTATAGAACTTCATCCATCACATTTTCTCCTGAAGAATATCCCACTGAGCGAAGCCACATATCAAACTGCTCTGCAAGAAAAGTGATAATCTCATAGAGATAATATTTTCCCTCTATCAGATTGATGGCAGAAGCATTTGCCAAAAAAGGAATGTCTACATCCGGATAAAGCTGCATGATTTTCTCTTTAATCAGAATATAGAGATCAATAAGAAAATGCTTGATTTTCTCAATGTCTGTATCAACAGAGACCAGAAACGTGCGGAGCTCTTTTAAGGTTTCTGTAATCAGCGTCTGATTATGAGACTGAATATAATTGAGAAACCGCTCTGCATAGTCAGGTGCTGTGTTCCGGGTGATTTTGGTGGTTTGCTGCTGATGATTTAATATGTCCTCATATCCGAGAATGTGTTGATTTTCTTCACAGAAAAAACGGCGGGAAGCAAGTTGGCAGACACTCTGATAGGAGAGATAGATGTCCTGCACACGGGAAACCTTTTGCCCGTAGACAAGAAATACGGAGTCAAAAGGAGAACCTTTTTGAGGCGGTATCTGGTAGTGAGCCAGCATATTTTCAAATTTAGAGATTGCAAAATCTCCCTTTAATAAAATGATTTTTCGCTGATCCAGTTCCAAAAGATCAAACGTGTTGTTGTCACGATTGGTCACACGCATCAAGTCTGCAAAATTCCAAGTCTGATAAAAGAATTCTTGATTATAATTCTCATAAGAAATAACCTGATAAATATTTGCGTTTAAATGTAAATCTGCTAAGTCCAATTTATAATAATCACATGTGTTGAAGAGAAGCTCTTTTAAAATACTCTGTTTTGCTCTGTCACGGTATTCTTTGTAGAAGGTCTGATTTTTTGCCTCTGAAAGAATGAGTTTATGCACTGTGCTTACAGCCTGCTCCAACTCATCTTCATCAATAGGCTTTGTTAAATAAAAATCTACACCGTAACGCATAGCTGTCTGCGCCAGTTTGAAGTCCGTGACACCGCTTAAAATGATAAACTTACCTGTGTAGCCTTGTTCTACGGCTGCCTGTACGACTTCAATGCCGGTCATCTTCGGCATACGAATGTCGAGAAGGCAGAGATCAGGATTTAAAGTTAATATTTTTTCAAGGGCATCAGCGCCGTTTGAGGCTGTGCCGCAGATGGTAAATCCAAGATGATGCCAGTCAATGATATATTTTAAGCCTTCTAAAACAACTCGTTCATCATCTGCAATCAATACATTCATGTTTCTTCCTCCGTCAGATTTAATAGTGGAACAGTCAGTGTGACCTGTGTCCCTTCTCCGGGGCGGCTCTTAATATGAAGACCATATTCATTACCGTAAAAGAGATGGACACGGTTATTGATGTTATAAAGCCCTACACCGTGCTCTAATTCATTTTGTGGCACATCCAGATGTGCAATAACGTCAGCAAGCTTTTCCTGCGTCATTCCGCAGCCGTTATCAAACACTTCAGCTACAAGCAGGTCATTGGAAGTACGATATAATTTAAAAATAATGCGACCATTTTTTTCCGTGTCGGCAAGCCCGTGGGAAATTGCATTTTCCACAAGGGGCTGAATAAGAAGTGGGAGAATTTGACAGCTCTTTAAATCTAAATTGTCGTCAATTTCAATCGCATAATCCATTTGTTCTTCAAAACGAAGTTTTTGTATCTGCAAATAGGAAGAGATATAATCAATCTCTTTATCTAATGTGGTTGCCGTGGATTTTGTATTATTCAGCACATAGCGCATGGATTTGCCAAGGAGCTTAATCGCTTTTGCCACATCACGGTCTCCGTTGGAAAATGCCTTCATACGGATCATTTCCAGTGTATTATAGAGAAAGTGTGGATTAATCTGGTTGGCGAGGAGCTTTAATTCCATTTGCTGCTGTTGGTTCGACAATTCCTGTTCTTTAATTTGTGCTTTATATATTTTGGCTTCGGTTTCTTTTAATTTTGCAATCATGACCTTTAAATCCTGAAACGTAGCGCTTAACTCATCGTCACCTTGAATGCTGTTTACAATTTCGTAGTCATTATGTGAGACTTTGTGCATTGCAAGACGCAACGTCTGAATTCTTGCACTGAAATAAGTAGCATATAGGTATATCAGCAGCGCCGATACGGTGAGGACAGATAAACCTATTAAAATAATTGTCAGATTAATCCGCTGTAAGTAAGGAACAGCTTTTGGATTTGTAACTAAAATTTTAAATTGATCCTTTGTAGTATTGGAGCAGAAGGTCTGGACAGCGACCATTGTTGTTGCACCGTCAATTTCCATTTTACCGGCTTCATTATGAAAAGCGGAAGAAAAGCTGATATCTATGGGAAAGTCATTGCCGGAAGCATTTCGCTGACTGCTTAAAAAAACAGGATCTTTATTGACCGATAGATATACCTCATAGTCATCCATGCGGAACATATTTTTCAGATGATTGTTGGAGACTGTCATTACTAAGAAAGCATCGGAATTTATCCGTGGGATAGGAATTCGGCAGTAGTATTTCAGCGCCCATGATTTAGGGCTTGCATTGTTTGGAGAGGTGTAAAGATCACTTCGCCAAAAATTAGCACGCTGAGAGTTTGCCTTTTTATACCAGTCTTCAGATTTTGTTTCTTCTGTAATCGGATAAAAGTGAGTATAGTTCCGAGAAAGCGGTATATTATCTTGACGGACATATAACCGGATATCTGTCAGAGCAGCCTGATTTTTCAGCAGGTTGTCCAAAGTATCATAACCGGATAAGGCATCTATAACTGCGTCTTCATCTGTATAAGTTTTCATCAGAAGATTTTGCAGCGACTCATCCCGCATGACAGTTTCGTATGTTTCATTTAATGCAAGTGTTGTAGTAACAAGAACTGAACGAATTTGAGATGCCTTGGCTTCGGTAAGACTTGCATAATTATTTGCCATTTGCGTACTTGAGAAAAAATAGATGACACAGCTTAAAACGAAAACAGGCAGTAAAATAATGCAGAAAAATAAGGTGATTAATTGTCTGCCGACTTTTTGTTTTGAAAAAAATTTTAAATATAGGTTACTGAAACGCATAAGGAAGCTCCTTGTGTAATTGATATATCTTTTATTATATTTAGTAGCAAAGAAAAAAACAATATAAAACTCTGAAATGGGGGGTATTTTCCTTCCGAAACGTGCGGTATTTTTTACCTGAGGTATTCTTTATAATGAAGATAAAGAAAAGGGAAATATTTATTTAGAAAGATTTTAGGAGGGCTTAAAGCATGAAATTTCATAATGGATGCTGGTTGTTTAAAGAGGGAATTGAATGTTTTTCACCGCAGCATGTATATGAGGTGAGAAAAAGTGAAAAAGAGGTGACATTAGTTGCGCCCACAAACCGAATTAACCACAAGGGAGATACTTTAGGCGGAATTAATCTGACTGTAAAAATTTCAACACCTATGCCGGAAGTTATTCGGATACAGACATGGCATCACAGAGGTGGGGCAGAGAAAGCGCCGGAATTTGAACTGGAACTTCCAAAAGACAGCAGTATTGAGGTAGTAGAAGAAGGAAATCTTTTGACTGTGAAAAGCGGACATTTAAGTCTGGTTATTGATAAAGAAAATTGGTCTATGCGTTATGAAAGAGACGGAGGGCTTCTTACAAAGAGCGGATGGAGAGATTTATCTTATTTAAAAGGAGATTGGAAAGGATTTGCCTATGATAAGGGTGGGAATGCTTATATGAGACAGCAGCTTGGGCTTTCCGTAGATGAATTGATTTATGGGCTTGGAGAGCGTTTTGCACCGCTGGTCAGAAACGGACAATCTGTGGAAATCTGGAATGAAGACGGTGGAACAAGTACGGATCAGTCTTATAAAAATATTCCGTTTTATTTGTCAAATCGTGGATATGGTGTGTTTGTCAATCATCCGGAAAAGGTAGAATTTGAGGTTGCAACGGAGCAGGTATCTAAGGTTGGATTTAGTGTAAAAGGTGAGTGTCTGGATTACTTTTTTATTGACGGACCGACTATGAAGGATGTACTGGGACGTTATACAGACATTACAGGAAAACCTGCGCTTCCGCCTCAGTGGACATTTGGCTTATGGTTATCGACGTCTTTTACCACAGACTATGATGAAAAAACAGTTATGAGTTTTATTGACGGAATGCAGGAGAGAGGAATTCCTCTCAGCGTATTCCATTTTGATTGCTGCTGGATGAGAGAATTCCATTGGACAGATTTTGTCTGGGATGAGAGAGTATTTCCTGATCCTAAGGGCATGCTTCAGCGAATTAAGGCAAAAGGCTTAAAGGTATGTGTTTGGATAAACTCCTATATTGGGCAGGAGTCAATACTCTTTGAAGAAGGGAAGGAAAAGGGATATTTCCTGAAGCGTCCTAACGGAGATGTATGGCAGTGGGATATGTGGCAGCCGGGACTGGCGATTGTGGATTTCACAAATCCGGAAGCGACAAAATGGTATCAGGAAAAGTTGGAAGAATTGCTGAATATGGGCGTAGATTGCTTTAAAACAGACTTTGGCGAGAGAATTCCAACAGATGTAGTGTATTATAACGGAGCAGATCCTGAGAAAATGCACAACTTCTATACCTATCTTTATAACAAAGCTGTGTATGAAGTGATTGAAAGAAAACGTGGAAAAGAAGAGGCTGTACTCTTTGCCAGATCTGCAACAGTAGGCGGTCAGAAATTCCCGGTACACTGGGGTGGCGATTGCTGGTCTGACTATGAGTCTATGGGTGAGAGTCTGCGGGGAGGTTTGTCTTTAACCAGCAGCGGTTTTGGCTATTGGAGTCATGATATCGGAGGATTTGAAAGTCAATCCACACCGGATGTATATAAGAGATGGGCAGCTTTTGGATTATTATCTTCTCACAGCCGTCTGCATGGCAGTACATCTTATCGTGTGCCGTGGGTTTATGATGAAGAAGCGGTGGATGTGGTACGTTATTTCACAAAATTGAAGTTGGAAATCCTTCCATATTTATACAGCAGTGCAGTATGTACTTCCAGAACCGGTATTCCTATGATGCGAAGCATGGCAATAGAGTTTGAACAGGACATGAACTGCCGTTATCTGGATAAACAGTATATGATGGGGGATGCTTTTCTTGTAGCGCCAATCTTTAACGATAAGGGAATTGCCAAATATTATCTGCCGGAGGGCACATGGACAAATTATCTGACAGGAGAAAGAGCAACAGGCGGTATATGGAGAACAGAAAATCACGTTTATCTGTCTATTCCTCTTTGGGTAAAGGAAAACAGCATTGTAGCCACAGGAATAGAACATGGAACTGTAAATTATACATTTGCAGGAAACTTGGAATTAAAAGTATTTGAATTAAAAAATAAAGCGGAAACAAACGTATATCAGGCTGAAAAAGAAGTGCTGAAAGCTGTTTTTGAAAGAGAAGGAAATAAAATTACAGGAAACGTAACAGCAGGGGCGAAAATTCGTTTTGCCAACTGTATTGTAAAAAACATTGAGGGTGCGAAGATGGAAATTGACGGAAAAGATACGGTAGTGACAGTAAGTGAAAACGGAGCAACGTTTGTATGTGAAGTGGAATAGTACAGACTACATGAGAGGTGAAAAAAAGATGGAATTGAGAAAAAAGGCAGAAGAGCTTCTTCAGAAGCTGACATTAGAAGAAAAAATCGGGATGATACACGGAGCTCAGTTATTCCAGACAGCAGGTGTAGAACGTTTGGGAATTCCTCCGCTGAAAATGTCTGATGGACCGATGGGAGTTCGTCAGGAATTTCTTCCGTCCAACTGGCAACCAGTGGGACGATCTGATGACTATGTAACATATCTTCCCTGCAACAGCGCTCTGGCATCTACATGGAACAGGGATTTGGCAAAGGAAACAGGACGTGTGCTTGGAGAGGAAGCAAGAGGGAGAGGCAAGGACGTTATCTTAGGTCCGGGTGTGAATATTAAGCGAAGCCCTCTTTGCGGAAGAAACTTTGAATATTTCAGTGAAGATCCTTACCTTACTAAGGAATTGGCAGCGCCCTACATTCAAGGAGTGCAGGAATGGGATGTGGCTGCCTGTGTGAAGCACTTTGCCGCAAATAATCAGGAAACAGAACGTCTCTGGATAGACGTGGAAGTGGATGAGCAGGCGTTGCGTGAAATTTATCTTCCGGCCTTTTATGACGCAGTCAAAAAAGGCGGTGTACATACAATCATGGGAGCTTATAACTTATTAAAAGGAGAGCATTGCTGCCAGAGCGAATATCTGCTCAATGATATTTTGCGAAAAGAATGGGGATATGATGGCGTTGTAATTTCAGATTGGGGAGCTGTCCATGATACAGAAAAAGCAGCGAATTCTCAATTAGATATCGAAATGTCTGTAACCGATAATTTTGATGAATACTTTATGGCAAATCCACTAAAAGAAAAAATTGAAAACGGAGAGATTTCCGAAGCTGTTGTAGATGAAAAAGTGGTACGAATTTTAATGCTGATGATGAAACTTCACATGATGGACGACACAAGAAAGTCTGGTACTTACAACACACCGGAGCATCGCAGGAAAGCTCTGGAAGTAGCCAGAGAGTCCGTGGTTCTTTTGAAAAATGAGGAGAGCATTTTACCATTTCCAAAAGAAAAAGTGAAAAAGCTGTTAATCGTTGGTGAAAATGCAGAATGTGTACATGCCAACGGCGGCGGAAGTGCGGAAATTAAAGCTCTGTATGAGATTACACCTCTTATGGGAATTAAGACCTTGCTGGGAGGCAACGCAGAGGTAAAATTTGTTCCCGGATATGTGAGAGATGAAAAGAAAGAAGAGTCTGATATCAACTGGCAGGAGTCCAGTCTGGAAAATGGCGGCGGAAGTGTGAAAGAACTTGCAGTGAATGCCGAGGCGGAAAAGAAAAGAGAGGAGCTTCGAAAAGAGGCGGCAGAGCTTGCATCACAGTATGAATACGTGCTGTTTGTAGGCGGTCTGAACCATGAATACGACAGTGAAGGAAATGACAGAGTTGATATGAAGCTTCCATACGGGCAGGATAAGCTGATTGAGGAGATGCTTGCGGTAAATCCGAATACAGTAATTACATTTGTAGGTGGAAGTCCCGTAGAGATGGGAAGCTGGTTGGAAAAAGCAAAAACAGTTGTCTGGAGCTGGTATGCGGGAATGGAAGGCGGAAATGCACTGGCGGAGGTATTGTTTGGAGCTGTGACTCCATCCGGAAAGCTGCCTGAGACTTTCTATAAAAAACATACAGATTGTTCTGCTCATGCCATTGGAGAATTTCCGGGAGGTTCTAAGGTGCACTATACAGAAGGCGTGTTTGTGGGATACCGATACAACGATACCTTTCAGATAGAGCCGGAGTTCTGTTTCGGACATGGTTTATCCTATACAACATTTTTATATGAAAATCCTGCGTTGGTTCAGAAAAACGGCTTGAATTATGTGGAATGCGATGTGACAAACACAGGAACAACCGCAGGCAAGGAAACAGTTCAGATTTATACAGCATCTGTGGAGAGAAAAGAAACAGAGCCGGTTCAGGAATTAAAAGGATTTGAAAAAACCAAACTGCTGTTTCCGGGAGAATGCCAGAGAGTATCTGTACTTGTAGAAGGAATGATAGAAAAGAAAAATTTACGAATTGGAAGCTCTTCCAGAGACATCCGATTCGTAATAGAGAGCAGGTGAGTATATGAAATACAGAAATCCTATTCTTTCCGGATTTCATCCTGATCCGTCTATATGTAGGGCAGGAGAAGATTTTTATCTCGTAACATCAACATTTGAATTTTATCCGGGAGTGCCTGTTTATCACAGCCGTAATCTGGTTGACTGGGAACTGCTGGGATATTGCATGACAGAAGAAAATGAGTTTAACTTAGAAAAAAGCGCACCATCAGGTGGGATTTATGCACCGACTATCCGCTATTGTGAGGGTATGTTCTTTATGATTACCACCAATGTGTCAGATAAAGGACATTTTATTGTGTATACGGAGGATATTAAGAAGGGATGGTCAAAACCACAATGGATTTCCGGCGGAGGGATTGATCCAACGCTTTTCTGGGATGATGACGGAAGAGTATATTTTGTGTCTAATGGAAATGACGAAGAAGGACGCAGCACCATTGAAATATGTGAGATTAATCCTTTTAACGGGAAGCTTTTGTCAGAGCGCCGGATTTTAAGCTATGGATGCGGAGGAAAATATCCGGAAGGGGCACATCTATATAAACGGTTTGGCAAATATTACCTGATGCTGGCAGAAGGAGGTACCGAATATGGTCACATGGAAACCATCCAGCGTGCAGATCATATATACGGACCATACGAACCTTGTCCCCACAATCCGATTTTGACTCATCGTGATGATACAAAGGGAGAAATACACTGTACAGGACATGCAGATCTTGTGGAAGACCAGAATGGAAATTGGTGGATGGTCTGTCTTGGCACACGTTGTAATGGCGGAGAAACCGGAATTATGATGCAGCACCATCTGGGAAGAGAAACATTTTTGACACCGGTTGTATGGAATGAAGACGGATGGCCGATTGTAGGAAATAACGGTAAAATTGCACTTTCTATGGAAGGACCGCTGCCGGGAGAAGTATCCGGTGGAGATTATATAGAAAAATTGAATTTTGAAGATGATTTTTCAAAGGCGGAGGTTGACCTCAGATACAATTATCTCAGAAATCCTCATGCAGAATGTTATGTAAGAGAACCGGAAAATAAATCCCTGCTTTTAAAAGGAACAGAAGAAACGTTAAACAACCAGGCAAGTCCTACATGGATTGGCGTAAGACAGCAGGAATTTTGTTGTGATGCAAAAGCTGATATTGAAGTATGTGAGACAAGAGAAGGATTTCGTGCAGGATTAACAGCTTTTTATAATCAGTATTATCACTATGAAATCTGTGTTGCAAAAAATCAGGATAAATGGGAAATTCAGCTTGCAAAACATGTGCATGATATTTTTGCAGTAACAGCAAAAGCGGAAGTTCCGGCAGGAAAACAAATATCTCTTCGAGTGGAAGCAGATAAAGGAAAATATTATTTCTATTATACTGTAAACGGAGAGAAAGAAGTATTTTTAGGAAGCGGATTGACAGCAGGCTTGTCAACGGAAGGGACAGTACCAATGTCCTTTACAGGAACATATCTTGCACTCTTTGCAGAAAACGGGGATGCAAGATTTAAGAACTTCAGTATAAAATATAAGAACTAATGATGATAAACATTATCCTCAAATATTTATACACTTTTAGCGAATTTGTCGAGCACGCTTTGAGATTATAAGCTCAAAGTGAGCGCAGGCTGAGCATAAAGTGTATAAATATTTCGGATATGTGATATTCTCATTGTGCCAAAAACTGTGCATATTTTTTCGGCGATACTTTCGTGGCTTTGGTAAACGCCTTAAAAAAGTTACTATAATCATTAAACCCGCATTTTACGCTGGCTTCGCTTACAGTATAGCCCTCTGCCAGAAGCTCCTTTGCATGAGAAATTCGCTTGGCGGTAATGTATTTGTTAATAGTAGTGCCAGTAGCAGATTTAAAGAGCCTGCAAAGGTAGGAGGAGCTTAAAAAAAAGTGTGAAGATAACTGCTCCAAACTTAAAGGTTCTTCAATGTGCTGGTTAATGTAGGATAAAATACTGTCTACCTGTGCATTTGAGCTGATTTCCTTGTCTGTATCTGCAATGCGGTTTTTATGAAATCGTTTATTGAGAAAAACCATCAATTCTAAAAAAGCAGCCTTTTCTAAAATATCAGAACCATATCCCTTAATATGAGAAAGCTTATGAATAAAATATTGAAAGTTTTTCTGTTCCTCTGTGGTTAGCGATACCTTGTGATTGGAGCGCATACTCCTGTTTTGAAAGCATGCGTCCAAATCCGTGTTTTCTGTGCACAGAGATTTTAAAAAGTCAGGATGAATAGAAATAATAATGCGTTCATGTACCTGACTGTCAATCTGCGTTAGATGATGACTTTCGTACTGGTTGATAAAGAAAATATCACCGGGGAAGATGTTGTAAAAGCAATTATCAATTAAAAATTGCTTTCCGCCGGAGATGGAATAATAAATCTCGTAACAATCATGAATGTGCATATCCATAGGCTTTTCATCACTGTATAAATGGGCAACGGCGAAAGATTTCTGCTCAATACAGCTTGCAATAGAGTCCTTACAGGAGCTGAGTATTTCCATTTCATCACTTCCTATCTTTTGAATTTTGTTTTTCTATAATCTGTTCGGCATATCTTTGAGGTGTTGTACCTGTATATTTTCCAAATACACGGATAAACGTGTTGGAGCTGTTAAAGCCTGTCATAACACTTAAATCCTTTGTTTTCAGAGAAGGTCTTTCCTGAATGAATTTTTTTGCCTGTTCAATACGATAGCGGTTTAAATAATCTTTAAAATTATTGTCACTTAGCTGTTTAAACAGAATACCGCAGTATTTTGGAGAAATATTAAACTGGTCGGCTAAGTCATTCAGCATAATATTGTCTCTGAAATTTTCATGAATATAATCCAGCATTTGTGTTAATAAAAGCTCGTCCTGTGTTTGGCTGCGCTGCTTTTTCGCTGCAATGACATCAGAGAGAACCGCTTTTATAGCTGTGATTGTTACGGAGTCTCCCCAGTGTGCGTACCAGTATTCATAGTTAATAGAACGTCCGATAAAGTCTTCCGGAGAGGACTTTAATTCCTGAAAAATGCGGTTGACTGTTCCGATTAAGGTATAGACAAAATTTTGCAGCACTTCCATGGAAAGTCTTTTTTTGGTAAGATTTTCACGGATGAGTTCATCAAATAAATCCAGCGCCTTTTCTTGTCCATCTATTACTTCTGAAATCAATTTATTTTCTGTGGAAAGAGGATAAGAGTAGGTAGTACAATCCACAGAAGCAATAGAGTCATAAGTAATAATTTTGTCATGAGGCAGCATAGAGAGATATTCTGCTATTTTTAAAGTTTCTCGATAAGAACTATTGATATTTTCCAATCCTTTTTTTACCGGACTTAAAATAATCTGTTCTTCCCAGCTTTTTTCTGCTTTATTTAGGCTTTCTGAATGTGAAAAAATTCGGTTTAACAGCTTTTTTGCTTGTTCTAAATCATCTGCCTGAATAATCAGTCCGCAGCGATACATGGATAATTTCACCATGAAGCATTTTTTCTGTTTAATGCACTCCTGAAACAGGATATTTTTGTAAAGCTCTAACTCTCCCAATAAGGCAGTATCCAGAGCATCTTCCTGTTCCGGATGGAGGCAGAGGAGCCCTACACAAAAGTTTGCGGTTTCTGAGAAATAAGGTTTTTTAATCTCTGCAAGATAACCGTTACAGTCTGTCAGAAGGTTTTGATAATATTGTTGAACCATAAGTCTATCAGTAGTTTTCTGCGTTTCCAGTAAATTTTTATTTAAAGTTTGAAGTCGGTTTAAGTTTTCGTCTAAAATTTTGAATTCATCAAAGTGTTCGTTTTCTTCTTTTAGTGTTGGTTTTAAAGTCTCATAAATTGGTTGATATAAAAGCTTTGCTATATAAAAAAACAAAGTAGACAGCAAAATATAGATAAGAACTACGAAAACCAGAAAGAAGAAGATGTTCAGGATGCCAAGACTGTTGTGGTCATATAAATAGTATATACTCCAATTCATAGAAGGCAAATGTGAGGACGCAATATAGTAATCCGAAGTCTTTATTATGCTTTTGTTAGGATTTATATATTGCTGAAGAGTTTTTAACAGCTTGGTTGTTTCCTTATCTGTCGTACAGGGAAGGAATAGTCCGTCATCATTTGCAATCCAGAATTTTTGATTTTCAGTATTATTTACAATGGAATTTACAGGGATTTCTGCCATGTAAATACAGGTTTGAGGATGCTGATATCCTTTAATCCAATAATAGAGAAAGTCTAACTGCCCTTTTTCGTTGTAATGAGGGAGCACATAAGGAAACATGTGAGTGCTAAAATATTCTCTGATTTTGGACAAATCTTTTGGGGTCAAATCTTTACTTTTCAAAAAGTCCGAAACAGAAAAAGAGCCTTTCGGTGAAAGAACATCGGAAGGAGCGATTTCATCATTTGTAGTATTAGTATTATCAATAAGTAAATAAGTCTGAAAGCGTGTTTCACTGGTACTACAATATTTTGTCAAGGCTCTTTGTACTTGAGAAGACAGAAAATAGAAATTATCTTTTTGATAAGAAGTCGACCATTCTTTGATAAGGGAATCATTTACAATATCGGTCATGGTATTGGAAATATTAATTAGTGATGTTTCTGCTTTCTCTTCTAAGATTGTTCTGGAAAGTGATATAGAATTTTTGTAGCTTTCCTCTGATTGTCTGGAGAGAAAAAATCCGAGAACAGAAGAAAGGATAAGGGTTATGAAAACTGACAGAATAATAAAAATAATATTCAATTTTTGCTGATATCTGCCATGAACATGTTTATACATTTATAATCTCCTTTAGCTGTGAACAAATATGTCGATAAAAAAATTATACTGGCATTTCTTGCAGATTTCAAGGGTTGAAAAATGGTGATGTGTTGAAAAATGATGATGAAAAGTCTGGAAGAACAGCTTAAAATCAAGGGATATACAGAAAAAGATATACAAAAAAGAAGATAAAAAAAATACAGGTGGAATTTGATGATTTACTTTTTTTCTAAAATCCGATAAGGTGTGGTTATTGCATGAGACGTTTCAGGAAAAAGAAGAAAAGGAGAGGAGAAAACAGGTGAAAAAAAAGAAACCGCTGTTTAAAAGGATTTTAGCAGCAAAAGAATTATATCTCTTATTAATACCCGGTCTTGTCTGGTATTTGCTTTTTGCATACCGTCCAATGACTGAGCTTAGAATTGCATTTTATGACTATAACGTATTTCAGGGGATAGAGGGAAGTACCTTTGTAGGACTTGATAATTTTATTGAATTTTTTACCGGAAGGGATTTTTTAAGAGTATTAAAAAATACATTGATGATTTCTTTTTGGCAGCTTTTGATTTGCTTCCCGGTACCCATTGCACTTGCAATCTGTATTACAGAAATGAGAAATAAATTTATCAGTAGAATGACACAAATGTCGACATTGCTGACTCATTTTATTTCGGTTGTAGTTGTATGTGGTATTGTCATTAACTTTCTGTCACCAAGTACAGGTGTGGTTAATCTGTTTTTAGAAAAGCTGGGAATTGACCCTATTTACTTTATGACAAAGCCGGAGTATTTTAAAGGAATTTATACGTTAATGACTTTATGGCAGAATGCTGGTTTTGATGCGTTGGTTTATATCGCAGCAATTATGGGGATTGATCCCCAGTTGTACGAGGCGGCTACTGTTGATGGCGCCGGAAAGTTGAAAAAGATTTTTCATGTTACTATTCCCGGAATTACACCTACAATCGTAACAATGTTAATTTTGAAATTGGGAGGTATTATTAAAGTAGGATACGAAGCAATTTTGCTTTTATATCAGCCGGCAACTTATTCAGCAGCCGATGTTATTTCTACATATTCTTACCGTCTGGCATTTGAAAACGGAAATTATGGTCTGTCTGTTGCGGCAGGATTGTTTGAGTCTGTTGTGGCATTTATTATGGTAATACTTGCAAATAAGTTCAGTAAGAAAATTTCTGACAGTGCATTATGGTAGGAGGGAGAAAAATGGCAGGAAAAAAAGTGAAACAGGGACAGGTTATGGGATTAGGAGAGAAGACCTTTAATGTATTTATGGTACTTCTGGGAATTCTGATTACTTTTATTGCTCTGTATCCTATTTATTACGTATTGATTTCTTCCTTTAGTAAGCCCTTCTTTGTGGAAAACGGAGATGTGCTTTTAGGAATTAAAGAATTTACAACAGCCAGCTATGAGGCTGTATTTAAAAGAGATGGATTATGGACAGCGTATGGAAATGCTATATTCTATACAGTATTTGGTTTACTCGCAAATATGTTTTTTACCACCACCATGGCGTATGCTCTGTCTAAGAAGTCTTTGGTAGGAAGAAAATTTTTTACATTGTTTGTTATTTTTACCATGTGGTTTAATGCCGGTATTATACCGACCTATATGAACTTTAACAACATGGGGCTTTTAAATACAAGAACAGCAATTATCTTTGGGTTTGCTATTGAAACATATAACTTGATTATTATGAAAAGCTTTTTTGAACAGGTACCTGAAGCGCTGGAGGAAGCTGCATTTATTGACGGTGCAGGACATTTCAGGGTGTTTTGGAATATATATTTGCCATTATCAAAACCGGCTCTTGCAACAGTGGGACTTTTCTATGGTATTAGCCGATGGAATGGATATTTCTGGACCATGCAGCTTTTGAAGGATGATAATAAAATTCCGCTTCAGGTATTTTTGAAAAAATTAATTGTAGAGCGTGTGGCAAATCCGTCAGATGCGGCAATCGTTACAAGAGACTCTTTGACATCGCCGACAACACAGGTATATGCCTTGATTATTATGGCAATTCTGCCTATGGTTGTGGTATTCCCGTTTGTACAGAAGTATTTTAAAACAGGTCTTACACTTGGTGGTGTAAAAGGTTAATTTATATTAAAGGAGGATTTTAGAAATGAAGAAAAAACAGGTAACAGCGTTTTTGCTGGCAGCAGTTCTGGGGGTATCTGCTCTTATGACAGGCTGTGGTGACAGCAAGAAAAAAGAAGAAACAGCAGGTAAAGAAGGCGGAAGCAAAGAATTTACAGCATTTATGTTCTTGTCCGGAACACCTTTCAATGAAGATTGGGAAGTATGGAAAGAAATCGAAAAAGAGACAGGTGTAAAATTAAAAGGAGTTGTGGCATCTTCTAACTCTGATTATTCCACAGCATTCCAGAACATGGTTGCATCAGGACAACTTGCAGATATTATTGCATGTGAGTCTACTTCTGACCTTGAAAAACTGGGAAAAGACGGCGGTATGCTTCCGTTAAATGATTTAATTGACGAACATGCGCCAAACATTAAGAAAATGTTAGAAGAAGATCCGAATTTCAAATATCAGGCAACAGCAGAAGACGGAAATATTTACAACATTCCGTTGGGAAAAGAATTGCAATCTTCTCAGTTCTACTGGATCAGACAGGACTGGCTGGACAAGCTGGGGCTGGCAGTACCTACCACAGTAGATGAGCTTCATGATGTTTTACTGGCATTTAAGAATAACGATCCAAACGGAAACGGAAAAGCAGATGAAATTCCATTATTTGACCGTTCAGCTACTTCCGAAAACGAAATGGGTGAATATCTGGCTCTGTGGGACTCCAGTACAGGATTTTATCCAAGAGACGGAAAAATGGCATTTGAACCGATTACAGAAAATTATAAACTGGCAGTTTCTAATTTAGCTAACTGGTATAAAGAAGGTTTAATCGACCCTGAAATCTTTACACGTGGGATGTCTGCGAGAGATACGCTGTTAAGTAATAACACAGGTGGATTTACACATGACTGGGTAAGTACAGGAAACTACAATGACTCTCTGGCACAGGATGTTCCTGGTTTTAATATGGTTGCAGTAGCTCCATTTGCAGATCAGAATGGAAATGTAAAAGAAAGAGAACGCCGTTATGCAGAATGTGGATGGGGTATTTCCTCTCAGTGCAAAGATCCGGAAGCTTTAATTAAATTTATGGACTATATGTTCACAGAAGAAGGCTCTGACTTTATGAACTGGGGGATTGAAGGAAAAACTTACACCGTAGACGAAAACGGAAACAAAGCATTTACAGAAGAAGTATTCAATTCCGGTCTTGCTCCGGTAGAATATCTTCGTTCCTTAGGTTCTCAGTATCGTGCGGGATATGTACAGTCTGCAGATTATGAATATGCTACCATGAACGATGCAGGAAAAGCAGCAAATGAATTATACAGCTCTCATGAAGAATGGTTTAAAGATGCAAAATTACCGGACTTAAAGTTAAGCAAAGATGCGTTAGACGAATATAAGAGCATTATGTCCGGTATTACACCAATCGTATTTGAAAACTTACAGAGCTGGGTTTTGGGTTCAGGAAATATTGAAGCAGAATACGATGATTTTGTAAATGAATTAAAAGCAAGAAACATTGACAGAGCCATTGAAATTCAGCAGGAAGCATACGATAACTTTATGAAAGTAACAAAATAAAAGCAAGATGGGGCTGTGGCACTAAAGTTTTAGTGCAGCAACCCCTTTTTAAATCTACGGGAGGCAAAGATGAACAGAAAAAAATTAGAAACAGCCGCATTACAGGCAATCGAAGTGTTAAAGAAAAATTTAGAAGTTTATACAGAGAAATTCCCCGGTTCAAATACAGAAAATCAGATATATCCTGTATCTGAAAACATTGAATGGACAACCGGATTTTGCACAGGAACTTATTGGTTGGCTTATGAGCTGACCAAAGATGAAGTATTTAGAAAATCTGCCATGGTGCAGGTAGAAAGCTTTTATAACAGAATTGAGAATAAAATAGATGTAGACCATCATGATATGGGATTTTTGTATACGCCGTCCTGTGTGGCAGCCTATATGCTGACAGGAAGTGAGCGGGCAAAGGAAGCGGCAATTTTGGCAGCAGATCAGCTTATCAGCCGTTTTCAGGAAAAGGGACAATTTATTCAGGCATGGGGAACGTTGGGAGCAGAGGATAATTACCGTTTGATTATTGACTGCCTTTTAAATCTGCCATTGTTATATTGGGCATCTAAGGTAACAGGTGATCTGAAGTACAGAGAGATTGCTATTCGCCACACAAAAACCAGCTTAAAAAATTTGGTGCGTGATGATTTTTCAACATATCATACTTATTTCTTCAATCCGGAAACAGGAGAACCGGTAAAAGGTGTTACCGCACAGGGATATAAAAACAATTCTGCATGGGCAAGAGGTCAGGCATGGGGTGTTTATGGAACAGCTCTTGCATGGAGATATTTAAAAGATGAGAAATGCAAAGAACTTTTCAAAAAAGTGACAGATTTTTATCTTGCAAATCTTCCACAGGATAAGGTCCCTTATTGGGATTTAAGCTTTAAAGCAGAAGATAAAGAACCGAAAGACTCCTCAGCAGCAGCGATTGTAGTATGTGGAATTTTAGAAATGTGTGAAAACGGAGGATTAACAGAAAAAGATCAGGAGTATTATAAGGAAAAAGCATACGAAATGCTGGAAAGTTTGATTGACAATTATTCTGTAAAGACTTCTCAGGATGCCAATGGATTGATTTTACACGGAGTCTATGCAAAAAGCAGTGAATATAACAGCGTAACGGACAGAGGGGTAGATGAATGTAATCTCTGGGGAGATTATTTCTATCTGGAAGCAGTGGTAAGATGTTTGAAAAAATGGAACCCCTACTGGTAGAGTTCAAGATTTGCAAGGTTTTCAACAGGAAAAGAAAGCTTACCCAAAAACAGAAATGCTATAATCCATACAACAAAAGGACAGGCAGAGAAAGGGGAACATTATGGAAGTAAGAACAGCAGCATCACCAAGAGACGTGAAGCATTACACAACAGACCGATTAAGAGAAGAATTTTTAATCCAGAACTTATTTGTACCAGGAGAAATAAAAATGGTTTACAGCCACATTGACCGTATTATCACCGGTGCAGCAGTTCCGGCAAAGGAAACCTTAACATTAACAGCAGGTGCAGAGCTTCGCGCAGAATATTTCTTACAGAGAAGAGAAATGGGTATTATCAATATCGGCGGAGCAGGTACAATTACCGTAGACGGAAAAGCTTACGAGGTAGCTTATAAAGAAGGTATGTACATCGGAATGGGAGCAAAAGACATTACTTTTGCAAGCAAAGATGAAACAAATTCTGCAAAATTTTACTTTAACAGCACACCGGCACATCACACATACCCAACGGTACTGATTAAACCGGAAGGAACACCGGAAGAAGGCGTTGTTATTGTTAAGGATGAAAATAAGGTAGAACTGGGAACATTAGAGCAGTCCAATCACAGAACAATCTGCAAATACATTCTGCCGGGACAGGTAGAAAGCTGCCAGTTGGAAATGGGAATGACAAAATTAGAGCCGGGAAGCGTATGGAACACAATGCCATGTCACACACACGACAGAAGAATGGAAGTTTACCTGTACTTTGATATTCCGGAAGATGCATTTGTTATGCACTACATGGGTGAACCCACAGAAACAAGACATTTAGTAATGAGAAACGAAGAAGCAGTCATTTCACCAAGCTGGTCTATTCATTCCGGTTCCGGTTCTCAGGCATATACCTTTATCTGGGGAATGGCAGGAGAAAATCAGGATTTTGACGATATGGACCACATTGCAAATACAGAACTGAAATAAAAGGAGAATAGAAATGGACGTAATGAAAAGTTTTTCACTGGAAGGTAAGGTTGCTTTAGTAACAGGCGCAGCTTACGGAATTGGTTTTGCTATGGCAGAAGCTTACGCAAAAGCAGGAGCTAAAATTGCATTTAATTGCAGAGGACAGGAGCATTTAGAAACAGCTCTGGCAAATTATAAAGCAAAAGGTATTGATGCAAAAGGCTATATCTGTGACGTAACAGATGAAGAACAGGTTGCAAATATGGTAGCAGATATTGAAAAAGAGCTGGGAACCATTGATATCTTAGTAAATAATGCGGGAATTATCAAACGTATTCCAATGACAGAGATGAGCGCAGCAGAATTCCGTCAGGTAATCGACATTGACTTGAATGCGCCGTTTATCGTGTCAAAAGCAGTTATTCCAGGCATGATAAAAAAAGGACACGGAAAAATCATTAACATTTGTTCTATGATGAGCGAATTGGGACGCGAAACAGTATCTGCTTATGCAGCAGCAAAAGGCGGATTAAAAATGCTGACAAAGAATATTGCATCTGAATACGGCGAATACAACATTCAGTGTAACGGTATCGGACCTGGTTATATTGCCACACCTCAGACAGCTCCATTAAGAGAAATTCAGCCGGATGGCTCTAAACATCCGTTTGACCAGTTTATCATCAGCAAGACACCGGCAGCTCGCTGGGGAAATCCAGAAGACTTAATGGGACCGGCAGTATTCCTTGCTTCTGAAGCATCAGACTTTGTAAACGGACAGATTTTATACGTTGACGGCGGTATTTTAGCATACATCGGAAAACAGCCAAAATAAGAAAAACAGGAGAAAAATTATGAAAATCGCATTAATTAACGAAAACAGTCAGGGGGCAAAAAACCCGATTATTGAAAAATCCTTAAAAAAAGTAGTAGAACCTATGGGCTTTACCGTAGATAACTATGGAATGTATACAGCAGAAGATGAAGCACAGCTTACTTATGTTCAGGTTGGTATTCTGGCAGCCGTATTATTAAATTCAGGCGCAGCAGATTATGTAATTACAGGCTGCGGTACAGGTGAAGGCGCAATGCTTGCTTGTAACTCCTTCCCGGGCGTTATCTGCGGACACGTAGAAGATGCGTTAGATGCTTATACTTTTGCACAGATTAATGACGGAAATGCAATTTCCCTTCCATTTGCAAAAGGATATGGATGGGGCGGAGACTTAAATTTGGAATATATTTTTGAAAAACTTTTCTGCGAAGAAAGCGGACAGGGATATCCAAGAGAAAGAGCTGTTCCGGAACAGAGAAATAAGAGAATTCTGGATGATGTAAAAAAAGTGACTTATCGTGAACTTACAGATATTTTAATGGAATTAGACAGAGAACTGGTAAAAGGCGCTCTTGCAGGAGAACATTTCCAGGAATTATTCTTTAAAAACTGTAAATGTGAAAAAATCGCCGCATGTGTAAAAGAAATTCTGGGCTGTTAAAGGAGAAGGTATATGTTCAGTTTAAAAGTAATTGACGGAAACGGAAGAACCATTGCTGTTGGCAGAGATGAAGAAGAAGTTAATTTAATGGTGGCAAGAGAATATCAGGAAGGTGACAGAATTCTTCTTGAGACTTCTGAGAAAAACATCCATGTGTGGTTTCAGGTAGATGACGCTATGGGAAAATCTCTGGTTTACCTTACCGGTGATGCTCATTATCAAATTCCTTTTGGAGAAAAGAGAATTAATCTTTCTCCAAAGACATTTTCAGGAAGCAAGCACTTAATTACTGTAAGAAAAGCAAAAGAATTTGAGCCGAAAACTTATCGTAACCTGGCGCTTAATGTAAACGATTTACATGAAAATGAAACTTGCTTCCCACATGCTTTTGCAAATGTGGAAACAAGAGGTGAGTCTGTATTTGCGGCAAAAAATGCCATTGACGGTGTAACCGCCAATGAATGTCACGGAGAATGGCCTTATGACTCATGGGGAATTAACCGTAATCCAAATGCAGAAATGACCGTGGATTTCGGACGTGAGGTTGAAGTAGACAGAATTGTTATTTATTTGCGTGCAGATTTCCCACATGATAATTGGTGGAAAAAAATGACCATTACATTTTCCGATGGAGAAGATATGGAATTGTCATTAAAGAAAACAGGTTCCGGACAGGAATTTACTTTTGAGAAAAAGAAAATCAGCTGGTTAAAGGTTTCTCATTTAATCCAGTCCTCTGAGCCGTCACCATTCCCTGCACTTGCACAAATCGAAGTTTACGGAAATGATTTATAAAAAATGCAATAAAAAATAAAATGAAGTATAGACTATTTGCACAGAAAAAAATCCTGCAGTATTTGATTTTTGTGTAAATAGTCTTTTTTCTTTCGTTAATAAAGAAATTAAGAGAATAAAATACAGTTAAAACATATATTTTTTAATAATTTCTAATAAAAAATAAATTTGACAGTCTTTAAGTTTTATGTTAGGATAAACGCCAATTTAGCATAGTAGAGAGATGAAATGCTAAAGCGATATAAAATTTAAGGAGGAATTAAAATGAAGAAAAGAATTGCACTGATTTTGACAGGAACAATGTTAATGGGGTTTGTATTATCTGCATGCGGAGATAATGAGAGTACAGAGAAAAAGGATGAGAAAACAGAAAACAGTGTTGAAACATCTTCAAATGCAAATAACAGGACTACATTTACAGTAGGATTTGATGCAGAATATCCGCCTTATGGTTATATGGATGAAAATGGAGAGTATACGGGATTTGATTTAGAGTTGGCTGAGGCAGTATGTAAGCTGGAAGGCTGGGAACTTGTGAAAAAGCCAATCAACTGGGACGCGAAAGATATGGAATTAAATTCAGGGGCTATTGACTGCATCTGGAATGGATTTACCATGAATGGAAGAGAAGACGAGTACACATTTTCGACACCGTATGTAGATAACAGTCAGGTGATTGTAGTTGCAGAAAATTCCGGTATCAACACACCGGAAGATCTGGCAGGAAAAACAGTAGGAGTGCAGGCAGCAAGCGCAGCTTTAGAATTACTGCAAAGTGATGAAAAAGACGGACAGAAAGCATTAGCAGATACTTTCGGAGCACTTAATGAATTTGCAGATTACAATACTGCTTTTACTGAATTGCAGGCGGGGGCTTTAGATGCGCTTGCTATTGATATTGGAGTTGCGAATTATCAGATTAAGTCAAGAGGAGAGGGATATAAAATTTTAGAAGAAACCTTAAATACAGAACAATATGCAATTGCATTTAAAAAGGGTGATCAGGAATTACGAGATGTTGTCAATGCAGATCTGAAAAAACTTACAGAAGACGGAACAGTTGCAAAATTGGCCGAAAAATATGAGATTTCTGATATGGTGACATTGAAATGAGTATTAATGTAATCATGAGAGAAATGACTGCAGGATTTGGACAGACGTGCCTGATTTTCTTTATGACGCTGGTGCTTTCTCTGCCTTTGGGACTAGTCATGTACTTTGGCAGAGTAAGCAAAATAAAATTAGTCAGCGGCATTGTCAAATTTTATATATCAGTTATGAGGGGAACTCCGTTGATGCTGCAGCTTTTGGTGTGGTATTATGCACCATATTATTTATGGGGAATGAATATAGGAGGATATAAGCTGACAGCAATTTTACTGGGATGTTCATTGAATTATGCGGCATATTTTGCTGAAATTTATCGCTCCGGAATAGAAGCAATTCCCAGAGGACAATATGAAGCGGCAGCTATTTTGGGGTATTCCGGACAACAGACTTTTTTTCGGATAATTTTACCGCAGATGATTAAAAATGTATTGCCTGCAGTGACAAATGAAGTAATTACTCTGGTAAAAGATACGTCTCTTGTGTATTCTTTATCTTACGTTGAGATGTTTGCAGTGGCAAAGCAGATTGCAGCTGCACAGACAACCATAGTTCCATTTTTTATTGCAGGCGCATTTTATTATATTTTTAATTACATTGTTGCAAAGGTGATGGAAATGTTTGAAAAGAAAATGAATTATTATAGATAGGAGGATACCGGAATGAGTCTTTTAGAAATGAAACATATTAAGAAAGAATTCAGTGGGGTATCCGTTATCAGGGATATTTCCTTTTCCGTTGAACAGGGAGAAATATTGGCAATCATTGGACCATCCGGTTCCGGTAAGTCTACGTTGCTGCGTTGCGCAACAATGCTGGAAACTATTGAAAACGGTGAAATTTTATATATGGGCAAGAAAGCAGTGTGGACAGAAAACGGAAAACTGTTTTTGGCGAAGAAACAACAGCGCAGGGAAATAGAGTCTTGTTTTGGTCTTGTATTTCAAAATTTTAATTTGTTTCCGCATTTTTCAGTGATAAAAAATATTACAGATGCCCCAATTCGTGTGCAAAAAAGAGAGAAGGAAACCGTATATAGAGAAGCTGAAATTTTACTTAAAAAAATGGGACTTGCAGATAAAGCAGATGCATATCCTCATCAGCTGTCGGGAGGACAACAGCAGAGAGTATCCATTGCCAGAGCATTGGCATTGAAACCGAAAATGTTATTTTTTGACGAACCCACTTCGGCTTTGGATCCGGAACTTACAGGGGAAATCCTAAAAGTAATTAAAAATCTGGCAACTGAGCACATGACAATGGTTATTGTAACTCATGAGATGAAATTTGCAAGAAATGTGGCAGACAGAATTATTTTTATGGATAAAGGCGCAATTGCAATACAGGGCACACCGGAGGAGGTGTTTTCTTCAGAAAATCAAAGAATGCAGGAGTTTCTTGGAAAATTGTCTTTGGAATGACAAAAACAATAAAAATATATTGAAATCAAGGCTTTGAAGGGTTATAATGCATAGTATAAATAAAAAGAAATTCTTCGGGGCAGGGTGCAATTCCCTACCGGCGGTTATAGTCCGCGAGCCGTATAAAACGGTTGAATTGGTGCAATTCCAATACCGACAGTATAGTCTGGATGAGAGAAGAAAGAAATTATTTCTATTGAACTTTCATGAGGATACCCCGTATAGGGGTATCCTTTTTTGAAATGCATGAAGAATTTCCTTTTATGAAAAACGTTCATGAAAAGGAGAATAAAAATGAGTCAGGAAGCAGTTGTAAACAAGCGAATTCAAGTAACCGGAAACAGGTCGAAACTAAGAACTATGGTGCAGATAGCCATGTTGTCAGCCGTATCGGCAGTGCTCATGATGTTTGAATTTCCAATCCCTTTTTTAGCGCCGCCTTTTATTAAGATGGATTTTTCCGAAATACCGGTTTTGGTGGGAACTTTTGCTATGGGACCATTGGCAGGGGCAGTAATTGAATTGTTAAAAAACATTCTTCATCTTGTTACCTACGGAACGACCACAGGCGGCATCGGAGAATTATCCAATTTCTTTATCGGCTGTGCATTTGCAGTACCGGCAGGAATTTTTTACAGAAAAAGGAAAACAAGAAAAAGCGCTGTTTTAGGAATGGCAGCAGGTACGTTGCTGATGGTTATTATGGGCTGCCTTTCCAATGCCTTTGTTATGTTTCCGCTGTACAGCGTGGTTATGGGAATTCCCATGGACAGCTTTATTGCTATGGGAACAGCCATTCATCCGGCGATTGACAATATGGTTACTTTTGTAGTTTTATGTATGGTTCCTTTTAATTTGGTTAAAGGAATAATTATTTCAATGATTACCCTGCTTTTATATAAAAGGCTGAAGGTAGTATTAAAGGGAGAATAACATGGCAACAATTACAGGAATTACGAAAAAAACAGAAAATCCTTTTGTAAATCTTTATGAACTGGACAGAAAATCAAAAACAGGAAAAGAAGGAAAATATTATGTTGCGTCAAGAGCAAAAAGCGAGAAGGATTTAAAGCTTGTCACAGGGAAGAATGAGCCTGACGGAGTTGTGATTTACAGTTTATACGGCGAACAGCAGGATAAGGTAGTGTTAATTCGTCAGTATCGATATGCAATCAATGACTTTGTGTATGAATTTCCCGCAGGACTGGTAGAAAAGCAAGAGCCTTATAAGGAAGCTGCCGTTCGGGAAATGAAAGAGGAAACAGGGCTGGAGTTTACGCCTATTACAGTAAATGAAGCTTATGAAAAGCCTGCATTTACCACAGTGGGAATGACAGATGAGTCTTGCGCTATTGTATTCGGTACTTCAGCAGGAGAAATTACAAAGGAATTTCAGGAAGACACAGAGGAAATCGAAGTGGTTTTGGCAGACAGAGAAGAAGTAAAACGTATCTTAAAAGAAGAAAAAGTGGCAATTATGTGTTCCTATATGCTGATGCACTTTATACATGACAAAGAACCTTTTGAATTTCTGAAAGAATTGTAAAAATTTTATATAATCGGTCTACTTTTTTTTAAGTTGTGTTATACTTAAAAAAGCATCCGGAAAAGAACAGCCTGTATGTATAAAACCGTGTGCATATAGGCTGTTGTGCATTATAAAATAGGGTGCGAAATTGACTTAAAGGGGTTTTGTAGATGAATTGGAAGAAACACATTAAAAATTTACTGGTATTTATTTTTACACTTCTGGCAGTGGTTTTAGGCGGTCTTATTGCCTTTAAGTTTATTCGCTTTTTTATGCCGTTTGTAATCGGATGGCTGATTGCGCTGATTGCAAACCCGTTGGTGCGGATGTTGGAAAGACGGATGAAGGTAGCCAGAAAGCATACCTCTATGCTTCTTATTATTGCAGTGCTGGCCGCTATTATCGGAGGCATTTATTTTATCGGAATGAAGACATTGCAGGAAGCAAGTTCGCTTATTGAGCAGGCGCCTGAGATTTACAGTAGTTTTCGAGAGGATTTTCAGGAGGCAGGAGAAAATCTTTCTATGATTATCGAAGAATTGCCGGACGGAGTTCAAAAAGGAATTGCAGACTTTCAGGACAGCTTAGGCAATATGATTGGAACAGCCGTAGGAAAAATCAGCCAGATTACCGTAGATCAGGCAAGTAATTTTGCGAAAAATCTTCCAAGTATTATTATAGCCATTATATTTACAATTTTATCATCGTATTTTTTCATTGCAGACAGAGACAAGATATTGGAATTTGGAAGGGAGCATACCCCTCAGCTTATTCAGGAAAAATGGAAAATACTGGAACGGTGCTTTCGGAGTATTTTCGGCGGATATTTTAAAGCTCAGTTTAAAATTATGGGAGTCGTCTTTGTTATTCTCTGTATAGGATTTTTAATTTTAAAGGTAAACTTTGCCATTGTGGTGGCTTTTCTCGTGTCTTTTTTGGATATGCTTCCGTTTTTCGGGACAGGTACTGCTCTTATTCCGTGGGCGTTGTTTAAAATTCTGTCAGGGGATATGCAGTACGCAGTGGGACTGATTATATTATATTTGACAACGCAGCTGATACGGCGTATTATTGAGCCTAAAGTGGTGGGAGACTCCATCGGTATTGATCCGTTGTGGACCTTGATATGTATGTATACCGGATATCGTTTTGCAGGTGTGTTGGGAATGATTTTAGCCGTACCTGTCGGGGCAATTATTGTGAATTTTTATCATGCGGGAATGTTTAACAGCGCAATTCGAAATTTGCAGGATGCAGTGGAAGATTTTCTGAAATGGCTGTATCGAGACGACGGAAAACATATTTCAGATAATAATAAAAAAGAATAAGAGAATATACCGGTACGCAAAAGAGAAGCTTCTGTTCTCTGTACCGGATAACAAAAGCGGAGGAAAAGAAGATGAAGTCAGTACTTCTTATTGGACTTGGCCGTTTTGGAAGACACATGGCGGCAAAATTGATTGAAGAAGGGAATGAGGTCTTAGCAATAGACAGCGATGAGGGAAGAGTAAACGATGCCATTGATATGGTGACAGATGCCCAGATTGGTGATGCAACCAACGAGCATTTTGTAGAGTCCTTGGGCGTGGGAAATTTTGACCTCTGTGTGGTTGCCATCGGAGACAATTTCCAAAGTTCCTTAGAAACAACTGCTCTTTTAAAGGATATGGGAGCACGTTTTGTTCTGGCAAGAGCCAACCGTGATGTACATGCTAAATTCCTTTTGAGAAACGGAGCAGACCGCATTGTGTATCCGGAAAAGGAAATGGCACAGCGTCTGGCTGTAAAATACGGAAATGACAATATTTTTGACTATATTGAGCTGACAGACGAATATGCTATTTATGAAATACCTGCACCGGAGTCATGGATGGGAAGCAGCATTATAGAAAAAGATATCAGAAAAAAATATAACATCAGCATTTTGGCTACGAAAGCTCAGGGGAAAATGAACCCGCTTCCTCATGCAGACTATGTCTTTAATCATAATGAAACCCTGATTATTATGGGACATTATCGAGACGTACGTGCAGTGACAAAATTGAAATAACATTTGTTATATATGTAAAAAAATAGAAGGAAAATTGGTAAAAAATTCACAAACTTTACTGTGGTGCATTGACAGCAAGATGATTTTGTGTTAGAGTAAGGACATAGTTAAGTGACAGATATAAATATTATTTATTTGTTGCAGAATAACACGCATCTGATTACTGACGGATTAATGTGGAGTACCACAGGGAAATCAGAATGCGAAAAAAGCCGACCGTCTGGGCAACATTTGTTAATCTACAAATGTTGCCCTTTTTTCATCTCTTGCGGAGAATGGGAAAAGGGTGAGTAAAAATTATTTTCAAGGAGGATGTTACTATGGGATTCAAATCAGACATCGAAATCGCACAGGAGTGCACAATGGAGCCAATTACAAAAATTGCAGAGAAAGCAGGTATTGATGACAAATATCTGGAACAGTACGGAAAGTACAAAGCAAAAATTGACTACAATTTATTAAAAGAGTCCGATGCGCCAAACGGAAAATTAATTCTCGTTACAGCAATCAATCC
>JABLTT010031368.1_pt1 | contig 69478 bp, 63 predicted proteins | sample 7160061 | NCBI WGS metagenome assembly JABLTT01 (sample SAMN14651232, study PRJNA627086) | human gut metagenome | isolation source: feces | host: Homo sapiens
ATCGCAGGAGATCCAGCGGATAAGCGTTCTGTCAAAACTCCGTCAATGGAATTCGTGTTGCACATATGCTATCTTTCATTTTTTCTCTAAATACTCGATGACCTTCAACTCATACAATTGAAAATCTAATTGAAGTGTGGTTTATCATAAGTAAATGACACATCTGATCTATAAACACTACGGAACTGACTATACATGATCGTAGCGATCTGTTTTGCATAGGATGGATCTGTTGCGTATTCGTGCCATAAATAATTGATATTTGGGTTGTAACGGAATTTATAAAGTGTATTTTGATGATAAGTCTGGTTATGGATATAGTTTTGGCTTACATACTCAGCAGCACCATAAATTGCTGCATCGACACTTGTCCAGCCTTGATAATATGCATAACTGAATCCGCAAAGCTGAGGATCACTATCATAGGCTTTGATTCCGTAGAGATTATACACGGTCTTCTTAGAGATTGTGGATGTTTTATATTTTCCATTGACTGTCTTAAATCCTGTAACATTTCCAGAATTATCTCTTACAACAGAACTTCCAGAAACAACGGTTGTGATCGCTTTTCCCTGAGATAAGGTGCTTGTACCATATCCAGTTTCAAGAATTGTCTGGCAAAGTAAATATACAGGATCGATATTATACTGTTTTGCAGCTGCGATCAGGACATTTCCTTTATTTCTTAAGACACTGTTTGATCTTAATTTACTATTTAATAAGTTGTTATATGCAGTTGGATCAACTTCACGGTATGTATCTAGTGTTAAGAACTGAAAATTATTTGTTGTATCCTTTGATGGATCGATATAGCTTGTGTAAGTTGATGTACTGATGCTCTTGCCACCGTAAGTTGGATGTTGCTTTTTCTCTGCAGTTACATAAGCTGATAAACTTTTGTTGTAATTTGTATACTGCACAGAACCACTTGGTTGTGTTTGGACCTGTGTTGTTGAATCTGAAGGAATGACAGGCTGTGTGATATAGATCCTCTTTGAAGAAGAACTATATTTATAATTTAATCCCAGTCCTTTGACGATCGCATTAGCAGGAATTAAGATGATAGTCTTCTTTGTCTTATAATATTTTACTTTTGTAGGGGCAACACTGAAGGTTTTCTTTACCCCATTTAAATAGTATGTACGTTTTCCTACATAAGCTGTCAGTGTGTCATCGCCATTCTTAAGGATCAGCTTTCCACTGCTCTTAGAATAAGTACGTTTGACTTTCGGACCCTGCTTTACAAGATAGTCATAATAAGGGATCATATTGACTTTTTTGATCTGAATGCCAACATATTTAGAAGACAGGTTCTTATTTGCATAGCTGACGTGTAATTGTTTCCCTTTATAATAACGTGTTTTGCCACTATAGCGGATCTTAAGACTTGCTGCCTGTACAGAGTTTGCAGGTACGATACCACCGATACATGAAACAGTTAGTGCTGCAGCAAGTATTTTTTTATAATACATTGATACTCCTCCTTTTATACTCTTCTAGAATAGCACAAGATTCATGGAAACTCAATAAATATGTAATAGAAATGTAACAAAAAACAGAGGATAAGGTTTGACAAAGGAAGAGAACTTTGCTATTATAAAACAAGCACTTTAGCATGGTAGTGTGCTGATTGAATAAAATATATAAAGGAGCGATAAAGTTATGAAAAAGTTTTTAGTCGGGTTATTAACAGTCGCACTTGCAGCATCTATGCTCGTAGGATGCGGTAAGAAAGAAGAAAAGAAGAAGGCAGATAACTCATTGAAAGATGTACAGTCTAAGAAAGAATTAATCCTTGGATTAGATGCATCATTCCCACCAATGGGATTTACAGATAAGAAACAGAATATCGTAGGATTTGATATTGATCTTGCGAAAGAAGTTACAAAGAGAATGGGCATCAAATTAAAATTACAGCCGATCAACTGGGATTCCAAAGAACAGGAACTTGACACAGGAAAGATCGATTGTATCTGGAATGGTCTGACAGTCAGCCCAGATAGAAAGAAAGTTATGTTATGTTCTGAATCTTATATGGATAACCATCAGGTATTAGTTGTTCCAGCAAAGAGTAAGATCAAATCTTTAAAAGATGTCAAGAAACAGACAGTTGGTGTACAGAAAGGATCTACAGCAGCAGATGCAGTTGACAGCACAAAAGAATTAAAAGATGCAGATATCCAGTTATTAGGAGATAACGTACAGATCTTAAATGACCTTGGAAATGGTTTAGATGCAGCGGTTATGGATGAAGTTGTAGCTAAATATTACACAAAGAAAGATGCTGGTAAATACAAAGTATTAGAAGACAGTGTAACAACAGAAAAATATGTGATCGGATTTAGAAAAGATGATAAGGCACTTTGTAAGGAAGTGATCAAACAGTTAAAAGCAATGGCTAAAGACGGTACATTAAAGAAGATCAGCACAAAATGGTTTGATGAAGACATCACAACGATCAAATAAACAATTTTAAGGAAGAAAGGGCTTTCGTGCTAAAGCCCTTTTTCCATTTATAAAAGTATTATAAAGGAAATAACCCGTCCCTTATAAATATAGATGAAATAAGTAACATAGGAGTAGAAAATTATGGATGGAATACAAAGTTTTCCAGAGATTGTAAAGTTATTAATTGAAAATGGTCTGCAAGCAACATTAACATTGTTCTTTCTGACTTTGATTTTTGGATTGATTCTTGGTATGATAATTGCTAAAGGAAGAATGTCAAAGCTTCTGATCGTTCAGATGCCAATTCGATTCTTCTTACTGATCATGCGAGGAACACCACTGATCCTGCAGTTATATGGATTTTATTTTGGATTATATTATGTCGCAGGGTTAAGCCTTGACCGTATGACAGCGGCGGTTATCAGCTTTTCCTTAAACTATGCAGCATATTTTGCAGAGATTTATCGAAGTGGTATTCAGGCAATTCCAAAAGGTCAGTATGAAGCAGCGAAAGTATTAGGATTTAACAGATCACAGACATTCTTTAAGATCATTTTACCTCAGGTTGTAAAGATCATCACACCATCCCTTGGAAGTGAGTGTATGACATTGGTTAAGGATACATCCTTAGCTCATGTTATTGGTGTTATGGAGATTTACGTTGTGGCAACAAACCAGATGGCACGAAGCCGTGGAATGATCTATCTTGTTGTAGCAGGTATTTTCTACTTGATCATGAATGCCATTGTATCAAAAGTATTCTCAGTCATTGAGAAAAGAATGAACTATTATCGTTAGGGAGGAAAGAAGATGAGTATTTTATCCGTTAAAAACTTAGAGAAGAAATTCGGAGATCTTACCGTATTGAAAGACATTTCCTTCAACATCAATGACGGCGAGATCATTTCGATCATTGGATCATCAGGATCAGGAAAATCAACATTACTGCGTTGTATGAATCAGTTAGAGACGATCACATCCGGAACGATCACGATCGATGGAAAGACACTGGTTGAGACAAAGAATGGAGCACCAGTCTACGCAGGCAAAGATATTTTGAAAGAAATTTTAATGGAAACAGGATTTGTATTTCAGAACTTTAACCTGTTTCCACACTATAGTGTTCTAAGAAATGTAATGGAAGCCCCTGTATGTGTTGCAGGAGTGCCTAAGAAACAGGCAGAAGAGAAGGCAAGGGAGCTGTTAAAGAAATTAGGGCTTGAGACAAAGGCAGATGCTTATCCATGTGAATTATCCGGTGGACAGTCACAGCGAGTATCGATCGCAAGAGCATTAGCCTTGGAACCAAAGATCTTGTTCTTTGATGAACCGACTTCTGCACTTGATCCAGAGCTTACTGGAGAAGTATTAAAAGTCATCAAATCACTGACAGATCTAAATATTACGATGGTGATTGTCACACACGAGATGGCTTTTGCAAAAGAAATTTCAGACAGGATCATTTTTATGGATAAAGGAGTCATCATTGAAGATGCATCTCCAGATGAGGTATTCAGTTCTGACAATGAAAGAACAAGAGAATTCCTTGGAAAATACCATGATGTAAACTAGAGACGATAGCAATTGCTAGAAGGGAGAAAAAACGATGGTTAAAGATATGCCGAATAAGTTTTCAGAGGTAACCCCTGAGATTAAAGAACTGGCTAAGAAATGTAATAAGAAGATCGATGAAGAGTTATTTGCAAAATATGATGTAAAAAGAGGTCTTCGTAAACGTAATGGTGAAGGTGTCCTTGCAGGATTAACTGACATTTCCATGATCAATGCTTATACAATGATCGACCGTGAAATCGTGCCGTGCGAAGGTAAATTATATTACCGCGGAATTGATATCGAGGATATCGTAAAGGGATTTATCGAAGAAGATCGTTTTGGATTTGAAGAAACAGCATATTTACTGTTGTTTGGAGAACTCCCAAATAAGGACGCATTAAAACAGTTTGAAGGAATGCTTGGAGAATACAGACAGCTTCCCACAAACTTTGTAAGAGATATCATTATGAAAGCACCAAGCCGTGACATGATGAATACATTAGCACGAAGCGTTTTGACATTATTTTCATATGATGACAATGCAAGTGATATTTCACTGCCAAATGTACTGCGTCAGTGCATTCAGCTGATCGCATTATTCCCTGTACTTTCTGTGTATGCATATCAGGCATACAATCATTACGAGAGAGGAGAAAGTTTATTCATTCATCTTCCAGATCCAGAACTTTCTACAGCAGAGAATATCCTTCATCTGTTAAGACCAGACAGTAAATATACAAAACTGGAAGCAAAATTACTAGATATGGCGTTAGTGCTTCATGCAGAGCATGGTGGAGGTAACAACTCTACGTTCACAACACACGTTGTATCATCTTCAGGAACAGATACATATTCAGCAATTGCAGCAGCCCTTTGCTCATTAAAAGGACCAAAACATGGTGGAGCAAACATTAAAGTCGTACAGATGTTTGATGACCTGAAAGCCAATGTCAAAGACTGGTCCAATGAAGAAGAAATTCGTGAATATTTATTAAAACTGCTGAATAAAGAAGCATTCGACAAAGCAGGCTTGATCTATGGTATGGGACATGCCGTCTATTCATTATCAGATCCACGTTCCAAGATTCTTTCACGCTTTGTAAAACAGCTTTCTGAAGAAAAAGGAAAAGAAGAAGAATATCAGTTGTATACAACAGTAGAACGTCTTGCCAAACAGGTTATTGGTGAGAAGAGAAAGATCTACAAAGGAGTCAGTGCAAACATCGACTTCTACAGTGGATTTATCTATAGCATGTTAGGATTACCACATCAGTTATATACACCATTATTTGCGATCGCACGTATCGTAGGATGGTCAGCACATCGAATGGAAGAGTTGATGAATGGTAATCGTATTATTCGTCCGGCTTATAAAGCTGTGGCACCACATAGAGAATATACACCAATTGATGAAAGATAAATTGTGATTGAATGACGGAAATTATTGGTAGAATATTATAAAAAGAGATCATGTGTCTGCAACCCACTTGCGTTCGGACTTCCACGTAGCTGTACTAAGCTCCTGAATGGTCTAACGACCATCCACTCGCTAAGTGCAGACGTGTCCGTACGGTTGCCGACACATGATCTCTTTTTATAATATTCAAATAATTTACGTGATTCAAATCACTACACAGTGTGCATGTTAAGCGATATTGGTTAATAATTTTGTATTCGTTAATAGACAGTCTTGGAACTTCTGTCAGTTAAAATCATAATTCATAACCAACATTGTTCAATATACAGTTGTTTGAATTTTCTTAATTTTATGATTGAAAGTCTTCAGGTATTTAGAGAAAAAATGAAAGATAGCCTGTGAGCAACACGAATTCCGTCAATGGAATTCGTGTTGCTCACAGGCTATCTTTCATTTTTTCTCTAAATACTCGACGACCTTCAACTCATACAACTTAAAATTTCCTTATGAATTGCACAACGCGTGTCTTATCCAATACAAATATCGCCACATCCATAAACAAATGCGCCAATAGTGTACTAACGATCACGCCATTTGACTTTAACAAAAAATCAGAAGAAAATCCATACCAGCAGATAAATCCAGAATAAGCTCCCATTAAAATCAGCAAAGGCAGGTATTTCACGACGCTTTTTAAAGATTCCTTGATGTAATCAAGTGTTGAATCGAAATAGACAAAACGACCGATCGCAAGCATTACAAAATAAAAGATCAAAGAATCATAATTTGAATCGTTATAAATAAATTTTATGTATAACAAGATCAGAATGATATAAAAGGCAGAAATCAGTCGTACAGAGCCTTTTTGTTCTGATGAGATTGTTTTTAGATGAACAAAGATCCGGTCGAACCAAAATGTTAAAAATACAGAACATACTAAAAATGCCATCAACAAAATATCTTGATATTTATTCCAGAAATAAGCTGCCTGAGGGATCCTTTCATCGAGGACATAATAAAGAGAAAGGAAGATCAGTACGGAGGTGCTTGAAAATACCATTTCATAAAAGCTTTCAATCCAGCTGATAACTTTTGTTTTATGTGTTTGTTCAATTTGTGCAAGTTCAGCTTCTGTTGGATTTTCAATATTGATCTTATAATGTTTTTGAAGCTTTGCGGTAAGTAAAACGATGGCAAGGACAACGATCAGGCCGATCAAAGAAACAGCCATGAAGCTGCCGGCATTTTGTGCATTAAAATAATGTGTAACATAATATTGTGATTGTGACATATATAACCCCTTCTTTAAACTAAAATAATGACATGAAAATCAAATAATCTCACTAAACACATATTTTAACACCTTTTTATATAAATTCAATGGATACTATATTTCATCATAAAAACTTAAGAAAGTTTTTTGGACAACAGAAAGGCAGTGGATTTGTGTGAGAAATTTATCTATAGACTTGTGAGCAGAGACTGGACAATGTTATAATATGAACAGCACATTTTTGAAAGTGGTGAGAGAAGATTGAAGAAATCAGTAAGGATCGCAGCAATGATATTTGCCATTTTTGCTATATTGATAGTGGTAGAAATTATCATATCTTATAAATGTCTGACTGTTACGGATTACAAGATTAAGTCTGATAAGATTAAGGAAACGACCAAGATCGTATTAATATCGGATCTTCATAATAGTCAGTTTGGAAGTAAGAATAAGCGCTTAGTGGATAAAATTCAAAAACAAGATCCAGATCTTATCTTGATGGATGGAGATATGTTGAATGAAGATGGGAAGAATGCACAGACAGCAGTAGAACTTGTAAGTGCATTGAAAAAAACAGCACCTGTATATTATGCATTGGGGAATCATGAGATTGCGTACAGACAGCGCAGGGATAAGAATCTATACCAGAAGTTACAGAAAGCAGGAGCGAAGGTTGTAGAGAAAGAATATGAGGATATAAAAGTAAGAAACAACAAGATCCGGATCGGAGGCCTTTATGAGTATGCATTTGCAGTAGATGGGGCTGGAAATATGGTTAAGAAAAGTATTCCGTCCAAAGTAAGAGATTTTTTGATAGATTTTGAGGATACAGATACATTTAAGATCATGCTGTCTCACAGACCAGATAGTTTTGTTTTTGGGCAGGCAGCAGATACATGGAAGATCGATCTGGTAGTCAGTGGGCATGTACATGGTGGACAGGTAAGAATTCCAGGTAAAGGAGGTCTTTACGGAGGAGATCAGGGATGGTTTCCTGAATATGCGGATGGAATCCATCATTTTAAGGCAGTGAATCATATGATCATTACAAGAGGACTTGGAAGTGATAAGGAAAAACTACCAAGATTTCACAATATTCCAGAGATTGTAGTGATCCGACTTGAAAAACGTTAAAGCAAAGAGGGTGAGAGGATGAAGAAATATCAGATTGCAGATTTTATTTTTGGAATTCATATGGAAGAATCGTTAGAAATACCAGAGAATTTCAAAAAGTTTGTGATTGATACCGATGAAGAAGTACAAGTGGAATATTTTCTTGAGGTTGTGGATAAATTACCAGAGTTGGATGGGGAATGTGTATCACAAAGAATTGATCTGAAAGTATATAAGAAAGACGATCTGGAATATCGTCGGATGAATTTCATGGGAATGGAAGAATCCTATGGACAATATGAAGAAATTTCACAAAATCAGGTGAAATTGTACTTAAAACGAGAATTTGTGCATATGATAAATGTTGATACAGTCTTTGTATCTCTTTTTGCGATGGAAAAAAGAATGTTGGCAAAGGATGCGATGGTATTGCATTGTTCTGTACTCAAAGTGAAATCAGGAGTGATCTTATTTAGCGGACCAAGTGGAATTGGTAAGTCAACGCAGGCAGGATTGTGGACGAAGTATCGGAAGGCAAGAGTTATCAATGGTGATAGAACTTTATTAAAAAAAGAGAATGGCAGATGGATGTCTCTTGGATGGCCGATCTGTGGTTCTTCAGAGATCTGTTATAATGAAGCTTATCCTGTGAAAGCAGTCATTTTTCTTGGACAAGCAGAGGAGAATGATGGAAGGAGACTTCGTTATTTTGATGCGATCAAGGCAATGATCAGTCAGATCACAGTGAATGGATGGAATCCGCAGTTTGTGGAGAAGATATGGAATCTTACAGAAGATTTCGCGGCTCAGATCCCGGTGTTTGAGTATGGATGTAACATGGAAGAAGCGGCAGTAGATACTTTAGAGAATCTGCTTTTGGATATTTTAGAATAAAGGAGCATGTGAAGATGAACTTAACCAATGTATTTATAGATATATTAAGAAGTGCTATGACGCAGACTTCCAGTGATATGATAGAGGGACTTTCTACACAAGACTGGGAGAAGATCTATGATATTAGTCAGAAACAGCAACTGGCACCGATGATCTATCAGCAGATTTTTTCAAATGAATCATTTCAAAATAGTGATCCAGGGTTTCAGCAGTTCTGGAAGGGAGATACGATCGATCAGGCAGGAAATCAGGCAAGAAAAAGTATTCTGTTTTTGATGTTGTTTGATAAAATGCGCCAGAATGGATTGACCCCATTGATCGTGAAAGGAATTGTTTGCAGAGATCTATATCCGAATCCAGATCTTCGAACATCCAATGATGAAGATCTTTATATCCCAAGAGATCAGTTTGGGAAGATGGATGAATTTTTGCAGGCAGAGGGATTTATGAGAGAAGAACTGATCAAGGGTAAAGTTTATCAGGAAGTTCCATATCAGAATCCAAGGAATGGATTATATTTTGAACTGCATATGGATCTGTTTCCTCAGGAATCCGGAGCGTATGGGCATTTTAATCAATTATTTGAAGATGCGTTTGATACTTGTATGGAAACAGATATTCAAGGGAGTAAAGTATTGACGCTGAATCCAAAACAGCATTTTTTATATCTTGTATGCCACAGTCTGAAACATTTTCTTCATAGTGGATTTGGAGTCAGACAGGCATGTGATCTATTATACTTTGCGAAGAAATACCACGATCAGTTGGACTTTCATGAGATCAGGAATATCATGAAAGAATATCATATGGATTCTTTTGCTATGAATGTACTGGATATCGGAGTCTGCTATCTTGGTTTTACTTGGGAGGAGCTAGGGCTTTCAAAACCGTCTGATGTAGAAATTGACTGCACAGCATTATTGGATGATATGTTAGATGGTGGTATTTTTGGACAAAATGATATGAATCGTGTACATAGTGCAAATATTACGTTGAATGCAGCAGAGAATGAATCAGTCAATGTAGCTTCCGGGATCCTGGCTTCTTTATTTCCAGAGAAGGAATATATCAAGACGAACTATCCATATTCAAGGAACTATCCGTTTTTACTGCCAGTGGCGTATTTACACAGGATATTTAAATACTTAACTCATCGTAACACAGATGCGATCAATACAGGAGAAAAAAGCAGTGCACAGATTGGGATGGAACGTGTCAAATTATTAGAGAAATATAAGATTGTAGAGAAATAAATATAAAAGTGAAAAGAGGTGATTCCTCATGCTGGATCAGGAGAAATTTTTTAACACATACAAAGTACAGGAAGCATTTGAGGATTCTGGACTTTCCTGGGATACGCTTGAGAAGATTTATGAGGATTATACGAGACGTTTACCAGAGATGAAAAAGATTGCAGATCGTTTACAGGATGAGATATCAAAAGTAATAGATTTTCATGTACATTCAATTCATAACCGATGTAAGGATCCAGAGCATTTGATTGAGAAGATCATACGGAAAGTTGGAGTTGAAAAACGTCAGAAATATAAAAATATTAATGAACGGAATTATCTGAGGATCGTGCGTGATCTTATGGGTATCCGAATTTTGATCTTATCAAAAGAAGAATGGCGTACGGTACATGACTTTTTGCTGAAAGTTGATGAAGATTCCAGATATGATATGCATATGGCGGAGATGCCAAGGGCCTATATCCGTTATGGGGACCGTGATATTTTTAATTATACGATCCATAAAGAATATACAGATAAGGGATATCGTTCCCAGCATTATATTTTTAAATATGGGAATTATTATTTTGAAGTGCAGGTACGAACGATCGCTGAAGAAGTATACGCAGAATTTGATCATTATGTAAAATATCCATATCGTGAGAATAATCATTTTCTAAAGCGTTATACAAGTGTCGTGGCAGAATTATTGAATTCTGTGGATGAGATCATTTCGACATGTTTTCAGTTTGGAGAAGCAGGCTGGCTTGACATTGAGAAATATTTTGCACAAGACAGTTATAGTGACTTGCAGAGAATGTCGAAAGAACCGCATAAGAGAGAAGAAGAGCAGATTCCGAGAGCTAATGATGGAGTGATCGATGCTCAAAGTTATATGAATCGGATGATCTTAAGAAAGGGATAAACCAGATGGAGAGATATGACGACGGATTCGCAGAAGAAAGCCAGCGGATCGAACGATTAGTAGAAGAAATCATTGCCGGAGAGCACAAAATTGATAAGTTGCCGAATTCTTCCGCAGGATTTAGCGGAGCGGCACAGGCAGAGTATTTTTCGAAGGCAAGATATCATTTAGAATCGGATGTAAGTAATCTGATCGTGAATCATAAGCAGCAACTGGACGAATTACAATTGTTAAAGATGATAAAGGGGCAAGAATGATAGAACACAATTTATTTGAGATGGAAAATTACAGAGAGCTGATCGATGAGGTTGGTGTCGATAAATTCCGTGAACGGTTTGAGGAACTGCAGAAGACAGCGATGGAATTTATTGAAATGGCAGGATTTTCTGAGACAGCTTACTGCAATGAAAGAATTTTAATGCAGGTGATCCTTGATTATTTTATGGATGTGATGCGGTTAAAGGAATTTCATAGTATTGAGAGGATTCGCACAGAGAAGCTGTTTGCATATACGATTTCCTGGATTGTTCGGAGAAAACCAATTCAGTTTCGGGATTATTCCGAAGAAGAGAGAGATATTTTTATCAATGAACGTTTTGCTGCATATCTGCTCATCAATGAATGTCTGATGTGTGGAACGAAACATTTTGTACAGGAAGCTTATGCGGAAAAATTAGTAGAATATACAGAAATGCTGCTATATTATTTCAAATACCGTCAGTGCGATCCAAAGACATTAGAACTTTTGATCGAATCATTTAAGATGGGCGGACTTGTGCATTAAGGAAAATTTTGAAAGCACCATAGGAAAGGGGATTTAGGTATGGGAATCCTTGTTTTTGATGTAGGAACCTCGAGTATGAAAGGTGCATTGCTAAACGATAAGGCAGAGATTTTATGCCAGTTTCACAGAAAATATCATCCAACCTTTTATTCTTCAGTCAAGGTAACGCAGGACCCGGAAATATGGAGAAAAGCATTATATGATATAGCAAGAGATGTGGGTGACTGGTGTAAGGATCAGAACGAAGAAGTAGAGATGATTTCTTTGACGGCACAAAGAACATCGATCATTCCAGTTGATCATAAAGGAAATCCATTATGTGATGCTGTGATGTGGCAGGATAAAAGGAATATTGAAGTTTGTACGAGGCTTTCTGCGATGAATGGACAGATCATCAGAAAAAGCGGTACAATGGTGAATCCTGTGTTTTCAGGAAGTAAGATGGCATGGCTTAAAGAGACAGAACCGGAGATTTATAAGAAAGCAGACAGGATTTTTGTTGTTGCAGACTATTTGTTATATCATATGACGGGGCAGAGAAAACTTGATCGTACTTATGCTAGCCGGTCTCATTTGATGAATTTAAGAACTGGGCGGTGGGACAGCGTGCTTCTTGATATCTTTGGAATTGAGAAGAATAAGCTTTGTGATCTGATCGATCCAGGAGAACTTCATGGATATACAAATGAGAAATTTGCGGTAAGTACAAGACTTAAGACGGGAATTCCAGTCTATTCGGCTGGTGGTGATCAGCAGTGTAGTGCGCTTGGGATGGGAATTTATGAAGAAGGTGACATGGAAGTTACAAGTGGAACGGGCGCATTTATCATAGGGATCACAGAGAAGGTACCAATTGTGCTTCTGGGTAATCCGATCATTAATTATTCCGCAGTAAAAGGAAAATATATTGTAGAAGCAAGTATCTTAACATGTAGTGCGGCATTTGACTGGTTTTGCAATAATTTTTATAAAGAAGTGAATGGAGATATCTATCAAAAGATCGATCAGGAGATCGCACAGTCTCCTCCAGGGGCTAATGGATGTATGCTCCTTCCATTTTTTCAGGGAAGGGCAACACCACAGTGGAATCCAAAAGCAACTGCATCATTTACAAATGTAACGCTGAGTACGACAAGAGGCGATATGGCGAGAGCTTTATTGGAAGGGATCGCTTATGAGATCCGCAACAATTTAGACATTGTGGAAGGTCAGATTGGCAAGGCAGAGCAGATTCATATTGGTGGTGGCTTGAGCAATAGCCATGAATTTAATCAGATTCAGGCAGATGTCTATGGAAGAAAACTGATCCAGTATCAGCATAGGGAAGCAGGGATCATTGGTGCATGGATAAGCACAATGGTGGAAAGCGGGAAGGTTTCAAATCATAAGGAAGCTCTAGAACGGGCAGGTAGAAATAATTCAATACAGATTTATGAACCTGTTGAAAAAAATATTGAGAAATATCAGGAACTTCGAGCAGATATGAACCATTTATACCAAAAAATATATTAGGAATAAACAGAAATATTTATAAAAAACTGAACCACTGTAAAAGGGGCAACTCATAGGAGTAATTTATGAGTTGTCTCTTTTTTGTTGTACATTTTAAACAAAATGTATGGGTTTGCACTTGTGTGCATATGGATTGTATTTATAGAAGAACAATATATTTATAAATGTCAATCTAAAATATTTATTTTGCACATATGTGCAAAGATTGAGAATTTATTGCACACATGTGCAGTGAATGATAAGATGTAAACAACTTAAGGAGATGCACATAAAAGCAACATAGAAAATATGGAGAATGAATTAGGAGGAACCAAATGAGTGAAGTAATTGAAGCAAGAAACATTAAGTTGAATGTAGACGCATCTGACTGGAGAGATTCCATGGTCAAATCAGGACAGCTCTTAGTTGACAGCGAATACATCACAAAAGATTACATTGATCTGACGATCAAATGTGTGGAAGAAAACGGACCATATATCGTTATCATTCCAGGACTTGCATTATCTCATTCAAGACCAGATGTGAGTGTAAATAAAACAGGATTAAGTTTGATCACATTAAGCAAGCCAGTCTGTTTTGACTGTGACAATGATCCAGTAGACATTGTTCTTACTCTGGCAGCAACTGACGACACATCTCATCTGCAGAAACTTCAGTCCATGGCTGAGTTTATCTCAGATGAAGAGAACATTGAATTTATTAAAAACGCAAAATCAGCTGAGGAAGTTGCCAAAGCGATCAATGAATTTGAACCTGAAGAGTAAGAAGGGAGAAAGAGGATGGAAATATTAAACACAGTATTTACGTTTGTATCGAACAACATTTTGACGAAAGCGGAGTTCTTCGTAGGACTGATCGTCTTAGTTGGATACATCTTATTAGGAAGAAAATGGTATGAAACATTAGCAGGTTTCTTAAAAGCAGTTGTAGGTTATATGATCTTAAATGTAGGTTCAGCTGGATTGATCAACACATTCCGACCAATCCTTGCAGGATTAAACCAGAAGTTTCATTTAAATGCGGTAGTTATTGACCCGTATTTTGGATTAAATGCAGTAAATGCAGCACTTGAAAATATTGGATTATGCGCAGCATGGACTATGACATCATTGTTACTTGCATTTATCTGGAACATCATCTTATTGATCTTCCGTAAATTCACAAAACTTCGTACCTTATTGTTAACTGGACATATCATGGTACAGCAGGCAACAACCGTAACATGGATCGTATTCTTATTTATCCCAGGACTTCGTAATATTTGGGGAGCTGTAGCAGTCGGAATCTTAGTCGGTACATACCAGGCAGTATTTTCTAACTTAACAGTTGAACCAACAGATCGTTTAACAGACGGTGAAGGTGGATTCGCAATCGGACATCAGCAGATGTTTGCAATCTGGTTAGCAGACAAGATCGCACCAAAGATCGGTAAAAAAGAAGATTCTATTGAAAATATCAAACTTCCAGGATTCTTACAGATGTTTAGTGATAATGTAGTATCCACATCCGTATTAATGTTTATATTCTTTGGAATCATCATGTTAGTACTTGGGGAAGATTTCATGAGAAGTTTAGATGACACATTCTCACAGACAACAGCATTCGGATTCTATATTTTCTCTAAAGCATTAAGCTTTACTGTTTACTTAAATGTATTACAGGCAGGTGTTCGTATGTTCGTTGCAGAACTTACAGAATCATTCAAAGGTATTTCAGACAAACTGCTTCCAGGAGCGATTCCAGCAGTAGACTGTGCGGTAGCTTATGGATTCGCACCAGCAAACGCAGTAACAGTAGGTTTCTTCTGTGGAGCACTTGGACAGTTCTTAGCGATCGCAGGACTTTTGATCTTCCATTCACCAGTTATGATCATCGCAGGATTCGTACCACTGTTCTTTGATAACGCAAGTATTGCAGTATATGCAAACCACAGAGGTGGAGTTAAAGCAGCCATGATCTTACCATTTATCAGTGGAATCATTCAGGTATTAGGTGGAGCCGTTTGTGCTTACGTTTTACAGTTAGTAGCATTCGGTGGATGGCATGGAAACTTCGACTTCTCAACGATCTTCCTTGCAGTATCTTATATTGTTAAGTACTTAAAGGTACCTGGAGTTATCCTTTGTGTTATCGCAATGTTAGTCATTCCTCAGATTCAGTATGCGAAATCTGATAAAGAAAAGTATTTCACAGTAGGTCAGGAAGACGACGAGTATTAAAAAGTAATATCAAATCAATTTTTAACAAAACAATCAATCAGCCAAAATTCAGGAGGTATTTATTATGAAAATCAAAGCAATCGCAGCATGTGGAAATGGAATGGGATCAAGCCAGATGATCAAAATGAAGATCAACAAAGTATTCAAAAGATTAGGAATTGATGCAGAGATTGGACATATGAGTGTTGGAGAAGCGAAAGGTGTAGCAAACAATTACGATATGATCTTTGTATCTGAAACATTTACATCGCAGTTTAGAACAGGAAAAGATACAAAAGTCATTGGACTTAAAAATTTATTATCAGAAAAAGAAATCGAAGCAAAGATCAGAGAAGCATTAGATATGCCTGCAGAATAAATCGGGGTGAGATAGATGTACGATATCAAAAAAAGGCCATTAGGGATTTATGAAAAGGCTCTTCCGAATGATTTTACATGGCTTGAAAAAATGCAGGCAGCAAAGCAGGCAGGATTTGATTATATCGAGATTTCCATTGACGAATCTGATGAGAGATTAGCAAGACTTGACTGGAGTGATGAACAGATCGAAGAAATCCGTTCTTATATGAAAGAGACAGGAATCATCATTCCAAGCATGTGCCTAAGTGGTCATAGAAGATTCCCATTTGGAAGCAAGAACAAAGAAACAAGAGATAAAGCATTTGAGATCATGGAAAAAGGAATCATCTTAGCACAGAAGTTAGGAGTCAGAGTGATCCAGCTTGCAACTTATGATGTATATTATGAAGAATCTGATGAAGAAACAAAAGCTTTATTCTTAGAAGGAATGAAAAAATCAGTAGAGATGGCAAGCCACGCAGGAGTGATCCTTGCAATGGAAATCATGGATACGCCATTTGTTGGAACGATTCTTCGTGCAATGCACTATATTAAAGAAATTCGTTCTCCATATTTTAAGATTTATCCAGATATGGGAAATCTGACACAGTTTTCAGCGGATGTTGAGAGTGAATTTGAACTTGGAATCAGTGAAACGGTAGCGATCCATGTCAAAGAGACAAACCCTGGAGTATTTAAATGTGTTCCATTTGGAGAAGGAACTGTAAGATTTACAGACATTTTTAAAAAATTAAAAGATTTAAATTACACAGGAATGTTCTTGATCGAAATGTGGGCAGATAACACAAAGAAACAAACGATGGAAGAAGCAGTTGAAACAATCAGGCATGCACGCTTATTTGTAGAAGATAAGATGGAACAGGCAGGGATCAAAGTACCTGCATAAGGAGGAAATCATGTATCGAATGGTAGTGACCGATCTTGATGGAACATTATTAAACAATAAAAAACAGGTCTCAGAGGCCAATGCGAAGGCAATTCAAAAACTAAAAGATCAAAACATAACATTTGTTATGGCAACCGGAAGATCGGATGTTATGACAAAGGCATACACAAAACAATTAAAAAATGCAGATATTGTCATTGGATGTGATGGAGCTGTCATTCGAAACATCAGGACCGGAGAAATCTTATATGAAAATCATTTAAGCAGTGAAACCTGTCACAAGACGTTTGAAATCTGTAAAAAATACGGATTGCAATATTACGTCTTTGCCAAAGATGAACTGGTATCCGATGATCCTCACAATGAAAGATTTCTGATCCATCAGAAATTTAATCAGACTGTAGCGAAAGATGAAGAGATACCAATGAGGATTGTGGATGATTTAAATGAATATGTAAAAGAACATATCATTTACAAGATTGTTGTAAGCCACAATGACAAAAATTATTTAGACAAAGTAGCCGAAGTGGTCAAAAAAGAAACGGATGCGGATGCCATTCGTTCTGGGAAAAAAGTTCTTGCAGTCAAGGCAATGGGAGTTTCCAAAGCAGAAGCGATCAAAAAGCTTGCACAAAAATTAGGCATTTTGGTCAAAGATATCATCGCATTTGGCGATGAAGTGAATGACATTGAGATGCTTACGTTGGTTGGACTTGGGATCGCAATGGAAAATGCAGATGATGTCGTGAAAGAGGCAGCAGACCAGATTGCAGGAAGTAATGATCAGGACGGCGTAGGAAAAGAATTAGAGAAAATATTTGGAAATGCAGGAAAGTAAGAAAGGAGTTAAGAAGATGCTTGATGAATTAAAACAGCAAGTATACGAAGCAAATATGGAATTACCGGCAAAAGGACTGGTAACTTATACATGGGGAAATGTCAGTGGGATTGATAGAGAACGTGGATTGTTTGTCATTAAGCCAAGTGGTGTTGACTATGAAAAACTAACACCAGATATGTTAGTTGTCATGGATTTGAATGGGGAAAAAGTTGAGGGAGATTTAAATCCTTCCTCTGATACACCAACTCATATCGAACTTTACAAAGCATTTCCAGAAGTCGGTGGAATCGTTCATACACATTCTCCTTGGGCGACTTCATGGGCACAGGCAGGAAGAAGCATTCCATGTTATGGAACAACACATGCCGATTATTTCTTCGGAGATATTCCATGTGCACGATCTTTAACAGCTGATGAGATCAACGGAGAGTATGAAAAGAATACAGGGATTGTGATCGCAGAAACGTTTGAAGGAAAAAATCCAATCTATGTACCAGGTGTTTTATGTACAAACCATGGTCCATTTTCATGGGGAGCAGACGCAGCAGAAGCAGTGCATAATGCAGTTGTTATGGAAGAAGTAGCAAAGATGGCATATCGCTGTGAACATCTGAAAAAAGATATTGAGGAAGCACCGCAAGTATTACAGGATAAACATTTCTTCAGAAAACATGGGGAAAACGCTTATTACGGAAATGACTTATAGGATATAAAGAAAGATAGAGTATTTTGGATAGAAAAGGAGATCAAAGTTATGAGTAAAATTAGTGAAATGACAAGAGAAAGCTGGATTGAAAGCACATTCCCAGAGTGGGGAACATGGTTAGTAGAAGATATTGAAAATGAAGTAGTAGCACCAGGAAATGTAGCAATGTGGTGGCTTGGATGTACAGGTGTATGGTTTAAAACACCAGCTGATACAAACATTACAATTGACTTATGGTGTGGAAATGGGAAACGTACACATGGTGATGGAAAAATGAAAGTCGGACATCAGATGGCAAATATGTGTGGTGGACGTGCAATGCAGCCAAATCTGCGTAATGTACCATTTGTGATCGATCCATTTGCATTTAAGAAAGTTGATGCAGTATTAGCAACACATTATCATCAGGATCATATGTCTGCAGAATGGGCTGCACACGTGATCAACAGTGGAATGACAACAACAGATGAAAATGGAAAAGAAATTCCAGTACCATTCATCGGACCTAAAAAATCTGTAGAATTATGGCAGAAATGGGGAGTTCCAACAGACCGTTGTATCACAGTAAAACCTGGAGATTCCATCAAGATCAAAGATATCGAGATCATTGCGTTAGATTCCTTTGACAGAACATGTATCGTAACAACAGACTCTACAGGTCCAGACAGAGAAGAATTAACAGGCGTATGCCCAACAGATATGGATGACAAAGCAGTTAACTACTTAGTGAAGACACCAGGTGGAAATATCTATCATTCTGGAGATTCTCACTTCTCTATCTACTTTGCAAAACATGGAAAAGATTACGATGTAGACGTAGCATTCGGATCTTTCGGAGAAAACCCTATCGGTATGCAGGATAAGATGACATCCATCGATGTATTACGTATGGCTGAAAACTTACAGTGCAAAGTTGTTGTACCTATTCACTGGGATGTATGGACAAACTTCCAAGCTGACTGTGATGAGATCAAAGTATTATATGACTTCAAGAAAGATCGTAATGAATACAAATTCCATCCATTCTTCTGGCAGGTTGGAGGAAAATATACATATCCTGCAGATAAAGATAAAATCTACTATCATCACAGAAGAGGATTTGAAGATTGCTTTGAAGCACCACAGAATATCCCATTCCGTTCTTGTTTATAGGAAGAAGGTGGCATAATGAAAGTATCAAAGAAAGTTATTGGAAATTTAGAAAAATGCTATTCTGTTGCGCCTTTAACTTACAAAGGAAAGAAACATATGCTCGTAGCAGCAGAAAAAGTAAATCAGTGCCGTTTATATGACCTTGAAGGAAATCAGGAAGAAGTGATCTGGGAAGGACCGGGAGGAACCATGTCAATGGTTCAGGTCCCTGGTTCTGACGGACAGTTTTTAGCAACACATAAATTCTACTCTCCAAATGATTCTAAAGAAGCAAAGATCATCTTAGCTTACCCGGAAGATGGAGAATGGAAAGTAAGAACACTAGCAGAGCTTCCATTTGTGCATCGTTTTGATATCATTTCAAGAAATGGAGTAAACTATGTGATCGCATGTACTTTAAAATCAGGACATGAATACAAAGAAGACTGGAGAAGTCCAGGAAAGATTCAAGTATGCGTTCTTCCAGAAGATTTAAGTAGTGTTGATAAAGAACATCCATTACAGTTTGAAGTATTAAAAGAAGGTTTATTAAAGAATCACGGATACTGCAAAGCAGAAGTTGAGGGAGTTTTAAGATCTTATGTTGTAGCAAATGAAGGTGTCTTTGAATGTACACCACCAGAATCAGAAGAAGGAACATGGGAGATCAAACAGATCTTAGATGAAGCAAGCAGTGATATGGCATTTGCAGACTTTGACAATGATGGTGAATTAGAAATGTTGACAATCTCACCATTCCATGGAGAGAAGATCAGCATTTTCAAGAAACAGGATGGAGAATTCAAGAAAGTCTATACTTATGAAAAAGATGCTGAATTCGCTCATGGAATCTGGGGTGGAGAGATCGCAGGAACTCAGGGTGTTTTAATTGGACACAGAAAAGGGGAGAGAAATCTGTTATTCTTCCGATGTACAGATCCTGAAAAATTAACATTTACAGCAGACCTTTTAGATAGTGATGTCGGACCAGCAAATGTACTTCATTACACGAATGGTGGTGAAGATTATATCTTATCTGCAAACAGAGAAATTGATGAAATCGCATTGTATAAAGTGGAAAAATGACTACAATTGCAGGAAATCTGAGAATGATAATTAACAGATTGTATACTGGACTCATATATAGCGATGCGGTATAATAAAAAGTGCTTTGGATAATGAATGGGAGGTGAAAAACAATGAAGGAATATGATTCACTTAGTGATAACGAAAAATGCAACATGCTTGCCAGTGTTGCAAACCTCTATTATAATGCGGAAATGACTCAGAATCAGATTGCGGAACGTTTTTTTACCTCACGTTCCAAGATTTCAAGAATGTTAAAAGAAGCAAGACAGCTTGGAATCGTAGAGATCAAGATTTTAGAGCCATGGGACCGCAATGTAGAGCTTGAACAGGAATTTATGAGAAGGTTTGCGTTGAAAGATGTGAGAGTGATTTCTGTTAAAGAAGCAAATAATACGATGGTCCTTCAGAAATTGGGTGAAGTTGCAGCATACTATCTAGATAATCTGTTAAATGACAATATGATTCTTGGGATTTCATGGGGGAATACGATGTATCATACTGTCAAAGCGGTCAAGACAAGTAAGAATATCCCGATCACAGTCGTACCGATCATGGGAGCAGCCAATGTAAGGACTCCAGAGAGAGATTCCTTGGATCTTTCGAAAGAGCTTGCCTATGCATATGGTGGAACATATCATTACATTTATGCACCATTGTTTGTAAATTCGGAAGAAGTCAGAGATAGTCTTGAACAGGAGCCGAATATTAAAGGATGTTTAGAGTTGGCAAAGAATGCAGATATCATTCTAACAAGTGTTGGTTCTATCGTATATAAGAGTTGGAAATCTTATTTAAGTACCAGAGATTTATATAATCTTGAGAAGAAAGGTGCGATCGGACATATCGGAGGACATTTCTACGATATGGAAGGAAATGAAGTCATAACACCATTTGTGAATAAGATGATCGGGCTTGGAATTGAAGATATCAAGAACACAGAGAATGTGATCTGTGTTGCAGGACTTGAGATGAAGGCAGAGGCAATTCTTGGAGCTGTGAGAGGTGGCTATATTAATACACTGATCACAGATGAAGAGGCAGCGAAGGCAGTGCTTGCATTATGTAAATAATATTTAGATTAATAAAAGGAAAGGCTGTAAAATAAGTTTTTAGTGAGACTTATTTTACAGCCTTTTTGCAATTATTTAGCCTTTACACCTTTAGAAGCAGACCAGTTAGAATAATAAGTTTTACCACCAGATTTCAATATTGTGCGGATTCTTACATAATATTTTTTCTTAGATTTCAGTTTCTTTATTGTTACACTTGTTTTTTTATACCCAGAAATTTTCTTGATCTTACTCTTAGAGAAATTCGGTTTTTCACTGTACTGAATCTGATAACCAGAGATCCGTTTTGCAGGCATTTTGGTGGAAAGCTTTTTCCAACGGACAGTAAATGATTTTTTCTTAGCTTTTACAGATCTTAAGCTGCTGTTTTTAGGAAGAATCTGATAAGAAATCGTCTTGCTTCCAGTATAGTCACCACGGAAATTAATCTGTGCCTGATAGGTACCAACATTTTTTCCAACTTTCTTATAGATGATATCATAAGAAGAAGGAGAAAGTTTTTTACCATTGCGATCTGTGATCGTGACAGATGGTTTTAGAACTTTTCCATTGTAGGTGTTTTTGGTAATTGTATACACATCAGGCTTTGCAATCGTCTGTACAAGCTGGCTGTCATTACAAATACTGCATCGTTTTATGATACTTCCATCCTGAGATGGTGTAGCTTCGGTTAATATATTTTTATAGTGATGAGATTCACATTTTTCAACATGAATCTTGATGACAGCGGTGGAAGCAAGTTTATCATTTGTCGTAAAAATATCTGGTTTTGAAGCTGTTGCATAGCAGTCTTCGTCAATCACATATTCAAGGTAAATCGTTCCAGGCGCTGTTGCATTTAAGCTCACTTTTCCAGTACGGTCTGTTGTGAGTGTTGCAACTTTTCCAGAAGTATCTTCATGGCCAGCGGCATCGGTTAAGATCCAATGACCTCGGTTCTGGTTAAATCCGATATAATCAGTACCAGCAGCATTGATTCCTTTTAGCTTGATATCAGAAACATTCATGGAGGTACCTGCTGGTAAGTTTTTATGATTCGTATTATCAGCAGTTTCGATCCGTGATAATGCCCGTGTAGAGATCAGACCGTCATACGTAATGTTGATCGTCTTTAAATTAACACTGTACGTAGCGCCTGCAGATGACATCGGAATATACTGGGCAGTATTTGATAAAGCATAACGAAATGCCTGTTTTGTATCAGCATTTGAAGCAAAACTGCTCCATGTAACGCCACGGTTGGTATCTTTAATATTTAAGTTATCAGTAAGATAAGTCTTTAAATCTTCTCTGGCACTGATACTGCTGCTTCCAAAAGTACCTAAAGTTGCGGTTGCAGCATCAGCCTGGTCATTGCTTGCATTGAGTACATGTTCTAACAACATTACTTTATAAGTAAGGATCACAGGGCAGTTATATGTTGTCACTTCCTCGCTGTCAGAAGTAGTTCTCTTCATTTTGATCGCACTGTAAGCAGGAAGGGAAATGGATGATTTGTCTTCTTTTTTCTCTGTTTTGCTGACAGAATCTTCTTTGGACCAGCCTTTTTCTACGGTATTGGAATAATCAAATGTATAATCCACAGAACCACTTGCAAAGGCTCCAAAGTTAACATTTGTTCCGACAGTTACGGAATGTCCCATTGTGTAAGAAGAACTTCCGCTGATATTACTTGTATGGGATACTGTATTTTCTGTACTTCCGGTATATTCAGCATTGGCACTCTGAGGAGTATCATTCGTGAAACTAGAAACAAAAGATTCGTTTTTATCAGAACCATCACTTCTTGTACGGATATAAGTAGTTCCAGTATCTTCCTGAAGGACAGGACTTACCTTGAAATCATAAAAGACAGCGATCAAGGCACTTCCATGTCCACGTCGGTTACTATCACCTTCTGATCTGTTCAGACTTAAAATAGACCAAAAGACATCCTGCGTTGTATTATTTTCAAGAGACTTGAAGCTGTGAGTTGCACTTTTATCACTCCAATCCCAGCCTTTTTTATTGCTGCTGCTTGTATGCTGAGCCAGATAATATTCATATAACTTCTTGCGGATATCTGTATTTGCACTGCTTAAAGAATTGCTGTAATTGAAGCCGCTTCGATGAATGTACCATACATAATTGCTTTTATACTCATTATTGGATATTTTCCCAGTATTATTATATTCAGCGATCGTAGAATAACGCATAGCTTCCATTCTTGAGCTGTAATTGCTGGTACCAGACTGTGACTGGCGGTTTCGATGAAGTATATAAGCGATGTCAAACCAGTCTTCTGCCGAAGTTGCATTTGGTGCACCAGATTTGGTGGAAGCATTTGTCTTTGTATGACTGCCATTAAGCATATCCTGATAAAATTTCAGCTTACTGGAGTTGAACGCATTTGATCTTACATTAAATGCGACAGAGTTTCCACTACATACTCCAGCAGATTCTTTTAAAGTTAAAGTATCAGGAACAGATGCAGGAGAAGCTGCCGATACATTAAATGCAGGGGAAATCCCGCTTAATAAAAATGATATGGAGAGAAACGAAGAAAATATCCTCTTACCCCATAAGTTTTTTAGATTCTTTTTCATATATAAGACCTCCTTCACATAAAAATACCTTATTATCTCTGGTTTTATTTTATGAAAAAGACTGTTTGAGAAATAGTAACCGATAGTCACATGTTGATTTTGGAGTTTCGATGAAAAGACGTGACTCTAAGACACTATTTCATAAGGAAAAAACATTATAAAATGATATAAATATCAAAAGTATAAATTACGTTTGTACTTGCATTTTACCAATGACAGTGCAGGCAGCAGGCAAAAAGGTTACCATCACAGCAATAGCAACAGATGGAAGTAATAAAAAAGCGACGATTAAGATCAAGTTAAAATAAGATTATAAAAAACAACGACGTAAGTATTATATTCAAAAGAATAAGATGCTTACGTCGTTTGCTTTAGGATTGCATCGAAATTTCCAATGCAATAAAAATTACTGATTTGAAATTTCCTGATAAGTATTTAAATCTTCAGGTAATGAAACAGTCACAGATTTTCCAGGATTATGATAAGTCAGGTTCATTTTTAAAGTGATCGAACCTGTCTCATTGTCACCGCTTTCCATAACCATCTGGATGGATTCTTTCACAGGAAGATCTTTGTCATTCAATGTTTTTGTACCTGTCAAAGAAGAAATCTTAATGGAATTACTTCCACCAGTTACAGTTGTCATCTGGGAGGTAACATCTTTGACGTATTGATTCAATCCATCATTATTGATACTGTATTTAAGAATGGTATTTCCATCCTTTTCACTAAGTTTTAGATCTTTGTAATATTTTGCAGGCAAAGAAGTCTGACCTGTAGTTGACTGAATCTGTTTTTGAAGACCTGCGATATCCATTTTTATTTTCTGCTTTGTTCCATTGGTATTCATGTAATAATAACCATCAGAATAATACATATTCATATCCATAGTCTGCCCAAGCATGTTTAAGGTAGAAGTCATAGACATTTTTAACTGATCTTTATCAACAGTCTGTAGTTTTGTGTCAAAATTCATCTTGATCGTAACGTTTGAGGATGAAGAAGCCTCACTATTTGCGATCTTATAAGAAGCTTCTCCACTGAAATCAGCATCTTTTAATTTGGAACTTTGTTTAAGACTTGATTTCAAAACTTCTTTCGCAGTACGTTTCTTCTGACAGCCGCTGATCGAAAAAAGCAGCATACAGGAAAGAAGCAATGCAGTTACTTTTTTTATTCTAATTTTCATAATGAATCCCTCCATGAAAGAGTTAGTAGTTATTAAGTTTAGTTTACCATATAATCATAATTTTGTGTTAAACTAAAAATAAGAATAGGAACGGAGGTACTTGAAATGAAAAAAACAGTATACCTGACATCAAAACAAGATGGATTAAAACTACATGTACTGCTTATGGAACCAGAACAATCTCCAAAGGGAATCGTACAGATCTGCCACGGTATGGCAGAACATAAAGAACGCTATGAGCCTTTTATGCAAATATTGTGTAACAATGGCTATATCAGTGTGATCCATGATCACAGAGGTCATGGTAAGAGTGTCAAAGATGCGGTAGACCTTGGATATTTTTATGATGACAGTGGAAAAGCGATCATAGAAGATGCTCATCAGGTAACAACATGGATGAAAGAACGATATGGGGGAGAACTTCCATATCATTTGTTCGGACATAGTATGGGATCCTTGGTGGTTCGTTGTTATCTGAAAAAATATGATGATGAGCTGGACTCTCTGATCGTATGTGGAAGTCCAAGTGAAAATAAAGCAGCAAAGGCCGCAAGCCTTCTTGCAAAAACTGCTTGTAAAATGGGAGCACACAAAAAAGGAGAGTTCTTCCAGAAGATGGCGATTGGCTTATATGGAAAGGCATTAGGAGAAGATGAATCAGAAAATGGCTGGATCAGTTATAACAAAGAAAATGTAAAAGCTTATGATGAAAATCCATTGGATGGATTCGTATTTAGCAATAATGGATTTTTAAATCTGTTTTTACTAATGGATGAAACTTATAATAAAAAAGGATGGCAGGTAAAACATCCGTCACTTCCGATTCTGTTTATAGCAGGAGCAGATGATCCATGCATTGGTTCAAAGAAACAATATGCGCAGGCAATGACTACGCTGAAGAAGCGAGGGTATAATCAGGTACGTGGAATGTTATTTTTAAACCGGAGACATGAGATCTTAAATGAAGACGATGTAGATAAGGTTTATGATGCAGTATTGCATTTCTTAGAACAGCATTCCAAAAAAGATGACTGATAGTAACTAGGGAGATAAGAAAGAGCGTGATAAACTAGAAGCAAGATCATGAAAGGGGAGGGAAGTTCGTGGGAAAATGGTTTCGTCAGATATTGCAGGGAGAACATTCATTGTTTCGGTTATCCCTTCCATTTCGGGTAAGATTATTTAATGTGCTTGCATTAGTTGGTGGTATGATCAGTCTGATCAATGGGATTTCATCATATGTAAATAATCAGGATAGCGTAATTCTAGGATTGAATCTTGGGATTGCAGTGTTATCTTTTGTGTTGTTGTTTTATGCTTACAAAAGCGGCAGATATCAGTTTTGTTATGTCGTTACGATCATTACGATCTTTCTTGTGATGTTCCCATATTTATTTTTTAAATCTGGCGGTTACAAGGGCGGGATGGTCTCTTTTTATATTTTTGGAATCTTATTTACGGTCTTTATGCTGGAAGGAAAGGCAATGTTTTTTACAGCATTTACGGAAATGGTCGTATATATAGCAACGATCCTGATCGCCTATCAAAATCCGCAGATGGTCGTGTGGTTCTCCTCTGAAAAAGAAGTTGTGATGGATCTGTTGATAGGATTTTGTGCATCTAGTATTTCAGTGGCAGCAGTGATGTATCTGCATTTTCGAATGTACAACAAGCAACAAAAGATCTTAGAAGAAGCAAGGATCGAAGCACAATCAGCAAACAAGGCAAAGAGCGCATTTCTTGCCAATATGAGCCATGAGATCCGGACTCCGATCAATGTAATGCTTGGAATGAACGAGATGATCCTTAGAGAAAGTGAAAGCGAAGAAATCCGCCAATATGCAAAAAGCATTGAACGTTCAGGAGGGTATCTGATCTCATTGATCAATAATATTCTGGATATTTCAAGGATTGAATCCGGGAAAATGGAGATTGAAGAAGGAAAATATGAACTCAGACAGCTGCTTGATGAAGTGATGTTGATCGCAGAGAAACAGGCGGAACAAAAGTCATTAAAAATGAACTTGATATTTGATAAGACTTTGCCAGCGTACCTGATCGGTGATGTGATACATATCAAACAGATTCTTTTGAATCTGATCAATAATGCAGTAAAATATACCCAAGAAGGTCAGATTGATATTAAAGTCAGTAAAAATGAAGAAGAAACGAAGCTTATTTTCGAGGTAAAAGACACAGGGATCGGGATCAAAGAAGAAAATTTACCTATTTTGTTTGATGCATTTATGAGAGTAGACTCTAAGAAGAATAAGAAGATCAAAGGAACTGGATTAGGACTTGCAATCGCAAAACAGTTGGCAGAACAGATGGACGGCAAGATCTGGGTAGAAAGTGTATATGGCAAAGGGAGCAGTTTTTTTGTGCAGCTTCCAATGAAGAAGGTATCTGATGGGAAGATTTCAAATGCTGAATGGAAGGAAACGGATGAACGAAAGAGAAGATCATTTGTTGCACCGCAGGCAAAGATTTTAATTGTAGATGATAATCCGGAAAATCTCATGGTGACAAGATCACTTCTGAAGCGTACAGCTGTGTTTGTGGATACAGCAGCCAGTGGAGAGGAATGTGTGCACAAAGTCAGGCAAAATATATATGATCTGATCTTACTTGATTATATGATGCCGCAGATGGATGGAATCGATACGATCCGGGAATTAAAGAAAGATGTACAATTTCATATTCCAGTGATTGCTTTAACTGCTGATGTGACGAAAGGGATTGAACAGACATTTTTAAGAGAAGGATTTTGTGCGTATCTTTCAAAGCCAGTGATGTGGAGCAAATTAGAAGACCTGCTGATGAAATATTTGAGAGATGATCTTGTATTTATTCGTGAGGATCTGAAAGAAGAACAAAAGATCAAAGATGAAGAATTTAAGCAGCTGAAGGGGCAGCTAAAAGAAAATGATATAAAGATTGAAGAGGGGCTTAGACTTCTGGATGGAGACTTTATGCAGTATCGTAAACTGATGGAATTCTTTACGGAGTACCAAGAAGAATATATGAGACAGATGCAGCAGTTGATGACACAAAAGGAAGTGAAAGTCGATGAGATCACAAGGATGATGCACACCTTAAAGAGCAATGCAAAAGCGATAGGTGCGATTCATTTGTATGAGATCGCAAAAGAAATGGAAGATAGAGGGAAACAAAAGGATATGGAATACATCATGTCTGCATATGATCTCTTTTTATAATATTCCACCAATAATTTCAGTCATTCAAATCAACGCGTTAAAGTTGCGTATCGTCAGAAATTTTGATATAATTATTAATTATTGCGAAAAAGAAAGGAAATTATTTACTATGAAGAAAGAGAATAACAAAAAAAGTGCAAGCGCTTTGATCGGTGCGGCATTTCTTATGGCAACTTCGGCAATTGGACCTGGATTTCTGACACAAACTGGTAAATTTACAGATAGTCTGCATGGAAGCTTTGGATTTGTAATTTTAATCTCCGTGATCTTAGCAGCGATCGTGCAGTTAAATGTATGGAGAGTTCTGTGCGTATCTGGAATGCGTGGACAGGATGTGGCGAATAAGGTACTTCCTGGACTTGGATATGTGATCGCATTTTTAGTTGTAGCAGGTGGTCTTGTATTTAATATCGGTAACGTTGGTGGAGGTGCTTTAGGTTTTAATACACTTCTTGGAATTCCTACTACTGTTGGATATTTTATTGCGGGAGCAATTGCGATCATCGTATTTTTATCAAAGAATGCATTAAATGCCATGGATAACCTTACAAAGATCCTTGGTGGGATCATGATCCTTGTCATCTTTATTGTGATCCTGATCGTACAGCCGCCAGTTGGTATGGCAGCAAAAGAAACAATCATGCCAACAGCATCTATGGGAGATATTTTCCCAGCGATCCTTACATTACTTGGAGGAACAGTCGGTGGATATATTACATTTGCAGGTGCACATCGTCTGATTGATTCAGGAATCACTGGAAAAGAGAACTTAAAAGAGATCAATAAGAGTTCTGTTATGGGAATGGGAATTGCAACGATCGTACGTATCTTCTTATTCCTTGCAGTTTTAGGAGTGGTTGTAGCAACAGCAACTTCACCAGCTCATACATTAGATGCAGCGAACCCAACAGCGGATGCATTTTTACAGGGAGCAGGACAGATCGGTTATAGATTCTTTGGACTTGTGATTTTATGCGCAGCGATCACATCCATCGTTGGATGTGCTTATACATCTGTGTCTTTCCTTAAGACATTCAGCAAAACGATTGAGAAGAATGAGAAATGGTTTATTGTAGGATTTATCGCGATCAGTACTGTATGTATGGCACTTGCTGGACAGCCAGCGGTATTATTAGTACTTGCAGGAGCATTAAATGGATTGATCTTACCGATCACATTAGGAGTTTGCCTGATCGCATCTCAGAAGAAATCTGTTATGGGAGAAGATTATCATCATCCAGTATTATTACTGGTTCTTGGAATCGTGGTAGTTATTGTTTCAGGATATCTTGGAATTACATCATTAAGCAGCTTAAGTGCATTATTTGCATAAGCAAAATTGTCTGGATAAACAGATAAGTTTAAAACATAGAAGCACAGACTGACCGAAAGGAGTTATGTGAAAAAACATGGAAGAAGTAAAGATTAGTACTGCGGGAGATTCTGCCTTACTCATTGAATTTGGACAGGAAATTTCCCCAGAGATCAATGCAAGGATCGCAGCCTTTGTACATCTTTTAAAAGCGCAGCGTATCGAAGGTGTGCAGGATATGATCCCGGCATTTACCAGTCTCTTGATCAATTATGACCCGAGGGTGGTAAATTACAAAACATTAACAAAACGTCTACAGAAGTTACTAAAACTGGATGTCAATGAAGAGACATCGACATCCAGAGTTTTTGAAATCCCAGTATGTTATGGAGGAGAATACGGACCAGATATTGAAAATATCGCAAAAAATGCGGGTTTAACGGAAGAAGAGGTTATAAAGATTCATTCTTCCAAAGACTACTTGATCTACATGCTTGGATTTTTGCCAGGATTTTCGTATCTTGGAGGACTTGATGAAAGAATTCATACACCAAGACTGGCGAACCCAAGAATCAGAATTCCGGCAGGAAGTGTTGGGATCGGTGGCTCTCAGACAGGAATTTATCCTCTTGATTCGCCAGGAGGATGGCAGTTACTTGGTCTGACACCAGTAAAAACCTATGATCCAGAACGAGAGAATCCAATTCTTTTTGAAGCTGGAGATTATATCCGTTTTGTACCTGTTTCAGAAGAAGAGTATTTAAAGATCAAAGAACAGGTTGAAAATGGAACATATGAATGTATCATTCATACAAAGGAGGTGTAGATTATGGGAATTCGTGTATTAAAAGGCGGAATGATGACAACGGTGCAGGATCTTGGAAGAACAGGATACCAGAGTCAGGGATTTAGTGTATCCGGAGTTATGGATGTTCGTTCTTTTAAGATTGCAAATCTCCTGCTTGATAACCCGGAAAATGAAGCAGTTCTTGAATTTACCTTAATAGGACCAACACTTGAATTTACATCCGAGACGATCATTTCGATCACAGGTGGAGATTTCCGCCCGCAGATCAATGGAAAACCTGCCAAGATGTATACAGCAATTTATATGCATCGTGGAGATATTTTGACATTTGGCGGAGCAAGAACTGGAACAAGAGGATATATTGCATTTTCAAGTTATCTTGATGTGCCAGTAGTCATGGGAAGCCGTTCTACGAATATCAAATGTCAGATTGGTGGATATAAAGGCCGGAAACTAGAAGATGAAGATTATATTGCGTTCAGGGCAAAGCGAAGATATCTGCCATATTATTTATCAAGAAGTCTGGATCTTGATGAATTTGATCAGGAAAAGATAACATTAAGAGTTGTCATGGGACCTCAGGAAAAGATGTTTACGAAAGAGGGCCGAGAAACATTTTTAAATTCAGAATATACAGTAACAAGTGAATTTGACCGCATGGGATGTCGATTAGAAGGACCATTTATCGCATATAAGACAACTTCAGATATCATTTCTGACGGAATCGCCTTTGGATCTGTTCAGGTACCAAGTCATGGAAAACCGATCATCTTATTAGCAGACCGCCAGACAACGGGTGGATATGCGAAGATCGCGACAGTTGTTTCTGTAGATATTCCGAAACTTGTTCAAAGAAAAACAGAACAAAAAGTAAGATTTCAGGCAGTATCCGTAGAAGAAGCCCAGAAGCTGTTAGCAGATGAGATGAAAGAGCTGAATGACTTCAGAAGCCAGATTTATACACCTTGTAAAGAAGTATTAGATTGCAGACTCGTTGCAAAACGAATCAGCACACTATTTAAATAGAAAAGGAGAATGAAACGGTGAATTTAGATAAAATTGAGAAATTAGTAAAGATCATCGAGAATTCCTCTATGCTTGATTTCAGCATTCAGGAAGGCGATGTAAAGATCAAAATGAGCAGAAGAGGAAGTGTTGGAGCGCCTGCTGCACCGATGTCAGTTTCCGCACAGGGTGTTGATACAGTAGAAAGTATTGATTCCGAAGATGAATCATACATCACATCTCCGATCGTAGGTACCTTTTATGCGGCTCCATCCCCAGATGCCAAGGCATTTGTGAAGGTTGGAGACAGAGTCAAGGCAGGACAGACTGTATGTATCCTTGAGGCGATGAAATTAATGAATGAGATCGAAAGTGATTATGACTGTGAGATTGAAGCTGTCTTAGCAAGCAACGAACAGAAAGTTGAATATGGACAGCCATTATTTAAAGTAAAAAAACTTGAAGACTAAAGGAGGCATTGTATGTTTCGAAGTATATTGATCGCGAACCGTGGTGAGATCGCAGTGCGCATTATTCGTGCTTGTCGTAATATGGGGATCAAGAGTATCGCGGTTTATTCAAAAGAAGATAAAGACAGTCTTCATGTACAATTAGCAGATCGAAGAGTATGTATCGGAGAAGGACCTGCAAAAAACAGCTACTTAAACATGGAACGTATCATTTCTGCAGCAAAGAATACGGACGCAGATGCGATCCATCCAGGGTTTGGTTTCTTATCTGAGAATGCTGATTTCGTTCGCTTATGTAAAGAAAATGGTATTGCATTTATCGGACCGAGTGCAGAAGTTATTGACAGCATGGGAAATAAATCAAACGCAAGAAAAACAATGATGGAAGCAGGAGTTCCAGTTGTTCCAGGAACCAAAGAACCTGTCTATGATGCAGCTACAGGGGAGAAATTAGCAGATGAGATCGGTTATCCAGTTATGATAAAAGCATCTTCAGGTGGTGGTGGAAAAGGAATGCGAGTTTCCAGATCAAAAGAAGATTTTGAATTCAATTTCAATACTGCTCAGAGAGAATCTGCCAATGCATTTGGTGATGATACGATGTACATTGAGAAATTCATCGAGAATCCAAGACATGTGGAGATTCAGATCATGGCAGATGGACATGGGAATGTCGTAGCCTTGGGAGAACGTGATTGTTCTGTTCAGAGAAACCACCAGAAACTGATCGAAGAATCACCATCCCCAGCGATCACGGAAAAGATTAGAAAATCTATGAATCACGATGCGATCCTTGCAGCGAAAGCAGTAGGGTATACAAATGCTGGAACCATAGAATTTATCCTTGATCCAAAAGGAACCTATTATTTCATGGAAATGAACACACGTATTCAGGTAGAACATGGGGTCACAGAGATGGTTACGGGAACAGATCTGATCATTGAACAGATCCGAGTGGCTATGGGAATGGAATTAAGTTTTACACAGGAAGATGTGGAGATCAACGGACATGCGATTGAATGTCGTATCAATGCAGAGATTCCAGAGAAAAACTTTATGCCAAGTCCAGGTGTGATCAAACATTTGCATTTGCCAGCTGGAAATGGAGTGCGTGTAGATACCGCAATTTACACAGGGTACTGTATTCCATCCGAATACGATTCTATGATCGCGAAAGTTATCGTGCACGCACCAGACCGTGATGCGGCATTACAGAAAATGAGATCAGCTCTTGATGAGATGGTGATATTAGGAATCAATACAAACCTTGATTTCCAGTATCAGCTGATGAATAACCGTGAATTCTGTGAAGGAAAAGCGGATACAGGATTTATCGAGAGACTCTTGAAATTAGATTAAATTCGATAAAACGGAAGAAATGGAGGCATAAATTAAATGTACCAGATAGATTTAAATAGTGACCTTGGAGAAAGTTTTGGACGTTATACGATCGGGAATGATGATAAGATCATTCCATTGATCACATCAGCGAATGTTGCATGTGGTTATCATGCATCCGATCCAGTGGTTATGATGGAGACGATCCAGAGAGCAAAAGAAGCCGGGATCGCAGTTGGAGCTCATCCTGGACTTCCAGATCTGATGGGATTTGGACGAAGAAGCATGGAGATTTCCAACGAAGAAGCGAAAGCATATACACTATACCAGATTAGTGCGATAGGTGGAATGTGTAAAGCGGCCGGAGTGAAATTACAGCATGTAAAACCACATGGAGCATTATATAATATGGCGGCTAAGGATTATGATCTGTCTAAAGCGATCTGTGAAGCAATTTATGAATATGATAAAGACCTGATCGTTATGGGATTATCTGGAAGCGAGATGATCAAAGCAGCAAAAGACTGTGGATTAAAGTCAGCCAGTGAAGTATTTGCAGACAGAGCTTATGAAGAAGATGGAACACTGGTGAATCGAAGAAAACCAGGAGCTATGATCGAAGATGAAGATGAAGCGATCAACCGAGTTATTCGTATGATAAAAGAAGGAAAAGTGACTTCGATCACTGGAAAAGATATTGATATTAAGGCAGACTCAGTATGCGTTCACGGAGATGGAGAGAAAGCATTATTATTTGTGGAGAAGATCCGTAAGACATTCGTTGAGAATGAGATAGAAATCTGTCATTTATAATGAAGATATTTTTAAGATAATGAAGAAATGGTAGATGGATCTAGAGAAGGATTCATCTGCCATTTTTTCATTTCAGAGGAAATTGTGATATTTATATCATGTAAAAATGAGCTATCGTTCATGGAAATGTTTACATCTTAATTTTAGTATGCTAAACTACATTAGTTAAAGCTAACCGTATAAAAGAGGTAAAGATATATTGAAGCAGTATAAAGTCAAACATGAAATACAATACCATGATATCATCGAATGTATTACTTGTGCATTGGATGCAAGAGATACATATACAGCAGGACATTCAAAGCGAGTCAGTGACATGGCCTTGCGGGTTTGTTATGTTTTGAGATTAAAGAAAAAAGAAATCCAGAAGATTCATATTGCAGCACATTTACATGATATTGGGAAAATTGGAGTTCCAGATGCAATATTATTAAAAGAAGGAAGATTAGAACCAGAAGAATGGGAACAGATGAAAAAGCATTCAGAGATCGGGGCAGAGATTTTGAGCAAATCTCACTATCTGGGAGAATTAAAAGATATTGTCCTTCATCACCATGAACGATATGATGGAGGTGGATATCCCGCAGGGATTCAAGGAAAACAAATTTCTTTAGGATCGAGGATCATAGCAATTTGTGACTCTATTGATGCCATGTCATCGAATCGCTGCTATCGAAAGGCATATGATAGAGATTTTTGTTATCAGGAAATTAAGAAAAATCTTGGGAAGATGTATGATCCTGAGATAGGAAAAGCAGTACTTGAACATTGGGATTATGTCGTCGGAAATGAGAAAGAGACATATAAGAAAGAAGGAAACAAATGGAAGGGAAAGTAAGAGATTTAAGAAGTGCGTTAGAACGGCTAAAGAAAATAGAGGGGCAATACATAGAGACTGATGTAGAAGTTGATCCAATGGCGGAACTTGCCGGAGTTTACCGCTATGTAGGTGCAGGTGGAACTGTAAAGCGCCCGACAAAAGAAGGTCCAGCGATGGTATTTAATAATGTCAAAGGACATAAAGATGCCAGAGTAGCCATCGGTGTATTAGCAAGCAGAAAGCGTGTGGCAGCGCTCTTGGACTGTAAACCAGAAGAATTAGGAAAGAAACTTTATCATAGCGTAGATAATCCGATCGCACCAGTGGAATATCAGGGAGATGCACCATGTCAGCAGGTTGTTCATAAAGTGGAAGATCCAGACTTTAATTTGTATGATCTGGTACCAGCACCAACCAACACACCAGATGATGCAGGTCCATATATTACATTGGGTATGTGCTATGCAACGCACCCAGACACAGGAGTTCATGATGTAACCATTCACAGATTATGCATTCAGGGAAAAGATGAACTTTCTATTTTCTTCACTCCTGGAGCAAGACACATCGGAGCAATGGCAGAACGTGCAGAAGAATTAGGACAGAAACTTCCAATTTCAATCAGTATCGGAGTGGATCCGGCGATCGAGATCGGTTCTTGTTTCGAGGCACCAACAACACCTCTGGGATACGATGAATTATCTGTAGCAGGTGCATTGAGAAATGAACCAGTAGAGCTTTGTAAATGCTTAACAGTTAACGAAATGGCAATTGCAAATGCCGAATATGTCATCGAAGGGGAAGTGATTCCAAATGTCCGAGTACAGGAAGACCAGAATAGCCACACAGGCTATGCAATGCCAGAATTTCCAGGATACACAGGACCTGCAAGTTCACAGTGCTGGCTGATCAAAGTCAAAGCGGTAACACACAGAGAAAATCCGATCATGCAGACATGCATCGGACCAAGTGAAGAACATGTATCCATGGCTGGAATCCCAACAGAAGCAAGTATTTATGGAATGGTAGAAAAAGCGATGCCGGGACGTCTTCAGAATGTATACTGCGGCTCCGCAGGCGGTGGAAAATACATGGCAGTCTTACAGTTTAAGAAACGAGAAGCCAGCGATGAAGGAAGACAAAGACAGGCAGCACTTCTTGCATTTTCAGCATTCAGTGAACTGAAGCATGTATTTTTGGTAGACGAAGACGTCGACTGTTTCGATATGAATGATGTATTATGGGCAATGAATACAAGATTCCAGGGAGATGCAGATATCATCACGATTCCAGGGGTAAGATGTCATCCACTGGATCCATCCAACGATCCAACATGTTCTTCAAGTATTAGAGATCATGGGATTGCATGCAAGACAATCTTTGACTGTACTGTTCCATATGATCAGAAAGAGCGATTCAAGAGAGCAAGATTTATGGAAGTTGATCCGGAACACTGGTTATCATAAAATACAGAATACAAATAGGAAAAGGAAATTTATTTGAATGAAGAAACGACTGATCATAGGAGCAACAGGGGCAAGTGGAATTCCAATCTTAATCCAGTGTCTAAAATTGGTGCAAGAGCAGAAGGATTTTGAATCTTACTTGGTTATGACAGATAGTGCCAAACTGACCTTGGAACATGAAACAAAAATGAAGGTGGAAGAGGTCGAAAAACTTGCTGATCATGTTCTGGATTCAAGAGAGATCGGTGCAGGACCAGCCAGTGGATCATTTCAGACGGAAGGGATGCTCATTGTCCCATGTAGTATGAAGACAATTGCAGGAATTCACAGTGGATATGCAGACAATCTGATACTTCGTGCAGCGGATGTAACGATCAAAGAGCAACGGCCATTGGTGCTTGCAGCAAGAGAGACACCACTGAGTGCGATTCATCTTAGAAATCTTCAGGAATTGGCAATGATTCCGAATGTGCGGATCATTCCACCAATGATGACTTTTTATCATATGCCAGAGAGCATAGAAGAAATGATGTATCATATTGCAGCAAAACTATTAGAACCATTTGGGATAGAAGCAAAAGAATATCGAAGATGGAGCGGATTGTAGAAAGAGAGGTTTCTATGAAAATATTATCATTTGGATCATTAAATATTGACTATGTATATAAAGTTTCTCATTTTGTGAAAAAAGGAGAAACATTGTCTGCAGAAGAGTTGAATGTATATACAGGCGGAAAAGGATTAAACCAGTCCATTGCACTTTCACGTGCAGGAATGGAAATATATCATGCAGGAGCGATTGGCATGGATGGACTATTTTTGCTAGATCAATTAAAAGAAGCAGGAGTAAATACAGATCTTGTTAAGATCCTTGAAGACGTAAGAACAGGAAATGCGATCATACAAAATGATGAAGAGGGCGATAACTGTATTATTCTATTTGGAGGAGCTAATCAGGCAATCAGTAAGGAACAAGTAGATGAAGTCTTTGAACATTTTAAAAACGAAGATTATTTACTGATTCAAAATGAGATCAATGAACTTCCATATATCGTAAAGAAAGCAAAAGAAATTGGAATGAAGATCATTTTAAATCCATCTCCAATGAATGAGAAGATAAAAGAACTTCCACTAGATCAGATCAACTATTTTCTTTTAAATGAAATAGAAGCAACGCAGATTCTTGATATGGAAGAACCAAAAGAAATTGATGGGAAATATATTAGTGGTCTGTTACATCAGAAATTTCCAGAAGCAACCATCGTATTAACTTTAGGAAGTGAAGGATCTGTATGTATATCTGGTGATGAATATGTGGAACAGTCAATTTATAAGGTAAAGACAGTCGATACAACGGCAGCAGGAGATACCTATACCGGATATTTTATTGCAGGTATCTTAAATGGAAAAACGATGAAAGAAGCAATGGATACCGCATCCAAAGCATCATCAATTGCAGTAAGCAGACAAGGGGCAGCCCCATCCATTCCATGTCTGGAAGAAGTAGAAGAATATAAAAATTAGAAGAAATGAAGGCAGATTTTCTAAGGTATCATATAGAAGATCTGCTTTCATTTTTGTTTGAAAATAAGATAAACGAAAAAATTAAAAATAATTAGCACTCATCACTTGACAGTGCTAATAATGAGTGTTATATTACGAATAGAACAAAAGATAAATGGATATCTTAATATAGATAAATACCCATTCGTAAAGGAGGAAAGAGTATGAACATCAACAAATTTACACAGAAGTCCATTGAGGCAGTCAATCAGTGTGAGAAGATCGCCTACGATCATGGACATCAAGAGATAGATCAGGAACACTTCTTATATAGCTTGCTTACGATCGATGACAGTCTGATCGCAAGCCTGCTTGAGAAGATGGGAATTAACAAAGAAACATTTTTAAGCCAGGTACAGGAGTTATTGAATAAGAAACCGAAAGTATCCGGTGGTCAGGTATATATGAGTAATGACTTGAATCAGGTACTTCTTCATGGAGAAGACGAGATGAAAGCCATGAAAGATGAATATGTATCTGTAGAACACCTATTCCTTGCAATGATCAAGCATCCAAATAAAGCAGTCAAAGAATTATTCCGTGCCTACGGAATTACAAGAGATCGTTTCTTACAGGTGTTATCACAGATCCGTGGTGGACAGAAAGTCACAAGTGACAATCCAGAAGAGACATACGACAGTCTTGAAAAATACGGATATGACCTTGTAAAGAGAGCCAGAGAACAGAAACTAGATCCAGTCATCGGACGTGACAGCGAGATCCGTAACGTTGTTCGTATCTTATCAAGAAAGACAAAGAATAACCCAGTATTGATCGGTGAACCGGGTGTAGGTAAGACAGCCGTTGTTGAAGGATTAGCACAGCGAATCGTTCGTGGTGACGTGCCAGACCAGTTAAAAGACAAGACAATTTTTTCACTGGATATGGGATCACTGGTAGCAGGTGCCAAATACCGTGGTGAATTTGAAGAGCGTTTAAAAGCGGTTCTGGAAGAAGTTAAGAAAAGTGATGGACAGATTATCTTATTTATCGACGAACTTCATACGATCGTCGGTGCAGGTAAGACAGACGGAGCTATGGATGCGGGAAATATGTTAAAACCAATGCTTGCCAGAGGTGAATTACACTGCATCGGTGCAACAACCTTAGATGAATATCGCCAGTATATCGAGAAAGACCAGGCATTGGAACGTCGTTTCCAGCCAGTTATGGTCGATCAGCCAACCGTAGAAGATACAATTTCTATCTTAAGAGGTATCAAAGACAGATATGAAGTATATCACGGTGTTAAGATCACAGATAGTTCCCTGGTAGCTGCAGCAACTTTATCAAACCGTTATATCACAGATCGTTTCTTGCCAGATAAAGCCATCGACTTAGTCGATGAAGCATGTGCCATGATCAAGACAGAGATGAATTCCCTGCCAGCAGAACTGGATGAAGTTCAGAGAAAGATCATGCAGATGGAGATTGAGGAAGCCGCACTTAAGAAGGAAGATGACAGATTAAGCAAAGAACGTCTGGAAGAATTACAGAAAGAACTTGCCGAGATGCGAGAAGATTTCAAAGCAAGAAAGGCAAGATGGGAGAATGAGAAAGCTTCCGTTGAGAAAGTCTCCAAATTAAGAGAAGAGATCGAATCTGTAAACAGTGAGATCCAGATTGCCCAGAGAAATTATGATTTAAATAAAGCAGCCGAATTACAGTATGGTCGCCTACCAGAATTGAAGAAACAGTTAGAAGAGGAAGAAGAACGCGTAGCGAAAGAAGACCGTTCTATGGTCAGAGAATCCGTCACAGAAGATGAGATCGCCAAGATCATTTCCCGTTGGACAGGAATTCCAGTAGCGAAACTTACTGAAAGTGAGAGAAATAAGACCTTACATCTTGATAAGATCCTTCATGAAAGAGTTGTTGGACAGGATGAAGCAGTGGAACTTGTTACAGAATCCATCATCCGTTCCAAAGCCGGAATCAAGGACCCAAGCAAACCAATCGGTTCTTTCTTATTCCTTGGACCAACAGGTGTAGGTAAGACAGAACTTGCTAAAGCACTGGCAGAAAGCTTATTTGATAACGAGCAGAATATCGTGCGAATCGATATGAGTGAATATATGGAGAAACACTCCGTGGCAAGACTGATCGGAGCGCCTCCGGGATATGTTGGATATGAAGAAGGCGGACAGTTGACTGAAGCAGTCAGAAGAAAACCTTACTCCGTAGTCTTATTTGATGAGATCGAGAAAGCCCATCCAGATGTATTTAATATCTTATTACAGGTATTAGACGATGGACGAATCACAGATTCCAAAGGTAAGACGGTAGACTTTAAGAACACGATTTTGATCATGACATCCAATATCGGATCTTCCTACCTGTTAGAAGGAATCGATGAAGATGGCAATATCAAACCAGAAGCACAGGATATGGTTATGAATGACCTTAAGAATCATTTCAGACCAGAATTCTTAAACCGTCTGGATGAAACGATCATGTTCAAGCCATTAACAAAAGCAAATATCACAAATATCATCGACTTACTTGTGAAAGATCTGAACCGCAGATTAGCAGACAAAGAATTAAGCGTTGAATTAACATCAGCAGCCAAGAATTATGTTGCCGACCATGGTTATGAACCAATGTATGGAGCAAGACCATTGAAGAGATATTTGCAGAAGAGTGTTGAGACACTGGCTGCAAGATTGATCTTGAGCGATGGGGTTGATGCGGAAGATACGATTTTGATCGATGTAGAGAATGATCAGTTGATTGCAAGGGTTAAATAGTTTGGCCAACCACATATAGGTATTTAATATAAAAGAAAGCTTTGAGTAGATATGCTCAAAGCTTTCTGCTTTTATAATTATCTAAACCTGAATTCTTCCAGCAATTTCATTCCCAACAGCATACCGTTTTGATCCAACGCCGATGATCATATAATCGCTGTTTTTACAAACAACTTGCAGTTTACTTCCCTGTTCAATCTTCAGTTCGCGGAGCTTTTCAACAGTTTCAGGTAAGCCTAATGCCCACTTGACAGTGCAAGTCGCTCCCTGCATGACTTTTGTTAATGGTTGCATGATAATCCCTCCTTCGAACTTATATTATGTATCTTTTTCTTATATTTTATTAGTCAAAAGTAAGGTTAGTCAATCGCAACATATATAAACTGAAAACTTTCTCAATAAAAGTAAATTGAATATAAAATTATTCAGGAATGATTTCACCGCAGATCAGCTGAATGCTTTCTGTGACCATTCCAAGATAACTATCGTCGATCAAGGCAATGATCGTATCACCAGCATGAATTTCAGTACTTCCTCGAGCAATGATCTCTTCATCACCGCGATTTAAAGTAACGATCAAGCAATGTTCTGGCCATGGAACATCTTTTACAAGCTGTTTGGCTGCAATGGAATCAGTGCCGACAGCAAATCCACGAAGAACCTTATGATCAGCATTTTCGCTTTCTTTAAAGCCGTTTTTGGCAAGAATTCGTCCTAGCAGGCTTTCATAAATTGGTTCACTCTTTAACAGATGCGCAACAAGATAACTGATGATACAAACAACTGCCAGTGAAAGGAAGTGTTCAAACGTACCAGTCATCTCAGCGATCAGCAGGATACCGGTGATCGGTGCGCGTACGATCGCTGTGAAGAATCCAGCCATGGAAATCGTAATAAAGTTCACTAAGTAATAGGAAGGAATTCCGCTTGCTTGAATCATCAGTGTGCCATAGATCGCACCAAGGTATGCACCAAGAATCAACAGTGGAAAGAAGATTCCACCAGGAGCCCCGGAACCAAAACAGAAGGCGGAGAAGAAAAACTTAGCAACTAATAATAATAACATCGTAGAGACAAGTAAAGTATGTCCTGTGATCAGAGAGATCATAGCATGTCCACCTGCTAAGATAGAAGGCAGCGTGTAACAAACGATCCCAGATACTACAAAAGGAAATACGATACGGTATTTTGCTGGGATTTTTTTCATTGCTCCAAACAAATCCTGTCCTTTCAGCATGATAAAGTTATAAAAAGCACCACAAAGCCCAAGCAGGATTCCAAGAAGTACTAACATCCAATAATGTACAAGAGGAAGAGCAGCCTTTAGGTGAAAATCAAAAACTGGAGATAATCCAAAGACATTTTTGGAAATAAAATCGGAAGTTACACATCCAGAGATGATACAGACTAACATAGAGCTGTTAAAGTTCTTCTGTAATTCTTCCAGTGAAAACATCACACCTGCAAGCGGTGCATTAAAGGCAGCAGCAAGACCGGCACCTGCACCACAAGTCATCATATAGCGTTCTTTGGTCTGAGATTTTTTTGTAATCTTAGCAATACCCTTTGCAGTCATGGCACCAAGCTGTACGGAAGGGCCTTCGCGTCCAAGAGATAAACCTCCAAGAATACATAAAGTTCCACCAATGATTTTAGAACAAAGAACACGGTGCCAGTTCTGATTTAAATAACCTTTCATCTCTCCTTGAACCTGTGGGATACCACTTCCAGAAGCCATGCCTTCCCAAGACATGAGCCATCCAACAATCAGTCCCATAACGATCAAAACGATAAACCAGACAGCTATCCAGAAAGGCCTTGTTTTAGTAAATGCAATGATCGTAAATAATAGTTTTTCAGCGTTATTTAAAAGCAGGCGGTAAATGACAGAAATGCATCCGGCAAAGATTCCGACAAGCAGTCCGTCAAATACAAGTGAGACAGAAAATCCGTGGGGATTTTCCAGTAAGCTTTTCATTTGCTTCAAAATAATACCCTCCTTTTCTTTTCATATTCATATCGAATTTTATTTTACTACAAATTATGATATAATGGGAAAAGATTTTAAAAAGGAGGTCGAAAAATGCCGCCAATTACGAATGACTGGGCAGATTATTTAAAAGAAGAATACAAAAAGCCATATTATAGGAAATTATACCAAAAAGTTATGGATGAATATCACACCAAGCTGATCTTTCCACCAGCTGACGATATCTTTAATGCATTTCATTTTACTCCAGTAAAGGATGTAAAAGTTGTAATCTTAGGGCAGGATCCATATCATGGAGATGGACAGGCACATGGATTGTCATTTTCTGTAAAACCTGGAGTGGAAGCGCCCCCATCATTGGTTAATATTTATAAAGAATTGAACGAAGATCTTGGATGCTATATTCCGAATAATGGATATTTAAAGAAATGGGCAGACCAGGGCGTTATGATGTTAAACACAGTATTGACTGTACAGGCACATCGTGCGAATTCTCACAGAGGTATTGGATGGGAGGAGTTTACTGATGCGGCGATCAGAGTGTTGAATCAACAGGACCGTCCGATCGTATTTATGCTTTGGGGACGTCCAGCACAGAGTAAGAAAGCATTACTTGATAATCCGAATCATTTGATATTAGAAGCACCGCACCCAAGCCCGTTATCAGCATATAGAGGATTTTTCGGATGCCATCATTTTAGTCAGGCAAATGAATTTTTGAAAGAACATGGACTAGCGCCAATTGATTGGCAGATAGAGAATATTTAATGGAGAACAAGGAAAACAATGAGTAAGATAATATTTTTTGATATCGATGGAACATTATATGATTCTAGAATCGGAATTCCAGAATCAACAGTTAATGCATTGAATCAGTTGATCGCAAATGAGCACAAGATCGTTATGTGCACGGGAAGAAGCAAGGGAATGATTCCAGAAGAATATTTCCATATGGGATTTGATGGAGTGATCTTAGGGGCAGGAACTTATGTAGAGTATGAAGGCAAGATCCTGCATCAGGAATTGATGACACCAGAAGAAGTACAGACAGTGATCGACTGGGGAAAGAAACAGAAGATCGGAATCATCTTAGAAGGAGAAAAATATGGATATTATGATCCGGAGAACATAGATGATTATTATATTGCGATGAAGAATAAAACAGAAGCAGACTGTAAAACAACATTATATCCATTAAATGAAGCAGTGGATGTTCAAAAATGGACATACCATCATATGGAGCTTTCAAAGAAACCAGAGATCGAAGAGATCCTTGGACACAAATACAAAGGAACATATCATGAGCCTGTAAATTCAGTAGAATTTGTACCATTAGGTGTTAATAAGGCGAAGGGAATAGAAGTGATCCTTGATCATACAGGAATTTCAAGAGAAGATTCTTATGCATTTGGTGACAGTGCCAATGATATCGATATGATCAAATATGTAAAATATGGTGTTGCAATGGGTAATTCTGTACCAGAATTATTAGAAATCGCACCATATCAGACAGCAAGAGTTGATGAAGATGGAATTGAAAAAGGCTTGAAGAAATTTGGTCTGATCTAACATACAAAGGAGAGGAAATCATGAAAAAGATCATCAAGAAAATTACTGCAATGGCGGTCATGTCATTGTTTGCAGCGACACAACTTCAGACACCACAGGTGAATGTTCAGGCAGCAGATGGTGTTGCAACAGCAGAAAAAACAACGGCAAAACAGCCAAAGATCTATGGAAGATCAGGAATCGTCATTGATGCGAAATCAGGAAAGATTTTGTATGCAAAGAAGGTAGATGACCGTCATTATCCAGCAAGTATCACAAAGATCTTAACAACATTGGTTGCGATTGAGAATAACAAAGATTTATATGATGAAGTTACATTTTCAAGTTATGCAGTTAACAGCATTGAGCCAGGAAGTACACATATCGGAATTAAGGCAGGAGAGAAGATTCCATTGATCGATGTACTGAATGCGATCATGTTAGAATCTGCGAATGAGGCATGTAACGGAGCAGCAGAACATACAGCAGGAACTACAAAGAAATTCGTAGAACTGATGAATAAAAAAGTAAAAGAACTTGGATGTACAGGTTCTCATTTTGTAACAACCAACGGATTGCATGATGATGATCATTATGTAACAGCAAGAGATATGGCAAAGATTTCAAAAGCAGCACTTGAAAATGAAACATTCCGTTATGTTGCATGCAAACCTAATTATTATATTGCACCAACGAACAAAGATAAACATGGAAAAGAGCTTTGGAATCATCATAAGATGGTGAAACGAACAATGTTTAACTATGATGGTGTTGAAGGTGGTAAAACAGGATATACAACAAAAGCAGGAGGGACTCTTGTAACATTTGCCAAGAGAGGAGATCAAGAACTGATCGTAGTAGATCTTTGTGCACATGGATATGAGTTATATGAAGATACGATCAAGATGTTAAATTATGGATTTAACAATTATAAGACAATCGCACCATTTAAGACAATGAATACAGTACTGAAAGATGATACATATGGTTTCTTAAAAACAGGAAATGAATTATCTCCATATAAGATTCCATTAAAACATTTAAATGACGTGACAGTGATGTTAGAAAAAAACCAATCTGCTTCCAAACTTACATATAAATGTAAAGATAATAAATATATCATAAGTTATGATGGAAAACAGATTGGTTCTGTGAAACTTCATTAATTATTAGTACAGATTAATTAGTTGTACGTAAAATGATCAGATTAAGGGCTTCTGGTACGATAGAGATATCGACTGGGAGTCCTTCTTCTAATATTTCACCATCATAATCGATGGCGATCCCGGCAGTTTGTTCTGTTGGAAGAACAGATAATTCCTTCGTCTGGAAATATTCGATAGAAGGATGCTTTGGATGTTCTCCCTGGAATAATTTAAAGATCAAATCTGGTGCTTCTGTAAGAAGTGCCATTTTCTTGATGATCATAACATCTAAATATCCGTCAGAAACAGATGCAAGAGGAGCTGCGTCTGCAAAACCTCCGACACTCTTTGAGTTTGCAACTAAGAACAACATGATATCTTCAGTTCCAGAATATTCTTTGCTGTTAAATGTTAAAGTCATATTTTGTGAAAGCTGTTTTGGAAATTCTTTTACACCTTCCAGATAATAGGCCATCTTACCAAGAACGGCTTTCTTATCTTTTGGCACTTTGTAAGCGATATCTGTTAACATACCTGCAGCCAGAACATTGATGAAGTATTCGTTATTGACACGTCCAACATCAACCTTCTTTGTCTGGAAGTCTTTGATCATCTGACAGAAACCATCCGCAGTCTGAGGAAGTTTCATATATGTAGCAAAGTCATTGACTGTTCCAGCGGAAATGATTGCCATAGGAATATTACTTTCACTTAAGATCAGACCATTCGTAACTTCATTTAATGTACCGTCACCACCAACAGATACAACAAAATCATAATCTCCTGGTTTTAATTCGGCAGCACGATTTTTCGCATCATCCTTACCTTTTGTGTAAAAAACATCAACATGGGAACAAATCTGATCAAGGATCAGCGTTGCCATGATCTCTCGTAACATAGAATCAATATTTTGTTTACCGGATGATGGGTTGATAATAAATAAACCTTTCATTGAGATTCCTCCTTATAAACATAAAGTGCCGGAAACGAGGCATAAGTCTCCGGCACATGAAGTGTTCCCGAGGTGATTCGAACACCCGGCCTACCGCTTAGGAGGCGGTCGCTCTATCCAGCTGAGCTACGGAAACATACATAATTTATCGAAATCTATTTTACAGATTCTTAACGAAAATGTCAATTGAAAATAGAAAAGAAATGCCAGTAAGACTCAGACGGGTTGACTTTTTGCCATTTTTTCTTTAAAGTTATTGTAATAAAGAAGAGGAAGAAAAGAAGAATGATGGAATTATATAGAAAGAATAAAGGAGAAGAATTATGATGGGAAAAGTTTTTGTATTTTTGGCAGATGGATTTGAAGAAATCGAAGGTTTAACTGTAGTTGATATGCTGCGACGTGCGGAGATTCCAACAGTTACAGTCTCTATTGGAAGTTCTAGAAATATCATTGGTGCACATCGTATTGAAGTTGAAGCAGATATCATGTTTCATGAAGTGATAGAAGCAGAGGGAGCAATGTATGTACTTCCAGGAGGAATGCCAGGAACTCTTCATCTAAAAGATCATGAAGGACTTGGGAAATTACTTCAGAAGGCATATAAGAACGAGAAGTATCTTGCAGCCATCTGTGCAGCACCAACAGTATTTGAAAAATACGGATTTTTAGAAGGAAGAAAGGCAACTTCATATCCAGCGATGGAAGAAGAGTTAAAATCCGCAGATTACCAGACAGATAAAGTTGTAGTAGATGGAAAAATCATTACAAGTCGTGGAATGGGAACAGCGATCGATTTTGCAGCCAAATTAGTAGAAATCATCAAAGGAACAAAAGAGAAGGACGAATTACTGAAAAGTATCGTATACGGAGAATGATAATTTATGGACAAATCAGAGAAAATCAGCTGGTTTGAGCAGTTTAAGATCGCCTGCTTAAAACCAAGCCAGTACAAAAGACTTCTTGACCTTGCAAAAGGGAAAGTCATTTTATTTCTTGCAGCGATCACATTGATCACAACGATCCTCGGATATGGAATGGATATTGCAGGATTTACAGTCAGTGTTGGTGGATGGAAGAATTTTATTTTAAACAGACTGCCTGCATTTGAATTAAAAGATGGAGCATTATCTGTTGATCAGGAGATGGACTTTGAGATCGGCGGTGTACATTTTGTGGCAGATACATCCAAGGATAAAGTATCAACCGAAGATTTAAGTAATAAGTATCAGATGGAACTGGTATTTGCTAAGAATGAGATGGTGGTAAAGAATACAGCTGTTGGGAACATGATGAATACTTTTTCATTTAAGAATATGAAGAATGTTGAATTTAATAATCAGGCAATGGTATCTATGGTACCGATGATCCGCATTTTTATCGTGATCATGTTCTTTACACAATGGATTGCAAATATTATTTCTTATTTAACAGTCTGCATTTTTATTACAATGCTCACATATTTTAATCAGAGAACAAGAATGGACCGTAAGAATCGAGAAGATGTATCCTTTGGAAAGATCTTTAAGCTGTCTATTTATGCCAGAGTTATATTTGAACTGGTGGAGACGATCGGTGTAACGGCAGGTTCTGCGATATTTACAGGAATGGCATGGATGTTTATTTCTTATTTTGGAAGTTATCAACTTTTACTTGCAGGATTTATGCAGCCGGAAGACCGTAAGAAACCGGACGAAATGTTGTAAGATGATCAAAATGATCTTAAAAACATATACAAAGAGAAAGGCCTCGGACATTTGTCCGAGGCTTCTCTAATGTCATATGTAGTTTGGGTATTGTGTTGGGTCTTACTTTTAAGCTTCAAAACTAGTCATAGTATTTCGTCTCATTCTAGTCTCGTTCTAGTCGTCATTGTCAGTCTCATTCTAGTCTCATTTCTAGTCGTCATTGTTAGTCTCATTCTAGTCAACATAGCAAGTCTGTGTTCAAGTCAATGATGTGTCCGTTACTTTTGTCTGCAAGATGCCAAAAACTTGTCAAAAACTAGTACGCGGTTATGTATAAAGTCTTAAGAAAGAATTTCGTATATCGATGGAGAAGACCCAAGGAATTACCATTGATATACAAAAAAAGGCGCTCCAATCCTATGATCGGAACGCCTTTGTTCTTGAACAATCTTAATTATACACATACTATAGAAAATGTCAATAAAATCATTTGTACATTTTTAAAAACATTAAAGATAAATAGTAAAAAGAGCAGATAGGGAAATCTGCTCTTTTTGAGGGGAGTATAAATAAATTAATAAGGGGTTATAATCGAAAATAAACATATCCTCGATAAGTTCATGATATATGATTGGTTGAAAAAAATCAAGTGATTTTTTCAAAAAAAGTAAAATAAAAGTAAAATAATTTTTTTGTGTATATATGAAAGTGATTTCGCACAAAATAATGCTGTACTAAAAAGAAAGGAGAATGAACATGGCAAAGAATTGTTCGAATTCAAGTAACAAAAATCAGTCTTCCAATACAAGCAACAGCGGAGGATCTAACAGATCAAAGAACCAGAATAAAAACAAAAGTCAGAATAGTTCAACAAACAGCAGCAAAAATGCAAATGATGAGTATTAATTAGAAGAGAGGAATCCTTGTGAAATCGGCATAAGGATTCCTCTTTTCTATAGAAAATACTTGTTAGTTCCAAGAGTCTGTAATGTGCATATGCTAACAAAAAGAGGACTTTTATGGAATTTGAAAATATATCATTAAAAGAAGGGATCAAGCTTTCAAGAGATAAAAAGCATTATATTTTGATGGATGTCAGAGAGGAAGAACGGTACAAAGAAGGGCATTTAGAAAATGCGATCAGCTGTCCCTATGGAATCTTAAAAGAGTGTTATGAACAGATGGATGCGAAAAAGATCATTGTTTATTGTGATTTCGGCGGACAGAGTATGATGGCAGCCAGACACTTGAGGAAAGATGGATTTGAAGTTTATAATATCATCGGTGGTGTCTATTATTATATGAAAGAAAAAGAACAAAATAAGTCAGAGGCTTAGCATGTTACAAAAGTTGACAGTTGACGAAAAATAAGGAAAACGGTAGAATAGGAACAGAATAAAAATACAAAGGAGAATTGAGTGAAGACAGTTGAACTGATTGCACCATGCCATTTTGGGCTGGAAGCAGTATTAAAAAGAGAGATCCTGGATTTAGGATATGAAATTGTTAAAGTAGAAGATGGGCGAATAACATTTCGTACAGATTTAGATGGGATTGCCCGTGCGAATATATTTTTAAGAACAGCAGAAAGAATCTTATTAAAAATAGGTTCATTTAAAGCATATACATTTGATGATCTGTTTGAAGGAACAAAGAAACTTCCATGGGAAGATTATATTCCAGAGAATGGACGTTTCTGGGTAAAGAAGGCATCAACAGCGAAGAGTAAATTGTTTAGCGCACCGGATATCCAGTCAATTGTCAAGAAGGCTATGGTTGATCGTATGAAGTCTAAATACAAAGTATCATGGTTTAATGAAGATGGAGATGATTATCCGGTCCGCGTATTTATTTTAAAGGATCAGGTGACGATCAGTTTAGATACAACAGGTATACCGCTTCATAAGAGAGGATACCGTAAGTTGGTCAGTGAAGCACCGATCCGTGAGACACTGGCAGCAGCTCTTCTTATGCTCACACCATGGCATAAGGATCGAATCTTAGTCGATCCATTCTGCGGAAGTGGAACATTTTTGATCGAAGCGGCAATGATGGGGATGAATATGGCACCAGGAATGAACCGTTCTTTTGAATCTGAACATTGGAATAATTTCCTGCCAAAGAAAGCATGGTATGATGCCATTGATGAGGCAAATGATCTGGTCGATCATGATGTAGAGATGGATCTTCAAGGATATGACAAAGATCCAAGAATGTTAAAGATCGCAAGACAGAATGCTCAGGATGCAGAAGTTGACCACTTGATTCATTTTCAGCAAAGAGAAGTCAAAGATTTACGACATCCAAAGCCATATGGATTTATCATTGCTAACCCTCCATATGGAGAACGACTGGAAGATCAGGAGACTCTCCCACAGCTATATACAGAGATGAAAGAAGCATTTGACCGCTTGGATACATGGTCTAAGTATGTCATCACTTCTTATGAAGATACAGAAAAATATCTTGGAAAACCAACGAAGAAACGTAAAGTTTACAATGGAATGATCCGAGGAGAGTTTTACCAGTACCTTGGACCGAAACCGCCAAGAAGGAGAAAATAATGAAACAGAGATTAATCTTTGCCACGGGCAACGAACATAAGATGAAAGAGATCAGAGAGATCCTTGATGAATCCAAATACGAGATCATTTCTATGAAAGAAGCAGGAGTAGACATTGACATTGTAGAAGATGGCAAGACATTTGAAGAAAATGCGTTGATCAAAGCAAAAGCGGTGATGGAAGTCACAGGGCAGTTAACACTTGCAGATGATTCAGGATTAGAAATTGATGCATTAAATGGAGAACCTGGAATTTATTCTTCCAGATATCTTGGAGAAGACACTTCTTATGTGAAGAAAAACAGTGTGATCCTTGAAAGATTAAAAGATGTACCAGAAGAGAAGAGAAGCGCAAGATTCGTTTGTGCGGTTGCAGCTGCATTTCCGGATGGACAAACGAAGGTGATTCGTGGTACTATGAAAGGGATTATAGGATATGAGATTAAAGGAGAGAATGGATTTGGATATGATCCGATCTTCTATTTACCACAATATGGGAAGTATAGTGCTGAACTGAGCAGTGATGAGAAGAATGCGATCAGTCACAGAGGCGAAGCACTGAGACGTATACGAGAAGTTTTGTAAATAAAACAAGGAGAAAGTTTATGAGGATATTGGTGATCAGTGATTCCCATGGACGCAATGATGATATCGAGGGAGTTTTAAAACAGGTAGGCGACATCGATATGATGATCCATTGCGGAGATGTGGAACGTGGAGATTCATACATACGAGAAATAGCGGACTGCCCAGTAGTTATGGTCGCAGGAAACAATGATTACTACTTAGATCTGCCAAGCGAAGAAGAAGTGAGAATTGGCGATTATAAAGTATTAGTGACTCATGGACATGGCTATTATGTAAACTCAGGTGTGGATTATTTAAGAGAACATGCTTTGGAATATGGATATGATGTTGTAATGTATGGACATACTCATGTGCCATATATTGAGATTGGGGATGATGTAACGATCTTGAATCCGGGAAGTATATCTTATCCTCGTCAGCCAGGAAGGAAGCCAACATTTCTTATCATGGAGATTGACGAAGAAGGACAGGCACATTATGCCCATGGATATTACAAAGAACAGTTTGACGAATTAATGCTATAATATGAATGATGGAAGTATCGTAGGTGGTATTTCCATCTTTTTTCTGCGATAGGTTTGATTTGATAAGATAAGAAAGGGATGACAATGAAGAAAAAAGATATCATTGAAGGAAAGATCATAAAGACAGAATTCCCAAATAAGGGAACATTTATCTGCGAAGATCAGAAAGTTACAGTCAAAGGTGTCATTGATGGGCAGACGATCAAAGGGCAGGTTACCAAGAAGAGAAAAAGTGGCTGTGTGGTAAGATTGTTAGATGTATTAGAGAAATCTCCATTAGAAGATGCAAAACCAGTCTGTCCACACTTTGGAATATGCGGTGGATGTTTTTATCAGACGGTATCTTATGAAAACCAGTTAAAGATCAAAGAGGGAATGGTACGTGATCTGTTAAAAGATCATGTCAATGATGATATATGGGAAGAAATCAAAGGAAGTCCCAAAGTGCATGGGTATCGTAATAAAATGGAATTCTCTTTTGGTGATGAGGTAAAAGACGGTCCATTAGCATTGGGAATGCACAAAAAGAACACATTCCATGATATTGTAAACATCACAGACTGCCAGATTGTGGACAATGATTACAATCTGATTGTAAAATGTGCATTAAATATCGCACAACAGATGGAGCTGCCATTCTATCATAAGATGCGTCATGAAGGATATTTCAGACATTTAGTTGTAAGAAGAGCAGAAAGTTCTGGAGATATTTTGGTAAATATTGTAACGACATCGCAGGTAGAAGCAGATCTTACCAAATTTCGAGATGCATTATTAGAATTACCATTGAGTGGAAAGATCATTGGGATTCTTCATACAACAAACGACAGCCTTGCAGATGTGGTACAGGCAGACAAAATAGATATTTTATATGGACAGGATTATTTCTATGAGGAAATTTTAGGATTAAAATTCAAGATTTCACCATTTTCATTCTTCCAGACAAACACATTAGGGGCAGAGGTACTTTATAAGACTGCCAGAGATTTTGTTGGGGAGACAAAAGATAAAGTGATCTTTGATCTGTATAGTGGAACTGGAACGATCGCACAGATGTTAGCACCAGTTGCTAAGAAAGTTGTTGGAGTCGAGATCGTTGAGGAAGCGGTAGAGGCAGCGAAAGTCAACGCAGAATTAAATGGATTGGATAATTGTGAATTTATTGCAGGAGATGTATTAAAGGTTGTGGATGAATTAGAAGATAAGCCAGACTTTATCGTACTTGACCCTCCTAGAGATGGAATCCATCCAAAAGCGATTCAGAAGATTATTGATTTCGGGGTTGAACAGATGGTATATATCAGTTGCAAACCGACAAGTCTTGCGAGAGATCTGGAAGTGTTTGAGGCAGCAGGATATAAAGTTAAGCGAGCTACAGCGGTAGATCAGTTCCCGAATACGGTTCATATCGAGAGTATGGTGTTGATACAAAAGGACAATATCTAAAAATCCTTGAATTTAAGCGGTTTGTGAAGCATTTTAGTTTTAAGAAAATAAGTGAAAGTAAATCATCGGACAGATGATAAAAAATTTATAAAGAAGGAGAATTGAATACACGTTGTGATATGTTTTTGCGATATTCAGAAGGCGATATTCCTTTTGTCTTTTGAAAAACACGGCTAAAATACAGAGGATTGTCATAACCAATAATCTGTGCGATTTCATTGATATTATATTGTGTATTTTGAAGTAATGCCTCTGCATTATATATTCTTTTTTTTAGAATATACTGTTTTGGTGTAATCCCAGTGTATAATTTAAAATTACGGATAAACCAACTAGTACTAAAATGATTTTCTTTGGCATAATCATCAATATTAATTGGTTCATTATAATGTTCACAAAAGTAAGAGATTGCGTTATCTATTTCTTCGAAAGCATGTGAATTATCAGAATTGAGAGATGATTTAAAATGTCGCTGAAGTTTGATAAAAATCTGTCGTAAATATATTTCAAGCATTTCTTCATAACCATCTTGGCACATTTGCAATTCTTTTATCATAGAACGAAACAGATTTTGATATTCTGCACCGGATCCACAGTGAAAAACTTTTTTATTAGTAAGTCCATAAGAACGAAGCAGGTTCGTGACATTGTTTCCAGTAAAGTGAACCCAGTAAACTTCAGTTTGATCTTTTGCGTAATATTCGTATTTTTGTGGTTCTTTTGGACGATATAGAACCATATGACCAGCATGAACAATAGTTTCTTCATCATTGTTATCAAAATGAAAATGTGCTTTTCCAGCAGCAATATAGAGTAATTGAAAATCTAGTCTACCGCGTGGCCGCCATGTAGGTAGTTTTGGACGTGTGTATAATTTATAAGTTCCACACATAGTTATGACAAGAGGTTTAGACTTATCTTTTCGGTCAATGGTTGAATTGTTTAAATATGCATTATTTGTATACACTATAACTCCTTACATATATGATGAATCGAAGAATGAAAATGATCGATGCAAAAATTTACTTATATTTACTATATAATTTTACCATTTTATAGGGAAACTGTCTATTTTAATTTAAAAATGTAGAAAAATATTTATATTTTTATGCATATTTGAGAAAACTCTAAGGATAGTTCAAAAAAGTGTATGTTAAAAATGATAAAAAAACAAAAAATATATACATTTTTTGTTGATGATGTTGTTTTGTGTATGTTTTGAATAATTTATGAAATGGTCTTTGACAATAATTATATATATACTATGTATAAAGAAATTGAGAAAACATTATGGTAAATGAAAGGAGAAATTTTTACATGGAAGAGAGGAGATACCTAAAATGGTATAACAAAGTGGGTTATGGATCAGGCGATATTGCAGGAAATGTTGTATATGCATTTCTGACATCTTTTGTAATGATTTATTTGACAGACACCATAGGCTTAAATGCAGGTATTGTCGGTACATTAATTGCTGTATCGAAATTATTTGATGGTGTATCAGATATTTTCTTTGGTTCTATGATTGACAGAACAAAGAGCAAGATGGGAAAAGCCAGACCATGGATGTTTTATGGATTCTTTGGATGTGCTGTAACATTGTTTGGTGTATTTGCCATTCCAACCAGTCTGGGCAAGACTGCACAGTATGCATGGTTCTTTATTGCATACACATTATTAAACGCAGTATTCTACACAGCAAATAATATTGCTTATGCAGCATTGACATCGCTTGTAACAAAGAATGCGAAAGAGCGTGTTGAAATGGGTTCATTTAGATTTATGTTCTCATTTGGTACCAATCTTTTGATTCAGTCCATCACATTTGGACTTGTAGCATCATTTGGCGGTGGGGCAGCAGCATGGAGAATTGTAGCAATCATATACTGTATCGTTGGTATCATATCAAATACATTGTCATGCTTTTCGGTTAAGGAACTTTCTGATGCGGAGCTTAGAGATGGAAAAGAGGAAGAAGACAGTAAGCTTACATTGGCAGAAACATTTAAGCTACTTATATCTAATAAATATTTTGTCATGATTTGCGTTGTATATATTCTTCAGCAGTTAAGAGCAGCTATGCTTAGCGTTGGAACTTACTTTATGACGTATGTGCTTTTTAATCAGAAACTCTTCGGTGTATTCTCGTGGGCAATTAATATTCCATTGATTATAGCACTTGCTATCACACCTACATTGGTTGCAAAAGCAAGAGGAATGTACAAGCTTAATAAGTACAGCTATGTATTTGCTACAATCTGTCGTTTGGGAATTGTTGTAGCTGGATATTTAGGAAGCATTCCTCTTATGTTAGTGTTTACCGTATTAACATCTCTTGGTGAAGGACCTTGGCAAGGTGATGTTGGAGCAGTTATCGCAAACTGTTCAGAGCATACATATCTTAAGACTGGTAAGAGAATTGATGGGTCTATGTTTTCGTGTACATCTTTTGGTACAAAGCTTGGTGGTGGTATTGGTGTAGCACTTTCAGGATGGTTACTGGATGCAAGCGGATATGTTAATAATGCAGCTGTTCAGTCAGCAAGCTGTATCAGTATGATGAATGTTATGTACTTGTGGTTACCATTTGCGTTTGATTTGATTATCACAATCATTCTTTCATTCATGAATATTGAAGGTGCAAACGAACAGTTAAAAGAAAGTATGGAATAAAGAAATAGCCTCCAGAGTGAATATTTACTTTTGGGGGGCTAAATGTAAAATTAGAAAGCGAGGTATGAAAATGAACGCAGATATCAGATGGATTGATAATCCGGAAATATTCAGAGTGAATCAGATTGCAGCACATAGCGATCATGACTATTTCACAAATTATGAAGCGTTGAACAGCAATTCACACAACTTAATACAATCATTAAATGGACAGTGGAAATTTTGTTTTAGCAGAAATGCGATGAGCAGACCGGCTGATTTTTATAAAGAGGATTATGATACATCATATTTTGATAAGATTATGGTTCCGGGTCATATTGAGCTTGCCGGTTATGATCAGATTCGTTATATCAATACCCTGTATCCTTGGGAAGGTAAGACCTACAGAAGGGGTGCTTACAGTATAGAGAGTGCAGGAGATGGAACAGGAATGTTCAGCGAAGCTGAGTATAATCCGGTTGGTTCTTATATTAAAAAATTTGACTTGGATAAGGAGCTTTGTGGTAAGAGAGTTAGACTGTTCTTTGAAGGTGTGGAGCAGGCGATGTATGTATGGTTGAACGGTGAATTTATAGGCTATGCAGAAGACAGCTTTACACCATCCGAATTTGATTTGACACCATATATCAGGGAAAAGGATAATGTGCTTGCAGTTGAGATTCACAAGATGTGCAGTGCAGCATTCTTAGAGGATCAGGATTTCTTCCGCTTCTTCGGTATCTTCCGAAATGTATCTCTTAGAGCTCTTCCGGAAGCACATGTGGAGGATATGTGGTTGAATCCGGTGCTGAATGAGGATAATGTGAGCGGAACATTAAATACAAATATTCGTGTATCTGCTACAGAAAATCAGGATGTGTGTGCACGGATTATATTAAAAAATGTGGATGACCAGGTTATCTTAGAAAGAAATATTGAATTAGAAGATAAAGATGGAGACTTTGTTGGCAGCATATCAGACGATATCAAAGACATTAAAAAGTGGGATAATCATACGCCATATCTTTACAAGGCTTACATCGAATTATTAAAAGCAGATGGAGAAATCATAGAAGTTGTTCCGTACAGAATTGGATTTAGAAGAATTGAAATCAAGAACAAGGTAATGCTTTTAAATGGAGAACGACTGATTATCAATGGTGTTAACAGACATGAGTGGAATCCAAAAACCGGAAGATGCATCGGCTTGGAGGATATGGTTTCTGATATAAACTGTATGACAAGAAACAACATCAATGCAGTAAGAACCTGCCATTATCCGGATCAAATTCCGTGGTATTACATGTGTGATGATGCTGGAATCTATGTGATGGCGGAGACAAACTTAGAGAGTCATGGCTCATGGCAGAAGCTTGGTGCGGTTGAGCCGTCAGTCAATATCCCAGGATCCATTTCACAGTGGAGAGAGGTTGTAGTAGATAGAGCCAGAACAAATTATGAGACGTTTAAGAATCATACATCTATTCTTTTCTGGTCACTTGGAAATGAATCCTATGCAGGTGATGATATTAAGGCTATGAATACTTACTTTAAGGAGAGACAGGATGGAAGATTAGTTCATTATGAAGGCTCCTTCTATACAAGACAGTATGAGGATACCATATCTGATGTAGAAAGTCGTATGTATGCAAAGCCTTATGAGATAAGGGAATATCTGAGCAACCATCCGAAGAAGCCATATCTTCTTTGCGAGTATATGCATGATATGGGAAACTCCTTAGGAGGATTTGATTCTTATATTAAACTGATTGATGAATTTGAAATGTATCAGGGTGGATTTATATGGGATTTTATTGATCAAGCAATTTTAGTAAAAGATCATGTAACAGGAAAAGAAGTTCTATGCTATGGAGGAGACTTTGATGACAGGCCATCAGACTACGAATTCTCAGGAAATGGGATCGTATTTGCTGATCGAAAAGAAAAACCAGCAATGCAGGAAGTGAGGTATTACTATGGCTTATACAGATAAAAGCAAATTGAGAGTTGTATATGGTGATTATACACTTGGTGTACATGGCAAAGAATTTAATTATATATTTTCTTATGCACAAGGTGGATTAGAATCTATAGTAAAAAATGGATATGAATGGTTATATCGCTGTCCAAAGCCTACTTTTTGGAGAGCCTTGACAGATAATGATCGAGGAAGTAAATTTCATATTAAGAGTGGAAGCTGGCTTTCAGCCGATATGTTTATCGATTGTAAAGATGTTCAGGTTTTTATGGATGGTGAAGTACAAAAAATATATGCACCAGATAATAATAGTTATGAAGGAGATGTTTCAGCTGATGAGATCAGGGTTCAATATACTTATGAAACAATCAATACTCCTTCTACAACGGTTGTTGTAACATATACGGTAGATATTACAGGAAAAATTCAGGTGAATGTGCATTATAATGGTGTTAAAGGATTACCTGAATTCCCAGTCTTTGGTATGAGGTTTGTTATGCCAACGTTGGCAGATAAATATTTATATAAAGGATTATCAGGAGAAACTTATCCAGATAGAAAAGCAGGAGCAATAGAAGGAGTCTATGAAGTTTCTGATTTGAGCCTAACACCATATCTTGTTCCACAGGAATGTGGTATGAGAATGGATACAGAATGGGTAGATATTGTAAGACATACGAGTCTCGATAATAGCAGGACAGATTATTCATCTCAAACACTTCGTATTGAGAAAAAAGATGAGCCATTTGCTTTTTCATGCTTACCTTATACAGCATCTGAAATTGAAAATGCATTGCATCATGAAGAATTGCCATCAGCAAGAAGAACGATTCTTTGTATTTATGGAGCGGTTCGAGGTGTTGGAGGCATTGACAGTTGGGGCAGCAATGTAGAAGATGAATATTGTATCAGTGCAGAAGAAGATATAGATTATTCATTTACTATCTGTTAAGCCACATATGAATGTTAAGATTACAAATCAATATAATAAAGATAAAATTTGTTTAATACGCATATTTTGTCTTTTTATATATAAACAACTCAAATATTTTTATTATGCCTTGAACATTTTGTTCAGGGCATTTTTAATGAAGACGATAGATAACCGAAAAAAATGATTAAAAGAAATTTTAGAAACAGTATCATATAATTCTTCTTTATTCTCAAAAAAAGGAGAGGCAGTTTCAATAACCTGAGCATGGTGAATCGGAGATTTCGTTATCGTCTGTCCAAGCATCAGGTGTCCAGTAAGACTTCCGTAAGAGTATAACGGCATGATTCCTTCATACAAATGAAAATGACATTGATAAATATAGATTTTCTCTTCACGTTTTACATGTTCGATTGCCTGTTGGTCACTGGCAGTGCAATGGGCAAGAGCTTCTGGATTTTTTGACAATGCATAACAAAAGGGGTATTTTTGGTGAGGGTAAGAAGCTAGCAGGTTTCCATTGATGTCAAAAAGTTTATATTTAAGCCAGATATTAAATATAAACTTTTCAATAATGATTCAAGATTTTCCATGATAATCCTCCAAGGTAAAAACTTCAAATATAAATTGTACTTTATTACCTATTATTATACGATATTCTCTTTTGATCGTAGTAAAATGATCTTGGAAATCATCGGATCAAAGAATGCATTAGAGATTTTTTATATCTTTAAATATAATGACTAACATAAATATCTGTATACAGTCCCTAAAACATTAAAAAATAATAATAAATTAAAAAACAAAAATGTGTATATTTCTGGATGAAACTAACAAAAACAGTTATACACATATAGAAAAAGGCAATAATGTATAGCCAAAAGCATGGAGATAACCTATACACATATAGAAAAAGCTTTAATGTGTATAACAAATAGATACTTTAAAAAAATTGAAGATAAGTATTGATTTAAGTATAGTATAGGCAGCTGGTAAGTACAGCGCAGAATAGGAGTTGCATATGAAACTGAGTAAAAACAACAAAGAAAGAGTGTATGAATTTATCACAACATATTCATTAGAGTATGAACATGATGAATACCCACGATTTACTACAAACTTTTTATCTCAAAAATTAAATATGCAAAGAACCAATTTAAGCAGCATCTTAAACCAATTAGTTAATGAAGGGAAACTGATCAAGCAAAAAGGGCGCCCGGTCATGTATCAGTACATTAACTTATCTGAAGAAGCAGAGCAGGTTTTTAAGAGACTGATCGGCTATGATCAATCATTAAAAGATGCGGTAGCTGGTGCAAAGGCAACGATTCTTTATCCAAAGGGAAAGCCTAGTATTCTTATCATTGCACAGCGAGGATGTGGAGCACATTATTTTGCGGAAACAGTTTTTGAGTTTGCTGTGAAATCCGGTGTAGTTAAAAATAGGGAAGCGTTACTGGTATTTGACTGTAAGGCTTACCAAGAAAATCCAGACTATCGACAGAAGTTACTTTTTGGAACTGAAGATGAAGTTGGAATTTTAAATCAATCAGAAGATGGAATGCTGTTTATCAATCATATTGATATGCTTCCGGCCTATGAAAGGAGGCGTTTACTTTCTACGAAAGAAAGAGGAATTTTAATCTGTCGTACTGATTTAAGTGTGGATCAGGAAATTTATCATTCATTACAAGAAAGAACAGATTTCGAAATCAAACTTCCAAATTTAAATGAACGATCTATGGAAGAAAGATTTCAATTGATACAAAGCTTCTTATGTGATGAGATTAAAAATATTGGTAAAAATCTAGAAATGGATTCCAATATATTATCTGCATTACTTCTATATGAATCAGATGATAACGTGACAGGATTAAAAAAGGATATTCATACAGGATGTGTAAATTGTTATGCACGAAAAGGAAGTTCAAAAAATAAATTCATTGAGATCTTACTCTCAGACTTTCCTACATATGTGAGAAAAGGATTAATATACTCTAAAACACACAAAGAAGAGTTAGAAGAATTAGTTTCAGAACAGTATGTTTACGCATTTACACATTCTACAATGTTGAAAAAGCAAGCACAAAAAAGCGAAGAAAAAAGAGATATTTATCAGTCGATTGATGATCGGAAGAAAAAATATAAGAAACAGGAGATCGAAGAGGAAGAGATTGATGCATATGTGTCCATTGCATTAAAAGAGGATTTCCAGAAGTATTATAACGAATTAAGTGGTAAAATTTCGAATCGGAACATGCTGGAAAATATCATTGCCAACAAGATGATTGAACATGTGGATCTGTTTTTGAAGAAAGCAGAAGAAACATTTCAGATAAAATACGATGAAAAGATTATGTGTGCTTTGTGTCTCCATATGAATTCAGCATTGATCAGAAATGAATCAAAACAAAGAGTATCAAACGAAGAAATCGTGCAAATGACAGTTTCTTATCCGCAGGAATATCAGTTAGCGCAGGAATTTATTCTGGAAACAGAAGAAGTCTTTCATACTAGATTAAATGTGGACGAGATTGTATTTGTCATGATGTTCCTCTTAGAAGAAAGAGTAACGAAAAAGCAACAGGTTGTTACACTGATTGCAATGCATGGTGATCATTCCGCACAAGAAGTTGTGAAAACAGTCAATATCCTTTCGAATGAAAATAATACATATGCATTTAACTTACCATTAGATCAAAATATGAAAGAAGCGTATGAGGATTTCAAGAAAGAAATCATTCGAATTGATCAGGGAAAGGGAATCATCCTGATCTATGACATGGGATCACTAAGGACAATGGCAGAATCCATAGCAGCGGAAACGAATATCGACATTCGATTTGTAGAATCACCGATCACATTGATTGGTGTAGCATGTAGCAACAAAGCAAGTGAAGAAAAAGGAATTGAAGAAATCTACGGATATCTTCAGGAAAATTTCAAAACAGCAGCATACAGCAGAAATTATGATGGTAGCAATAAGATTGTGGTCATTACATCAAAATCTGAAATAGAAGCAGAAAAAATACAACGATTCATCAATGAAAACATGAGTTGGAATAATGTTAAGATCAGGAGGATTGTAGCAGCGAATGAAGGACAACTCTACAGCATGATTGACAGCATTGCCGAGGAGGGAGAGATTGTTGGGATTGTAGGTGATTATGATCCACTACTTCATCAATACCAGTTTATTGATGTAAATCAGTTAATGAAATCAGAAAAATCAAACTTAGATGACTATATCCAGACACAGAATGAATTGGGTAAAACGGGAATCACCGAGACGTATGAATATTTGGAAGAAAACTTTAAAGAGCTGGACATGGCAAAAGTCAAAGTGTATCTGGATGATTTCATGAATAAAGTACAAGATCTGTTAAAGGTAAGATTGGATGAAAACAAAAAAATCGGATTGATTATTCACATCGTATGTTTACTAGATAGGATCAGACAGAAATACACACCTTCCATCAGCTTTATTGCATCAGGTGTGATTGACAAGAACAAGGAAATGGTTTCAGAAGTGAAAAAGCTTCTGGGACCAATCGAAAATGAGTTTAACGTATATATTAATGATACGGAGATTGCAACGATCATTACGATTATACGAGAATAGGAGATTATTATGACAAACGAAGAATTACAGATGATCAGCTTTGAAATTGTTTCTTACTCAGGAGATGCACGCTCAAAATTATTAATTGCACTGGAAAATGCAAAACAGGGAAAATTTGAAGAGTGCGATAAATTAGTAGCACAGGCAAATGAATGTTTAAATGAAGCACATGATGCACAGATGGATGTCATGAAGGTAGAAGCAAACGGAGAGCCTATTCAAATGGGATTTATCATGACACACGCACAGGATCATTTAATGACATCATTATTATTAAAAGACATTATCGGAACATTGATTGACGTTTATAGAAAATAAATAAAGAGAGGATAAGATTATGAATAAACTGATAAAAGCAATCGAAAAGTTAAAACCATATTTCGATGCTATCGCAAGAAACCGATACTTAAAAGCGATCAAGGATGGATTTATTTCTGCAATGCCAATCGTTTTATTCTCAAGTATCTTCATGTTATTAGCATACGTACCAAATATTTTTGGATTTTATTGGAGTAAAACTGTAGAAGCATTCCTGTTAAAACCTTATAACTATTCTATGGGAATTTTAGGATTGGTTGTAGCAGGAACAACATGTTACCATTTAACAAAATCGTTAAACCGAGATATGCCAGTAGATAATCAGATTAATGCTATTTCAACGATGATGTGTTCTATGATTGGATTTATGGTCGTAGCAGTTGATTCCATTAAAGATGGAGATGGATTTGCATTTTCATCTGGATATATGGGATCTAAGGGATTATTAACAGCATTCTTAGTAGCATTCTTTACAGCAAACCTTTATAAGTTCTTTATTAAGAGAAATATTACAGTTAAAATGCCAGATGCAGTGCCACCAAATATTTCACAGACATTTAAAGATGTTATTCCATTTGGAGCATGTATACTGTTATTAACAATCTTTGATTTCTTCTTTAGAAAACAGTTTGATATGTGTTTTGCACAGGCAGTTATTCAGGTATTCCAGCCACTATTTACAGCAGCTGATGGATATGTTGGATTAGCAATCATTTATGGAGCTATGGCGATGTTCTGGTTTGTAGGTATTCAGGGACCAGCCATCGTAGAACCAGCTGTATCTGCAATTTACTATGTAAATATTGCAAACAACTTACAGTTATACCGGGCAGGAGAACATGCAGCAAATATTTTAACACCAGGTGTACAGCAGTTTGTAGCAACTCTTGGTGGTACTGGAGCAACATTGGTGATTACTTTAATGTTTGCATTTATGGCAAAATCAAAAGAGTTAAAAGCCATTGGACGAGCATCTTCTGTTCCAGTTTTATTCGGAGTAAATGAGCCAATTTTGTTCGGAGCACCATTGATCTTAAACCCAGTATTTTTTGTACCATTTATTTGTGCGCCAATTTTAAATGTATGGTTATTTAAAATCTTTGTTGATTATATTGGAATGGACTCATTCTTATATATCTTACCATGGACAACACCTGGACCATTAGGATTATTCCTTGGTTGTGGTATGGCATTGAAGGCATTGATTTTAGCAATCTTGTTATTGGTACTTGACTTTGTTGTATACTATCCATTCTTTAAAGTTTATGATCACGAGAAGTGTGAAGAAGAAAAAGAAAAAGGATTAGAAGAAGTTAACTCTGAAGAAGAACAGATTGAAGTTGATGGAGATACATTGAAATCTAAGAGAATCTTAGTTCTTTGTGCTGGTGGAGGAACATCAGGATTATTAGCTAATGCTCTTAAGAAAGGTGCAGAAGAACAGAATATTCCGCTGATCACAGCTGCAGGAGCATACGGAGCACATACCGATATCATGAAGGATTATGATCTTGTTGTTTTAGCACCACAGGTAGCATCTTTCTATCAGGATCTTAAGAAGGACACAGATCGTTTAGGAATTAAGTGTGTTGCATGTGAAGGAAAACAGTATATTTCATTAACAAGAGATCCAGAGGCAGCACTTAAATTTGTATTTAAGGTTTTAGAAGGAGACAATTAATATGAGATTACCAGAAAATTTTATCATGGGTGGAGCAACTGCAGCATATCAGTGTGAAGGTGAATCAAAGACTCATGGAAAAGGTCGTGTAGCCTGGGATGATTATCTGGAAAAACAGGGCTGGTTCAGCCCTGATCCAGCCAGCGATTTTTATCATAAATATCCAGTAGATTTAGACTTATGTAAACAGTTTGGAGTAAATGGAATCCGTATTTCCATTGCATGGTCAAGAATCTTCCCATCAGGAGAAGGAGAAGTCAATCAGGAAGGTGTAGACTTCTATCATGCAATGTTTAAGAAATGTAGAGAAAATGGAGTAGAGCCATTCATTACATTACATCATTTTGATACACCAAATGAATTACATAAGAACGGAGATTTCTTAAATCCACACACGATTGATTGTTTTGAAAGATATGCAAAATTCTGTTTTGAAGAATTTAAAGATGATATTCGTTACTGGTTTACATTTAATGAAATCTGGCCAGTATCATCTGGACAGTATATCACAGGAACATTCCCACCAGGAGAAAAGTATGATGTAGTGAAGACAATTGAGTCTATGCACAACATGATGGTTGCACATGCTAGAGCAGTTATTGCATTTGAAAAAGGTGGATATGAAGGACAGATCGGTATCATCCATTCCTTAGAAACAAAATATCCATATGATGAGAAAAAAGCAGGGGATGTCTTAGCGGCAGAAAGGGAAGATGCTTTAACAAATCAGTTCTTATTGGATGCAACATTCTTAGGATATTATTCTTCAGAAACATTAAAACATATCAATTTCTTATATGAATTAGAAAATAAGACATTTGCACCAAAAGTAACTGATATGGAATTACTGAAAGAAGCTGCAAAATATAATGATTATCTTGGAATCAACTATTATCAGAGCCACTTTGTTCAGGAATATAATGGAGAAAGTCAGATCCATCATAATGGAACAGGTGCAAAAGGTACTTCTGTATACAGATTAAAAGGTATCAGCGAGCATATGTTCAAAGAGGGAATCGACAGAACAGACTGGGATTGGCTGATCTATCCAGAAGGATTATATGATCAGATTATGCGAATCAAAAAACAGTATCCAAACTATAATGCGATCTATATCACAGAAAATGGAATGGGATACAAAGACGACTTTAAAGATGGTACAGTCGATGATGAACCACGTATTGATTATATCAAACGTCATTTACAGTGGATTGCAAAAGCAATTGATGAAGGTGCCAATGTGAAGGGATACTTTGTATGGTCATTAATGGATATGTTCTCATGGTCTAACGGATATAACAAACGTTATGGATTATTCTATGTAGACTTTGAAACACAGGAACGTTATCCAAAGAAATCCGCATACTGGTATAAAAAAGTTAGCGAAACAAAAGAGGTATAAACGTATGGTAGATTATAAAGGAGTCATTTTTGATTTCAATGGAACATTGTTCTTTGATAATGATAAACATGTATTAGCATGGAATGAAATTTCCAGACTGCTTCGTGGATGTGATATCACAGACGAAGAATTACATGGAAAATTTAATGGAACACCAAACGATCAGATCATCAAGTATATGACAGATGGAAAGGCATCGATCGAGGAAGTAAAGGAATATTCCTCTAAGAAAGAAGCATTTTACCGTGAATTTTGCAAAAAAGATAAAAAAAGTTTCCACCTAGTAAAAGGTTCTGTAGAGTATTTTGAATGGTTAACGAATTATAAACTTCCTTATACAATTGCGAGTGCTTCAATTAAGGCGAATATTGATTTCTTCCGTGAGTCTTTCCATCTTGATGAATATATTGCACCGGAAACTCTGGTATATGATGATGGAACTTATGAAAATAAGATTCAGATGTTTTTGGATGCTTCACAAAAGATAGGGGTTGATATCAAAGATATCCTGATTATCGAAGACTCCTTCTCCGGTATCAAAAATGCCTATAAAGCAGGATGTGATAAGATTCTTGTTGTATGTGAAAAAGACAAAGAAGATGAATATAAAGATCTTCCAGGCGTTCTTGGAACAATGCAAGACTTTGAACATATTTATGATTTCTTTTAATCTATCGATAAATAAAACCTGAAGGGTAAGTCGTTATGGAAAAAATCTGATAACTACAGTGGATGCCATATCCTGTCCATTTTTTCAAAGGACAGGAATGGTAATCAAGAAGATATTGTTTTAGGATTTGGAGAAATCGAAGATTGTAAAGAAGATGGAACATATATGGGCGCCATTGTAGGGAGAGTGGCGAATCGAATCAAGGGTGCAACATTTGATTTGAATGGACAAACGTACAAATTGACAGTAAATAATGGACCAAATCATTTACATAGTTATACGGGAAATTTCTTAGATGAAGGATGTAACGGAAAACAAGGGAAGCCTTATGAGAACCGAGATGGCGTAGCAATTGAACCACAGTTTCTACCAGACTCTATTCATATTGAAAAAGAGCCAAAAGTAATTTTAAGAAAAGGGGTAATATTATGAATATAGGAAATCATATATTAAACATTCGTAAAGAAAATCAATTAACACAAGAGGAGTTTGGCAGATTATTTCATGTTACTCGACAAACTGTTTCAAATTGGGAAAACGGAAAAAAGTTATCCTGATTTGCAAACCTTTGTAAGTATGAGTGATCAATTTGATATTTCTCTTGATACCTTACTAAAAGAAGATTCGAAGATGGTACAATCTATGGATAAAGAAAGAGCGATTGGCATAATAAAACATGAATAAAAAGGTATTTCAATATATGAAAGAACAGGATTAAATGAACTATGAACGAAGCTTGTGAGGTAGAAAATAATGTTATAGTTTTTCGTTGCAAAAAATTTGTGCTAAAATAGATATCAGAAAGAAAAATGGAGGACAATAATATGATTTCATTTGCAAGTGACTATATCGCAGGGGCACACCCGGTAATTATGCAAAGATTACTAGAAACAAACATGGAAAACTTAAGCGGATATGGAACGGACCAATATTGTGCACAGGCAAAAGAAAAGATCAAACAGGCATTTCAATGTCCAGATGGAGAAGTCTTTTTCTTAGTCGGAGGCACACAGACAAATCAGGTGATTATCAGCACAATGCTTGCTCCTTACGAAGGCGTGATCGCAGCAAAAACAGGACATGTCAGTGTTCATGAAGCAGGAGCGATTGAATATAGTGGACATAAAGTGATCGAATTAGAAGAAAAGGACGGAAAATTAGCAGCAGAAGATATTAAGAAATGTATCGAAGATTTTTATTCAGACGATAATCGCGAACATATGGTATATCCTGGAATGGTTTATATCTCATTTCCTACAGAATATGGAACATTGTATTCGAAACAGGAACTAACAGAGATCTCAAATGTCTGCAGAAACTATGAAATTCCATTATTCATTGATGGGGCGAGATTAGGTTACGGAATTGAAAGTAAAGAAAATGATCTGAGACCAGAAGAAATTGCGAAACTAAGCGATGTATTTTATATTGGGGGAACCAAAGTAGGAGCATTATGTGGAGAAGCAGTCGTATTTCCACATCATAATACACCGAAACATTTTGTGACACAGATCAAGCAAAGAGGCGCATTATTAGCTAAAGGAAGATTGCTGGGAATCCAGTTTGATACCCTGTTTACAGACAATCTTTATTTTGAAATTAGTAAACATGCGATTGAGATGGCAGAGAAATTAAAAGAAGTCTTCCATAAGAAAGGATATACATTCTTTTTAGAGTCTCCAACGAATCAGCAGTTTATCATCCTTGAGAATGAGAAGATGAAAGAACTGAGCGAGAATGTAGAATTTGGTTTCTGGGAGAAATACGATGATAACCATACGGTTGTGAGATTTGCAACAAGCTGGTCAACGGATGAAAGTTCGATCGATCAGCTGGAAGAATATCTGTAATAAATTTTATTATAGAAGAAATGCAGTTTTGTATGTAGGAGATGCAGAACTGCATTTTTGTTTTATAGGAGAATTTTATGAACGAAAAGTAAAAAAGTTGATGGATAAATATAGAAATGATATAATGAAAATATGGTAGGTTAAAACAATAAAGGCAAGATAGGAAAGGAAAGTTAACTATGAAGAAATTTTTATCTATGACAGTGTTACTTCTGATCATCGTACTTGCAGGATGTCAGAAGGATCAGACAACAAAGCCAAAGCAGAAGACGAATACAAATGATGCAAAGGTTGTAAAAACAGAGAAACTAGAGACGATGAGCTACGAGGATTTTTACGAGAATCTAAAAGAGGAAGAATTGAACGACTTGGATATCATACAAGTTGCTGATCAGAAAATCACAGCTGTGATAGGTAATTACTTTCTTGTGCTTAATGAGAACAAGAAGAATCATACATATAAGATCAATAAGATCATAGATTTGCATCCATATGGAATGAATTATTATTATAATGAAGAATCAACAATGTTTTATCCATCCAAAGATGGAGAAAAATATCTGATTTATAATGAATGCAGATATAATTCAAAAGATCAAACAATCAATGCTAAAGATGATAAAGAACTTAAGAGTATAGTCATTGATTTAAAGAAAGATGAGGTAACATACCGAAAGGGAAATCATCTGGAAAATTTGAAGAAGAAGGAAGGCGTATCCGAAAATAATTATCCAAAGATAGCAAAATTTTCAAAGGATATGAAGCAGTATGCAAAAAAGAAAAAATATGAGCTAATGACAAACTTCTATTTAAAATCAGGAAAAGACAGATTCTGGGTAATGAAACCATTCTATGAAGAAAATATTTTAGAAGGCAGGATTTTTAGATATCATGAAGGAAAAATACAGTACGTATTTAAATTTCGGGAACCATAAATATAACGTATCTATTATAAAATGAAAAATGCCATCCATATATTGTAGCTTTGATAAAGAAAAACACAATATATGGATGGCAAAAATAATTGTCGAAAAAACATAAAAAAGCTGTTGACATACTGTATACAGCTGTGGTAAGATAGTCAACGTCGCTGAAAGAGCGGCAGGAAAATATAACATCAGATTCGTTTTTTGACTCTGAAA
>JABLTT010001179.1_pt1 | contig 68744 bp, 60 predicted proteins | sample 7160061 | NCBI WGS metagenome assembly JABLTT01 (sample SAMN14651232, study PRJNA627086) | human gut metagenome | isolation source: feces | host: Homo sapiens
AAAATAATAACAACCTCCGGCGGCGGCATGTTTTTAAGTGATAATGAAGAAGCCGTAAAAAAAGTACGATTTTGGTCAACACAGGCAAGGGAAAACTGCCCTTGGTATGAGCATAAAGAAATAGGGTATAACTACCGCATGAGCAACATAGTTGCAGGCATAGGGCGAGGGCAGATGCTTCATTTGGATGAACATATTTCTCAGAAAAAGGCAATCTATATGTGTTATAAAGAAGCGTTTAAAGATTTGCCTGTACAAATGAACCCGTATTTGCCATGCAGTGAACCTAACTTCTGGCTTAGCTGTTTAACGATAAATGAAGGAGAAAAAGTAACGCCAGAATATATACGTTTAGCACTTGCAAAAGAAAATATAGAATCCCGTCCAATATGGAAGCCGATGCATATGCAGCCTGTATATAAAAACAATGATTTTATAATGACGGAAAATAGGCCGGTAAGTGAAGATATTTTTGCAAAAGGTATTTGCTTGCCGAGTGATAACAAGATGACAGAACAGCAACAAGATATGGTAATAAAGATTGTTAAAGAGTTGTTTAACTAAATGAGGAAGATATGTACAAAAATTTTGTTAAAAGAATATTAGATATAATATTATCGCTCATAGCTTTAATAATATTTTCACCATTACTAATAAGTACAGCTATTTTAGTCCGTTTTAAGCTGGGCAGCCCAATTCTTTTCCGGCAAGCAAGACCTGGAAAGAATGAAAAAATTTTTCATATTTTAAAATTCAGGACTATGACTGACGAAAAAGATAAAGACGGTAATTTAATGCCGGATGAAATACGGTTAACAAAATTTGGGCAGTTTTTACGCTCGACATCTATTGATGAATTGCCGGAATTACTGAATATTTTAAAAGGCGATATGGCAGTTGTTGGACCTAGACCTTTATTAGTTCAATATTTAGACCGGTATAATGATGAACAACGCCATAGGCATGATGTTAAGCCTGGCTTAACAGGTCTTGCGCAGGTTAATGGGCGCAATGGAATTACTTGGGAAGAAAAATTTAACTATGACTTGCAATATGTAAATAATGTTACCTTTTTAGGCGATTGTAAAATTATATTACAAACAGTGCAAAAAGTATTTCAAAGGCAAGGCATATCTTCTGCAACTTCTGTAACAATGGAAGAGTTTAAGGGGAATAAGTAATGTTTAAAAGATATCTGCAATTATTAATGCTTATTTTAATTAGAGATGGTACTAAACGTGCGGAGTATTGTAAAAAAATAGGTTATTTTCATTCTCAGGGAGAGGCATGTTTTTTTCAAAATTTTAATTTTGGGGTAGAACCCCACTTAATTTCTTTTGGCAATAATGTAAAAGTTGCATCCGGAGTCAGATTTATTAATCACGATATTTTTGGAGATGTACTTTTATATAAAAATAACATGAATTATCATATTCGGCGAGTAGGTAAAATAGCTATTGGTAATAATGTATTAATTGGCAGCAACAGTATGATTATGTACGATGTTACTATTGGCAATAATGTTATTATTGCAGCCGGAAGCTGTGTTACCAAAGATGTTCCCAACAATACTATTGTTGCAGGTGTTCCTGCTAAAGTTATAGGCTCTTTTGAAGCGTATGAAAAAAAGTTTATAGAAATAACAAAAAATTATCCATGGCTTGGAAAAGGGTATTCAATATATGATAAAAATTTAGCAAAACAGCAAGAAGAATATTTTTGGAAAGTATAAAGGCATGATGTAACGGGAGATTTTTTATTGTGCATATAATAGAAAGTGCTAAAAGATTAGTTAAATATAGCTGGTTGCTGCAAGTACTTGTAGAAAGAGATTTAAAAATCAGGTATCGCCGCAGCTTTTTGGGGTATTTATGGAGCGTTTTAAATCCTTTAATGATGATGGTAATTTTGACAATAGTTTTTTCTAATATGTTTCGTTTCGATATACCTCAATATCCGGTTTATTTATTGGCAGGGCAGCTTATTTTTGGCTTTTTTGCCGAATCAACCAGTATGGCTATGAGTTCTATTTTAGGTGGTGCGGCACTTATAAAAAAAGTATACTTACCTAAATATATATTTCCGTTGTCCAGGGTTTTATCAAGTTTTACCAGCATGCTGCTTTCAATGATTGCATTATTTATAGTAATTATGGCTACAGACGTAACTTTTTCGGCAACACTGGTTTTATTGCCTTGGATATTGTGTTTGGTTTTAGGATTTTGCATAGGAGTAGGTCTGTTGTTATCTGTACTTGTAGTTTTCTTTAGGGATGTACAGTATTTATACAGCATTTTTTTAACGGCGTTTAATTACCTAACACCTATTTTTTACCCGGAAACATTATTGCCTGACTGGCTTCGGGAACTGCTTGTGTTTAATCCACTTTATAATTATATAAAATTTTTCCGTAAAATTGCGGTTTACGGAGAATGGCCAAGTTTGCCGGAGCATTTAACTTGTATTGCATTTACGATAGGTATGCTTATTGTGGGGTTATATATTTTTAAACGTAAACAAAATGATTTTATTTTGTACATATAGGTGAAAAAGTGGAAAAAGCTATAATAGTAAAAAATGTTTCAATGCGTTTTAACTTAGCAACAGAACGTGTTGACAGTTTAAAAGATTTAATTATAAAAAAACTAAAGTTTCAAAGCGTAAGTTTTGATGAATTTTGGGCATTGAGAAATATTAGTTTTTCTGTAGATAAAGGCGAATCATGCGCTTTAATAGGCGCTAATGGAAGCGGAAAAAGTACAATGCTTAAAATTATTAGCGGAATTTTAACGCCGACTAAAGGCAGTGTAGAGGTAAATGGTTCTATTGCGCCGCTTATTGAATTAGGAGCAGGTTTTGACCCTGAATTAACAGGCAGGGAAAACATATTTTTAAATGGTGCAATTCTTGGGTACAGTAAAAAACTTATGATGGAAAAGTATGACGAAATAATAGATTTTAGTGAACTGCGCGATTTTATAGATGTACCTGTAAAAAATTATTCTAGTGGCATGATTGCCCGTTTAGGTTTCTCTATAGCAACTATGGTTAAGCCTGACATATTAGTAGTTGATGAAATTTTAGCCGTTGGTGACCAGGCGTTTCAGGATAAATGCCATAAACGATTGGAATACATGATGAATAATGGAACTACAGTACTTTTAGTATCACATTCTGCGCCGGATATAAAAAGAATCTGCCAAAAAGCAGTGTGGATAGACAGAAGCAATTTACGTTTTGTTGGTGATGTCGACGAGGCGTTAAGCCTTTATAATGATACATAATTATTGTATTTATTTAATATCATTTTGGAAGGTGAGTTGATGAAAAATCTGTATATTGTTGGAGCAAGCGGATGCGGGCGTGAAGTATTAAATATTATAAAAGATATTCATACTTTACAGGGGATACAGTGGAATGTGATGGGGTTTCTGGATGATAACCTGCAAGCATTAGAAGGAGTTGAATGTGATTATAAAGTTGTAGGAAGAATTCAAGATTATGTTCCTCAAGAAAACGATGTTTTGGCATTGGGTATTGCTAATCCGCAAATTAAAGAAAAAATAGTTACAATGTTAAAAAATAAAGGAGCTGCCTTTCAAAGCATAATTCATCCTTATGTTGCATTAGGACGCTTTAATACAGTTGGCGAAGGTGTTGTAATATATTCTGGCTTTGGAATGACAGTTAATGTGCAAATTGGTAACTTTTGTACGTTGTTAGCATGTGGGCTTGGACATGACGTCACAGTCGGAGATTTTTCAACAATATCGTCCTGGTGTAATATTATGGGTCATGCAAAAATTGGTAAACGTGTATTTATGGGCGGTAATTGTGCGGTAGCGCCAAGTGCTGTTATAGAAGATGATGCCTATGTTGGTGTGGGCAGTGTTGTTTTACGCAAGGTAAAAGCCGGTAAAAAAGTTTTTGGTAATCCTGCCAGAGAAATGGATATTTAAAATAAAGGGAGAGAAAGATAAAAATGGAAAATATTATATTATTTCAATCTGAAAATGGTAACAATATAATTACAACAAATGATTTATATGAAAAATTAAAAGCAGTAAAAGCCGATCAATGTAATTTGTTATTTATTCATACTGATCTTGCTGGTTTTGGGATACCTAACGCGAAATTAAAAAGAAAAGAATTTTTAGGAGCAATATATAATGTTTTATTAGCTCTAAAAGTAAAAACTTTAGTGTTTCCAGCATTTACTTTTAGTTTTCCTAATGATGAAGATTTTAGCGTAAATGATAGTACGGCAAAATATATGGGAGCGCTTAATGAATATGTAAGAAAACAACCTGGTGTTGTGCGGTCTTTAGATCCGTTAATGTCGGTTATAGCGGTTGGAGAAAAAGCAGAAGAATTTTACAAAGTAGGAAAAAGATGCATGAGTACTGGTGGAATGTTTGATATGTTACATCATACGCCTGACGTTAAATTTTTATTTTTGGGAGCAAAACCAACGCATTGTTTTACTTATGCGCATTATGTAGAAGGTGTATACAAAGTTCCATACAGATTTGAAAAATGGTTTGAAGGAAATATAACAGATGGAGAAGGAAATACATATAAAGACTCATATTCTTTATTAGCTGGCTGTAAAGGTATTTATCCGGCTGCTATGTTGCCTTTTGAAAAGCACATGTTAAAAAATAGAAAATATAATAAAGTTCCTTTAGGGGATGGTGAAATAATTTGTTTTAGAGAAAAAGATGCTTATCAAGCAATGTTAGATGCGCTTGATGAAAATATTCATGGATTTTTAGTTAAACCATTTACTGAAGAAGATCTTGTTCAAGAAGTAAAACCACGTAATGGCCAACGTGTAGTGATGGTACCTTAAACAAAGGAGTAATATATAATATGAATAATTTTTCGTTTAATAATTTACGTATTGATGGTTTAGCAACAGCTGTTCCTAATGATGTTGAACAAATAATGGATTATGCTAAATATTACCCTGAAGGAGAACTTGAAAAATTTTGTGCATCAACTGGAATATATCAAAGATATGTAGGGCATAGAAAGAAAATAATTGCTTCAGATTTATGTGTGGCCGCTGCTAATAGCCTATTTGAAAAATTTAACTTAGATAAAGATAATATTGATTGTTTAATTTATATGTCTCAAAGCTTTGATTATGAGTCTCCGGCTACAGCAAATATTATACAAATGCGATTAGGTTTAAATAATTGTGGTGCAGTTTATGATATAACATACGGATGTGCTGCATTTCCTTTTGCATTGCAGATAGCAGGAAGTTTTATTAATGGTGGGTGCAGGAGCGTATTGATATTAATTGGCGATAGTGTTACATCTCCTGATATAACTGATAAAGATAATTTTCTGTTTGGGGATGCAGGGTCAGCTATGATTATAAGTAAAGCAGAAAATGAAGAATCGGAAATTAATATTCGTCTTGAAACTCTTGGTAATAAATTTAAAGCATTGATGTTTCCTTTTGGCAAGAATAGACATAGATTCTATGATATGGTCAATGAAGTTGGTTATGAAAATGCAAATAAATTATTAAGGAGATTTATGAGTGGTGCAGATGTTTTTACTTTTTCGTTAATAGATGCAACCAAAGCGGCAAAAAAATTTTATTCAGATTTTAAATGTTCTGCTGATGACTTTGATTTATTAGCAATCCATCAGGCTAATAAAATGATAATTGATAATGTTGCAAAAAAAATAAAGTTCCCTAAAGAAAAGGTTAATATTACATTGGATAGATATGCAAATACAAGTGGAGTTAGTATCCCGTTAGCTATTTGTGATTATTTTGAAAAGAATTCATGCTGTGGAATAAAAAATATTTTAACTTTAGGCTTTGGCGTAGGTTTAAGCATTGGTATTGCTTCTTTAAAAATAAATAGTAACAAAGTTTTACCTATTATCAAAACAGATGAAAGCTTTGATGATGGCTTATATTGCAGTGAGTATTTAAATTATTAATACAACATGGGAGGCAAACATGGCTTTTTTTAATCTATACAATACAAAAATAAAAGCAGTGGCAGCAACTGTACCTGATGATGTTGAATATACTACAGATTATAATGAACTTTTTGGTGAAGAACATGTAAAAAAATTTATTATGTCTACCGGTGTAAAACGCCGCTTTACTACACATAGGTTGGGTGTTACTGCGTCAGATTTATGCTGTGCTGCCGCAGAAAAAATATTAACTGAACTAAATTATGACAGAAGCAAAATAGATGCTTTAATTTTTGCGTCTTCTAGCCGCGATTATCTTCAGCCTGTTACTGCTACTATTTTGCAGGATAGATTGGGATTATCTGATGATTGTATGTGTTATGATGTACCGCTTGGCTGCTCTGCTTATGTTTATGGTTTATATTTAGCTGCTATGCATATTAATTCCGGTTGCCGCAGTGTATTATTATTGGCTGGTTCTACTGGCGAACAATTACCTGAAGGTTATGTGCCTAAAGAAATACCCATGCTTTTTGGTAACGGAGGCTCTGCTACTTTATTAGAATATGATGAAAATGCTGAAACTGTATATGGTTTATTACGTTCCATTGGGCGTGATTTTAAAATGCTTTCATCTCCGTTTAGCGGGCAGCGCCATCCATTTTGGCCAATGGTACAAAAATTTGGATATGAAAAGGCATGTATTTATAGAGATTTATTCCATATGGAAGGTATGGATGTAATGCGTTTTTCGTTAAAAGAAGTAGTTACAATGATTAATGATTTTAAAGAACATTTCAATTGTAATTATGATGACTATGAAATATTAGCATGCCATCAGGCGAATAAACTTATTATCAGCAACCTTGCTAGAAAGATAAAATTCCCGCTTAATAAAATACCTCTTTCAATAGTTGATTATGGTAATACCGGATGTGCTTCAATACCTTTAGCGATTTGTGACCACTATGCCGGTAAAGATAATGCTGAAGGTACGGGTAAAATTTTAACCTGTGGATTTGGCATAGGCTTATCTTTAGGCATTGTTGGGGTTACTGTTACGCCGGAAAATTGTTTTGCTGTTTTTAAGGTTAAAGAAAGATATGATGACGGCTTACGCTTTGAAGATTATTTGTGAGGATACTGGAAATGGATAAATTTGATTTTAACGGTAAAAAAGTGTTAGTTACAGGTGCTTCATCCGGAGTTGGCAGAGAGGTTGCCATTTTACTAAGTAAAATGGGTGCAAAAGTTATAATTGTAGCCAGAAGAGAAAGTGAATTAAAGAAAACGCTTTCATTGATGGAGGGAGACATACATTCTTATAGAGTATTGGATTTAGCAGATTTTAATAAAGTGGTTGAAACTGTTAAAGAGTTAGTTTTAGTAGATGGACAAAAATTTGATTGTATTGCTTATTGCGCTGGTCTTGGTATTCCTGTTCCTTTAAGGCTTATAACAGAAGAGAATATAAATGATATATTTAGGGTAAATTTTATTGGGTTTGCTGCTGTTTTAAAATGTGTAGCAAGTAAACGATATTTTTCTGATGGTGGTGCAGTAGTAGCTATATCATCTGTTACAGCTACTGGCCATATTGGAAATGATATATATGCAGCTTCAAAAGGAGCGCTCAATTCATTAGTTTTATCAGCAGCTAAAGAATTAAGAAATAAAAAAATTAGAATTAACGCAATTTTACCATCAACAATTAATACGGAAATGATTCGGAATCAAAATTTAACTACCATAGATAAAAGTATGCTTGATAATGATAATGAATTTTTTATGAAACCATTATATGTGGCTACTGTCGTCGTGGCACTTTTAAGTGATTCGATGAAATATGTATCAGGGGCACTTATTAATGTAGATAGAGGAGATAATACTTGGGGTTGAGGTGATTATATATGACAATTCGTTTAGATGGTAAAACATATCTTGTTGTCGGAGCTTCTTCAGGTATAGGAAGAGCGAGTGCAATTGCGATAAGTAAATTAGGAGGGAGAGTTGTATTAAGTAGTAGAAATGAAAGCAAACTAAAAGAAACATTATCATTTATGGAGGGAAATAATCATGTAATATGCCCGTATGATATGCATAATCTATTTGGTATAAAAAATTTTGTAAAAAATTGTATTAATAGTATTAATTGCAAATTTGACGGATTAGTATATACATCTGGTGTTTGCAGAAATAAATTAATTAAAATGGAAAATATTGTAGAATTTGAAGATGATTTTGAAGTTGGCTATAAGGCGTATTTAATGCTTTTAAAAGAATTCTCATCACGTAAAGTTCTTAATGATGCTGGCTCTATAGTAGCATTGTCTTCAAGAGCAGCGCTTTTTCCTGAAAAATTTTTATCTAGATATGCTACAACTAAAGCAGCAATTAATATAACTTCTAATATTGCTGCACAAGAATTCGCAAAGAGAAAAATTCGAGTTAATACTATTTGTCCTGAAATGGTTAAAACTCCTATGACAGAGTATTTTTTTAGTTCTGTTAGTCAGGAACAATTGAACAAATTTTATCCTCTTGGTCATTTAGAAACTAGTGATGTTTCAGATATGATAATATTTCTGCTAAGCGATATGAGTAAGAAAATTACAGGGCAAAATTTTTATCTGTCAGCAGGTAATGCTGGTACAGCAATTGATGGTTATATTATTTAAAATATAAAAATTTATACATCAAAGGAGAAGAAAAAATGGAATTAAAAGAAAAATTAGCGTTGATTGAAGAGGTACTGGATGTAGAAGAAGGCAGCTTGAGCCCGGAAACTGAACTTGCAGATGTAGACGAGTGGGATTCGATAGCGGCACTTTCTTTAATAGTAATGCTTGATGAAAAATTTGAAAAAACAGTAAGCGGCGCACAGATAAAAGCCTTAGAAACTGTAACTGATATTTTAACCTATATGGAATAAAAAATATAACTAACAAAGGAGAAAGAAAAAATGGAATTAAAAGAAAAATTAGCGTTGATTGAAGAAGTACTGGATGTAGAAGAAGGCAGCTTAAGCCCGGAAACTGAACTTGCAGATGTGGACGAGTGGGATTCGATAGCGGCACTTTCTTTAATAGTAATGCTTGACGAAAAATTTGAAAAAACAGTAAGCGGCGCACAAATTAAAGCATTGGAAACTGTAAATGATATTTTAGCCTATATGGAATAAGATTGGAGTAAAGCCATGGAAAAGTTATATGCTCTTTTAGAAGATATAAGACCGGATGTAGATTTTCGTAATACTAATACGTTAGTTACGGATGGTTTTATTGATTCGTTTGATATAGTAACCATTATAGCAAGTATTGAAAATGAATTTTCTGTAGAAATTCCTGTGGATAGTATGCTGCCTGAAAACTTTGAGAGTGCAGAAGCTATCATGAAGCTTATAGATAGGGCTAAAGGATAAAAGAATGTTTGGTTTTATTAATAAAATAAAATTATGGTATCGCCATCAGAAATTAATAAAAGATGGTATTTTGATGCCGGTAGAATCTTATGAGCAATATACGGCATTGGTAAAAGAGGCAAAGGCTAATTCTGAACATAAGCTTTTTTCTAACTGCTATATGTTGCCTGCTGAGATAAAAAGATTAATTGCTTTAAAAAACTTTTATCAAGTAAAAACAAATACAGGTTTGGCGTTTGCTGATGATGAGGGTAGCTATTATTATTTGTTTTTATATGTAGATTTAACAGAATCGCTTGTATTGCCAAGGTTAGAAAAAGATATTTTAGTTGAAAATGTATATTATGATAACCGTAAAACAGAAATACAATGTAAATTTGAAGAATATGTTCAGAATGCTGGATGTATTTATTTAAATACATATAATGCAGTAACTGACAGACCACAATTAGCACCTGATAAGTATTGGAAAAAATTAAAAGCATTACAAAACGCTTTAGCTGCTGAAGGTAAAAAGATTTGTCAGCCAACAGAAAGGCAATTAAAAGAGTTTGAGCATATTTACAGAGATACGATTGATAAATATGTTCAGAAAAGATATAGCCGAAAAGAAAGAAATGAGCAAAGAAAAGCAGGGCTTTTACATTGTATTGATGACAATAATGGAAATATTTATGCTATTCATATTAGTGGTTTACTTCATGGCGGTGCTATTGCAACAAGAAAGGATTGCCAAGGTGGAATTTATTCTCCAGGACTAATGTTGTATATGTTTAAAGAATATTATAAAGCTATGCCAGAAAATATTGAGGAACAATTTAAATATATGCGACCTAAAGGAATAGGTGGATGGATTGCCGTAGATAATAAGGCATCATGGAGAATTCATAAAATGCTTGGTATTAAGGCTATTGGTAAATCAATGAATCAGTTTGTTATTAAGGCAAAAAGTTAGTACTTATAAACAATTAAAAATTTAACGGGAGAGAAATATGATTACAGTTTTGGATTGTTTGGAAAAGACGGCTTCAAAATTTTCAAATAATATTATATGCGAAGATGCTAAAAAGCAAATTACATATGCTGATTTTGTAAAAAATGCCAAAACTATTGGCAGCTTTTTATGCAAGTATGGTGCTATGCGTAAACCGGTTGCGGTTTTTATGGATAATTCCGTAGAAGCACTTGAAGCTATGATGGGAGTAGTATACAGCGGTAATTTTTACGTGGTTATAGATGCTTTAATGCCTGTTGAAAGGATAAAAAATATTTTTTCGACATTAAAACCTTTGGCTGTTGTGGTTGATAATAAATGTAAAACACAGGTTGCAAAATTAGATATGGACGGCAATGTTTATAACTATGAAGAAATAGTACAGACAGGCATAGATTATGAAAAGTTAAAATCTGTACGTAATAAAATGATTGATGCAGACCCATTGTATGCCTTATTTACTTCCGGTTCTACCGGTGTGCCAAAAGGCACGGTATTAACACATTCAAGCGTTATGAAATATACGCAATGGTATGCACAAACATTTAATATAAACGAAAAAACAACTTTTGGCAGCCAGACTCCATTTTATTTTAGCATGTCTGTATCGACCGTATTCTCTACTATCTATACAGGTGCTAAACTTGTAATTATTCCAAAACAACTTTTTTCTTTCCCTGTTAAATTAATAGAATTCATGAATGAGGCTAAAATCAATACAATATATTGGGTTCCTTCTGCTATGAATATGATTGCTAATTTTAAAGCGTTGGACAAGAATCAATTATCATATTTAAAAACGGTTCTTTTTGCCGGTGAAGCTATGCCGACTAAGCAGTTGAATTACTGGAGAAAACATCTTTCGCCTGAAACTTTATATGCTAATTTATTTGGGCCAACTGAAACTACTGATATAGCTACATATTATATTGTAGACAGAGAATTTCGTGATGATGAACCTATTCCAATAGGTGCTGCGTGCAGTAATTGTGATGTGTTTGTTTTAAAAGAAGATAATACTTTGGCTGAGCCCGGTGAAGAGGGGGAACTATGTGCAAGAGGCGCCTTTTTAGCATCCGGATACTATGATAATCCAGAAAAAACTAAAGAAGTTTTTGTACAGAATCCTTTAAATACACATTATCCTGATATTATTTATAAAACAGGCGACCTTGTTAAATATAATGACAGAGGGGAATTAGTTTATATTACAAGAAAAGATTTTCAAATTAAGCATCAGGGATACAGAATAGAGTTAGGCGAGATTGAAACGGCGGTAAGCGCAGTACAGGGCGTTTATGAATGTTGCTGTATTTATGACATGGATAAACAGTTGATAGTGCTTTATTATACAGGTGATAATTTAACGTCCAAAGATATTCTTTTAGGAGTAAAGGATTTATTGCCTAAATATATGATGCCTAATAAAATTTTTTTACTGGAAAGTATGCCGCACAATGCGAATGGCAAGATTGATAAAAAGCTTTTGCAAAAAGTATATAATGGTGAAATGAATTTATGGGAATAATAACTTATACTACGCCGTTATTAGAACAAAATATGTACATTATTGTAGAAGGAAATAATTGCATTGTAATTGACCCTTATTATGACGATAAAGTTAAAACTTTATTAGAAAATATGAGCGTTGATTTGCTGCTTGTAACACATGAACATTATGACCATATCAGCGGCGTAAATAAATTTAAGGAAATTTATGGCTGCAAGCTTTTAGCAAATAAAAAATGCAATAGCAATCTTCAACTTCCTACAAAAAATTTTTCCAAATATTTTGAAGCTTATTATGAATTTCAGGGCGATTTAAAAAAGCCTGATTTTGCTTTTGATAATAATTATTCATGTAGTGCTGATGAAATATTTGAAGATAATATTACTTTTAATTGGCATGGAAATACGTTATTTATAAAAGAAGTACCAGGACACAGTGCTGGCGGCAATTTTATTTTTTTAAACGATAATATATTATTTTCCGGCGATATACTTTTAGATGAAAATGTGCCTGCAGCTAAATTTCCGGGAGGAAGTAAAAAAGCTTTTGCTAATATAACGTTGCCATATATTAATTCTTTAATACCGGATATATTTGTATATCCTGGGCATGGCGATGCGTTTGTTTTAAATGAATATTACGGTTACTGTAAATAAAAAGGTAAAAATAAGTGTTGAAAGTAATAGATTCTTTATCTGAATATGAAAATTTGTATAGCAGATATGTAATATCTAAAAAAGTAAGTGCCTATACTAATCTTTTTATAAACAAAGGAAAACTATGTTCATATATTAAAGATAAAAGAATAAAATATAGCGTTATTAACGGCAGTTTATTTCTGTTTGTAAATGAATATGACTATTATAAATTGTACTTTTATGGCATTGATATAAATTTTGAAAAACTGCCTATAATGGATAAAAATGTTTGTTGCGACGTATATTTACATAAAAATAATTTGTTACGTGCTGATTTTTTTAATAAGTTATTTATAAATAATTCGTTTATGCAGATAGGCAGATATGAACAGGTGCGTTTATGCTATGGGAATTTGCATGATGCAGCTTGTAAATATTTGGAAGGAAACAAATGGAAGTTAACAAAATATAATATGCATATTAAGAATATAAGTTGTGATGAAAAAGATAAATTTGAACAATTAGTTATTAATAATATGGGAAAGTACGATGGGCTATCTATAGAAGATGAAATATGGGAAGAACAAATTAAAAATAGTAATGTAGTAGGGATATATGTATTGGATAAATTGATAGCAGCATATTATTTTACCGAAAAAGCTGGAAGGATTGTTGTAGAAAAAGCTTATCGCGGTAAAAATTTGAGCGTACTTTTGCGTATGTATTTTGCTGCTCAAAGCAGATGGGAAAATTCTTCTAAAAACCAATATGGATGGGTAGAAAGAAATAATATGGCTTCTAAAATGACTTTTAAAAAATTATTTGCAGTTTATACGGGAAAAGTTAAAGACAGGTATGTAAAAATATTGTGAGTTTTTATGTTCACACGCAGTTTAACAAAGCAAATTTTGCAATTTAATAATGAGGCGGAGGTTTCCTTTTTAAAAGGAGTAACTCAATCCGGCAAAACAACATTCCTAAAAAAACTTGCCTCACCTGACCTCAAGTACGCTGACCTTGCGGAACCTGCTTTGCGCAGTGTGGCGAATGAAGAACCGGTGCTGTTTTTGCAGCGGTATGCGCCGCCGGTGCTGATTGATAATATTCAGTACGCGCCGGAACTTGTGCCGGTTATTAAGGACTATGCGCGAAAGCACGGCAAGCCGGGCGATTTTTGGCTGATTGCGACGAAAGAGGACGTGGAAACCATTACCGCCATTATGCAGGAGCTTGGCGATAAGTTTGCCTGCCTGGAGCTTTGCGGTTTAAGCAGTGCGGAACTGGACGGCAGGGAAAGTACGCCGTTTATACCGGACATGCAGCTTTTGGCAAGCCGGATGCAGAACCCTGTTTCGCACAGCGTGGTGGAGATTTATGACCGCATCTGGCGCGGTGATAAGCCTGCAATGTATAACGAAGGTGCGGACTGGCAAAGTTATTACGCGCGTTTGGTGCAGGATATTTTACAGCGAGATATCCGCAATTTTGTGCAGCTTAATGATGAGATGAAGTTTTACCGCTTTTTGTGCGCGGCGGCTTCACAAACGGCAAAGCTTTTAAACTATGCAGTTATGGCGAAGGAAACAAGTATCAGCATACCGACTGCCAAGCAGTGGCTGGGCATTTTGGAAAAGATGGGGCTGGTGTACCTGCTTCAGCCTGCGGCATTTAACGGCGTTAAGTACGTTGTAAAAACGCCAAAGCTGTATTTTACGGATACCGGCCTTGCGGCATACCTTTTGCGCTGGAATACGGCAGATGCGCTGGAACTTGGCGCGATAAGCGCGGAGTTTTTTGAAACATGGGTTATTGGCGAAGTATATAAAAGTTTTGCCAATAGCGGGCAGAAAGCGCAGTTGTACTATTACCGCAATTTTAATGGCAAAGAGGTTGAGCTATTAATTTTGCACAACGGCGTGCTGTACCCGTGCGTCATCAGCAAAAGCGCGCAGGTGCAAAAAATGTACAAGCGCTTTAATATAATAGAAGCCGCATTTGGCGGCTGTACAGAAGTTAAAACGGCAACCGGCAGCGTCATTTGCCTTGTGCCTGAGTTCGGCATTGATAAAAACAACATTATGTACGTCCCCGCGTGGATGATTTAAGCCTTGCATAAGCAGGGCTTTATTTTTTACCATTCCGCAGATTTTACCTACACCTTTACGTGTGGTATAATATATTATTAGATTTATTGAACGAAAGGAACAATCATGGCAGATAAATTTTTAGTTATAGATGGCAGCAGCCTGATTCACAGGGCATTTTTTGCCTTGCCGCCGCTGACGACGCAGAGCGGTGTGCATACGGGTGCTGTATACGGTTTTTGCAATATGCTGCTGCGCCTTTTGGCAGACGTACAGCCCAAGTGGCTGGCGGTAGCGTTTGACAAGAGCCGCAAAACTTTCCGCACGGAGATGTTTGCTGATTACAAAGGTCAGCGCAAGCCGACTCCGAGCGAACTTTCGGAGCAGTTTCCGCTGGCACGCAAGGTGCTGGAGGCAATGAACATTGCTGTGCTGGAGCTGGATAATTACGAGGCGGACGACATCATCGGCACGTTTGCCGTACACGCGCCGCAGGAAGCTGACGTGATTATTGTAACGGGTGACCGCGACGAACTTCAGCTTTTAAGCAGCCGCACAAGCGTATATTTTACCAAACGCGGCATTTCGGACCTTAAAATTTACACGCCGGAGGTTTTTGCGGAAGAATATGAAGGCCTTGAACCGAAGCAGCTTATCGACCTGAAAGGGCTGATGGGCGATACTTCGGATAATATCCCCGGCATACCGGGCGTTGGCCCTAAAACGGCTCTCAAGCTGATTGGCGAGTACGGCAGCGTGGAAAATGTGCTGGCTAACGCCGATAAAATCAGCGGCAAGGCACTGCGCGAAAAAGTACAGAACAACAAAGATTCGGCACTGCTTTCAAAAAAACTGGCAACAATTTTTACGGATGTACCGGTTGATGCGGATTTGGCCAATTATGAATTAAAAGCATTAAAGCCAGAAGCGCGCGAACTGCTTGCCGGGTTGGAATTCCGCAATATGTACGACCGTTTTAATGCCGTTATGGGTGCGCCGGAAGGCGATTTCAGCCTGTTTGGCGACTTTGTGGAAGATAAGCCTGCCGGGCTGCCGGAAGAAATTGTAAAAAGTGCCGACAATGCGGAAGCGTTGTTTAAACTTATCGCCGTAAGGCGTGAAGTTACGCCGCTTACTGTACAAATTGGCGGTACGCTGCCGGATTTATATTTTAAACGTGTGGAGCTTTTATGTGATGGGCGCGTTTATATTTTTGAAGGCGAGTGCCCCGGCTGGCAGCAGTTTTATGACTGGCTGGCAAATGAAAACTGCCAAAAAGCCTGCTGCGACAGCAAAGAGATTATTAAAACCGCTTTGTGCTTTGGTGTTGAAGCGCGCGGCATAACGGATGATATTGCCATTGCCGCATATCTTATTGACCCTGCGCGCAGCGAATACAGCATTAAAACCGTTGGCGGAGCGTACCTGACGCAGGAGTATGCGCAGGAATGCAAAACCGTTGCCGAACTTGTGCCTGTGCTGCGTGCCAAACTTGCAGAGCACGAACAGATAAAATTATATGAAGAAATGGAGCTGCCGTTGGCACGCACGCTTGCCAAAATGGAGCTGGCGGGCATTAAGCCGGATGCAGCGCTTTTGGATAAATTAACCAAAGAAATGGCGGCGCAGATTGCAGCGCTTGAGATTTTGGCAGTAGAGCAGGCTGGAGAAAGCTTTAATTTAAAATCTACCAAGCAGCTTGGTGCTATTTTGTTTGAAAAGCTGGGCCTGCCGGTAATCAAAAAAACTAAAACAGGTTATTCCACAGACGTATCCGTTTTGGAGCAGCTGCGCAACGAGCATCCGCTGGTGCGTACTATTTTGGAACACCGCAAGCTGACGAAGCTGCACAGTACCTACCTTGAAGGGCTGCGTCCTCTGATAAATACTGTTACAGGGCGTATACATACTCATTTTCAGCAGCTTGTTACCGTTACCGGGCGTTTGAGCAGCACCGACCCTAACTTGCAGAACATTCCTACCCGCACGGAACTTGGCAAAAAAATACGCGAAATTTTTGTGCCGGGAGAAGGTTACGATTACCTGTTAAGCTGCGATTATTCGCAGGTAGAACTGCGCGTGCTGGCGCATATTGCGCAGGATGAACTGCTTTTGGAAAGCTTCCTGCACGGGCAGGATGTACACGCACGCACGGCTGCGGAAGTGTTTGGCGTGCCGCTGGATGAAGTTACCGGCACCATGCGTACGCGCGCCAAAGCAGTAAACTTTGGCATTGTATACGGCATCAGCGATTTTGGGCTTGCCAAGCAGCTTGATATCAATCGCGGCGAGGCGGGCAGATATATTGAAAATTATCTTGGACGCTACACCGGCGTTAAAAAATATATGGATGATATGGTGGCAAGCGCCAAAAAACAGGGCTATGTGCAGACGCTGTTCGGCCGCAGGCGTTACCTGCCGGATATTAACAGCCGCAATTTTAACCTGCGCGGCTTTGCGGAGCGCACCGCCATTAACACGCCGATACAGGGCACAGCGGCGGACATTATAAAAATTGCCATGGTGAATGTGCAGAAAATGCTGGAACAGGGCGGTTATAAAAGCCGCATACTGCTTCAGGTGCACGATGAACTTTTGCTTGAAGTAACGGAGGCCGAACGCGAAGAAGTTGGCGCACTTGTAAAACAAACTATGGAAAGCGCCGTAAAACTCAGCGTACCGCTGATTGCCGATGTTAACTACGGCGTAAACTGGGCAGACGCCAAATAGGGAGGAATTACCATGCCGGAAATGCCGGAGGTGGAGCAGGTACGCAAAACCCTGCTTCCGCACATTAAGGGCAAAACCATTAAAAATATAGAAATTAACCTTGCAAGGCTGATAAAATATCCTTCGCCGGAAGAATTTATTGCCGGTTTAACAGGCAAAACCATTTTGGACGTAGGGCGCCGCGGCAAATACCTGGTGCTGAAAACAGGCGAAAACCAGAAGCTGATTGTGCATTTGCGCATGACAGGCAGCCTGATTGCGCAGGATGCAGATAAGACGGAACCTCCTTATGCCAAAATTAAGTTTGAACTGACGGACGGTGTAACCATGTGGTTCTGCGATATCCGCACCTTTGGCACACTGTATCTTGTTACCAATAATGACGCTTATATTGAAGGCTATGAAACTTTAGGTCCCGAGCCTTTAAGCGAAGGCTTTACGGCCGGTTACATGCGCCCGGTTATAGCCAAAAGCAGAAAGCCTATAAAAACTCTGATTTTGGAGCAGACTTTTATCGCAGGGCTGGGCAACATCTACGCCGATGAGTGCCTGGCGTTATCTGGCATTTTGCCGATGCGCACGGCCAACACGCTGACGGACGAAGAAATTGACCGCCTGCATGATGCCATAAACAAGGTTATTGCGCAGGGCATTGCCAACCGCGGTACAACCTTCCGCGATTACAAAGACGGCGAAGGCAACAAGGGCGATAACCAAAACCATTTGCTGGTATATGGGCGCAAAGGCTTGTGCTGCAAAATGTGCGGCGGCGAACTTTTGGGCACCAAAGTAGGCGGGCGAAGCACAACATACTGCCCGCACTGCCAAAAATAAAACGGTGAAAAAATGAAAGTAATAGGTTTAACAGGGGGCATAGCCTCCGGTAAAAGTACAATTGCAAATTTACTGCGCAGCCTTGGCGCGCCTGTGTTTGATGCCGACGCCGAAAGCCGCGCTCTGGTTGCTAAAGGACGTGCGGCGCTTAACGAAATAGCCCTTACTTTTGGCATTGAATACCTTACGGACGGCGGCGAACTTAATCGCCCTAAAATGGCAGAACTTGTTTTCCACGATAAAGAAGCGCTGAAAAAACTGGAAGCAATCATTCATAAAAACGTACTGGCGGCAGCGCAGAGCTTTCTGGCGGAATGCCGCAGTAAAAATCTGCCGGCGGCAGTGCTTGATGTACCGCTTTTAATCGAGTGCGGCTGGTACAAAGATGTGGATGCCGTGTGGCTTGTTGCCGTAGACAGCGAAACGCAGATAGAACGTGCCATGGCACGAAGCAACATGACGCGCGAAGAAGTTAAGGCACGCATTGCAGCGCAGATGACACTGGAAGAAAAAAAGGCTTATGCCAGCCTTGTAATCGACAACAGCGGCACCTTTGCCGAAACGGAAAAAGCCGTTGCCGCAGCATGGAAAAATTTTACGGCGGAGGCATAAGTTGGGCAGGCGGAAAAAGAAAAAATTTATCGACAGATGGTGTGTAAAATTCTTAATGGTTGCTGCCGCCATTTTTCTCATCGGTGAAGCCGGTATGAAAATATGGAGCAGCGAAGCCGTGCAGACGCGCTTTGTTTATATGTGGCCCTACCAGAACGAAATTTTGGAGTACAGCTCCAAAAACAAAATCGACCCATTTTTGGTTGCGGCAGTTATAAAAAACGAAAGCGGGTTTGATACGGAAGCCGTATCGCACGCCGGTGCCGTGGGGCTGATGCAGATTATGCCGGAAACCGGCGAATGGATTGCTTCGCAGATGGGGCTTGACCAATTTGACTTGGAAGCTTTGCGCAGGCCGGAATATAACGTGCGGCTTGGCTGCTGGTATCTGGGCGAGCTGGAGTATGAATTTCAACGCAACTGGGTGCTGATGATGATTGCCTATAACGCCGGGCGAGGCAACACGCGTGCATGGATGCAGGAAAACGGCTGGAACTATGATTTTAACCGCATTGAAGACATACCTTACCCGGATACGCGCGAGTATGTAAAAAAGGTTTTGCGCGACCGCGACAAATATTATCTTTATTACAGAAATAAAATAAAAAACTATTGACAGATTGATTTTTGCGCGTTATAATAATCAATGTTGACGCGGTAGTGGCGGAACGGCAGACGCGCTAGCCTCAGGAGCTAGTGGGGGCAACCCCGTGGAGGTTCAAATCCTCTCTACCGCACCATTTAATTTAATAGCAATACCCCAATGCGGTTGTGGCGGAACGGCAGACGCACCATCTTGAGGGGGTGGCGGGGAGACCCGTGTGGGTTCAAATCCCACCAACCGCACCAAAAATGCAATGAAGCAGCTTATAAAACAGGCTGCTTTTTTTATGCCCGAATGAATTAAACAATGGGCATTAGCTTAAAAGCGCCGGTATTTGTGCAGGTTATTTTTCTTTTAACTTGTGGACAAAGCATGCCTGCAATGGTATAGTATATTAGGTATTGCGCAGGGGCAGAAAAAAGCTGTCTGCCCTCAAAAAAGATATTTTTGGAAGGTGGTACAATCAATGGAAAAATCTGTTAAGCAAAACACATCCACTCCTGTGGACGCGGATTATTCGCTGGAGGCCGTGCCTGATTCAGCACGCAAAGGCTTCTGGCAGATGTTCTTCGTTATGCTGGGGTTTACGTTTTTTTCTGCCAGTATGAGCGTGGGCGCCAAATTGGGTAATGGGCTCGATTTATCAGGCTTTGTATGGGCGTGCCTGATTGGCGGCATTATCCTGTCGGCTTACTGCGGTGTACTGGCTTTTATTGGGTCTAAAACCGGGTTGAATATGGATTTGCTCTGCCGCCGTACTTTTGGCAGCAAGGGCTCTTATCTTTCTTCTGCTATTTTGGGCTTTACGCAAATCGGCTGGTTCGGCGTAGGCGTGGCAATGTTTTCCATCCCCGCGGCGGAACTTATGGGCATGAACGAATGGACTCTGACCATTATTGCCGGCCTTTTAATGACGGCAACCGCAGCCACCGGCATGAAGGCACTGGAAATTGTCAGCTATATTTCCGTTCCGCTTATTATTATTCTGGGTGTTTATTCCATGGTTACCGCTGCCGCAGAAGGCGGCGGGCTGGCTTACATTTTTGCGCAGTCTGCCGGGCAGATTACCCTGTTTACCGGTATCGGCTATGTTATTGGCTCTTTTATTTCCGGCGGCACTGCAACGCCTAACTTTATCCGTTTTGCCAAAAACAGCAGCATTGCCGTGTGGACTACGGTTATTGCCTTCTTTTTAGGCAACACGCTGATGTTCTGCTTTGGCGCGGTTGGCGGCGCTTATACCGGCAAGGACGATATTTTCTACGTTATGATTGCGCAGGGCCTTGCCATTCCGGCTTTGATTGTACTTGGCGCCAATATCTGGACTACCAATAATAATGCTCTTTACACCGGCGGTCTTGCCATTTCCAATATTTCCAAAGTGCGTATGAAATGGACTACCTGGATTTCCGGCATTATCGGCACGGCGCTTGCAATCTGGCTTTATTACAATTTTGTAAGCTGGCTCAGCATTCTTAACTGCGCTCTGCCGCCGATTGGCATTATTGTTATTTTAGATTATTTCTTTAACCATAAAAAATTTGGCAGCGATTTTAACGAATATACCATTAACTGGTTCAACATTGCCGGTATTATAGTGGGCGCTGCCTGTGCAAACCTGCTGCAGTGGGGCATTGCCGCCATTAATGCCATGGTGGTTGCTACTGCATTCTTCTTTATCGGCGAAATGCTTGGCAAAAATAAATAATAACTGTAAAGAAAGGATGAATTGTTATGCTGCTGCAAAAACTGTATCTGGCAAATGCCACGGAAACGGTAGATATCCGCGTTACGGACGGTAAATTTGCCGCTATTGCTCCTCAGCTGGAAGCGCTGCCCGGCGAAGAAGTGGTTGATTGCTGCGCCGGCAAAATGGTGCTGCCGCCTTTTGTGGAATCGCACGTACATCTCGATACCTGCCTTACGGCAGGGCGTCCGCACTGGAACTTATCCGGCACGCTGTTTGAAGGTATTCAGCGCTGGGAAGAATATAAGCCTTTCCTTACCAAACAGGAAGTAAAAGACCGTGTAAACAAGGCGCTCCGCCTGCAAGCCGGCAACGGCATTCAATATGTGCGCACCCATGTAGATATTAACGACCCGGAACTTACCGCTCTGCGCGCAATTTTGGAACTGCGTGAGGAAGTTAAGGATTATATTGATATTCAAATCGTTGCTTTCCCTCAGTACGGAATTTTAAGTTACCCCAACGGCAAAGGCTTGCTTGAAGAAGCACTGAAAATGGGTGCCGATGCTGCCGGTGCCATTCCGCATTTTGAATTTACCCGTGAATATTCTGTTGAATCGCTTAACATCTGCTTTGAACTGGCGCAGAAATACGGCAGACTGATTGATGTACACTGCGACGAAATTGACGACGAGGCATCGCGCGGACTGGAAACTGTTGCTGCCCGCGCTTATGAAACCGGCATGAGCGATATGGTGACGGCGTCGCACACAACCGCCATGCACAGCTATAACAATGCTTATATGATTCGCCTGATGCGCCTTTTGAAAATGTCCGGCATAAACTTTGTGGCAAATCCGTGCGTTAATGTGCATTTGGGCGGCCGCGTTGATACTTATCCCAAACGCCGCAGCATGACGCGCGTAAAAGAACTTACCGCCGAAGGCATTAATGTTTCTTTCGGCTCGGATGATATTTTTGACCCATGGAACCCGCTTGGCAATGCCAATATGCGCGACCAGGTATTTATGGGGCTTTATACCGGGCATATGCTTGGCTATGAAGAAATTTGCAATTCTTATAAATTTGTTACCGAAAATGCTGCCCGCACCCTGCATTTGGGCGACGCTTACGGCATTGCGGTTGGCAAAGATGCAAACTTTATTATTCTTGATGCCAAAAACTGGTATGACGCATTAAACAACAATGCGCCGGTGCTGCGTAATTACCGCAAAGGCAAACTTATTGCTTCCACTGCGCCGGTAGATAAAAAAGTGTATTTCTAACTGAGCTGCCAATTAGTGCCAGGTGATAGCGAAGGCAATAATTGTGCCAGCGAAGTTATGCAAATTTTGCGATTGGATAATGAGCAAAATTTACGAATCTTAAGTATTAAATGAATAATTTAATGCAATGCTTATGTTGTTCAGCTTTGCGAAAACAATATGAAATGTAATTGATTAAAAAAGTGCAAAGAGTATGCTGTAAAGCGGCAGCAAAAACTGCGGCGGCTAAATTTTAGATTCTATTTTAGAGAGTCCGGTCTGTAAAGTCCGGACGGAATCGGAGAAGCCGCAGCATTTTGTAACGCTGAAACAGTATACTCTTTGTACTTTTTAATTTATATTTATATTAGTTTTTGCTGTTTTTTACCTGCCGCTGTGCTCGCGTTTCCAGCGCTTTATTTCATCAAGCCTTGCTTTTACGCGTGCTTCCAGCCCCTGTGTTGTTGGTTTGTAATATTCCGTTCCCAGAAGCGAATCGGGCAGGCACTGCATGTTGGTAAGTTTTTCTTCCGTGTTGTGCGCGTACTGGTAGCCCTTGCCGTAGTTAAGTTCCTGCATCAGTTTTGTGGGTGCATTGCGGATAACAAGCGGTACAGGCTCGGCCAGCATTTTGGCGGCGTCGCGCTTGGCGTGTTCATACGCCATATAAAGTGCGTTTGATTTTGGCGCGACCGACATGTACACTACGGCCTGCGTTAAATGCACGCTGCATTCCGGCATGCCGATAAAATGGCAGGCGTGGTAGGCGGCAACGGCAATTTCCAGTGCTTTGGGGTCGGCAAGGCCGATATCTTCGCTGGCAAAGCGCGTAACACGCCGCGCTATGTAAAGCGGGTCTTCACCTGCTTCCAGCATGCGTGCCAGCCAGTACACGGCGGCGTCCGGGTCGCTGTTGCGCATGGATTTATGCAGTGCGGAAATTAAATTATAATGTTCTTCGCCTGTTTTATCGTACAGCAGCGATTTTTTGGAGGTGCATTGTTCCAGTGTTTCGCGTGTTACCGTTGTTGCGCCGCCTGCGTCCATGTCGCCGTTTAATACTGCCATTTCTAAGGTGGAAAGCGCCGTGCGGGCATCGCCGTTGGCAAAAACGGCAATCATTTCCAAAAGTTCATCTTCAATGTTAATTTTCTGGGTGCCAAAGCCTTTTTCATCTGTTAAGGCACGTTTTAAAAGCTGTACAAGCTCGTCTGTTTTAAGTTCCTGCAAAACAAAAACTTTGCAGCGGCTTAGCAATGCGCTGTTAACTTCAAACGAAGGGTTTTCCGTCGTTGCGCCTATTAAAATAATGCTGCCTTTTTCCACAAAGGGCAAAAACGCATCCTGCTGCGCTTTGTTAAAACGGTGTATTTCGTCTACAAAAACAATGGTTTTTTCGCCGTAACGGCGGTTTTCTTCCGCTTTCTGCATTACGCTGCGTATTTCTTTAATGCCGCTTGTAACGGCCGAAAAATCAATAAACGCGGCTTTTGTGGTTTTGGCAATAATCCGCGCCAGCGTGGTTTTGCCCACGCCGGGAGGCCCCCAGAAAATCATGGAGGAAATCTGGTCGCTTTCAATTAAACGGCGCAGCACTTTGCCCTTGCCCAAAAGGTGGGTCTGGCCAACGTATTCTTCCAGTGTTTTTGGGCGCAGCCTTGCCGCCAGCGGCTGTGATAAATTGTTTTCAAAAAGTGACATTGCTTCCATAATTTCGCCTCCCAAAGCCATTATAATTCGCCGCAGAATTAAGCGCAAGCAGAATTTATTAAAGCGATTTTACACAATTGTTTCATTAATGCAAGGATATTTGTTTGCTAAAACAGTTTAAAAAGTTATATAATTAAAATAACTTATACTTGCAGAAGGTTGGGTGTGTACTATGGACTGGCATAACCGTAATATGAAAATTTTAATCGGCATTTGCATTGCCGTTGTTTTAATTGTTTGTTACCGTATTTTTGATAATATACAAACGGAGCGCGCCCGTGCGGAAAGAATGTCGCGCGTGCAGGCTGTGGCAGTTGTTACGGCAAAGCCGGAACGCAGGACGATTACCCCGCTTTTGGAGTTCAGCGGCAGTCTTGACCCGGAGTGGCAGGCTGATGTTGCCGCCAAGGTTGACGGGCGTGTGGAGCGTGTATATGTTAATGAGGGCGACCGTGTAACCAAAGGGCAGGTGCTGGCGGAACTGGAACAGCGCGATACTGATGCTGCCCTGCGTGAAGCGCGCGGCAATTACATGGACGCGCAGACAAATCTCCGCAAGGCTGAGCGCGACCTTGAGCGTTACAGCGCTTTATATAAACAGGGTGCGGTTTCCGAACAGGTTGCAGACGATTACGCTTTTGCGCGTGACAACGCAGCTGCCAAGCTGGATGCAGCCCGCGGCACTGTGCAGGCTATGGAATCGCAGTTTGAAGGTACTGTAATAACAGCCCCGGCTGACGGCATTATCTCCAAACGCTATCATCAGGAGGGTTATTACGCAACGGCAGGCACCCCGCTTTTTGCCATTGCCGATATCAGCGTTTTAAAAACCGTTATTAACATTCCGGAAGGCAATATCAGCGGCGTATCCGTTGGCAACGAAGCCGAAATAGAACTGCCTGCCTTTGCCGGGCATAAAATTATCGGCAGAATAACGCGCATTGCCCCTGTTGCCGATTTACCTGCGCATACCTTTGCCGCAGAAGTAAGTGTTGACAACACCGAAGGGCTTTTGGCAGGCGTTTTTGCAACGGTAAAGCTTACTGCGCAGCCCAGGCAGAATGTGCTTACAATACCGGTTTACGCCATTGTAATGCGTGATGACCAGAAAACCGTATTTGTTGTGGAAAACGATAACACCGTGCGCCGCCAGGTGCTTGACATTGGCTATACGGACGATGAAGTTGCCGAAGTTTTAAGCGGCCTGAAAGGCGACGAAGTAATTGTAACCGAAGGGCACAACAAGCTGCGCGAAGGCAGCAAGGTAGTTACTGATAAGGCAGGTAATTAATTATGATAGAGACTTTTATCCGCCGGCCGGTTTTTACTACCATGTTTATTTTGCTGCTGGTAGTGTTCGGCATCCGCTGCTACCCGGAAATCGGCGTAGATTTGAACCCTGACGTTGATATGCCTATCGTCAGCGTGCGCGTTACTTATGACGGTGCTTCGCCAGAAGAAATGGAAACGCTTATTACCAAGCCGATAGAAAACCGCGTCAGCCAGGTTGCAGGCTATAAAACCATTTCCAGTACCGTGCTTGAAGGCTACAGCGAAACCGTACTGGAGTTTAACATGGGCGTAGACCCGCAGGATATGGCCAGCGAAGTGCGCGAAAAAGTTGCCAGTGTGCGCAACCGCCTGCCGGACGATATCGACGAACCGGTAGTACAAACGGTTGATTTAACATCCCAATCCATTGTTGCGTACACGTTTTCTTCCGAATCGCGCAGCCGCGGCGAAATACGCCGTTTAATAGAAGACAGCATTCTTGACGAAATGCAGATGGTTGAAGGCGTAGCCGAAGTAACTGCGGTAGGCGCCAGCCAGCGTGTAATACGCCTTGTGGCAAAGCCGGATAAGTTAATGGAATACGGAATTTCGTTTCAGGACCTGCTGCAGAAGGTAGATGACGAAAACTACAATACGCCTGGCGGCAAAGCCAGAAACCGCGACATGGAAATAACCGTGCGTACCATTGGCAAATACAGCAATATCGACGATATTAAAAAAGTTGTTATTGCCAACCATAACGGCAAAGCCGTGTACATTGGCGATGTGGCGGACGTTATTGACGGCTGGGAAGACGAGGACACCTTCGCCAGTGCCAACGGCGTGCCCTGCGTTATGACCTTCGTGCGCAAACAATCAAAAACCAACACGGTTGACGTTACCGACCGTGTTAATGCCAAAATGGAAGAACTTAAACAGCGCGTAATTCCGCCCGATATTAAGGTTGATATTGTGCGCGACCAGTCTACCTACGTACGCGAAAACATTGCCGACGTGTGGAACACGATATTCTTTGGCGGCGCGCTGGCGCTGTTTATAACTTATATGTTTCTCGGCAACTTCCGTGCCACTGTTATCGGCGGCTTGTGCATACCAACATCAATAATTGCAACCTTCTTTATGATGAAGGCAATGGATTTTACCTTAAACAATATGTCGCTGATGGCACTGAGCCTTGCGGTAGGCATTTTGATAGACGACGCGATTGTTGTAATCGAAAACATTTTCCGCCATATCGAAATGGGCAAAACGCCGTTTGTGGCAGCCAAAGAAGCAACGCAGGAAATTTCCCTGGCAATACTGGCAACGTCGCTGTCATTAATGGCAGTGTTTGTGCCGGTTGGCAGCATGGGCGAAATTATCGGCCAGTATTTTAAACAGTTTGGCTTAACGGTTGCCTTTGCCATTGCATTTTCTACTTTGGTAGCGTTTTCGCTTACGCCTATGGTTTCCGCCTACTGGCTGAAAGAAGAAAAGCCGGGAGAAAGCCACCGCAACAAATATGTGCAGCTGGCGCTTGATAAATTTGAAGCGGGCTTTCAGATTTTCCGCGGTTTGTACAGCGGCATTATGGAAGCGGCGCTGAACAACCCCAAAAAAGTTATTGCCGCCGGTATAGTTTCGCTGGCAATGAATATTGTGCTGCTGCCGTTTGTAGGTACGGAATACCAGCCGACATACGATTCCGGCGAGTTTACCGTTAATTTTAAAGCGCCTATCGGCACCAGTATGGAAAAAACGGTAGCACTGGCAACGCCTTTGCAAAAAGAAATAACGGCCATGCCGGAAGTAAAAATAGCGGCGCTGAATATCGGCAACGGGCGCAACCCGGTAAACCAGGGCTCTATTGATATCCGCCTTGTGCCGAGTAACGAGCGTGACCGCACCATGCAGCAGATTATGGATGACCTGCGTGCAGAAGTGCGCAATGTTCAGGGCCTGAGCGTAACGGTAGTGTCCAATCAGGGGCGCGGCCGCGGCGACAGCAGGCCGGTGCAGATTGGCCTGCGCGGCAGCGATATTAAACAGTTAAAAGAATACGCACTGGAGCTTGCCGATTTGGTGCGTAAGGTTCCGGGCGCAACGGATGTCGATATTTCCGATTCGGACGAACAGCCGGAAATTTTAATCAGGCTCGACCAGGCGCGCGCCAGCCTTTTGGGGCTCGATTCTTATTCCGTCGGTGAAGTTGTGGAAATGGCCTTTATGGGCAAAAGCACCGGCAACAGCTTTACAATCGGCGATAACGACTACGATATTATTTTGCAGCTGCCGGAAAGCAAGCGTACCGATATTAATGACGTTAAAAATCTGCGCGTATCTTCGCCGGACGGGCAGTTCATCCGCCTGGGCGATGTTGCCGACATAAGCCTTGGCAGCGGCCCGACGCGAATTGAACGCGAGGACAAGCAGCGCCAGATTGTTGTTTACGCCAACACGGTAGGCACATCTCCGGGCGAACTGATTGCCAAAATACAAAACGAGCTGATACCCGGCATGAATATGCCGCAGGGCTACAACTACAAGCTGATTGGCGAAGCCGATACAATGTCACGTTCGTTTAACGAAATTGTTAAGGCCATTGTGCTGGCGGTTGTAGTTGTTTATATGGTTCTGGCGGCACAGTTTGAAAGCTTCAGTCAGCCGGTAATTATTATGGCTTCGCTGCCGTTTGCGGTAGTGGGCGCCGTGCTTGGCCTTTTAATGGCGGGGCAGACGGCCAACATGATGAGTATGATTGGCTTTACCATGCTTTTGGGCCTTGTTACCAAAAACGCTATTTTGCTGATTGACTATGCCAATCAGCAGCGCGAAAAAGGGCTTGATATACGCAGCGCAACGCTGGAAGCCTGCTCGCTGCGCCTGCGCCCGATACTGATGACGACGCTTTCAACAATTTTAGGCATGCTTCCTATCGCCATGGGCATCGGCGAAGGCGCGGAGCTGCGCCAGTCCATGGGCGTGGTGCTTGTTGGCGGTCTTATCACTTCAACCATGCTCACCCTTCTGGTTGTGCCGGTTGTGTATATGGAATTTGAAAAATGGAAAGAAAAACATTATAAACCTGCCGGAGAGGCAAACGCATAATAAACGGGGCTCTGCAAATTGCAGGGCCTTTTGTATTATCTGTTACAAAATAAATGAAAATCACTTGTGCCATTCCTCTTTAATCTTGTATAATAAATGTAAAGTATAAGTAAAAATTAAGTTAAACAACTTACAGGAGGGCTTATGGTTTACTTTTTCGGATTTTTGGGAGGACTGGCGTTATTTTTATACGGCATGCAGCTTATGGGCGAAGGCCTGCAGCGTGCCGCAGGCGAGAAGCTGCAAAAAATACTGGAAAAGCTGACAGGCGTTCTGCCGGTGGCTGTTGCGCTTGGCGCCGTTGTAACAGGTATTTTGCAGTCGAGCAGTGCCACAACGGTAATGACGGTTGGTTTTGTAAACGCAGGACTGATGAATTTAAAGCAGGCCTTTGGCGTTGTAATGGGTGCCAATATCGGCACAACCATGACGGCACAGCTTATTGCCTTTAAGCTTACCGATTACATTACTCTGTTTCTTGCTATCGGTTTTGCCGTGCATCTTCTGGCAAAACGCCAGCGCGGCAAATATATCGGCCAGGTAATTTTGGGCTTCGGCATTTTAATGCTGGGCATGGAAATGATGAGCGATTCCGTAATGCCGCTGCGCGAATACCAGGGCTTTATTGATTTTATCGGCCGCTTTTCCGATAACCCGATTCTCGGCGTGGGCGTAGGCCTTGTGATGACCATGGTCATTCAGTCCAGCAGCGCAACAATCGGCGTTTTAATTGCCATTGCCAATCAGGGGCTTATTCCGCTGGAAGGCGCAATTCCCGTGCTTCTGGGCGATAATATCGGTACCTGCATTACGGCGGTGCTTGCTTCGCTGCGTGCCAATATTACGGCCAAAAGGGTAGCGCTGGCGCATGTAATGTTTAACTTTATCGGCAGCATTATTTTCATAACCTTTATGGGGCTGTTTATAAAACTGGTGCTGGCAATTTCCCCGGCGGACGATATTGCACGCCAGATTGCCAACGCGCATACGGCATTTAACGTGGTAAATACGCTGCTGTTTATGCCGTTTACCGGTTTATACATTAAATTTATAGAAAAATGCCTGCCGGGCAAAGGCGAAATTATTTCGCGCAAACCTGCATATCTTGATGAGAAAATGCTGGTAACTCCTTCCATTGCCATGGGGCTTGCCGTTAAGGAAATTGTACGCATGGGCAACATGGCGCGCCATAATGTTGAAGTTGGCATGCAGGCACTGGAAGATAAGGACGAAAATAAAATTAAATACGTGCTGGAGCATGAGCCTGTAATTGACGCGCTTGAAGAAGACATCACCCGTTACCTTACCAAAATGAGCGAAAAGGAAATGGGCGCCGAACTTTCGGCAATGCATACAAGGCTGCTGCACGCCTGCACGGATATTGAACGTATCGGCGACCATGGCGAAGCGCTTGCCAAAGATGCACGCCGCATGTTTGAAGACGATGTTAAATTCAGCGAAGAAGCCAAAACCGAACTGCGCGCTTTGGGCGAACTGGTTATGCAGGCCAGCGGCAAAGCCATGGAAGCGCTTGCCAATAACGATAAGGTACTGGCTCAGGAAGCGTGGGATATTTGCCGTCAGGTAAAAAAAGCGCAGAAAGAAATCCGCAAAAACCATATTGTGCGCCTTAACGAAAAACGCTGCGACCCTGTTGCCGGGTTTATGATGATGGAAATTTTAATAAACCTGAAGCGCGTTTCAGACCATTCTAAAAATATAAGCCAGATTGTTTTAGGAATTTTTTAAAATTAATTAAAAAAGTTGTTGACAAACAGATTTTACTGCTGTATAATTAATTTCGTTGTTGAGAGACGCGGAAATAGCTCAGTGGTAGAGCACCTCCTTGCCAAGGAGGGGGTCGCGAGTTCGAATCTCGTTTTCCGCTCCATGAATTGTCAGCCCGGCAGTTTACTGCCGGGTTTTTTGAATTTATTCAGAAAAGAATAATGATATATTGTAGGAATAGCAGTAAAATTCTTGTCAAGTACCGCTGGTTGTGATATTATATTATGAGCAATGTGTGTAAACAGCTGCATTTTTAACAATAAAACTAATGTAAAAAACATGCTGTAATAATCAGCACATATAATTAAGGGAGGATTTATTAATGAATGTAACAGTAGAAAGAGTCGGCAACGACGCAACTCTTAAAATCACTTTGCCCGCAGAGGAAGTAAACAAAGGCTTTAAAAAAGCCGTTGCAAAAATTGCAGGCCAGGTAAATATCCCCGGCTTCCGTAAAGGCAAAGCCCCCCGCAATATTATCGAAATGCACTATGGCAAAGAAGCAGTAAAACAAGAAGCATTTGAACTGGTTGCTAACCAGTGCTATACCGAAGCTCTGGAACAGGAAAAACTGATTCCGGTATCCGACCCGAAGGTTGAAGATTCCGTATTTGAAGAAAACAAAGATATGGAACTTACCATTAAAGTAACCCTCAAACCAGAAGTTAAACTTGGTGATTACAAAGAACTGCATGTAGAAAAAGAAGCAGTTGAAGTTACCGACGAAGCAGTTGAAGAACAGGTACAGGGCCTGCGCAGCCGCCATGCAAAAATGGTAGAAGCTGAAGAGGGCGCTGTAATTGAAAAAGGCGACTTTGCCATTATCGACTTTGCAGGCACCGTTGACGGCGAACCGTTCAGCGGCGGCGAAGGCAAAGGCTATCCTCTGGAAGTTGGCTCCAACTCCTTTATCCCCGGTTTTGAAGACCAGCTTGTAGGCCTTAAAAAAGGCGATTCCACCGATGTGGACGTAACCTTCCCGGAAGAATACTTTGTTAAGGAACTGGCCGGCAAACAGGCAATCTTCAAAGTAAATGTACAGGACGTAAAACGCAAAGAACTGCCGGAACTTACCGATGAATATGTAGCAGCAAACAGCGATTGCAAAACCGTTGAAGAACTGCGCGCAAGCTACAAAGAACGCATGCAGAAGGCAGCTGAAAACAATGCCCAGATTGCTTATGAAAAAGCACTGATTGACCTTGCAGTTGCCAATGCGGAATTTGAAGTTCCCGAAATCATGATTGAAGACCGCGTAACCCAGATGATTGACGAAATGCGCATGAGCCTTGAAGCACGCAAACTCACTCTGGAACAGTACATGCAGTACAGCGGCATCGATATGAAACAGCTTCGTGAACGCCAGCATGACGCTGCTGTTGAAAACGTTAAAACCGACCTCGTTCTTGACGCTATTGCCAAAGCTGAAAACATCCAGGTATCCATGGAAGATGTTGACAGCGAACTTTCCGCTATCGCTTCCCAGCATGGCGCAACTCTTGAAGACGTTAAGAAAATCATTAAATCCAATGGCACTATGGGCCTGTTGCTCGCAAACATTCTGCGCCGCAAAGCTGCCCATGTAATCATTGACAGCGCGAAATAATTTAAGCGCGGTTAAACCACAGTAAAGGGGTGTGACAATAATGAATTATGTGCCAATAGTTGTAGAACAGTCAAACCGCGGAGAACGCTCTTACGATATATATTCCCGCCTTTTAAAGGACAGGATAGTTTTTGTTACCGGCGAAATAGATGATACTATGGCCAATCTCGTTATCGCCCAGCTGCTCTTTTTAGAGTCGGAAGACCCCGATAAGGATATCCATCTCTACATTAACAGCCCGGGCGGCAGCGTAAGCGCCGGCCTGGCAATTTATGATACAATGCAGTACATAAAGCCTGATGTTTCCACAATCTGCATGGGCATGGCCGCCAGTATGGCATCCGTGCTTCTGGCTGCCGGTGCTCCGGGCAAACGTTTTGCCTTGCCGTACTCCAGAGTTATGATTCATCAGCCGCTGGGCGGCGTTCAGGGGCAGGCTTCCGAAATTGAAATCACCGCGCGCGAAATTCTGCGCCTCCGTGATGAAATGAACGGTATTTTAGCCAGCCATACCGGACAAACCAAAGAAAAGATTGCGCAGGATACTGACCGCGATAACTACATGTCCAGCCAGCAGGCCAAAGAATACGGCCTGATTGACGAAGTGGTATCGCGTAAACCTGCTAATGAAAAATAAAGGCTTTAAGGAGATACTCAAAATGAAATTCGGTGGGGACAATCACCACGATGCCCCGGTTTGCTCTTTTTGCGGCAAGCGCGAAGCGCAGGTCAGCAAAATGTTCAGCAAAGTGCTTGGCGAAGGTGATTTGTTTATTTGCGATGAGTGTATAAAACTCTGCAATGAAATGCTTGAAGAAGAAATGCGGGCAAGGGCTGTAAACCATACTGAAATTGCCGAACTGCCCAAACCCAAAGAAATAAAAGCAATTTTGGATGAATATGTAATCGGCCAGGAAGAAGCTAAAAAAACTCTTGCCGTAGCCGTTTACAACCATTACAAACGCATTGACTACGAACTTAACCATGTTCCCGGTGACAAGGACGTTGAACTGCAAAAATCCAACATTTTAATGCTTGGGCCTACCGGCAGCGGCAAAACACTGCTGGCGCAGACTCTGGCAAAAATATTGCAGGTTCCTTTCGCCATTGCCGATGCCACCGCTTTAACGGAGGCCGGTTATGTAGGCGAGGACGTGGAGAACATTCTGCTGCGTTTAATCCAAAATGCAGATTACGATATTGAACGTGCACAGCGCGGCATTATCTACATTGATGAAATCGATAAAATTTCGCGCAAGTCCGAAAATCCTTCCATTACGAGGGATGTTTCCGGCGAAGGCGTACAGCAGGCTCTGCTGAAAATTCTGGAAGGCACGGTTGCCAACGTTCCGCCTCAGGGCGGGCGCAAACATCCGCACCAGGAATTTTTGCAGATTGATACCACAAATATTCTGTTCATCTGCGGCGGCGCATTCGATGGCCTTGAAAGCATTATCAGTGCACGCACAGGCAAAAAGAACATGGGCTTTGGCGCCGATATTAAAACCAAAGACGAAATCAGCCTGACGGATACCTTTAAAAAAGTATTGCCGGAAGATTTGATGAAATTCGGTTTGATACCGGAATTTGCCGGACGCCTGCCGGTTGTTGTAACGCTTGAAGCACTGGACAAAGCTGCGCTGATTAAGATTTTGCAGGAGCCTAAAAACGCACTGGTAAAACAGTATCAGCACTTTTTAGCCATGGACAATGTAGAACTTGAATTTGAGCCGGATGCACTGGACGCCATTGCCGAAGAAGCACTGAAACGCAGTGCCGGTGCGCGTGGACTGCGCGCCATTATTGAAGCGGTAATGCGCAATGTAATGTACGATGTGCCTTCGCGCAGTGATGTTGTAAAATGTATTGTAACGGCCGATTCCATCCGCAATCACGCAGAACCTAAAATGATTGTGGCTGCAGGCTGAAAGAAAAATAATGGGGGAAGGGGATTTTAACCTTCCCTCTTTTTGGTTTTATGGGGCTTTTGTGATACAATTATAAGAGATTTGAATTTTAATATAAAATAGGGGGATGCTAATATAAATGGAAGCATCAGGAAAATTAATGCCCCTGCTGGCGTTAAGAGGAATTATCGTATTCCCGGGAATGACGGTAAACCTTGATGTAGGCAGGGATAAATCAATAAATGCGGTTAATGCTGCCATGCAGCTTGATAAAAAAATACTGCTGGTAACTCAGCGCGATGCCGAAACCGCAGACCCGAAACGCGAAGAACTGTATAATTATGGTGTTGTTGCCGAAATTAAGCAGCTTTTAAAACTGCCGAGCGGGGCAATCCGTATTTTAATTCAGGGTCTTGAAAGGGCAGAACTTACTTCGTTAATTGACGCGCCTTTTAAAGATACTTACCTTGAAGGCTTTGCCATGCCGGTAGCCAGCGTTGAGCCGGAAGAAAATTCCGAAACCGAAGCCATGCGCCGCGTGCTGCTGCAAAGTTTTGAAAAATGGCTTGTTACCGGCAAAAAAGTAACCACCGAAGTTATGCTTAACTTTAAAAACATAACTACAGCCGGTGAAATTGCCGATATTATTGCCGGTTATTTAACAATCAGCATTGACGAAAAAGAAGAACTGCTGGAACTTGCCGATGTAAAAGAGCGTATGCACAAGCTGCATACTTTTTTGTGCAAAGAACTCGAAATTGCCGAACTCGAAAAAAACATTACGCAGGAAGTACGCAAACAAATAGAAAAAAACCAGCGTGAATATTATCTGCGCGAGCAAATTAAGGTTATTAACAAGGAGCTTGGCGAAGGCGACGAACGCCAGGCCGAAGTTGACGAATATAAAAAGCAGATGGAAGGCCGCGACCTGCCGCCCGAAGTAGCAGATAAAATTAACAAAGAGCTTGACCGTCTGTATAAAATGCCGCCGATGATGGCAGAAAGCGGTGTTATCCGCAACTATGTGGAAACGCTTCTTGCTTTGCCGTGGGGCATTTACGGCAAAGATAACTTTGATTTAAAACACGCTGAAAAAGTGCTTAACAAAGACCACTACGGCCTTGAAAAAGTTAAAGAGCGCATTTTGGAATACCTTGCGGTGCGTGCTCTTACCAAAAGCGGCAAAGGGCCAATTTTGTGCCTTGTCGGGCCGCCGGGCGTGGGTAAAACTTCGCTGGCGCAGTCCGTAGCACGCGCTATCGACCGCAAATTTACACGCATGTCGCTGGGCGGCGTGCATGACGAAGCCGAAATCCGCGGCCACCGCCGCACCTATATCGGCGCAATGCCGGGCCGCATTATTCACGGCATGCAAACCTGCGGCGTTATGAACCCGGTTTTCCTGCTGGACGAAGTGGACAAAATGTCGTCCGATTTCCGCGGCGACCCTGCTTCTGCACTGCTTGAAGTTTTAGACCCGGAACAGAACAACACCTTCAGCGACCATTATGTTGAAATACCTTTCGACCTGTCGCAGGTATTCTGGATTGTAACGGCCAACACCGTGGAAACAATTCCCCCCGCACTGCTCGACCGTATGGAAGTGGTGCAGCTTTCCAGCTATACCGAAGATGAAAAGGTAAAAATTGCCGAACTGCATCTTTTGCCGAAAGAACGCCAGAATAACGGCTTAACCGCCAAAACGCTTTCCATAACGGAAGATGCGCTGCGCATGATTATACGCGGTTATACGCGCGAAGCAGGCGTGCGCAATCTGGAACGCAAAATTGCGGCAGTCTGCCGTAAAACCGCTCTGCGTATTGTTAACGGCGAAGCCAAAAGCGCAAAAGTAACAGCTAAAAATTTACATAAATATCTCGGCAAGGTAATTTATCTGGAAGACGATGTAAGCCTCGAAGCAGCAGCCGGCATCTCCACCGGCCTTGCCTGGACCCGCGTCGGCGGCGAACTGCTTAAGGTAGAAGTTGTGGCCTGCAAAGGCAAAGGGCATCTTGCGTTAACGGGCCAGCTTGGCGACGTTATGAAGGAATCTGCCCAGGCGGGTTATACCTATATCCGCTCGCGGGCAGATGAACTTGGCCTTGATAAAGATTTTTACGAAACTACCGATATTCATATTCACCTTCCGGAAGGCGCAATACCTAAAGACGGGCCTTCGGCCGGCATTACCATGGCAACGGCAATGATATCGGCATTAACGGGCCGCAAAGTTAAAAAGAACCTTGCCATGACTGGCGAAATAACGCTTTCCGGCAGAGTGCTTCCGGTTGGCGGCATTAAGGAAAAATTCCTGGCTGCCCACCGCTACGGCGTAAAAACCATTATTATGCCGGCTAAAAACGAGCAGGATTTGGAAGAACTGCCCACAAACGTACGTGCAAAAATGCACTTTATTCCTGTAAAACATATGGACGAGGTGTTAAAAATAGCATTGGAGGATTAAACGCGATGAACAAAGGAGTTTGGGACATAGTCCGTGCGCAGTTTGTCACGTCTGCCGTTAAGGCAGAACAGTACCCTTCGCCGCAAATGATTGAAGCCGCCTTTATCGGGCGCTCCAATGTCGGCAAATCTTCTCTTATTAACTCGCTCTGCCGCCGCAACGGGCTGGCACGCGTAAGCGCCACCCCCGGCAAAACGCAAACAATTAACTACTATTTGCTGAATGCCAAACGCAATGTAGAAGGCGGCGCCGATACAGCACAGTTTTACCTTGTCGATTTGCCCGGTTACGGCTTTGCCAAAACAGGCAAATCCAATAAAGATTTATGGTCCGGCTTTATCAGCAAATATCTTTCAGGTTCGGACAACCTGGCATTAGTATGCCAGCTGATTGATATCCGCCATAAGCCGATGGAAAGTGACATAGAGTGTTACCATTGGCTGCTGGGCTGCGGCCTTAACGTGCAGATTATTCTAACCAAAGCCGATAAGCTTTCCAAAAATGCAGCCATGGCCCAGAAAGCCCTTTTTAAACGCGAACTTGGGCTTGATGACAGCCGCATTATAACTTATTCGGTAACGCAGAACACTATGCGCAGTGAACTTATTAACCGTATTATGACGGCACTGGAAAACCACAGATGATTTTGTAAGCGCACAGATTGTAGGGAGTGGTTTGTATGGGGATTTTTGACATAATGCTGCATGTAAGGCGCCTGATGATGTTCGGGCTGGCAGTGCTTATAGGCTTTCTTTTTCAATACATGGCAATACCTATACCGTTTTTGCTCGGCGGCATAGTATCATCCATGTTCTGGAAAGTTATAGGCGCACAGGTATACTGGCCGCGCCAGTGGCGCGAACTAGGCCTTTGCGTAGCCGGTTACGGCATTGGGCGCAACTTTACGGCAGAAACCATGCACGAACTTTCCATGCAGTCGCTTGGTGTGCTTGAAGCAACCGGCGCCGCCGTAGGCGCTTCGGTTATCATAGCGTGGTGGACATCACGCCACAGCTACGCCAATCTGCAAAGCTGCGTAATGGGCTGTATGCCCGGCGGGCTTACGCAAATGATGCTTATGAGCGAAACCGACAAGCGCGTAGATTTCAGCGTGGTAATGGTAATGCAAACCCTGCGCCTTATGAGCGCCATTATCATCGTACCGTTTCTGGTAGTGCACGGCCTTGGGGCAGAAATAAAAGACACCGCACTTCCGGCAGCGCAAACAGGCGGCTACACCTGGCTGTGGATGGTGCCTATCGCCGCAATTGGCGCTGTTGTTCTGCAAAAGCTGCATATACCAACGCCGCGCCTGTTGGGGCCTACGCTCGCCGCGTCTGCCTGCTCATACTTCTTCGGCACCTTTCAGCCCGTGCCCGACCCTCTCATGACGGTTGCGCAAATAAGCATCGGCCTGTACATGGGCATGCTGCTTGACCCTGCGCGCATAAAAGAAACCGCCCGCCTTATGCCGTTTATAATAACAGGCATCTTAATAATTATTGCTGTCAGCGTTGCCATGGCTTACTATCTTTCCGGCATTTACGGCTTTTCGCTTATAACCGCCTTTTTGGCAATGGCCCCCGGCGGCATTGCCGAAATGTGCCTTGCAGGCATGAGCATGGGCGAAAACGTTTCGATAATTTTAACCTATCAGCTGGTTAGAATGCTTATTTTAAATATCACCGTGCCAATGGGGCTGAAGTGGTACTTTAAAGATAAATAATATCAATTAGGATATTATAACGCAAAAATAAAAATGGTAAATTTTTACCAAAAGGCTTGACAACACTATTAGTAATAGTTATAATTAGGGCAACAAATCAATATTTCGTACAGGTACAGTAACTGTTTAAATGTTTATCGGTGCAAATCCGATGCGATCCCGTCGCCGTAACGGCAATAAAAGCCGGAGCCGGTCACCCAGCCTGTATAAGCATCACTGCTTGACCTGCGGGAGACAGGAAGGAGATGTTTACTAACCAACCGGCTTTGTTTATGTGAGAGTGGCAGGGCCTCTTGATTGTAATTATCTGAACCCGTCTTTTCGTTTTGGAAAGACGGGTTTTTATCTTGCCTGCGCAGGTTGGAATATTGATTTTTAAAATTCATTTAACGTTCTCAGATACTCATTCTCTACTCCTCTTGCAGTGCCCGTTGGGGTGCAGGTGCTGCTTTGGCCGCCGTGCTTTTACGGCGGCTGTTTTATTTTGCCGCAAAAAGTTGAGCAAAACCTATTTTGCTGTTATACTTAAAACAGAAAAAATATTTTCAGGAGGTTTTAAAATGAAAGTAATTTCTACCGAAAAAGCTCCGGCCGCTATTGGCCCATACTCTCAGGCAATTGAAATTGGCGGCATGCTTTTTGCTTCCGGGCAGATTCCTGTTGACCCCGCTACCGGCGAAGTGCCGGAAGGCATTACCGCACAGGCAGAACAAAGCTGCAAAAATGTAGGCGCAATTTTGGCAGAAGCAGGCCTTGGCTACGAAAACGTAGTAAAAACCACCTGCTTTTTGGCAGATATGGCAGACTTTGCCGCCTTTAATGAAGTTTACGCAAAATATTTTACCGGCAAACCTGCACGCAGCTGCGTTGCCGTTAAAGGCATACCCAAAGGCGTACTTTGCGAAATTGAAGTAATTGCCGCAAAATAACAAATTAACAAAAAAGGTTGTACCGGCTGGCAAAAGCCATACAGTACAACCTTTTTTATTTTTATTATGAAACTTTATACCTTAAATTTTTAAGAGCCTGTTTATGGTGTTTGGTAACCATGGCAGGCGTGCAGTTTAATAATATGGCTGTTTCTTTGCCGCTTAAGCCTTCAAAATATAAAGCGTTAATAGTTTTTTGCTGTTTGGCGGTTAACTTGTTAAGCGCCAGTTTTAATAAAATACTTAATTCCTCGCGTTCAATAACATCGTCGCTGAATTCGGCGCCTTCTGCCTCACTATCTGGCAGGGGCGCTTTTTTATTTTCATCCGCCCAAACTTTCTTCACTTCATCGTACAGCGCAAAGTGAATACGGCACCTAACATATCCTGCAAAATGCTCGTAATCAGCGCCGTTGTATGTTAATACAAGCTCAATAAACTTTAACCTTGCAATGTTTAAACCTTCCTCAAAACCCAGGGCATTATAAAACATCTCGCGGCGCATTTCACTGCGGAACAAAGGCTCAAAAGATATGCAAAGCTGTTCCAGCGCCTGCTTATCACCATTTTGGGCGGCAGTAATTAAACTTTTTGTTTTATTTGCCAAAGTGGTAAAAGTTTTGTGGCGCACGGTTTTGGGAATAATATCCATTTCCGGCACGGCAGATTTTAAAACCCTGCCCAGTATTTGGCTGAAAGATGACAAATTTTTTCTTTGTATCACAAAAACCTCCAAATTTTAAACTTACCAGCTTTACCGTGGCCACGCAAAAGCGGCGTAAGCAAGATTATAACGGAACGCCGCACTGTTTGTAAAGACCTTGTTTTAAAAAATTTTATATGTTAAATTAAAAGTTTTGGCTTTACAAAAAAGTTACCAGTGCGCAAGACAACGTAGAGTACGGATTATTTATTTAGTAAGTGTCTTGCGGGGGGGTAAAAATATGGTAGAATAATATTACTAAAAATTGTTTTGCAAAAAAGCAAAACAAAAAAAGGGGAGAGTTATGTTATGAAACGGGTAAGTAAAAATTTAACTAAAGCAGTAACTTTAAGTGTACTCTTAATGTTGCCGTATGGTATGGCGTGGGCTGAAACTTTTGAATATGCAATTACCGGCGCTGATGATACATATACTGATTACAGAACTTATGACAAAAAGACGAATACATACACTTATACTTTAGGTAATGGAGCAATACTTGACTTAAAAACTTATTATCAGAACCATAAGCCGTATTATTTTAATACTATAGGCATTAATGCTGAAAATGAAAATATTGTCATTAACGGTGCGCTGAATATAAAAATGGAGAAAGGTGAAACGCAAAATTCTGGTAATGTTCATTCTGCAATGAGTATAAATGGGGAGAATTTAGTATTGGACAGACGCGGTGGCGGTGATATTGAATTAACAGGCGGTACCGGTAGTAGTGCGGCTGTTATAGATGGAGATAATAATAAAATGTATTTAGGTAACGGTAATATTACTTTAACTACAAATACGGGAACTCCGACGCCTGTCTTGGACGTTAATGGGAGTGGTAATTTACTTGTATATGCTGGAAATAGGGATAAAAATAAGAAAATTTTACATTATGCTAATGGCAATGATGATTATAGTAGAGGCATAGGTGTGAGAATTGCTACTACTAAGAATAAAAATAATAATAAAGCTATTTTAGGCTATACAGGTGATTATTCTGATAATGATTTATCTAAATTTAATGATTTGGATATGCTACCAAAAGTTGTTAATGAGTTAGAAAAAGTAACAATAGAAATTGAAGCAAAAAATGATAATACAGGAAAAAATGCAGATGTTAGTGCCACTGGTATTGAACTGTCGGGCGTTACTGGAACGGCAGATAAAAATAGTAATAATATTATAGCTGCAGGAGATCTTATTATAACAGCAATAGCTGAAGGAAAAGGTAATGCTGAAGGGCACAATTCAAGTGGTACTTATGGTATAAATAACAGTAATTCGATTGGAAACACAACAAATTATATTTTTGCTAAAAGTGTTGATATAGAATCGACAATAGGAGTAGATCAAGCTCCTTTGTTATATGCTTATGGTGTGTATAATGGAACCTTTGCTGAAACGGGAAATGCTGTAATAGAAATAGCAAATAAAAGTGAAATAGATGTTAAAGCAAAAACTAATGGTGATAGTAATATTGTTATTAGTGGCATTTATAATGCAAATAAATATATCTATGAAGGGGAAATTATACAAAAAGGCGCTGAGGCTATAGTTAATACCTCTGATATAAAAATTACAACTAATTCAACTGGTGGTATTGTTGAAAATGTTGGCATCAGGGCTGATGGAGGGCGTGTTATTGTTAATGGTGCAACAAATATTTCTGTAAATGCAAGTGGTGCGGCTGAAGGTTCTAAAGTTTATGGAATTTGGTCAACTTTTGGCGGTAACATCAATGTTAATGGTACAACCAATATCAGCACCAGCGGCGGGCAGGAGATTGCCGTTGTGGCAGGCACAGAAAATTGGACGGATGTTGCTGCTGAACCTGATGGCGGTATTAACAACATCAACCTTAACTATGGATTGGGCAGTAAAATTACCGGTGATATTATAAGCGGCTACGGCGGTAATATTGTTATCGGCATGCCGGAAAGTACAGAAGAAGGTATCAGCACTTTTAGTGCGCGTAATAATAACGGAACGCTTACTTTAAAAGGCGACGCTTTATCTGCCAACGGCGGCAAGTTAGATATTAACTTAACAGCAGGAAGTACATGGACAGGGCGTGCTGACGATTATCAGGACGCAGCTTTGCCAAATTGGAAAGATGATCACGAAAAACAGTTTAACCCTAAATTCAGCCATTCTATTGCTGCCAACGGTAATGTAAATGTAACCCTTGCGGAAGGCGCAACGTGGAACGTAACAGGGCAAAGCTGGATTACCGAACTTGACGGCAATGGCGTTGTTGATTTAACCAAAGACGAGGGCAGCGACGCTGTGCACATTGGCACGGTAAAAGGTAATAATACTTTTGTTGTAAACCTTAAACCTGACGGATTTGACACAAGCGATATGATTTATGTTTATGATGGTTCTAGTGCCGGTGTGCAAAACCTGCGCATTAACAACGAAGCAGAAGTTTTAAACGCACTTAAAGATGACGGCGACCGTATCCGTTTTGCAACCGTTGGCAAAACTGCCGGTGCAGGCGCAGGCTTTGGCGATGATTACGTTGTGCGCGGGCGCGGCGTAATTAACAGCGGTTTCAGCATTGATTATGTAGATTATGAAGAAGATAAACAAAATGCCGATTATACTACGGATTATAATGGTGATAATTTTGATGCCGATAAACCTGGTAACAGTTATGTAGAAAATGTTTATGGTGAGGCAAATGGCGCTGATGATATAGATAGCCAAAACTTGTACCTTGTACGCGACAGCAGCAAAGACGCAGGTAAATCTGACAGCGGTGCAACCATTATCAATATGAGCCGCGCTAACTATAAAAACGCTATTTATATGGACAGGCTTAACAAACGCATGGGTGAAATGCGTTATGTTAATGCTGAAGAAGAACAGGGCTTATGGGTGCGCCTGCGCCATGACCGTATCGGGCAGAGCGGTGACTTCCGCAGCATGAACACCATGTACGAAGTAGGTTATGATGTTAAACAACCCACCGATAACGGCGAGCACCGTATTGGTATGGCAATAGACTACATGCGCGGCAGCACAACTTATGACGACATTATGGGCAAAGGCGAAACCAAACGCTACGGCCTGTGGCTGTATGATACCTGGCTGGGTGAAAAAGGCCATTATGTTGATTATGTAGCTAAATGGGGACATTTAAGCAATGATTTTGACATCCGCGATAAAGACAGTTTGGAAAAAATTAACGGCGATTACAGCAACAATGTATTCAGCGTAAGCGCGGAATACGGTAAGAAAAACGATATGGGCAATAACTGGTATTTTGAGCCGCAGGCACAGCTTCAGCTTGCGCGTGTAACCGGCGCCGATTATGTAACAACGCAGGGCAGTAAGGTAAATGTAGACGGTATTAACAGCTTAATCGGCCGTGCGGGCTTTAGAATTGGGCGCGACATGGACGAAAACAGCACCGTTTACTTAAAAGCAGATTTGCTGCACGAATTTATGGGCGACCAGACAGTAACGGCGGCGGATGCAACCGGCACACTGCGCGAAGAATTTGAAAACAAAGGCACCTGGTATGACGTAGGCTTTGGCTTTGCAGCTAAGATGAGCAAAAACAGCTATGCCTTCATGGATTTTGAAAAATCCTTCGGCAACGATAATGACGAAACTTACCAAATTAACGCAGGTATGCAGTGGAGCTTTTAATTAAGTGCCAATTAGCAACAAGGCAAAGTTAATAATTTTGTCAGCTAAATTTATTTAATAATAAAAAGCAAAATAAGAAAGATTGTACTGTAAGGCGGCAGGCAAAAACTGCGTCGGCTTAATTTAAGGTAATTGCTTTAGAGAGTCCGGTGCTGTGCCCGGACGGAATCGGAGGAGCCGCAGTATTTTTGCAGAGCCGTCACAGTATAATCTTTTGGTATAAAATAAAAAGTATTATTTTATACACGGAAAGAAAAAAATATGGAAAAAGATGTTTCTTACAATAAAGAAAAGTTTAAAACTCTGGCCGGTAACTGTACGGCAGAATACGTTAACTATATGCCGCGCGGCAAAAACGGCATGCGCTGCTGGGAGATTAAAGCACAAAAGCCTGACGGTGACTATATGATAGTAGTTTTGTGCGATTACGGTTATAAGGTTGATGGCAAAACCGTGGAGATAACCCCTTTTAAAAACCGTGATGGGCGCAACGAAGAAATTTACCGCCTGTACCACGAAGAAGGCTTATCACAATTATTTTTGGCAAATTTGTTTAATATGAGCCAGCCTTCCGTATCGCTGATAGTGAATAAAAAATAAATAAGCATGCTGCTGTATAACAGCGGCATGCTTATTTATTTTTACAGAAGTATAGTTTTTTGTTAAAATAAACAGGCAAATGTGCTGCCATAACGGTAGGCGGTTAGCCCTCTGCGGAGGGACTGTGACCCTCCGGTAATATAGAATCCGCTTGACGGAAATACTATTGAGGAGGGGAATAGCGTGGATATATTATCGCTGTTAGCTGTAATAGGCTATACGGTAACAATCTTTTCTGTGGGTTATTCCCTGGGAAAAGATATATCACGGAAAAACAGATAACCGCCACAAGCCCAATTTGTGACGGTTATCAATAACCAAGTTATAAATTTGCGGCTAACCGTCTATCGGCAGCACATTTGTTATTTCTATATTTATTATAACAAACACAGTAAAAAAGTCAAATTATATATTATGCCTGTACAGTGATGAACGCCGTACAGGCTTTTTATTTTGCTTAATGGGCGGTTTAAAAATTATGGTGCGTTTCGCTGCAGGGGTTAATGTGCACCATGCAGTGCTTAACTTCCGGAAACTGTTTTTCTATCTGCTCGTGAATGTTTTCAGCAATGGCGTGTGCTTCAACAAGGGTTAAGTGGTCATCTGCGCTTATTTCCACATCCACATATACGCGCGAGCCAAAAATACGCGTTTGCAGTTTGTCTACATGGTCTACGCCTTTTTGTGCGGCAATAAGCTCCTGCATTTTTTCAACAGTTTCTTCGTCGCAGCTGCGGTCTACCATACGGTCAATGGCGTCGGTAAAAACATCGTATGCGCCTTTAATAATCATCAGGCAAATGCCAATGGCGGCCAGCGGGTCAAAAATGGGGTAGCCAAGCATGGCTCCGCTGATGCCGATAAGGCTGCCGACGGAGGTTAAGGCGTCATTTCGGTGGTGCAGGGCGTCTGCCAAAAGCGCGCCGCTGTTTATTTTTTTTGCTACGCTGCGGGTGTACCAGTACATGCCTTCCTTGCTTATAATGGCAAGGGCTGCAACGGCAAGCGTTATGCCGTCCGGCGCGGCCAGTTCGCCTTCGGCGGAAAAGTGCAGTATTTTTTGTATTCCGGCAAAGCCGATGCCCGCACCTGCTAGTGCCAGAAGCGCCGACATGATGATGGAGGCAACACATTCCATGCGTTCGTGTCCGTACTGATGTTCCATATCGGAGGCTTTGTGCGATATTTTTATGCCGGCCATAACAATAAGGTTGCTGAAAATATCCGACGCCGAATCGACTGCATCCGAAACAAGGGCGGCCGAATGGCCCAAAATGCCTGCGGCAAATTTGGAGGCTGCCAGAAACACGTTAAGGGCAATGCCTTTTTTTACCGTGCTGAGGGCAAGGGCTTGATTTAAAGATTGGTCTTGCTGCATTTAAATTTCTCCTTAAAACAAAATACATCTGCGGAACTACTCCTGTCCCGCAGATGTAGGATAATCTGCTGCCGTAAGGCCCGGCCGGTTTTACGGCCTGATCAGCTTGTACTGTAGTTGCAGTGCAAAAAGATTAACTAAATTGTAATAAGGCTTTGTTTTTTTGTCAAGTATGTTTTGTAAAAGTTTATTTACAAAAAAGTTTACTAAAACTTATTGACAAAACTTGTTAGCAGTAGTAAACTACAATTTGCAAAGAAAGTTAGAATAAACTAACTTAAAAAGCAATATAAGGTTAGCTCCGGCTATACAGAAGAAGGGGATGGTTCCAATTATGCCGTTGACTTTTGCCGCTACCGGCGAGGTAAACACCATTAAAGCCGTACGCGGAAGAAATGAAACAGTACGTTTTTTGGAAAGCATGGGGTTTGTAGAAGGGGCAGCTATTACCGTCGTATCCAAACTTGCCGGAAATTTAATCGTCAATGTTAAAGACGCACGTGTTGCTTTAAACAAAGATCTTGCTTCAAAAATAATGATTTAACGGAGGTATGCCATGAAAACGCTTAAAAATGTTGAGTGCGGCCAGACTGTTAAAGTAAGCCGGCTTGGGGGAGAAGGCGCTGTAAGACGCCGCATTATGGATATGGGCATTACCAAGGGCACAGAAATTTATGTGCGTAAGGTTGCGCCGCTCGGTGACCCTATTGAAGTAACTGTAAGGGGCTACGAGCTTTCGCTGCGCAAAGGCGAAGCTGAAAACATTGTGGTTGAATGATTTGAGGAGGGATTGAAGTGGCTGTAAAAATTGCATTGGTTGGCAACCCTAACTGCGGCAAAACAACCATGTTTAACAATTTAACCGGCGCAAACCAGTATGTTGGCAACTGGCCGGGCGTTACTGTTGAGAAAAAAGAAGGCAGGCTAAAAGGTTACAGCGATGTAATTGTTACCGACCTGCCGGGTATTTATTCGCTTTCTCCGTATACGTTGGAGGAAGTTGTTTCCCGTAATTATATTATTAATGAACATCCTGATGTTATTTTAAACCTGGTGGACGGTTCCAACATTGAACGCAACCTGTATTTAACAACTCAGTTGCTTGAAATGGGCGTGCCTGTTGTTATTGCGCTGAATATGATTGATATTGTCCGTAAAAACGGCGATAAAATTGATACTGCTGCGCTTGGCAGAAAGCTTGGCTGCCCGGTTGTTGAAACTTCCGCTTTAAGCGGGCTGGGGCTGAAAGAAGCTGCCGCCAAAGCCGTTGAAATGGCCAAAGCCAAAAATGTTGAGTGCAAGCCCTTGCATTTTAACGCTGATGTGGAAAAAGCGCTGGAAGAAATTAAATACATTATGGGCAGTTCCCTGCCGGAAACCGGTGCAAGATGGACGCTTGTTAAATTGTTTGAGCGCGACCGCGAAGTATGGGATAAATATAATCTGCCAGATGTTATTCAAAAGCAGCTTGAAAAAATTATTGCCGGCGTTGAAGAAAAGCTTGATGACGACTGCGAAAGCATCATTACCAACGCCCGCTATGATTACATTACCGGCTTAATGGCCGATTGCGTTAAAAAAGTTAAAGTAGGCATGACTACTTCCGATAAGATTGACCAGATTGTTACGAACCGTATTTTGGCTCTGCCTATTTTTGCAGCCGTAATGTTCTTTGTTTATTACATTGCTGTTACTACAATCGGCACGGATGTTACCGACTGGACTAATGACGTGTTGTTCGGCGAAATGATTATGCCTTCCGTACAGGAAGCTATGGAAAATGCCGGTGCTGCCGAATGGCAGGTATCGCTGGTAGTTGACGGCATTATCGGCGGCCTTGGCGCACCGATTGGCTTTGTGCCGCAGATGGCAATTATGTTCTTCCTGCTGGCGCTGCTTGAGGACTGCGGTTATATGGCGCGTATCGCGTTTATTATGGACCGTATTTTCCATAAGTTCGGCCTGTCCGGCAAGAGCTTTATTCCGTTCCTTATTTCCTCCGGCTGCGGCGTGCCCGGTATTCTGGCAACCCGCACTATCGAAACGGAAACCGACCGCTGTATGACGATTATGACCACAACCTTCATTCCCTGCGGCGCTAAACTGCCGGTTATTGCTTTGATTGCCGGTGCAATTATGGGCGGCGACTGGTACATGGCGCCGATTATGTACTTCATCGGCATTATCTCCGTTGTATTTTCCTGCCTGATTTTAAAGAAAACCGAAATGTTTGCAGGCGACCCTGCACCGTTTGTTATGGAACTGCCGCAGTACCATATTCCGGCTGCTAAAAACGTATTGCTGCATACATGGGAACGCTGCTTTGCCTTCATTAAAAAGGTTGCAACCGTTCTGTTCCTTGTCTGCGTGGTAATGTGGTATCTTTCTACTTACGGCATCGGCGCTGAAGGTTACGGAATGGTAGAACCTGAAGACAGCTTTATCGCTTCCATGGGCGGGGCAATCGCCTGGATTTTTGCACCGCTGGGCTTCGGCGAATGGCAGGCTGTTGCGGCTTCTATCTCCGGCTTCGTTGCTAAGGAAGCCATTGTCAGCACCATCGGCGTATTGATTGGCGTTGGCGAACTTGCCGAAGACGATGCAAGCCTGTGGGCAGCAACCATGGGCATGTTCCAAAACCCGATGGCGGCGTTCAGCTTCCTGGTGTTCAACCTGCTTGACAGCCCGTGCCTGGCAGCAATTACCACCATGAACAAAGAGCTTGGCAGCCGCAAATGGCTGCGGTTTGCCATCATCTTCCAGAACGTATTTGCTTATGCCATGACCTTTATGATTTACCAGTTCGGTCTTGTGCTCATTATGGGCGAAGCCTTTACGGGCATGACTGCTGCCGCCTGCGTGGTTGCGCTCATTATGCTGTACATGATGTTCCGCCCGGCGCCGAAAGCAAAAGAATCCTTGCGTTCGGTAAATGCCTGATTAAAACCTTTGTGATATAATAATGTTAAAACGTAAACTGCGCGGGCTTTGTTCCTGCGCAGTTTACAGCGTCTTTTAAGGAAAGGAGCAAACAGCTGTGGCTACATGGATTATCAGTGCTGTTTTACTTGCTGCAATTGTTATGGCGGCGCGCTATTGCTGGAAAAAATTCCGCCGCGGCGAATGTATAGGCTGCCCGGGCGGTGGCTGTTCCGGCTGCGAAAGCGGCGGCTGCTGCCATTGCCACGAACCTGCCGGTAAAACAAAATAACTTTATAAACCTGTTCTGCGCTTGACAGCGCGCCTTGAAATTGATAAGATATTAACTATCAAAATACTGTTAATAACTATGAACGGAAGTAGTAAAAGCACAGGCTTTTGCAGAGAGGGCGCGCACGGCTGCAACGTGCCTAAAGCAATGGCTTTGAAGTAGTCCGGGAGTTGGCAGGCTGAACTGAAAGTAAGCTTGCCCGTAAGCGTGCGTTAAGCGTTTCAAGGTGTCCGGCTTTAGCCGGGAAGATAGGTGGTACCGCGATTTTGTCGTCCTGTTTGTAATAAACAGGACGTTTTTTATTACTTTTGCAAATTTATGACTGGAGGAATAAACATGACAGAAGAACACAACATCCCCAAAGTTTATGACCCCGCTTCTGTTGAAAAGAAATGGTATGAATTTTGGGAAAAGAACAGATATTTCCATGCAGAGCCGGAACCGGGCAAAAAGCCGTTCAGCATTGTAATTCCGCCTCCGAACATTACCGGCAAGCTGCACATGGGCCATGCGCTTGACAACACTTTACAGGATATTTTAATCCGCTGGCACCGCATGATGGGCGACAACACCTTGTGGATGCCCGGTTATGACCATGCCGGTCTTGCTACCCAGATTAAGGTAGAAGAAGTGCTGAAAAAAGAAGAAGGCAAAACCCGCTTTGACCTTGGCCGCGAAGAATTTGTAAAACGTGTTTGGACCTGGAAGGAAGAATACGGCGACCGTATTATTAACCAGTTAAAATGCCTGGGCATTTCTTGCGACTGGGAGCGCAAGCGCTTTACCATGGACGAAGGGTGCAGCCGCGCCGTACGCGAAACTTTTGTAAGCCTGTTTGAAAAAGGGCTTATTTATAAAGGCACCCGCATTACCAACTGGTGCGTTAACTGCCATACCGCTTTAAGTGATATTGAAGTTGAACACGAAGATACTCCGGGCCATTTGTGGTATGTACGCTACCCGGTTGTTGGCGAAGAAGATACCTATTTAACCATTGCCACCACCCGCCCGGAAACGATTCCCGGCGATACCGCGGTTGCCGTTAACCCGGAAGATGAACGCTATGCAAAACTTATCGGCAAAACTTTGCGCCTGCCTATTTTGAACCGTGAAATTCCTGTAATTGCCGACAGCTATGTTGATACCAAATTCGGTACCGGCGCTGTAAAAATTACTCCTTCGCATGACCCCAACGACTATGAAATGGGCCTGCGCCATAACCTGCCGGAGATTGTTGTTATCGGCAAAGACGGCGTTATGACGGAAGAAGCAGGGCCGTTTGCCGGTTTGGAACGCTACGAATGCCGCAAACAGATTGTTGCGCGTTTAAAAGAAGAAGGCTACCTTGTTAAAATAGAAGAACACAGCCACGCAGTTGGCCATTGCCAGCGCTGCCATAATATTGTAGAGCCGCTTGTTTCCACGCAGTGGTTTGTAAAAATGCAGCCGCTTGTAAAAGCAGCTGTGGACTGCGTTACCGACGGACGCACCCAGTTTGTGCCGGAACGCTTTACCAAAAACTACACCGGCTGGATGGAAAATATTCACGACTGGTGCATCAGCCGCCAGATTTGGTGGGGCCACCGCATTCCTGTTTGGTACTGTGATGACTGCGGCGAAATGAGCGCCAGCCGTACCGACCTTGAAAAATGCCCGCACTGCGGCAGCACGCATATCCATCAGGATGAGGACGCACTGGACACCTGGTTCAGTTCCGCTCTGTGGCCGTTCTCTACCATGGGCTGGCCGGACAACACCGAACTGCTTAAACAGTTCTATCCAACCAGCGTGCTTGTAACCGGTTACGATATTATTTTCTTCTGGGTTGCGCGCATGCTGATTATGGGCATGGAATTTATGAAGGATATTCCGTTTGAAAAAGTATTCATCCACGGCCTTGTGCGTGACAGCCAGGGACGCAAGATGAGCAAATCGCTCGGCAACGGCATTGACCCGCTGGAAGTTATTGAAAAATACGGCGCCGATACCCTGCGCTTTATGCTTATTACCGGCAACACTCCGGGCAACGACATGCGTTTTTACTGGGAACGTGTGGAAGGCACCCGCAACTTTGCCAACAAGATTTGGAACGCATCGCGCTTTGCGCTGATGAATATGGAAGGCTACGACAAGGACGCAGAGCTTGCGCCTTATACCTTGGCTGATAAATGGATTCTTTCGCGTTTGCAGGATACCGTTAAAGATGTTACCGGCCTGTTGGAACGCTTTGAGCTTGGCGAAGCAGGACGCGCCATTTACGATTTTATCTGGAGCGAAGTTTGCGACTGGTACATTGAAATTGCCAAACCGCGCCTTTACAACAAAGAAGCTGCGGCTGAACGCGCAACCGCACAGCATGTACTGGCAACCGTGCTGGTATCTGCCATGAAGCTGCTGCATCCGTACATGCCGTTTATTACCGAGGAAATTTACCAGTGCCTGCCGCACGAAGCGGAAAGCATTATGATTTCCAAATGGCCTGTGGCTGACGAAAGCCTGGTTGACCCCGAAGCAGAACGCGGCATGAACGCCATTAAGGACAGCATTAAGGCTATCCGCAATATGCGTGCCGAAGTTAATGCCAACCCGGGCAAAAAAATTCCGGCAATTATGCTTGTAAGCGAAGATTTGCGCGAGGTTGTTGCCAATAACGACAGCTACATTAAACTGCTGGGCGGCATTGATAACCTTGAACTGCGCCCGCTTAACGGCGAAAAACCGGAAAACGCCATGGCAGCCGTTGTAACCGGTATTGAAGTATACCTGCCTTTAGCCGGTTTGATTGACGTTGAAAAAGAAACCCAGCGCCTGAGCAAAGAACTTGCCGCAATGGAAAAAGATTTGCAGCGCGCGGGAGGCAAACTGAACAATGCAGGATTTTTGGCTAAAGCGCCGGAAGACGTTATTGCCAAAGAACGTGCTAAATATGAAGAATTAAGCGGTAAAATTGAAGCCGTGAAAAAACGTATGGCATATTTGGCAGAATTAAAGTAAAATTAAATAAAGGGTTGAAACGGCACGGCAGTTTTGGCCGTGCCGTTTTGCATATATTAACATAACCGGGAGAACAGCAATGAATTATAATGAAAGTTTGGCTTATTTGGACAGCCTTGGAAAATTTGGCATTAAACTTGGCATGGAGCGCATTGAGGCGCTTTTAAAAGAACTTGACAATCCGCAGGATAAATTTAAAAGCGTGCATGTAACGGGAACCAACGGCAAAGGGTCCGTTAGCAGCATGATTGCCAATATCCTTTTGGCAAGTAATTTAAAAACCGGCAAGTTTATTTCGCCGCATCTTGTAAAATACAATGAACGCATCAGTATTAACAATAACGATATTACGGACGAGGCGTTTGCACTGGTTATGAGCGCCGTTAAGCAGGCGGCAGACAGCATTGTTGCCAAAGGTGTGTGCGAACAGCCCACTCAGTTTGAAGTTTTAACGGCGGCGGCTTTTTTGCATTTTGCTTTGGAAAAAGTTGATTATGCCGTTATAGAAGTTGGGCTTGGCGGCCTGTGGGACAGCACTAACGTAATTACGCCGGTGGTAAGCGTTATTACCAATGTGGCGCTTGACCACTGCGACAAGCTTGGCACTACCATAGAGCGCATTGCCATGCAGAAGGCAGGCATTATAAAAGAAAAAGTGCCGGTTGTTACGGCGGCTGCGGGCGACGACGCCATTGGGCCTATCCGCGCCGTAAGCATGTTTAAGCAGGCGCCGGTGTATATTTACGGGCGCGCTTTTTGGGGCGAAGAAAAAGAAAGCACGATGGACGGGCAGACCTTTACCCTGCATGCAGGAGATGTTTACAGCAGCGATTACACCATCAAACTTGCCGGTGAACATCAGATTGCCAATGCTTCTGTGGCGATTGTGGCGGCCAAACTTGTTTCCAAGCAGGATGACCGCATTAACGAACTTGCGCTGCATATCGGCGTTGCCAATACCTTCTGGCCCGGAAGGCTGGAGCGCATTGGCGAACAGCCGGATGTTATTTTAGATGGCGCGCATAACCCCAACGGCGCGGAAGCTCTGCGCAAGGCGCTTGATAAATTTTACCCGGATCAGAAACGCATTTTCGTTATCGGAATGATGGGAGATAAGGATATGCAGCATGTTCTGCACACCATTGTGCGCCCGATGGATTTGGTTTACACCGTACCGGCGGACGGCGGCGAACGCGCTGCCAAGCCGCAGGAGCTGGCAAATATTATAGGCGCTAACGCCGCGCCGCGCAGTGATGTTTATGAGGCATACCTTGAAGCGGTTAACGAAGCCGGCAGCGGCGTTGTAGTTATTTGCGGTTCGTTATATTTGGTAGGCACGTTTAAAACAAGACTAATGGAAGAAAAGGCAAGGTGCAATTAATGGGCGGCGTTGCCAAATACCACAGTGCAGAAAAATATGTATTTTTGCTGCTGCTTTTTACGGCGGCAGTAATACCGGTAAACCAGGTGTTTACGCTGCTGATGGTGGCGGTAACTTTTTTTGCGGGGCTTGCGGTGGCCGTTAAGTACCGCAAATTAAAGCGCGTGCCTGTGCTGCCGCGTGTGCAGCAGGGGCTTTTATACCTGCTTTTGGCAATTACCTGGTATTCGCTGCGCTTTTCGGCAGATAGTGCCGTTTCGGCCTATAATTTTGGCTACGTTGTGGGGCAGTACGTGCTTTTGGTATGGCTTTTGCTGCGTTACGGCGGCGACGGCAAACTTGATTTTGACTGGCAGAAGCCCCGCGAATGGCCGCGCCCTTTGCTGCTTTTGAGCGTACTTTTGCTGGCAGGCTTTGCCAACGGTCTGTTTGGCATTTACCAGCATTTTACCGGCGTTGTGCCTACCGACCCGTGGGTGGATCCTTCGCAGTTTCCGGAACTTAAAACACGCGTTGTCGGCACTTTAATTAACCCCAACATTTTTGCCGGTTATCTGGTACTGCTGTTAAGCATAGCCGTGCCGTTTATAAAAATAACAACGGGTAAAATACGCGGCTTTTTAATGGTGCTGGCAGCAGTGCTTGGCATAAGCCTTGTTTATACTTTTTCGCGCGGCAACTGGGTGGCCTGCGCCTGCGCCATGATTTTTTACTTTTTGTTTTTCTGGCGCAAATGGCTTATCCCGCTGGCAGTTTGTGCGGCAGGCGGCGTATATTTTATGCACGGTACGGTATGGCACCGGCTGATGTCCATTTTCGGCACGCAGGATACCTCCGTGGCGCTGCGGTTTGCCTACCTTAAAAGCACGCTTTTTATTATAGAAGAACACCCTTACGGTGTAGGCTGGTACGGGTTTCAGTATATTTACCCTGAATACGATTTTTATTTGAACAACCCCAATGTAATTATGTACCACTGCCATAACCTGATGCTTAATATTCTGGCAGAACTCGGCTGGCACGGGCTGATTGTTTTTGTGCTGGTGCTTGGTGTTTTTGCCTGGCAGGCCTTTAAGCTGGCAGTAAAAGGCGTGCGCCCATGGCTGCGCGCCGTAGGGCAGGGGTATCTGGCGGCATTGGTTGGTATTTTGGCAGGCGGCCTTACCGACCATGTATACTTTAATATGGATATGGGACTTTTGTTCTGGTGCGTGTCGATGGTAATGATGCAGTGCAGCCTTTTAAACAGGCTGAGCCGCAGCGGGCGGCAGAAAATTGCTTTACATACCGGGACAGACACGCTACAATAAAATCAGAAAATTTTTAATTTTTATGGAGGGAAAAATGAATTTAAAGGATGTACAGAGGGTTTTAAAAGCAAAAATCCTTGTGGGAGAAGAATTGATGGAACGCCCCGTTGAAACCTGCTGCGGCAGCGACCTTATGAGTGATGTGCTGGCTTTTACCAAATGCAATACCCTTTTGTGTACAGGCCTTACAAATATGCAGGTTATCCGTACGGCGGGCATTACCGATTTGTGCGGCATTATTATAGTACGCGGCAAACTGCCCGGGCCTGATTTTCTGGACTTTGCGCGCGAAGCGCAGATGCCGGTGCTTTCAACAAACTGCACTCTGTTTGAAGCCTGCGGGCTGTTATATGTGGCCGGGCTGCGCGGATGTTCGCAGGAAAAAGGGGGCTGCGGGTTATGACGGAGGCTAAATCTGTAAAAATAAGCTATGATGTGGCTGGCGGTGATTTTGACCGCGCCGGGGAAGCCTCGAGCGGTATCAAGCGCATGCTGCAAAAAATAGGCATACCGGCAGATATTGTGCGCCGCATAGCCATCGGCACTTATGAGGCGGAAATGAATGTGCTTATTCACGCCGGCGGCGGCAAGGTTGCTGCGGAAATTTTTCAGGACCATACCGTAATAAACATTACTGACCACGGCCCCGGTATACCGGATATTAAGCTTGCCATGCAGGAAGGCTGGTCGACAGCGCCGGATTATATCCGCCAGATGGGGTTTGGTGCCGGTATGGGTCTGCCCAACATGATGAAATGCAGTGATAAATTTGACATACAATCTAAAATAGGAGAAGGAACCTCCATCACAATGGAGTTTAAGCATATCAGCGAAGACTTGTAAAAGAGGTGAGCCCATTGGCAGAAGGCTATATTCATTCTGTCCGCTTTGTGCCTTCTAAATGCAAAGGCTGCGTAACCTGCGTTAAAGCGTGCCCTACTGATGCTATCAGGGTGCGCAACGGCAAGGCCGAACTTATCGCGGCGCGCTGCATAGACTGCGGCGAATGTATGCGCCGCTGTGCGTATCACGCGGTAGAAGCATATTCGGACAAACTGGAAGAAATAAAAAAATACCAATATAATATCGTTTTGCCTCCTCCTTCGCTGTACGCGCAGTTTCCGGCCGATATTTCGGAGGAAACAATACGTGGGGGCTTAAGCAACCTTGGTTTTGATGAAATTTTTGACGTGGCTGTGGCTTCGGAATATATTTCCCTGGAAATTGCAGACTACATTAAAAACTACAATGGCGGGCGCAAGCCTTTAATTTCCTGCACCTGCCCGGCGGTGCTGCGCCTTATTCAGGTTAAGTTTCCGGAACTTATCAAACAGGTAGTACCGGTGCTGCCGCCTGTGGAGGCTGCTGCAATTTATGTAAAAAAAGAGGCCATGGAACGGCTGGGGCTTGAAGAATCGCAGATTGGCGTATGGTTTCTGGCTCCCTGCCCGTCGAAAGACGCCAATATCCGCCAGTCGGTAGACGTAGTGCATACGCAGCTCAACGGCAGCATTGCCATTTCGGAAATTTACGGCAGGCTGATGCGTTCTATCGGCAGCGTTAAAGAAAGCAAAAAAATAACCGCGGCTTCTTCCTACGGTATGGGCTGGGGCTGTTACGGCGGCGAACTTGCAGCCGTAGGCGTGGAAAAAGGGCTGGCTGTGCATGGCATAGAAAACGTGTATGATGTGCTGGAGCAGATTTCCATGAATAAAATGCCGGACGTTGATTATGTGGAATGCAGCGCGTGCAGCGGCGGCTGTATCGGTGGCCCGCTGACGGCTGAAAATAAATTTGTGGCGGAAAAGAACCTTAAGCTGCGCCTTGCGCGGATGCGTGAACACGAGCCGGCAGACAGGGTGGAGGCAATGAAGCAGAGCATGGTCTGCGAGGGCTTTCCTAAATCAGGCGCTTATGTAAAAAAACTGGTGCCGCGCCCGATGATGCAGCTGGATGACGATATTTTGGAAGCCATGAAGAAGTTTGAACAAATGGAAGAAGTGCTCAATTCCCTGCCGGGGCTGGACTGCGGTGCCTGCGGCGCACCAAACTGCCAGTGCCTTGCGGAAGATATTGTTCAGGGTAAGGCAACGGAAATAGACTGCATTTTTAAACTGCGTGCCAGCGTTAAAAAGCTTGCGCACGGCATGCTGGAACTTGCACGGCAGATACCTATTGACAATAACGATTTTAACGATAACGGAGAAGAAAACAATGCAGATAAAGGAAGTAATTAACAGCTTGAATTTGCAGCTTTTAACGCATACCGGCGACATGCAGGCCGAGGTTACGGGCGGCTATGCTTCTGACCTTTTAAGCAATGTTATGGGGCAGGCCGAACCCGGCATGGTATGGGTAACAATGCAGGGGCATCAGAACGTGGCTGCAGTGGCATCTTTAATAGGCCTTGCGGCAGTGGTTGTGGCAGGCGGCGCCCCGGTAGAAGAAGAAACGCTGAAAAAAGCCGATGCCAACAATATAAACATTGCCGTTACTGATTTGCCTGCTTATGTTGTAGCCGGGCAGCTTTATGCCCTTGGCATTACCAACGGAAAATGAAAACCTTACTGGCTGATTTCCATATCCATACCCTGCTTTCGCCCTGCGCGGAAATAGAAATGACGCCGCACCATATTGTTATGCGGGCGGCGCAGTACGGCGTAGACGCGGTTGCCATTACGGACCATAACGCTTCCGCCAATGCCGCGGCGGCGGTTGAAGCAGCCAAAAACTACGGCGTTAAGGTTTTTCCGGGCATGGAAGTTGAATGCCGCGAAGAAGCGCACATAGTTGTGCTGTTTGATACGCTGGAGCAGCTGGCCGCGTGGCAGAAAATAGTTGATGCCAATATGAGCGGGCTTAAAAACAATGCAGAGCGTTTTGGCGCACAGTTTATTGTTGATGATGACGACAACTTTATAGCCGAAGAAGAACGCATGCTGCTTGGGCCATTAAAACTGCCGGCTGCGGAAGTTATACAAAAAGTAAACGCCATGGGCGGCATGGCAATAGCTGCGCATGTTGACAGGCCCTCGTACAGCCTTTTGATGCAGCTTGGCTTTCTACCTTCGGATATGGGGCTGGCAGCTGCTGAAATAAGCCCTGCCGGCATTAGGGAATTAAAAGAACAGAAGCTGAAACTTGCGCTTGGCGGCTTAAACTATGTTACCGACAGCGATGCGCACATGATGGACAGCTTTATTAACGGCCCTAAAAATTTAATTACGGTTAAAAATTTAACGGTGGCGGAGCTGAAACTGGCGCTTGCGGCAGAAGACGGGCGCAGCTGGCAGCCGGGCTGTTTTTTGGAGAACCGTGATTATTAAAAAAAGATATAGTGTATACTAATTAAAGTATACATGTTAATTAGTGTTGCATATAAGCCGGTGTTTTGTTATAGTAATATATGTACATTTAAATTTAACAGTAAGGAGAGAATGTACTATGAGCTTTGTGGAGAGAACATGCAGCTGCTGCGGCGGCGAAAATCCGGAAAAGACCCGCATTGACGCAATCCTTGCCAAATATGAAGGCGTTAAGGGCGCACTGATTCCGATTTTACAGGAAGTACAATCCTTGTATAATTATCTGCCTAAAGACGCGCTGGAATATGTTGCCGCACAAACCGGCACACCAATTGCGCAGATTTACGGCGTTGTAACTTTTTATTCGCAGTTCCATCTTAATCCGCGCGGGCGCAATATTATCCGCGTATGCCAGGGCACTGCCTGCCACGTACGCGGCGGTAAAACTATTCTGCAGGCGCTGGAAAAAGAACTTGACATTAAAGCAGGGCATACAACTGACGACCTGCGCTTTACGCTGGAAACGGTTGCCTGCATCGGCGCATGCGGCCTGGCCCCTGTTATGCAGGTAAACGAAGATACCCACGGCAGGCTGACGCCGGATAAATTAAAGGCTATTTTGGCAAAATACCAGTAATTATGAGAGAACTTTCACTGCATATACTTGATTTGGCGCAAAACTCGGTTGAGGCCGGTGCCCGTAATCTGCAAATTGACATTGATGAAAACGAAAACGGATATTTTACTTTTTCCATCAGTGACGACGGGCGCGGCATGACGGAAGAAATGGTTAAAAAAGTGCGCGACCCATTTGTTACCACACGCCTTACGCGCAAAGTAGGCATGGGCATACCTTTTATGGATATGGTAACAAGCCAGTGCGGCGGTTGTTTTGATATTAAATCGCAGCCGGGAGAGGGCACAGTTGTTAAAGCCGCTTTTAAGGCAGATAACATTGACCGTCCGCCTTTGGGCGATATTGCAGGCAGCGTTGCCGTTTTGCTGGCAGGCGCGCCTGAGCTTAACCTTGTTTTTAACTATAAAGCGGCAAACGGCGCTTTTTGCTTTGACACTCGCCAAGTGCGTGAGGTTTTGGGGCAAGACACCGATTTTGCGCATCCGGAAATTTACCGCTGGACTGAAGAATATCTGAGGCAGCAGCTTGGCGCGCTGCATGCCGGGCAGGAGGAATAAAATGAAAACTTTGGAGGATTTGAAGGCTTTAAGGGAAAAGCTGAAAAACGATATTAAAGTCCGTCAGAACAGTACTACCAAAATTATTATCGGCATGGGCACCTGCGGCATTGCTGCCGGTGCGCGCGAAGTAATGAAGGCCGTGCTTGACGAACTGGCTGTACGCCATCTGACGGATGTGCAGGTGCAGCAGACCGGCTGCATCGGCATGTGCGAAAAAGAAGTGCTGGTGGATGTTGTGCGGCCCGGAGAACCGCGCATTACCTACGGCAAAGTAAAACCGGCAGATGTTAAAAAAATTATTGCCGAACATGTAGTTAACGGCAGAGTAGTGCAGGAGCTTGTTGTAGGCAAGATAGAACAGGAATAAAATCGGGGAGGGTTTTTTATGCAGCATATAAGAGCACATGTCCTTGTCTGCGGCGGTACCGGCTGTAAATCTGCGGGCAGCAAAGAAGTGCAGCTGGAGTTTGCCAAACAGCTTGAACAAAAAGGGCTGAGCGACGAGGTTATGATTGTAGAAACCGGCTGCCACGGCTTTTGCGAGCATGGCCCGCTGGTAATTATTTACCCGGAAGGTACTTTTTACTGCCGCGTAAAACCGGAAGATGTGGAAGAAATTGTAGAAAGCCATCTGTTTAAAGGGCGCATTGTTGAGCGTCTTTTATACCATGAACCGCTTACGCATGAACAGATTCCTTCCTATTCGGAAATTAATTTTTATAAAAAGCAAAAACGCCTGGTGCTTGAACACTGCGGCGCCATTAACCCTGAACAGATAGAAGAATATATTGCGGTAGGCGGCTATGAGGCGCTTGCCAAAGCCGTTACCACCATGACTCCGCAGGAGGTTATTGACGAAGTTAAAAAATCCGGCCTGCGCGGACGCGGCGGCGGCGGTTTCCCCACCGGTATGAAATGGCAGTTTGCCGCTAATTCCGTAAACGATAAAAAATATGTTATCTGCAACGCCGACGAGGGCGACCCCGGTGCTTTTATGGACCGCAGCGTGCTTGAAGGCGACCCGCATAAAGTGCTTGAAGGCATGGCAATCTGCGGTTATGCCATCGGTGCCGACGAAGGCTATATTTATGTGCGTGCGGAATATCCGCTGGCTATCAAGCGCCTGCGCATAGCTATTGACCAGGCCGAACAAATGGGCCTTTTGGGCGATAACATTTTCGGAACGAAATTCAGTTTTAAAATTCATATAAAAGAAGGCGCCGGTGCCTTTGTATGCGGTGAAGAAACCGCGCTTATGGCATCTATCGAAGGACGCCGCGGCATGCCCCGCCCGCGCCCGCCGTTCCCGGCAGTATCGGGCCTGTGGGGCAAACCCACCAATATTAACAACGTAGAAACTTTCGCAAACGTAGCTTCCATTATTACCAATGGTGCAGACTGGTACTGCGGTTTCGGCACAGAAAAATCCAAAGGCACCAAGGTATTTGCCCTTACCGGTAAAATCAATAACACAGGCCTTGCCGAAGTGCCGATGGGCATTACCATGCGCGAGATTATTTTTGATATCGGCGGCGGTATTACTAACGGCAAAAAATTCAAAGCCGTACAGATTGGCGGCCCGTCCGGCGGCTGCCTGCCGGAATCCATGCTCGACCTTTCCGTTGATTACGATTCGCTGATTTCCGTCGGCGCAATGATGGGCAGCGGCGGCCTTGTAGTTATGGACGAAGACACCTGCATGGTTGACGTTGCCAAATTCTTCCTTAACTTTACCCAGTCCGAATCCTGCGGCAAATGTACTCCCTGCCGCGAAGGCACCAAACGCATGCTGGAAATTTTAACCCGCATTACGGAAGGGCAGGGGCGCGAAGGCGATATTGAACTTTTGGAAGAGCTGGCCGGCAATATTAAAGAAACTGCACTCTGCGGCCTCGGGCAGACGGCGCCTAACCCCGTACTTAGTACGCTTAAATATTTCCGCGATGAATACGAAGCGCATATTAAAGAAAAACGCTGCCCGGCAGGAGTATGCGAAAAACTTGCCAACTATCAGATTACGGATAAATGCAAAGGCTGCGGTCTCTGCGCACGCCAGTGCCCGGTTCAGGCAATCAGCGGCCAGCCGCGCAGCCAGCACGTTATTGATACAACTAAATGCATTAAATGCGGCGCCTGCATGGCAGCCTGCCCGTTTAAGGCAATAGTTAAGGGATAAGGGGGCAGAACAATGGAAATGGTTACCTTAACAATCAATGGGCAAACTGTACAGGCCCCTAAAAATGCAACAATTTTGGAAGCGGCACGCAGTGCCGGAATTTATATACCAACTCTGTGCTACCATCCGGAGCTTGCGCCGGAAGGCGCGTGCCGCCTGTGCGTGGTGGAAGCGAGCGGGGCAAGAAGCCTTGTTGCATCCTGCGTATATCCGGTAGCGGAAGGCATGGTAGTTAAAACCAACACGCCTAAAGTAAGGGCAGCGCGCAAAATGGTTGTTGAACTGCTTTTGGCGAACCATCCAAAAGACTGCCTGTCCTGCCAGAAAAGCGGGGACTGCGAACTGCAAAAAATTGCCGCAGACCTTGGCCTGCGCAAAATCCGCTTTGAAGGCGGCGCACGTAAAGCCCATACCATTGACGGCAGCAACCCCTGCCTTGTGCGCGACCAGGAAAAATGCATTCTCTGCGGGCGCTGCATACGCGTTTGCCGCGATGTGCAGGGTATGAATGTTTACAGCTTTGCCAACCGCGGGTTTGATACCATTGTTTCAACTGCGTTTGAACAGGACCTCGGCAATGTGGCGTGCAGCTACTGCGGCCAGTGCGCCAGCGTTTGCCCGACAGGCGCCATTGTTGAACGCGACGACACCGAAAAAGTTTGGGACGCCATTAACGACCCCGATAAAATCGTTATTGTGCAGACCGCTCCTTCTGTGCGCGTTGCCATTGGCGAAGAACTGGGCATGGAACCCGGCAGTATTGTAACAGGCAAAATGGTTGCAGCACTGCGCCATCTGGGTTTTGATAAAGTTTTTGATACTGATTTTTCTGCCGACCTTACCATTATGGAAGAAGGCTATGAATTTTTAGACCGCCTGCAAAACGGCGGGCTGCTGCCGATGATTACTTCGTGCAGCCCGGGCTGGGTTAATATGATTGAACTGAAATATCCTGAGCTTTTGGACCATCTTTCCACGGCCAAATCGCCCCAGCAGATGTTCGGCGCAATCGCTAAAACCTATTATCCGGAAAAAGCCGGCATTGACCCTGCCAAAATAGTAAGCGTATCGGTTATGCCGTGCACGGCCAAAAAGGCAGAAGCCGCAAGGCCTGAAATGTGCGATTCCGGTTACCGCGATGTTGATATAGTAATTACCACGCGTGAACTTGGGCGCATGATACGCGAAGCAGGAATTGATTTTAAAAACCTGCCGGAAGAAAACTTTGATTCTCCGCTTGGCACGGGCAGCGGCGCGGGCGTAATTTTCGGCACAACCGGCGGCGTTATGGAAGCGGCGCTGAGAACAGTTGCCGATGTGCTTGCCGGTGAAAACCTGCCGCATGTGGATTATGAAGAAGTGCGCGGCATGGAACATACCCGCGAGGCTGAGCTTGAAATTGCCGGCAAAAAAATAAAAATTGCCGTTGTACATACTCTTAAATCGGCAAAGGAAATGCTGGAAAGAGTTAAAAACGGCACTGCCGATTATCAGTTCATTGAAGTAATGGCATGCCCTGGCGGATGTATCGGCGGCGGCGGGCAGCCTGTTCCGGTTAATGCCGAAATCAGGAAACTGCGCAGAAAGGGACTCTTTGATTGTGACAGAGCCAATGAGTTACGAAAATCGCACGAAAATCCTGAAATAATTGAACTTTATGATACTTGGCTGGGCAAACCGCTTGGAGAAAAAGCACACAATCTCTTGCACACGCACTATCACCGGCAAATACGTTAAATATACTAATAAAATGCTATAAAATACCCTTCGGACTTTTGAGTCCGAAGGGTATTTCTTTAAAAAATGTAAACAAAAGGCTTGCCATGTTACAATTTTACTGCTATTATATTGTAAGGGTCAGAAAAGGGCCAGAGCTTGTTAAAAATTCAGAAAATATCCTGACAGGTTATGTGCTATAATAACGTTAGATGAAAATCTGAATATTTAACGGCAATTTCATAAAAAATTTCAAAAAAATATCACAAATAGAGCTTCGGCAGAAGGAATTTTGCAGGTGGTGTCGAAGTATATAAAGAAACCAAAAGAAGGTATGTTCAGGCGTTGGCAGACAACAGGGTAGCGGAACCCTTACGGAAGCCTTACGCCGGCGGCTTGCAGTCCGGGCGTGCCCGCTCCGGAAAATGCGTGAGCTGGCACTTGGCGTTATTGAGTTTAATTATTAAATTTCGGGATAACACTAAAGTGCTCCTTTTTTATGTTATGGGTTTGCCTTATTTGGCGGACGGTATAGACAAACGCCTGGCGTTTGCAGAGTATTTTTCGCCGGATAAGTTAAGTGCCGAAAGGCAGAAACCATATATATTTAATTTCAAGGAGGAAGGAACATGATCGATATTAAAGATCGTATTTGCGATGCGGTTGCTGGCAAAGTAATGAGCGCAGAAGCCGCAACCGACTTTATTCACAATGGTGACAACTTGGGTGTCAGCGGCTTTACTCCGTCTGGCTATCCGAAAGCTGTACCTCTTGCCCTGTCTGAAAGATACAAAGGCACCGATTTCAAAGTTAACGTTTGGACCGGCGCTTCTGTAGGCCCTGAAATTGACCAGGCAATGGTAGAAGCTGGCATTATGGACCGCCGCCTGCCTTATCAGACCAACGGCACCCTCCGCAAAGCTATCAACGAAGGTAAAGTAAAATATGCTGACATTCACCTCAGCCACATGGCACAGATGGTTCGCTATGGCTTCATGGCTAACCGCAAAGGCGTAGACGTAGCAATCGTTGAAGTATGCAAAATCAACGACCTCGGCGACGGCAAAGTAGGCCTTATCCCGACCACTTCCATGGGCAACAGCTCCTCTTATGTAGCAGGCGCTAAAAAAGTTATCGTAGAAGTTAATACCAGCCAACCGGCAGGTTTGGAAGGTATGCATGACTCCTATGTGCCTCTTGATCCTCCGTACCGTAAACCGATTCCTATCGAAAGACCGGAAGACCGTATCGGCACTCCGTACATTCCTTGCGAACTCGACAAAATCGTTGCTGTTGTTCCTTGCGACATCACCGATAAAGTTCGTCCGCTCGGCGAAATCGACGAAGACGCTAAACACATGGGCGAAAACCTCGTAGCATTCTTCAAAAAAGAAGTTGCTGAAGGCCGCCTGCCGAAAAACCTGCTTCCGCTGCAGTCTGGCGTAGGCTCCGTTGCTAACGCTGTTATCAACGGCCTTGTTAACTCCGACTTCGAAGACCTCACCGTTTACACCGAAGTTATCCAAGACGGTATGTTCGACCTCATCGATGCCGGCAAACTCCGTGTTGCTTCCGGTACCGCTCTGACTCCGTCTCCGGAATGCCAGAAAAAATTCTATGAAAACCTTGACCATTACAAACCTTACCTGATTCTCCGTCCGCAGGAAATCTCCAACAGCCCTGAAGTTGCACGCCGCATTGGCGTTATCGCAATGAACACCGCTATTGAAGTTGATATTTACGGCAACGTAAACTCCACTCATATCTGCGGCACCAAATTGATGAACGGCGTTGGCGGTTCCGGCGACTTTGCCCGTAACGGTTACCTCACCGTATTCTTCACCAACTCCCTGGCAAAAGGCGGCAAAATCAGCTCCGTTGTTCCGTTCTGCAGCCATATCGACCATGCAACCCTCGACGTTGACGTTATCGTTTCCGAACGCGGCGTTGCTGACCTCCGTGGCCTGACTCCGAAAGAAAAAGCTCCGATCATCATTGATCAGATTGCTAACCCGAAATATCAGCCGCTTCTGCTGGATTACTTCCACAGAGCTTGCGAAGCTTGCGGCAACAGCCAGACTCCGCATCTGCTTGAAGAAGCTTTCGATTTCCATAACCGCTTCAACAAAACCGGCAGCATGGAAAAATAATCCCAGTTTAATTGGGGCTTAAGTCTGTGCCGGCGGTAGCGAGTCCTCCGGCACAGCTTAAATAAATATGTTGACGAAGCCGAAAGGCTTTGCCATAGACCGTCTTTGACGGACACTCTCACCGTACTTGGGCAGTCCAACCCTTGTATGAAAACAAAAATTTTAAGGAGGATTTGAGAATGTCAAATGAAACTCTGAAAGCTGGCTTAGCTAAATACACTGAAGAAGTAGAAGCTAAACTGGTTAAAACCCCTGAACGCGCAAACCTGGAGCCTAACAGACTCTACACCCCGCTTGACATCGAAGGTTTCGACTATGAAAGAGACCTCGGTTTCCCTGGTGAATATCCTTTCACCCGTGGTGTACAACCTACCATGTACCGCGGCCGTTTCTGGACCATGCGTATGTATGCTGGTTTCTCCACTGCTGAAGAATCCAACAAACGTTATAAATACCTGCTGGCTAACGGCGGCAGCGGCCTGTCTTGCGCATTCGACCTCCCGACCCAGATCGGTTATGATTCCACTGACCCGATGTCCGAAGGCGAAGTTGGTAAAGTAGGCGTAGCTATCGACTCCCTGGCAGATATGGAAATCCTGTTCGACGGTATTCCTCTGGACAAAGTTTCCACTTCTATGACCATCAACGCTCCTGCTTCCGTACTGCTTTGCATGTACATCGCAGTTGCTGAAAAACAAGGCGTTTCCGCTGATAAACTCCGTGGCACCATTCAGAACGATATCCTGAAAGAATATGCTGCTCGCGGCACCTACATTTTCCCGCCGAAACCCTCCATGCGTCTTATCACCAACATTTTTGAATATTGCTCCAAAAATGTTCCGCTGTGGAACACCATCTCCATTTCCGGTTACCATATCCGTGAAGCTGGTTCCACCGCTTCTCAGGAAATCGCATTCACCATCGCTGACGGCATTGCTTATGTAGAAGCTGCTATCAAAGCTGGTATGGACGTTGACGCTTTCGCTGGCCGTCTGTCCTTCTTCTGGAATGCTCACAACAACGTACTCGAAGAAGTTGCTAAATTCCGCGCTTCCCGTCGTGTATGGGCTAAAGTTATGAAAGAAAGATTCGGCGCTAAAAAACCGAAATCCATGATGCTCCGCGTACATACCCAAACCGCTGGTTCCATGCTGACCGCTCAGCAGCCGAACAACAACATCGTTCGTGTTGCTCTGCAAACCGCAGCTGCAGTAATGGGTGGTACCCAGTCCCTGCACACCAACTCCAAAGACGAAGCTTTGGCTCTGCCGACCACTGAATCCGTAACCATCGCTCTGCGTACTCAGCAAATCGTTGCTTACGAATCCGGCCTGGCTGACACCATTGACCCGTTGGGCGGTTCCTACTATGTAGAAGCTTTGACCAATAAGATCGAAGCTGAAGCTTGGGAATACATTAAGAAAATTGACGAACTCGGCGGCGCTCCGGAAGCTATCGCTAAAGGCTACATCCAGAAAGAAATTCAGGATTCCGCTTACAAATGGCAGATGGATGTTGAAAAAGGCAACCGTATTATCGTTGGTGTTAACAAATTCCAGCAGGAAGAAGAACCCCCGAAAAACCTGCTGCGCGTAGACGGCTCTGTTGGCAAACTGCAGGCTGAAAAAATTGCTGCATTGAAAGCTCGCCGTGACAACGCTAAAGTTGAAGAAACCCTTGCTGCTCTTAAAGCAGGCTGCGCTGATGAAAGCGTTAACCTGATGCCTTTGATCCTCGAAGCTGTTAAAGCTTATGCAACCGAAGGCGAAATCTGCGGCGTAATGAGAGAAGTATTCGGCGAATACCAGGCTCATACCCAGCTGTAATTAACTTAGCCAACAATAATAGGGAGGTAAGTAGATAATGTCTAATATCAGAGTTTTAGTAGCAAAACCGGGTCTTGATGGACATGACCGCGGTGCTAAAGTTGTAGCTCGTGCATTGCGCGACGCTGGTTTTGAAGTAATTTATACCGGTATCCGTCTGACCCCGGAACAAATCGCTGAAGCTGCTCTGCAGGACGACGTTAAAGTTGTTGCTCTGAGCCTGCTCTCCGGCGCTCATAACACCCTTTTCCCGAAAGTTGTAGAACTTTTGAAAGAAAAAGGCCTGAACGATGTTCTGGTTATCGGCGGCGGCGTTATTCCTGACGCTGACATCCCGGGCCTGAAAGCTGCTGGCATTGCTGAAGTATTCACTCCTGGCACCCCGACCAGCAACATCGTTGACTTCATCAACGCAAACGTAAAATAATTAGGTCTTAAAAATTTGCAAGGCGGCTTGTCTGCCTTGCAACCTAAAATTTTTATCAGACCTCAACAAGGCGGTGTGAAATTTGAACATTGTTGAAGGCGTATTAAACCACAACCGTTTGGCACTGGCCAAAGCAATTACGGCCGTTGAAAACGAGTATGACAATGCTGTTGAAATTATGACAGCTTTATATCCCCACACCGGCAATGCTTATGTCATTGGTATAACCGGACCTCCGGGTGCTGGCAAAAGTACTTTGACCGATAAACTTGCCAAAGAATTCCGTAAACGCGGTAAAACTGTTGGCATTATTGCAGTAGACCCCACCAGTCCGTTCTCCGGCGGCGCTATCTTGGGCGACCGTATCAGAATGTTGGATTTGTCTTCGGATGAAGGCATTTTTGTCCGTTCTATGGCTACCAGAGGCAGCTTGGGCGGCTTATCGCAAAAAGCAGGCGATGCAGTCAAATTGATGGATGCTTTTGGCTTTGACATCATTATCATTGAAACCGTAGGCGTAGGGCAATCTGAAGTTGATATCGTAAAAACTGCCGATACCACCATGGTTGTTGTAATCCCGGGCATGGGTGATGATATTCAGGCTATTAAAGCAGGTATACTTGAGATCGGTGATTTGTTCACGATTAACAAAGCTGATCGTGAAGGCACAGACAAGCTCAACATAGAGATTGAAATGATGTTGGAATTAAATCCCGAACATGTTGGCTGGCGTCCGCCGATCAACCGGACCATTGCCAGCAAGGGTGAAGGCATAGAAGCAGTTGTAGACTCCATTGAGGAGCACCAGAAATATCTGTATGATAGCGGTGAAATCGTTAAAATCCGCAAAGCCCGCATTAAAAACGAGGTTACTGCGATGCTTAACGATAAAGTAAACCGCTACATTGATAAAAATGTAGTAGCTACCGATGAATTTGATTCCTTGGTAGAAAAACTGCAGGGCCGCGAAATTGAACCGTACTCTGTAGTTGATGACATTGTTGGTAAAGTTTTGAAATAAAACAACCAAATTAATTCTTTAAGGAGGAATTAAAAATGTTCAAAGTAATTTGTGTTGACCATGTAGGTATTGCCTGCAAAGATTTGGATGTATCCAAAAAATTCTATACCGAAGTTCTCGGTCTGGAATGCACTGGTGAAGAACCGGTTCCCGAACAGGGCGTAAAAACCGTATTCATTCCTTGCGGCGAAACTCTGCTTGAGCTTCTTGTTGATATTACCGAAAACAATGATGGCCCGATCGGCAAATACATTGCTAAAAACGGCCAGGGCATCCAGCACATTGCTCTCCGTGTTGACGACATCGAAGCTGCTATCGCCGGCGTACAGGAAAAAGGCGGCATCATGATTGACAAAGCACCTCGCGGTGGTGCAGGCGGAATGGACATTGCTTTCGTTCATCCGAAATCTGTTGGCATTTTGCTCGAACTCTGCGCTCCTGCAAAAAAATAATTTCTGCCTGAACAGAAATTAAGCTGCTTGTGCAGCACACAAAAATCAGATACATAACAGACGGGCGCCTGATACTACGCCCGCCTGCATGTATAAATAAGTTCTCCCCAATTATATGGAGGTGTAAGATTTGTCTACTCAAGAAAGAATTGAGAAAATGCTCAAACTCTCCGAACACATTATCGCAGCTGGCGGCGAAAAGAAAGTAGCTAAACAGCATGAAAGCGGTAAACTGACTGCTCGTGAGAGAATCGCATTATTACTTGACGAAGGTAGCTTCGTTGAATTGGATCGTTTCGTAAGCCATCGTTGCACCAACTTCGGCCAGGACAAAAAAGAACTCCCGGGCGAAGGTGTAACCACCGGTTACGGCACTGTTGACGGCCGTCTGGTTTATGT